>Ga0097621_100002523_pt1 | contig 12545 bp, 12 predicted proteins | sample KBSMisM72_FD_73165 | JGI IMG/M metagenome (GOLD analysis project Ga0097621, IMG submission 73165) | Miscanthus rhizosphere microbial communities from Kellogg Biological Station, Michigan, USA - KBS Miscanthus M7-2 (version 2) (version 2) | ecosystem: Host-associated > Plants > Roots >... | reverse complement strand
AGGCCTGCCATCAGCTCGCGCGGTCGCTGAGCGCGATCTTCGCGGAGCCGTTGTATGGCGTGTATGCAGCTGGGCCGGTGCCGATGACCTCGAGGGAGAGGCGATCACCGTCCACCTGCACGACGACGAAATGGTGCGGGTTCTGGTCCGGCGTCGACCCGGGCCTCATCAGGTGATCCACGCGAACACCCTGGGAAACGTTCGCCGCGACATAGCCGCGAAGGTCGGGCTCGCCGACGTAGGGATAGATCGGCGCGCCACCGCCGCCCGTCACCAGGCTGTCCAGGCGATACGTCACGCCGTTCTCGGCGTAGTGCTCCACCCAGTGGTCGTAGAGATGATCGTGACCGCCCACAATCATCCCGACGTGATGCTTGCGGAACAGCGCCATGTACATCGTCCGGATCGCGACGGTCTGCGGTTCGGGGCGGTCCGCGGCCTTCTGACCGGTGCCGGGCACCGGCGCGGCCGAACCGCCGCCGTGCGGCCCTGACGAAAAGGGCGGATGGTGAAAGAACGCGACGACGTGCCGGAAACGGTTGCGGTCAAGATGCTCGAGCTGATCGGCCACCCACGCGAACTGGATTGCGTCCGACGCGATGTTCGAGTCGAGCGCGATGAAGAACGCGTTGCCGTATCCGAACGCATAGGTGGGATAGCCGCTCAAGCGGCGCGGCGAGCCCTCCGGCGGAATCAGCTTCGACATCGCCGTCAGCGTGTTGTGCAGACCCAACGCCCGCTGCGGATCGCCTGCCGGCATCGTGGTGACGTCGTGGTTGCCGACCGAGAAGAAGTACGGGATGTTGGCCGCGGTCAGCCGCTCGATGATCGGTGAGAAGCTGACGTTCCACATCGCCGCGTTCTGCCCGCGAAGCACCGCGTCACCGGACTGCAGGACGAACCGCACCGGGAAAGGCGTGGACGCCACCTCCCCGGCCTTCGCGATCATCCGGTCCACGATTCTGGTGTGTTCCGGGTGGACAATGTCTCCGTCGCCCGGAACGTCGGGCACCCCGGCGCTGCGCGTGTCGCCGTACGCGATGAACGAGAACCTCGTGACCGCCGACGAGGCGGCTTCGGACGCGAGCGGGGTCGCCGGCGGCGCGATCGGCCGGACCGCTCCCCACACCAGCGGGATCGGCGGCTGAGCCGCGGGCTGCTGGGCGATGAGCACGGTCGAGAGCCCGAACGCCAGGAGTAGCGCGCCGCTCTTTTTCATGGCCGGATGTTAACACCCGGCCTTGTAACATCGTCATCACTTCTGATGGAGGCCTTTGCCGGCGACCTGCGATACGCCGTGCGGACGCTCCGGCGCATGCGGGGCGTCGCGGTCGTCGCGATCCTGACGCTCGCGCTCGGCATCGGCGCGACAACGACGATGTTCAGCGTCGTGTATGCGGTGCTTCTGATGCCGCCGCCGTTTGCCGAGCCGGATCGGCTGGTCGTCCTGTTCAACACCAGCGTGACCCCGCGGGAGGGGCTGCAGCGTCTCCGCTGGTCTCTTCCGAACATCACCGAACTGGAGCGCGTGGCGACGTCGTTCGAATCGGTCGGGTCGTTCACCGGCCCGTTGCTCACCGTGAGCGGACGGGGCGAACCGGAGTATGTCGATGGGGAAACCGTGTCGCGCGGCTATTTTCAGGCGCTCCGCGTCCAGCCGGTCGCCGGCCGCACGTTCACCGTGGACGAGAGCGCCGCGCCGGGCGGATCTGCGGTCGCCCTTATCGGCACGCGACTGTGGAAGCGCGCGCTCGGCGGCGATCCCGGCGCCCTCGGCGCCACGCTGATCGTCAACGACGAGCCGCTGACGATCATCGGCATTCTGCCCGACGGGTTCGCCGGCCTGAGCGGGAAGGCCGAGATCTGGATCGCGCCGCCGATGGCCGCGCGGCTGTACTACGCCGAGTACCGCACCACGCCGCAGAACTTCATCAGCGCGGTCGCGCGGCTGAAGCCGGGCGTCAGCCTGCAGCAGGCCAACGCGGAGCTCGCCGCCATCGGGCCGGATTTCGTGGGCAACGGATCCGCGCCAGACACGGTCTGGAGCGCCACCGCGGTGCCGCTCCGCGAGGCCCGCATCGATCCGATCGTGCGGCAATCGGCGCTCGTGCTCCTCGGGGCCGCCGCGTGCGTCCTGCTGATCGCGTGCGTCAACGTCGCCGGGCTGCTGCTCGCGCGCGCCCGCATCCGGCGGCGCGAGATCGCCGTGCGCCTGGCGATCGGATCGAGCCGGCGGCGTCTGGTCCGGCAACTGCTCACGGAAGGGCTGCTGCTGGCCGCGCTCGCCGGATGCTGCGGCACGCTGCTCGCCTGGTGGGGCGTCGGCCTGTTCGCGCGGACCGCACCGGCGGTGATTGCGAGCGGCCGGAACAACTACGGCGCCATCGGCTCGCTCGCGGCGCCGGTGCTCGATCCGGCGGTGCTGCTGTTTGCGCTGGCCTGCGCGCTCGGCACGACCCTGGTGTTCGCGCTCGTGCCGGCGGTCGCGGCGTCACGCGCGGAACTGGTGACGGCGCTCAAGGAGGACGACCGCGGCGGCGGCCGCGGCGGACGCGCGCTCTCGACGCTCGTCGTCAGCGAGGTGGCGATCGCGTGCCTGCTGCTCACCGCATCGGGGCTGCTGATCGAGAGTTTCGCGCGGATCCAGAACCGGCGCGCCGGATTCGTGCCGGACCAGGTGTTGACGTTCTGGGTGCGGCCGCCCGGCTCGCGCTATCCGCCGGCGTCGGGTCCGGCGACGCTCGACCGTCTGCTGACGCGCATCCAGGCGGTCCCCGGCGTCGAGTCGGCGGCGGTCAACCGCTGCGTGCCGTTCAGCGGCTGCTCGAATACGATCCTGTTCCTCGCCGATCGCCCGGTCGATCGCCGGAACGCGCCCGGAGTCGGACGGCACTACGTCTCGGCCGATTACTTCCGGACGCTCGGCATCCCGATCCTCGCGGGACGCGCGCTGACGCCGGCCGATCGCGCGGGCAGCCCGCCGGTCGCGGTCGTCAACGAATCGGGCGCGCGGCGGTTCTGGCCCGGCGAGAACCCGATCGGCAAGCGCGTCTGGTTCGGCACGACCACCGGACCTTTCTCGGATCCGGCCCACGCGGTGGAGATCGTCGGCGTCGCCGGCGACGTCAAGTACGGCGGCGTCGATCAGCCGGATCGATCCGACCGCGCCGACTTCTACACCTCGTACCTGCAGTTTGCGTATCCCGACACGATGGTCGCGGTGAAGGCCCGCGGCGAGCCGGCCGCGCTGCTGCCGGCGATGCGGACCGCGGTCGCGGCCGTTGACCCGACCCTGCCGATTTACGACGCGATGACGCTCGATGAACGGATCGGCGCCGCGATCGCGCGGCCACGATTCAACGCGACGCTGCTGGGGGCCTTTGCCGCCGCCGCGCTGGTGCTCGCCGCGATCGGCGTCTACGGCGTCCTCTCGTATTCGGTCTCGTCGCGGATGCGGGAGATGGGTGTGAGGCTGGCGCTCGGCGCCGACGCCGCACGGGTCATGCGGCTGATTCTCGGCGAGGGGCTGCGGCTCGCCGTCATCGGCGCCGGGATCGGGATCGCCGGATCGGTGGTCCTGGCGCAGTTGTCGAAAGGCCTGCTGGTCGACGCACTGCCGGCGAATCCGGCGTTGCCCGGCGTCGCGGGCCTGATCATGATCGCGGTGGCGGCACTCGCCGCCTACCTCCCCGCCCGTCGCGCCGCCGCGATCGATCCGATCGTCGTCTTGAGAAACGACTGACGACCCACACTGATTGCTGCCCTGACCACGAAGACACAAAGGGCACGAAGAACGCACGAAGAAAACCGGGTTTGTACAAAACGCTTCTTCTTCGTGAGTCCTTCGTGTCTTCGTGTCTTCGTGGTCAGGGCACCGAGCTACAATGCGGCGCATGAACGCTCAACGCGTCGTCTCCGATCTGCGCGAGCTCGCGGCCCGCACCTCCACTGCCGACGGCGCGCAGCGTCTTGCCTGGGGCCCGGTGTGGCGCGACGCCCGCGAGTGGTTCCAGGGAAAGATCGCCGAGATCGGCCTGCGCGTGGACACCGATTCGGCCGGCAACAACTGGGTGACGCTGCCCGGCGTTTCGTCGAAGACCGTCATCGTCGGCAGCCATCTCGATTCGGTGCCCAACGGCGGCTGGCTCGACGGCGCCCTCGGCGTCATCGCCGGGCTCGAGGCGCTGCGGATGCACGCGGGCACGACGCCGCCGGTGACGCTGCGGCTCGTCGACTGGGCCGACGAAGAGGGAGCCCGCTTCGGCCGCAGCCTTCTCGGATCGGCGGCCGCCGCCGGCGAGCTGAAGATCGACGATGTCCGCGAGCTCACGGATCGCCACGGCACGCGGCTGGTGGATGCGCTGGCGGAAAACGGCGTCGTGATCGAGCGGATGCTCGACTCCCAGGCCGAGCTGAAGCGGATCGACGCGCGCGCGTATCTCGAGCTGCACATCGAGCAGGGCCCGGTCCTCGAGTCGCTGCAGAAGGCGACCGGCGTCGTGCTCGGCACCTTCGGCGTCGAGCGGCACATGCTGCGCTTCACCGGACAGGCGGCCCATTCCGGATCCACGCCGATCCCGATGCGGCGCGACGCGTTTCTCGCCGCGGCGCAGACCGCGCTCGAGTGCCGGGAGATCGGCCTGAAGCACTCGACGCCCGTCCCCGGCGAGGGGGTCGTCTGCACCGTGGGCGTCGTCAATGTCGAGCCGAAGATCGTCACCGCGGTGCCAGGTGTCTGCGAGATCTCGCTGGATCAGCGGGCGTTGAAGGCGGATGTCCTCGCCGCGATGCTCCGCGACGCGAAAGACGCGTCGGAGCGCGCGGCCAAAGCGAACAACGTCACCGTCGAATGGCGCTTGCTGTGGCGGATCAACCCGCGCCCGTTCGACCCCGCGCTGGTGCGGCTGTGCGAAGAGGCGGTGCGCGAAGAGACCGGCGACGCGCCGCGCCTGCCGTCAGGCCCGCTGCACGACGCGGCGGAGATGGTGCCCCACATGCCGGTCGTCATGATGTTCGCGTATTCGTCGAACGGCCTGTCGCATTGCAAGGAGGAGGACACGCCGGGCCCGCACCTGGAAGCGAGCATCCGCGCCTACCTTCGTCTCGTGGACAAGACGATCGCGCACGTCGCGCGTTCCGAGTTCTGAGTTCTGAGTTCTAAGTTCTGAGTTCCTGAGTTCCTGAGGAGGCCTCAATGCGCTCTGTCTGCTGGCTGCTGATCGGTCTCGCGGCGCTCGCGTTCTGCGTCGGCACGGCGACCGCGTTCACGCATCAGGTATTCCTGCTCGAACCGGTCGGCTACTGGCGCGGCGCGGTCGGATTCCTGCTGTTCGCGATCGCGCTCAGGATGATGGATGCCCGCGCGTGATTCTGGCTCTCGCGGCTGCCCTCCTCCTCGCGTTGGTCGCTGGTCCGGTACAACCGAAGCCGCCGGTCCTCGAGAACGAAACGGTCTCCGTCATGCGATACAGGCTGTCGCCTGGTGAAGGCTTCGAGTTCCCCGCCAGCCGGACGCCCCAGTTGGTTGTCTATCTGTCCAAGGGAGTCGCCGAGATTCGATTGAACGGAGAGTCCAACGACGTGCTCCGAAACGCCGGTGACGTGACGTTCGTGCCCAAGGGGCAATCGTACGCTGCCAAGAACACGGGGATGAGCCCGTTTGACGTGCTGACGATCTGGATCAATCCGGCCCGGCCCGCCGCCGCGGCCGCACCTCCGACCGAAGCGCCTCCGGGAATTACGCGCACGACGCTGGTCGACAACTCGGATGTACGGGTCGTGCGTGTCAGGTTCGCTCCAGGCAGCCGCGAACCGATTCATACGCATCCCAACGATCTGCTCACGGTGCAACTGACGGCAGGAACCTTGGAGATGTCGGTCGGCGCGGCGCAGGCGTTTGGTCAACAGCCGGTTGGCTTCACCACGTTCCTGCCGCGGAACGTTCCTCACGCCTACATCAGCAAGACCGAGTTGCCCTTCGAGCTGTTGAGCATTTCGATCAAGTAAGGCATGTCCAGGGCGGATGGCCCGCCCTACATCTGGATTTTGACTTCAGACTTCGTACTTCGTACTTCTGGATCGCCGACGTGTTGTCCGTTGATCGTCTGGTACTCGTAGGTCATCTTGAACGTGGACCGGCCCGCGATCAGCACCTGCGCGACCGACTCGATCGCCACCGGCACGCGCACGCCGGCCTTGCGCTCGTAGCGGCGCACCACGTCGACGCGCCGGGTCCAGAACGACGGCGTCTTGGACAGCTTGCCTTCGATCCGCGACAGTTCGCCGTCGTTCGGCTGGACGAAGAGCGCGCCCTCGACGAGCAGCACGTCCTTGCGCTTCGGCCGCACCCCGACCGTCGCCAGGCCGTCGGGCGCCGACGCGCCGTCGTCGAACATGTAGTTGTCGTGGTTGAACGATGATTTCTGCGGCTCGTGATCCGCCCAGATCTTCCGTTCGCCGTCGAGCGCCGCGCGCAGCACCTTGTTGCGGATGTAGCCGGAACCGCCCTCGTCCACGATCTGATATTGGAAGCCGTTCACGTGGTCGTATTCGGTCCACGCCTGCATCCAGGCGCTTTGCTTGAATTTCGGGTTCTGCGCTTCGAGGCGCCGCAGGGCCCGGTACTCGACCGGTGGCTCTTCGGCCCGCGCGAGGAATCGCTGGAGCACGGTCTGCTGGGCGGACGGCTGAGCATGGACGTTCGCCACGGCGCACGCCACGGCCAAAGCGGCCGCGAACCGGAAAAAACGTTGCATGCGACGAGTATAGGTCAGCGCGAGGTGTTGCGAGCGACTGTTCTGGGCTGGGGATTCCCGACGTGCTGGCCGTTGATGCTCTCGTATTCGTAGGTCATCCGGAAGGTAGAAATGCCGGCGATCCGGACGTTGGCGACCGACTCGAGCGCGGTGGGCATCCGGAAACCGGCAATGCGCTGGTACCAGCGGACAATCTCGACCCGGCGCGTCCAGAAAGACGGGGTCTTCGACAGCTGCCCTTCCATTCGGACCAGCTCGCCATCCTCGGGGTTCAGGAAGATGGAGCCGTCGACGAGCAACACGCCCTTACGCCGGGGCTTCATGGCGAGCGACGCCAGTCCGTCGGGCTGCGCGCCGCGATCCTCGAAGACATAGTTGGCCGGCGTGAGCGCGCCTTCGTCCGGATTGCCCACACCCCACATTTCGCGCTCGGTTTCGAGCGACGCACGAAACACCTTCGACCGGATGTAGTCCGATCCGTCTTCACAGACGATGTGGTAGCGGAAGCCGGAGGAATCGGCTTCGGTCCACACGTCCATCCACGCGCTCTTCTCGAACTTCTCGTTGCGCGCTTCGAGGTGGCGGAGCGCCTTGAACTGCGTCGGTGTCGGATCGTCGAGGGCGAGGAAACGCTGAAGAATGGCTGGTGACTCGTTGCTGGGGGCCCATGCGGCGACGTGGGACACCAGGAGCGCGGCGGCCGATGCCGCCAACAGGCTACGGTTGAGCCCGCGGGTCATGCTTCGATAAAAGCAATTCCCGCGCCGCAAGCACGCGCGCTCTCGCTTCCGTTGGCGAGAGTGCAAGGACAGTCAGATGGCCCATCTTCCGCCCGGGCCTGGGCGACGACTTACCGTACAGGTGCAGCTTGACGTCGGGCAATGAGAGCGCCGCGGCCCAATTGGGCTCGCCGCCTTCCCAGATGTCTCCGAGCAGGTTGGCCATCGCGGCCGCGGGCTGCAGCATTTCCGGCGAGCCGAGCGGCAGACCGCAGACCGCGCGGAGCTGCTGCTCGAACTGGCTGGTGCGGCAGGCGTCGAACGTCAGGTGCCCCGAGTTGTGCGGCCTGGGGGCCAGCTCGTTGACCACGAGCCGTCCGTCACGCGCGATGAAGAACTCGATGCACAGGATGCCGACGAAATCGAGCGCGTCCATGACGCGGTGCGTGACGTCCACGGCCTGCGCGGCGATCGCCTCGGACACGTTCGCCGGGGCCACCGACACGTCGAGGATGTGCCGCGCGTGCGCGTTTTCGATCGGCCCGAAGTGCGACCATTCGCCGTCGACGCCGCGCGCCCCAATCACCGAGATCTCGCGGTCGAGATCGAGAAACGCTTCGAGCACGGCTTCGCGGCGGCCGAGACGCGTCCACGCCGCCTCGAGATCCTCGGGCTTCTCGATCCGGACCTGTCCTTTGCCGTCGTAGCCGGACGTCGCCGTCTTCAGCACCGACGGACAACCCACCGCACTCATCGCGGCAGCAAGGTCCGCATCGGTTCGCACCGGCGCGAACGGCACGACCGGCAGGCCGTGCTCCGCGAGAAACGATTTCTCCTTCAGCCGATGCTGTGCGACCGCCAGCGATCGCCCGTTGGGCCGGACGATGGCGTGCCGCTCCGCTTCGACGATGGCCTCGGCCGACACGTTCTCGAACTCGAAGGTGACGACATCGACCGCCTGCGCAAAGGCGCGGACGGCGTCCATGTCGTCGTACGAGGCGTTGATCTCGAGGTCGGCGATCTGCCCGGTCGGGGTGTCGTGATCGGGCGCGAGGGTGTGGACGCGATAGCCGAGCCGGCGAGCGGCCATCGCGAACATGCGGCCGAGCTGCCCGCCGCCGAGCACACCGATAGTGGAGCCAGGAAGAATCAGCGACATTTCACAACGTCTGCTGTCGTACCTCCGCGGACATCTTGTCGCGGTAGGCCTTGAGCCTGACCCGGAGCTCGGGACGAGAGGTCGCGAGGATGGCGATCGCGAGGAGCCCGGCGTTCGCCGCGCCAGAGGGGCCGATCGCGACGGTCGCGACGGGCACCCCTTTCGGCATCTGCACGATCGACAGCAGCGAATCGAGGCCGTTGAGCGCGGCGCTCTGCACCGGCACGCCGATCACCGGCAGCACGGTCTGCGACGCGACCATGCCGGGGAGGTGGGCGGCGCCGCCGGCGCCCGCGATGATCACCTGCAGCCCGCGATCGACCGCCGTAGACGCGTACTCGGCCATCCACGCCGGCGTCCGGTGCGCGGACACCACCTGGCATTCGTGAGGAATCCCGAATTCGGTCAGGATCGCGTCGGCCTGGCTCATCGTGTCCCAGTCCGACTTGCTGCCCATGATGACGCCGACGAGCGGCTGATTCTCCGACACGCGTTCTATTCAACACCAAGGGCACAGAGGACACAAAGGAAAAGCCTTCTGGTTTGAGTGCGATAGAATCGCGAGATGAAGCGCGCTGCTTTTTTCATCATCCTCGCGCTCGCGGCGCCGGCCGCCGCGCAGACGCCCGCCGCTCCGCCGAAGATCGAGCTGCCCTACACGCAGTTCACGCTGCCCAACGGGCTGCGCGTGATCCTGCACGAGGACCACAGCGTGCCGATGGTCACCGTCAACATGTGGTACCACGTCGGCTCCGCGCGCGAGATCACCAAGCGCACCGGCTTCGCGCACCTCTTCGAGCACCTGATGTTCATGGGCTCCGGCCACGTCAAGCCGGGCGAGTTCGACGAATCGCTCGAGGCCGCCGGCGGCGACAACAACGGCTCGACCGAAAACGATCGCACGAACTACTGGATCAACGTGCCCGCCAACTCGCTGGAGCTCGCGCTGTTCCTCGAGTCCGATCGCATGGGCTACCTGCTCGACTCGATGACGCCGAAGACCGTCGACCTCCAGCGCGACGTCGTGAAGAACGAGCGTCGTCAGTCGGTGGAGAACCAGCCGTACGGCGAGGCGCAGGTCGTGCTCGGCGAAATGCTGTACCCCGAGGGCCACCCGTATCACTGGCCGGTGATTGGCTACATGGACGACCTCACGGCGGCGAGCTACGACGATGTGGTGGCGTTCTTCAAGAAATACTACGCGCCGTCGAACGCGAGCCTGGTGGTCGGCGGGGATCTCGACAGCGCCGCGGCGCGAAAGCTGATCGAGAAATACTTCAGCGATGTGAAGCCGGGGGCGGCGCCTGAGCCGATGACGATCCCGGGCGTCGCGCTCAAGGGCGTCCAGAAGAAGACGATCACCGATCGCGTGCAGCTCCCGCGCCTGTTCCTCGCGTGGCTGACGCCGCGGCACTTCGAGCCGGGCGATGCGGCGCTCGACATGGTGGCCGACGTCCTCGCCGGCGGCAAGAACTCGCGGCTCTACAAGCGGCTCGTCTACGACATGCAGATCGCGCAGGATGTCAGCGCGTTCCAGGCGTCGCAGGCGTTGTCCTCGTCGTTCCAGATCGTCGCCACGCCGCAGCCCGGCCACACGGTGGCGGAGCTGCAGAAGGTGATCGACGAAGAAATCCAGAAGCTGCAGCGCGAGCCGCCCACGGCCCACGAACTGGAGCGATCGGTCAACCAGGTCGAGGCGTCGTTCTACAACCGGATGGAGCGCGTCGGCGGCTTCGGCGGGAAAGCCGATCAGCTGAACGCGTACTACACCTTCACCGGCGATCCGGACTGGTTCAACGAAGACGTCGCGCGGTATCGCGCGCTGTCGGTCGGCGACGTCAGCGCCGCGGCGGCGCAGTTCCTGCCGCTCGACAAGCGGGTCGAGCTGACCGTCGAGCCGGCAAAGAAACCGTAGGGGCGGACCAATGTGTCCGCCCGGGCCGGCACGTGGGTCGGCCCCTACGAGAGTCCATATGAGCAAACAGATCCCGTTCGTTGTCGTCGCTGCGATCTGCGCGTCTATCGCGCTCACGGCGCAGGCGCCGGATCGCTCGCATCCGCCGCAGCCGGGACCGCCGGCGCCGCTGCACCTGCCGGCCATCCAGAAGCAGAAACTCTCCAACGGCCTTCCTGTCTGGGTCGTCGAGCTGCACAAGGTCCCGGTGGCGCAGATCAACCTGGTCGTCCTCAGCGGCACGGCCAACGATCCGCCCGGGAAGTACGGCGTGGCCAGCCTCGCGGCGGCGATGCTCGAAGAAGGCGCGGGATCGCGCTCCGCGCTGGAGATCGCCGACGCCATCGACTACCTCGGCGCCGATCTCGGCACCGCGACGACGTCGGATCTCTCCGCCGTGCGGCTGCACGTGCCGGTCGCGCGGCTGGCGGACGCCCTGCCGATCATGGCCGACGTCGCGCTGCGTCCGACCTTTCCGAAAGACGAGCTCGATCGACAGCGGCAGCAGCGCCTGACCAGCCTGCTGCAGGGACGCGACGATCCGCCGACGATTTCGGCGATCGCGTTCTCGCGCATCCTCTACGGCAAAGGCCACCGCTACGGCACGGCGCAAATGGGCACCGCGGAGACGATCAAGACGCTGACCTCCGACGATCTGCGCGCGTTCTACACCAGCGCGTTCCGTCCGGAGAATGCGGTGCTGCTCGCGGTCGGCGACATCACCGCCGACAAGGCGATGCCGCTGTTCGAGAAGAGCTTCGGCGCGTGGAAGGCGTCTGGCGCGGCGGCGTCCGAGAAGCTGCCGCCGACCGACGAACCGCCGGCGCGGCAGGTCTATCTGGTCGACAAGCCGGGCGCGCCGCAGTCGCAGATCCGCATCGGCCGCATCGGCGTGCCGCGGTCGACGTCCGACTATTTTCCGATTCAAGTACTGAACACGGTTCTTGGCGGGTCGTTCACCTCACGGCTGAACATGAACCTGCGCGAGGTGCACGGCTACGCCTATGGCGCGAGCTCCGCGTTCGACATGCGCGGCGCGGCGGGACCGTTCTACGCGGCAGCCGGGGTGCAGACCGACAAGACCGCCGAGGCGCTGAAGGAGTTTTTCAACGAGCTGAACGCCATCCTGAAGCCGGTGCCGGCCGAGGAGCTCTCGCGCGCGAAGAACTACGTCGCGCTGCGCTTCCCGAGCGCATTCGAGACCACCGGCGACATCTCCCGGCGCCTCGAGGACGAGCTCGTGTACAAGCTGCCGGACGACTACTTCGCCAAGTACGTCCAGAACATCCAGGCCGTGACCGCCGCCGACGCCCTGCGCGTCGCGCAGAAGTACATCAACCCCGAGCGCGTCGCCGTGGTCGTGGTCGGCGATCTCAAGACGATCGAGCCAGGCATCCGCGCGCTCAACCTCGGCCCGATCAAGGTGATGACGATCGACGAGGTGTTTGGCCCGAAACCTTAGGAAAAAACCGCCGAGAGCGCGAAGACCGCAAAGAAAACCTTTCTCAGCGTTCTTTGCGTGCTCCGCGGTTTCTTCTGATCGTCAGGCGCGTTCTTCTGATCGTCAGGCGCGCGTCTTCGCCCCCACCATCACCAGCGCGATGCCGCCGACCAGCGCGGCGACGCCGGCGATCGGGGCGATGGGCATGCTGTGTTCCTTGTCGGCGTCGACCTTCAGCGGTCCGAGATCGACCACCCGCTCCTTAGTGGTGTAGCTGAACCCGCCAAAGGCGAGCGCCAGGACGCCGACGACGATCAACGCGATACCGATGAGCTTCATGAGCCCTCCGGTCATCTTTATGCACGAGCCGGGCCGATCCGGACCCATGCAGGCATGCCACCAAATCGCGTGTGTTTCACGCCGTTTGCGCCCGCAAAGCCTCGACCTCGCACCCGCACTGCCCTTCAGCTGACGCGCACAGACCAAAACCATCCACACGCTGTCTCCCTCCGCCGGG
>Ga0097621_100002522_pt1 | contig 12549 bp, 10 predicted proteins | sample KBSMisM72_FD_73165 | JGI IMG/M metagenome (GOLD analysis project Ga0097621, IMG submission 73165) | Miscanthus rhizosphere microbial communities from Kellogg Biological Station, Michigan, USA - KBS Miscanthus M7-2 (version 2) (version 2) | ecosystem: Host-associated > Plants > Roots >... | reverse complement strand
GCTACTTCGCCGGCCTCGATCCGCGCAAGGCCGCCGAATTCAGCTTCCTCCTCGGCCTGGCCACGCTCACCGCCGCGACCCTCTTCAAAAGCTACAAATCCGGAGCCGCCATGATCGAGGTGTTCGGCTGGTCGCATGTGCTGCTCGGTTGCGTCGTCGCGGCGGTCACGGCCGCGGTTTCCATCCGCTTCCTCATCCACTACCTGACGCGCCACGGACTCGGCCTGTTCGCCGTGTATCGTCTGGTGACCGCGGCCGTGCTGATTGCATGGTTTATGATTTGATCACCGCTCGATGGTTATAGCGCTTGACGACGGAAAGCGCAGACCTCTACTTTCATCCTTTTCACTCATCACAGACCTGTTCCCACGAACGTCACCCACCCTTTAACCAACACCGACCATGGCTAATCCGAAACGCAAGCAGTCCAAACGCCGTAGCGCCAACCGCCGCGCCGCCAACGCTTTCAAGGCTCCCGAGATCGCCCGTGACCCGACCGATGGCTCCGCCTTCCGTCCCCATCACGTGAACCCCACCAACGGCACCTATCGCGGTCGCCAGGTGGTCAACGTCGAGGTCTAATCCTCGCGTCCCCATCGCGTTAAGTTGCAACCATCCCCTGCGATGGTCTCCTCTTCCGGCGTAACCGGACGTATCGCGGTCGACGCGATGGGAGGCGATTTGGGCCCGCCCGAAGTGGTCGCGGCCGTCAAACTCGCCTTGTCCGAATTCAGCGGGCTCAACCCCATCACCCTCGTGGGTGATGAGGCCGTGCTCAAACCGCTGCTCATGCAGCATGGCCTCGACGGGCATCCCTCGTTGAGGCTTTTTCATGCCTCCGAGGTGATTACGATGGACGACAAGCCCATCCCCGCCCTCAAGCGCAAGAAGGACGCGTCCATGTTCCGCGCGATCGAGCTGGTCAAAGCCGGCGAAGCCGCCGCGGTCGTCAGCTGCGGCAACACCGGCGCCCTCATGGCCGGTGGCACCATCAAGCTGCGCACCCTCGACGGCATCGACCGTCCCGCCCTCGCCGCGATCATCCCGCGCGAAAACGGCCATTTCATTCTTATCGACGCCGGCGCCAACCCCGAGGCCGAGCCCGAGCACCTCGTGCACAACGCCTTGCTCGGCACCCATTACGCCCGCGTGGTCCTCGGCGTAGCCAATCCCCGCGTCGGCCTGCTCACCATCGGCACCGAAGAGGGCAAGGGTAACGCGCTCATCAGCGCCACCCACGAACACCTCAAAAACCTCGGCGGCCTGATCAACTACGCCGGCCCGACCGAAGGCTTCCAGGTGTTCACCGACCATTGTGACGTCGCCGTGTGCGACGGTTTTGTCGGCAACCTGCTCCTCAAGAGCTGGGAATCGCTCGCCCACTTTTTCTCCGACACGCTCAAGGCCGAGCTGAAGGCCAATCCGCTGCGCATGGGCGGCGCGATGCTGTCCCGCGGCGCGTTCAAGGCCCTCAAAAAGCGCATGAACCCCGAGGTCTACGGCGGCGCCCCGCTGCTCGGCCTGCGCGGCAACGTGCTCAAGGCCCACGGCTCCAGCAGCCGCCACGCGATCAAGAACGCCATCCGCGCGGCCGGCAAAATCGTCAACGCCGACATGCTGCACTTGATCGAAGCCGACGCCGCCAAGGCCAACGCCGTCATTCGCCCACCCCAAGCAACACCCTCGATCCCCGCCATCTGAGCTTTCACGCCGGCCGCGAGCCGGCGTTTTTTTGACCTGACCACCATGGGTTCACCCGCCATCGCCATTCTCGGCACCGGCTCCTACGCCCCCGAGAAAATCCTCACCAACGACGACCTGTCCAAAATCGTCGACACGTCCGACGAGTGGATTTTCACGCGCACCGGCATCCGTGAGCGGCACATCGCCGGGGAAAACGAAACCACCTCCCTGATGGCCGCCGCCGCCGCGCGCTCCGCGCTGGCCGACGCCGGCCTGACCGCCGCCGACATCGACCTCATCATCGTCGCCACGGTCACGCCCGACCTGCCCATGCCCGCCACCGCGTGCTTCGTGCAGCACCACCTCGGCGTCTCGTCCCGCGCGGCCTGCTTCGATCTCAACGCCGCCTGCTCCGGTTTCCTCTACGGCCTCGACACCGCCTGGGCCATGCTCGAGTCCGGCCGCTACCGCCATGCGCTCGTGATCGGCGCGGAAAAACTTTCCACCGTGCTCGACTGGAAGGACCGCACCACCTGCGTGCTCTTCGGCGACGGCGCCGGCGCGATCGTGCTCGGCCCGGCCCGCGGCACCGGTCGCATCATCGGCACCAAGCTCTACGCCGAAGGCGCCCACGCCCGTCTCCTGTGCATCCCCGACGGCGGCAGCAACGCTCCGTCGCCTGTGACCGACGTCCTGCGCGCCCCGCGCACGATCAGCATGAAGGGACGCGAGATCTTCAAAATCGCCGTGCGCGAAATGGAGGAGGCCGCCCGCGAAATTTTGGAACAACACCAGGTCCCCGCGTCTCAGATCTCCTGCGTCATCCCGCACCAGGCCAACCTGCGCATCATCGACGCCATCGCCCAATACCTGGAACTTCCCTCCGACCGTTTTTTCGTGAACCTCGACCGCTACGGCAACACTTCCGCCGCCTCCATCCCGCTCGCCCTCGACGAGGCGCGCCGGTCCGGTCGTATCAAAGCCGGCGACACCACTCTGTTCGTCGCGTTCGGGGCGGGCTTGACCTATGGGTCCGCGCTGGTTCGCTGGTAACTTCTTCTTCGACATGCTCAAACCATTCGCCCGCGTCCTGCCCTCCGTTGCCACTCTCGGTCTCGCGCTGGCGATTCTCGGCGGCACCGAACTCCGCGCCGACCTTGTCTGGACGCCCGCGACCGGCTGGAAAGCCGAAGGCGGCGCCATCTCCGGCCTGATCGTCCCCGAAGAGGGCGGCCGCAATGCCCTCGACGCGATGAACAAAGCGCGCGCCGACGAGGAAAACGGCCACCGCTCCTCCGCGATGTCCCGCTACGAGACCGTCGCCAAAAAGTATCCGAATTCCATTTACGCCCCCGAAGCCCTCTACCGCGCGGCCCGCATCCGCTTCGCCCGCCGCCAATACACCAAGGCCTTCGACGAGTTCCAGGACGTCGTTTCCCGCTACCCCAACACGAACCACTTCAACGAGATCATCGGCGAACAATACCGCCTCGCCACCGATCTCGTGGACGGCAAGCGCCCGCGTTATTTCGGCCTCATCCCCGGCTTTAAGAACCCGTCGAAGGGCGTCACGTATTTCGAGAAGATCGTCGAGACCGCGCCCTACAGCGACTACGCGCCGCTCACGCTGATGAGCATTGCCCGCGCCCATCAAAAACTCGGCGAACCCGACGAGGCGATCGATGCGCTCGACCGCATGATCAACAACTATCAGCAGAGCCTCCTCGCCCCCGACGCCTACTACAAGCTGGCCTCGACCCACGCCTCGCTCGTCCAAGGCCCGTATTACGACCAGGCCTCGACCCGCCAGGCCATCACCTACTTCGAGGATTTCCAGATCCTCTTCCCCAGCGACTCCAACATTCCCGCGGTTGAAAAGGGCCTCGCCGACGTCCGCACGACCTTCGCCCAGAGCAAGATCAAGATCGGCGACTTCTATTTCTATAAGCGCGACAACTTCAAGGCCGCCCGCGTGTTTTATAACGAGGCGATCACCTCCTACCCCGACTCCGCCGCCGCCGCCGAGGCCCGCAAGCGCCTGAACGACGTCGAAAAGGCGGAAACCAAGGCCAAGGCTCCCGTCGTCCCACGTCCCAAGCCCAAGCGCACCTTCTGGCTGTTCTGATCACGCGCCGCCTGCGGGCGGCCCCCACTCCTCCCCATGCGCGCTTCCCTTCTTTTCTGCCTCCTCGGTGCCCTGCTGTTTTCCGGCTGCGCCCACTACCGTCTCGGCACGAGCGGCGAGCTCTCGTTCCACACGCTCTACGTAGCCCCCGTGGTCAATGAGAACAGCAACCTGCCCCAGGCCGTCGCCGTGGTCAGCACCCAGCTTCGCGAAGCGTTCCTGCACGACAGCCGCGTCATCCTCGTCAACACGCCCGAGGAGGCCGACGCCACGCTGACCGTCCGCCTCGTGAAATACGGCCGCAAGTCCACCGCGCACCAAACCACCGACACCGGCCTCACTCGCAAATTCGACATCACTCTGGATGCCGAGGCCACACTCGTGAACAACAAGGACCACAAACCGATCTTCGAGAAACGAAAGATCCAGGCCGTCCGCCAGATTTTCACCGACAACGGCCAGCAACTCCAGGCCGAGTATCAAAACGTCACTCTGCTCGCCGAGACGCTCGCCAAAAACGTCCGTTCCGCCGCGCTCGACATCTGGTGATTGGCGCAGGCGGGTTCGGCTTCGGCCGGAGGTCAGTCATCGTCGTCCGCAAACGGACGCCGACCGATTGTTTCCCCGAATTCGCGCTTTCCAACCCGCGCGCTCCCCTCTGATTGTGTGGGCGTGAAGCACGCCTCCATTCTCGCTCCCTCGATCCTCGCCGGCGACCACGCCAATCTCGCCGGCAGCGCCCAGATTGTGGAATCCCTCGGCATCCCGTGGATCCACCTCGACATCATGGACGGCCACTTCGTGCCCAACCTCACGTTCGGTCCGCAGACCGTCGCCGCGTTGCGGAAAAACTCGAAGCTCTTTTTCGACACGCATCTGATGCTCGACGAGCCGCACCGCTACATCGAGGCGTTCGCCAAGGCCGGATCCAATCTCATCAGCATTCACATCGAGCCCGACTACAGCCACGCCGCCACCCTGGCCCGCATCCGCGAGCTAGGCTGTCAGAACGGCATCGTGCTCAATCCCGGCACGCCCGCCGAGGCCATCGAACCGTTCCTCGATCAGGTGGACCTCGTCCTCGTGATGACGGTGCAGCCCGGTTTCGGCGGACAACCCTTCCGCGGCGACATGCTACCGAAGATCGCGCAGATCGCCCGCTGGCGCGAAGAACGCGGCCTCCACTTCCGTCTTGAGGTGGACGGCGGCATCGACCTCAAGACCGGCCCCGAATGCCGCGCCGCCGGCGTGGACACGTTCGTCGCCGGCACGTCGTTCTTTGGCTCACCCGACAAGGCCGCCGTCGCCCGCACCATCGCCGCGTGGTAACCCGCCTTCAGCCACCGCGTCCCTGCGGTTGATCACCCCCTCTGTCTGCCCCTCCTTACCACGATGCCGGATCTCGCCAGTTTTTTCCCCGATGGAATCCCGCATCCGCTGGCGGCCATCGCGCAGTTGTCCTGGCTCCTTCAAATCGCCCTGATCATCCACGTCTATAAGACCGGCAGACCCTACTGGTGGACTTGGATTTTGTTCATCGCGCCGGGAGTCGGCGGGCTCGCCTACGTTTTCATCGAGCTGCTGCCCGGCTTCAACAGCCCCTCCGGTTTTTTTGCATCACTCAAACCCCGGAGGTGGAAAATCGCCGCCCTGAGACGCAAGCTGGACGAAAGCGAAACCGTGGTTAACCGCATCAATCTCGCCGAGGCGCTGTTCGACGCGGGACAGGTGCGCGAAGCCCACGATCTGGCGGTCGAGTGCCTGACCGGTGTTTTCAAAAACGACCCGCGCACGCTCGTCGATGTCGCCCGCTTCAAACTCGCGCTCGGCCAGCACGCCGAATCGCTGGCCCTGCTCGAATCGGCGGACACCACCGCCGACCGCCGGCTCGCCGTGCAAGTTGACGTGCTGAAAGGCGACGCCCTGCTCGGCCTGCGACGTCACGCCGAGGCCGAGGCCGCCTACCACAAAGTCGCAGGCAAACACATCGGCGAAGCCCCGCGCGCCGGGCTCGCCTCCGTCTATGAAATGACCGGACGTCGGGATGAAGCCCGCGCTTTGTGGAAGGACATCCGGGCCAAATTTCGCAAGGGCAACCCCGCGTGGCGTCGCGCCGAGCGCAAGTGGTATAAGCTCGCCACGGTCAAGCTGAAGGCGTCAGACGCCGGTTGATCGAACCCGCCTCGCACAAAAAAGCCGCGCTTCATTTTGAAGCGCGGCTTTTTTTTCTTAAAGATGGTGGCAAAACTCGGAATCGAACCGAGGACACGCGCATTTTCAGTGCGCTGCTCTACCAACTGAGCTATTTTGCCGTAAGAGGAAGGTGAGAGAAAAAGCGGCGGGCGAGTGGCGTCAATGGGAATCTCCCATCTTTGCCCGGATAATTCACTCGCTCAGGCGCCAGTCAACCAGCTCCAACTGCAACAGCTTGCGGTCGTTGAAGTGGTTCCAAGCCAGCTCCACCGCGAAATCCAGCGGCACCCCGACCGGCGGCAGGCGGTTGGCCATCTTCCACGCCACGCCGAACAGGCGGCGACCGCGGGAATCGTCGAAACTGAACCGGAAATGCGACTGTTTGAACACCTCCGGGCGCGAACGCAGCACCACGCCGCGCACGCCGAAGATCGGCTCCGGGTTGCCCTGGCCGAACGGCTGCATGGCCTCCAGTTCGTCCATCAGCGATTCGCGGATCTGGTCCGGCGTCAGCCACGCCGACAACGTGAGGATCGGCTCGATCAGATCGCCGCCCGCCGCCGTGCGCACCGCCTCGGCGAAACGCGCGCGAAACACGTCGAGGTGGATTTTTTCCAGCGACACGCCCACCGCCATCGGGTGGCCGCCCCAGCTCGTGAGTTGCTCGCAGCACGAACCGAGCACTTCGACGAGGTTCACGCCGTTGACGCTGCGGCCCGAGCCTTTGGCAAAATCGCCTTCGTTGCCGAGCACCACGCAGGGACGGTTGTATTTGCGGGTCACGCGACCGGCCACGATGCCGACCACACCGGGATGCCAGTTTTCACCGAACAGCACGATGCCCGGCCAGGCCGCGAAATCACCCTCGATCATGCGCTCGGCCTCCTCGGTGATGTGGCGCTCGATGTCCTGCCGCTCGCGATTGAACACGTCGAGCTGCTGGGCGGTCTCGTTGCAGAACTGCTCGTCCTCGCTGAGCATCAGCTCGACGGACAACGCCGCGTCGGCGAGCCGTCCGCTGGCGTTGATGCGCGGCCCGAGACGGAAAGAAATATCCACGGGGTTGATGCCGTGGTCGGGTTTCACTCCCGCGATCTGCATGAGCGCGCGGATGCCCGGGCGTTCGCAGCCTTGCAGGATACGCAGGCCGAACCGCGCGAGAATGCGATTCTCGCCGGTGAGCGGCACGAGGTCGGCCACCGTGCCCATCGCGGCCAGGTCGAGGTAGTCGCGCAGCTTGATGCGGTGCGCCACCGGATGGTTTTCGGCACGCAGCAGTTTCAACAAACCGTGCGCGAGTTTGAAGACCAAGCCGACGGTGCAGAGGTTGTGCCACGCCTCGTCGCCGGCGCTGCCATGCACGTGCGGGTTGATGAGCAGTCCCTGGTCGAGCGGCTTTTCCTTCGAGCGGTGGTGATCGACCACCATGACCTCGATGCCCTGCGAGACGAGGTAGGCGACTTCCTCGTGGGAATTGGTGCCGCAATCGAGCGCGATGAAAAGCTGGGGTTTGCCTTGTTCGAGCGCGCGATCAATGGCGCTGCGCGAAAGGCCGTAGCCGTCCTCCATGCGGCGGGGAACCACGAAACGGGGCTTGGAACCGAAGCGGCGGAGGATGCTCACGAGCAGCGTGGTGCTGCTGACGCCGTCCACGTCGTAGTCGCCGAGCACGACAATGTCCTCGCCCGCCTCGATGGCCTTGCGCAGGCGTGCGGCGCCCTTCTCCACGTTGGGGAGGAGAAACGGGTCGTTGAGCTCGGCCAGGGCCGGCCGCAGGAAACTCGCGGCGGCGGCCGGATCGCCGAGGCCGTTGCGAAGCAACAGCTCGGCGATCACGGGGCTTACCCCCGCGGCACGGCTCAGTGTCCCGACCTCTTCGGCCGGGAACGGCTTATAGGTCCAGCGCATCAGCGGAGCGGCTTTCGCAGGGTCACTGCGAGGCCTTGCTGCCGGCGTCCCATTCGTAAACGGGCTTCGCATCCTGGTGCGCCTCGACCTGCTTGCGGTCGCCCTTGTGCCACCAGTAGAAGACCGGGGCGGCGATGTAGATGGACGAGAACGTGCCGGTGATGATGCCCACGACGAATGTGAAGGCCAAATCCTTCATCACGCCGGTGCCGAAGAAGTAGAGCGCGAGCGCGGCGAGCAGCGTGGTGAGGCTCGTCATCAGCGTGCGGGCGAACACGCGGCTGATGGAAAGGTTGATCACGTCGCGCAGGCTCGTGTTCGGGTTCAACTTCAGCTCCTCGCGGATGCGGTCGAACACCACGATGGTGTCGTTGATCGAGTAGCCCACGATGGAGAGGAGCGCGGCCACCATGGGCGCGGAGAACTGGTTGCCCGCGATCACGAACACGCCGATCGTCATCAGGATGTCGTGGATCGAGGCCACGACCGCGCCGATGGCGAAGCCGAACTCAAAGCGGAACGCGATGTAGGCGAGGATGATCACCATCGAGAAGAGGAAGGCGCGCAGGGCGTTCCACTCGATCTCGGCGCCGATGGACGGGCCGATGCTGGTCGTGCCGACGGATTTCAGCTCGGCCTCGGGATGGAGCTTTTGCAGGGAGGACAGCAGGTCGGCCGACTTGTTGTAGGCCGTCTCGAGCTTGAGCACCTCGCCGGTGCCGCCGATGGCGCTGACGTAGGTCGGGTTGACCTCGCCGGTGCCGGCGTTGTGGGCGACCTTGCGGATCTCGTCGATGCCGAGCTTCTTTTTGAATGACACGGTGGTCACGTCGCCGCCGGCGAAGTCGATGCCGTAGATGCGCTCGCCCTTGGAGAAGACGACAATCACGCCGATGAGCACGACGGCCCAGGAAATGATGAAGGCGGGCTTGCCCCACTTCACGAAGTCGGCGTGCAGATTCTTGATCGGCTGGGGCATCGCGATCTTCTTGATGATCTCGGACTCGACCAGCCAGTCGAGGAGCAGATGGCTGGCGACCAGCACGGAGAACAGCGTGGAGAACACGCCGATCGCGAGGGTCACGCCGAAGCCCTTGATGGGGCCGGTGCCGAGAACGATCATCACCGCGCACACGCCGAGCTGGGTAAGGTGGGCGTCGATGATCGTGGTGAAGGCCTTGTCGTAACCGGAGTGCAGGGCGGCCTTGAGCGACTTGCCGATGTGCAGCTCCTCGCGCATGCGCTCGAAGATCAGGATGTTCGCGTCCACCGCCATGCCGACGGTGAGCACGATGCCGGCGAGGCCGGGCAGCGTGATGGTCGCGCCGAGGCTGGCCATGACGCCGAAGATCACGAGGACGTTGACGAAGAGCGAGAGGACCGCGACCACGCCGCCGACGGTGTAGAACATGATCATGAAGGCGGCGACGAGCACGGCACCAATGACCGAGGCGCTGATGCCGCTGTCGATCGCGTCCTGCGCGAGCGACGGGCCGACTTCATACTGTTCCTTGATCTGGAGCGGCAGGTCGAGGGGGTTGTTCAGCACGTTGGCGAGCTCGGTGGCCTCGCGCTGGGTGAAGCTGCCGGAAATCTCGGCGGAGCCGCCGGCGATTTCTTTTTCCACGCCGGGCGCGGAGTAGAGCTTGCCGTCGAGCACGATGGCCAGGCGGGCGCGGGCGTTGCTGTTGCCCGTCTGCTGCTGGAGCTGGCGGGAGTAGTCGGCGATCTCGCGGGTGACCTCGGCGAAGCGCTTGGAACCCTCGGTGCTGAAACGCAGGTTGATCTTGAAGCGGCCGAACTCGTCCATGACCGGATAGGCGCCGGACACGCCCTCGCCCGTCATTTCGGGGAGGCGCTTCACATAGAGTTCGTCGGACACGGTCTGACCGCGGACTTCCTGCTCAAGGGTCAGCACCTCGTAGCCGGCGGGCGTCTCGGGGACGGTGCGCGGCGTGCCGAACGGATAGACGAGGCGGAAGTCGAGACGGGCGGGCTTCTGCACGCTGGAGACGATCTCGGGATTGTCGTTGGTGTTCACGCCCGGGAGCTGAACCTCGATGCGGTTCTCGCCGACGGCGCGGATGAGGGGCTCGGAGACGCCGAGACCGTTGATGCGCTCGCCGATGATCTCGATGGCCTTGGAGAGCTTTTCCTTGCGCTCGCCGGCGCGGAGGTTGGCCGTGGCGGGGGTGTCGGCAGCCTCCAGGGTGAAGGCGACGCCGCCCTTGAGGTCGAGACCGAGCTGCAGGTGACCCTTGGACTTGGCGAGCAGGTAGTCGAGGAGGATGCTGTTGCGTTTATCGACGTTGCCGAGCGAAGCCTCGATCGGGAACTGGGGGAAATACTGCGTGAGGTCGATCTTGCGCTCCTTGGCGATGACCTTGAGAGCGACGAAGACGCTGGGGGATTGCTTGGAAGTGACGCGGTCGGAGGATTCCTTGATGAGCGCGGCGAACTCGGTGGGATTGGAACTGGCCTTGTCCTTCGCAAAGGAGGCGAAGGGCTGGTCCTGAATCGGAAGCAAGGCCGACAGCGCCCAGAGGACGACGGCGAAGCTGAGGGTAAGCTTCCAGAAGTTGCGTTTGAACATGGTGGTTTTGGTTTAAAGTGGTCGGGGTAAATGCGCCCGCCGGGGAACCGATGGGCGACCTAACAAGAAAACCTCCGGGCGTCGCATGGACACCGGGAGGTGATTGAAATCAATCTGCGCGAACCGGAAACATCCCGTAAGGCGGGGAACACCCCGCCGAAGGTGACAGCGGGGTTAAATGTCTCAGTTGGCCTTCTTCACGAGAGCGTGGATGAAGGCCTTGCCGATCTCGACCTTGGTGCCTTCGGCGATGCGGATGACGAACCGGTCGTCCTTCTTGTTGGTGATCTCGCCGTAGATGCCGCCGGCGGTCACCACTTCGTCGCCCGTGGAGAGGGCCTCGAGCATCTTGGCGTGCTCCTTGGCCTTCTTGCGCTGCGGTGCGATCATCAGGAAATACATCGCTGCAAAAAGAAGCCCATAGGGGAGCAGTTTGACCAAATCTGCCGCACCAGGGCCTTGGGCTTGCGCAAGGAACAAAGACGAACGTGAGAGTAGGGACATGGTTGTGATTTCGTGTTGTGGTTTTTGAAAAATGAAACAGCTACATAACCGCTTCCACCTTTCCGAACGCAAGCCATAACCCAGTCCGCGCCCTTCCCTCTTTGAAAAGCAAACCCGCCTCCTCCTGGTCCGTCGCCCAATCCGAAGAACTCTATGGCTTCAAACGCTGGGGCTCCGGTCACTTCGGCGCCGACTCCGGCGGCTTCGTCAACGTCCAGCCCCTCGCCGACGGCCGCGAGATCCGCATCATGGACGTGGTCAACGAGGCCCTTGACATGGGCCTCAAGGCCCCGATGGTCATCCGCTTTCAGGATCTGCTCCGCCACCGCGTCGTCCAGCTCAACGAGTGCTTCCGCAAGGCCATCAAGGAAGAAGGCTACAAGGGCGAATACCGCGGCGTGTTCCCCATCAAGGTCAACCAGCTCCGCGAGGTCGTCGACGAAATCGTCGCCGCCGGCAAAGACTACGGCTATGGCCTCGAGGCCGGTTCCAAACCCGAACTCATGATCGCCCTGGCCATGCACGAGGGGAACAACCGCCTCATCATCTGCAACGGCTACAAGGACCACGACTACATCCGCCTCGCCCTCCTCGGCCGCAAGATCGGCAAGAAGATCATCATCGTGGTCGAACAGCTCGCCGAGGTGGACGACATCATCGCCATCTCCGAGGAGGTCGGCGTGAAGCCCCTCATCGGTTTCCGCGCCAAACTCCAGACCCGCGGCGAGGGCAAGTGGTCCTCCTCCACCGGCGACAACGCCAAGTTCGGCCTCAACACCGCCGAGATCCTCTTCGCGACCGAAAAACTCAAAAAGGCCAAGCTCACCCAGTGCGTGAAGCTCGTCCACTTCCACATCGGCTCGCAGGTTCCCAACATCATCACGATCAAGAACGCCGTCATCGAGGCCACGCGCTTCTACTGCCAGCTCGTGAAGATGGGTTTCCCCATGGGCTACCTCGACTGCGGCGGCGGCCTCGGCATCGACTACGACGGCTCGCGCACCAATTTCGAGTCGTCGATGAACTACACGATGGCGGAATACGCCCGCGACGTCGTGGCCAACATCCGCGACATCTGCGTCGAGTCCGGCGTCCCCGTGCCCGACATCGTCACCGAGTCCGGCCGCGCCGTCGTCGCCCCCCACTCCATGCTCGTCGTGGAAGTTTTCGAGCGCATCAACAAGCGCGAAACCCTCGGCGTCCAGCACCAGCCCAAGGAAAAACACAAGGTCGTCACCGACCTCGAACTCCTCCTCAAAAACAAGGCCAAGCTCGGCAAGCTCGAACGTTTCCACGACGCCATCCAAAAGAAGGAGGAGTCGTTCTCCCTCTTCAACCTCGGCTATCTAAATCTCGAAAACCGCGCCGCCGCCGAGTCGCTTTTCTGGCAGGTCTGCGAACAGATCGCCAAGGAAACCCGCGACACCGGCTACATCCCCGAGGAACTCCGCGGACTCGCCGCCCTCCTCGCCGACCAATACGTCTGCAACTTCTCCGTCTTCCAGTCCCTCCTCGACCACTGGGCGCTCAAGCAGCTCTTCCC
>Ga0097621_100002521_pt1 | contig 12549 bp, 12 predicted proteins | sample KBSMisM72_FD_73165 | JGI IMG/M metagenome (GOLD analysis project Ga0097621, IMG submission 73165) | Miscanthus rhizosphere microbial communities from Kellogg Biological Station, Michigan, USA - KBS Miscanthus M7-2 (version 2) (version 2) | ecosystem: Host-associated > Plants > Roots >... | reverse complement strand
TGCTCCTGCTGCTGGCAGCGGCCGTCCTCGTCCACGTGCAGTCGTTCGGCACGATTCCCGGCCAGAAGTACGGTCCCGCGATCTTTCCGGGCCTCGTCGCCTGCGGGATCGCGATCTGCGCGGTGCTCCTCATCTGGAACGGCCTCACGGCGAGAACGGAGGACGGGGGGCGGCCGGCTTGGATTACGCTAGCGCCCTGGACGCGGTCGCGCAGGCATGTCTTCGCCTTCGCGCTGGTCATCGGCGTCAACGTTTTCTACATCCTCCTCGTCGACAAGGTCGGATTCATTCCGACAGGCATCATCTACCTCTCGGCGCTGTTCGCGGTGTTCGGAGTGCGCCCGGCCTGGATTGTCCCGCTCGCCCTCCTGCTGACGCTGGCGATTCATACGGCCTTCTACAAATTGCTGAGGGTCCCGCTGCCGTGGGGATGGCTGCAGGGATTCATCTGGTAGCGGTGGACACATCGCGATGAGTAGCGCCTGGGCACAAGCGTTTACGATGGTGCTCGAGCCGTACAACATCGTCGTGATGCTGGCGGCGTCGCTGTTCGGTCTTTTCGTCGGCGCGATGCCGGGCCTCACCGCGACGATGGCCACAGCGCTGCTGGTGCCGGTCACCTTCTTCATGGCCCCGATCCCGGCCATCGCGGCGATCGTCACCGCAACCGCGATGGCGATCTTCGCCGGCGACATTCCCGGCTGCCTGCTGCGCATGCCTGGGACGCCGGCGTCTGCCGCGTACACCGACGAAGCCTACGCGATGACCAACAAGGGCCAGGCCGAGCTGGCGCTCGGGGCCGGCCTCGTCTTCTCGGCGATCGGCGGTCTCTTCGGCACGGCCGTGCTGATGGTCGCGGCGCCGACGCTCGCCGAGTTCGCGCTCAAGTTCAGCTCGTTCGAGTATTTCTGGCTGGTGCTGATGGGCCTGACGTGTGCGGTGTTCCTCACTTCGGAGCATCCGCTCAAGGGCTTCGTCTCGCTCTTTCTCGGCCTCCTGATCGCGAGCGTCGGCCTCAACAATCCGGCGGGCATTCCGCGCTTCACCTTCGGCAACGTCGAGCTGATGGGCGGCATCGGCCTCGTGCCGCTGATGATCGGGATGTTCGCGATTTCGGAGATCATCCGCTACGCGGTCGACACCAATCCGCAGGCGATGATCGTCGAGCAGCCCATCGGCAACGTGTTCAAGGGGATGTGGCGATTGACCGTCAAGTATCCGGTGCAGATCCTGCGTGGCAGCGCGCTGGGCACGCTCGTGGGAGCGCTGCCGGGCGCGGGCGCCGACATCGCGGCGTGGATGTCGTATGCGATCAGCAAGAAGTTCTCGAAGGAGCCGGAAAAATTCGGCACGGGTCACGTGGAGGGCATCGTCGAGTCCGGGTCCGCCAACAACAGCGCGCTGGCAGGTGCGTGGATCCCGGCGCTGGTCTTCGGCATTCCCGGCGACTCGATCACGGCGATCGTGATCGGCGTGCTGTACATGAAGAACATGAATCCCGGACCGGCGCTCTTCGTCAACAATCCGCAGAATATCTATGCGGTGTTCCTGTTGTTCATCATTGCCAACCTGATCATGATTCCGCTGGGTTATGCGTGCATCAAGGCCTCGAAGCAGATCCTGAAGGTGCCGCGCAGCGTGCTGATGCCGGTGATCATGCTGTTCTGCGTCGTCGGCGCGTTCGCGATCAACAACACGGCGTTCGACGTGGGCGTGATGATGATTGCCGGAGTGGTCGCGTTCGTCCTCGAGGAGAACGGCGTGCCGATCGCGCCGGCGATCCTCGGTGTCGTGCTCGGCGGAATGCTCGAGGACAACTTCGTGACGTCGATGATCAAGGCCGACGGGGATCTCTTCGCGTTCTTCCAGCGTCCCGTGGCCGCAACCCTGGGCGCGATGACGCTCGCTGTCTGGTTTCTGCCGCTGCTGATGCGCCGCCTGCGGCGGCTCGCGGGCGCCTGAAGGCACCCCGTAAGCGGTGGCCGGGCAGGGAGCGGTCCAGATTGGGCCAGTACCCGGGCCGAAGGCCAGCGGGTCAGACCCACTAGCTGGGGGAGAGGAGTGGTCTCTGCCAGTACCCGGGGCAAGCGCGCGTTGCCCCGCTTTGCCGCACTGCGGTATAATTTGACGGTTTTGCAGCCCCAATCCCGGAGGAAATGAGCGTACGGGATGACATTGCGGGCGGCAGGGGGCTTCATCGCAATGCGCGGGAAATTCGTCGTCGGCAACTGGAAGATGAACGGCGGGCTCGCTGTGAATGCGGCGCTCCTATCCGAGTTGGCCGCGGGGTGGAAGGCGGAGCCAGGCCGGCAGATCGCGGTGTGTGCGCCTTATCCGTATCTGGGGCAGGTCAGCGCCGCGTTGCGGGCGACGGCCATTGCCTGGGGCGCGCAGGACGTGAGCGAGCACGAATCGGGCGCCTTCACGGGTGAAGTGTCGGCAGGCATGCTGGTCGAGTTCGGGTGTCGCTATGCGATTGTCGGCCACTCGGAGCGCCGGCAGTTTTTCGGCGACACCGATGCGGTCGTCGCCGCGAAGACGGTGGCCGCGCTGGCGGCGGGATTGACGCCGATCGTGTGCGTGGGCGAGACGCTCGCCGAGCGCGACGCGGGGGCGACGATGGCGGTGGTGTCGCGGCAACTCGACGCTGTCCTGGCGGCGGTTGGCGAGAGGGCGGCGAAGATCACCGTGGCCTACGAGCCTGTGTGGGCGATCGGCACAGGCCGCACGGCGTCGCCGGAAGAGGCGCAGGCAGTGCATGCGATGCTGCGTGCGCGCCTGGCGCGAAGCTCTGCGGCGGAAGTGTCGCTGCTGTACGGCGGTAGCGTCAAGGCCGACAACGCGAAAGCGTTGTTCGCAATGACGGATATCGATGGCGGTCTGATCGGCGGCGCGTCGCTCCGATCGGCGGAATTTTTGGCGATCGCACGGGCCTAACCTGCGGTCCCGGAGTGAAACACATGAATATGGCGGAAACGTTATTGCTGGTAGTGCATCTGCTGGTCGCGGTGGCGATCTGCGGGTTCGTCCTGTTGCAGCACGGGAAGGGCGCGGACATGGGGGCGGCCTTCGGCAGCGGTTCGTCAGGGAGCCTCTTCGGCGCCGCCGGCTCGGCCAACTTCCTGTCGCGGACGACCGCGATACTCGCCGCCGTGTTCTTTGCCTCGAGCCTCGGCCTCACCTGGTTCGCCTCGCACCACACCGGCGCCTCAGGGGTGATGCAGCAAGGCGTGATGGAGAAGATGGCGCCGAAGTCTTCCGAAATACCCACGGCCCCGGGGGCGCTGCCCGCACCCGCTCCCGCCGCGGATGCGAACAAGGCACCTGCGCCTCCCGCCCCACCTGCACCGGAGGGCTCGAAAGCGGGCGACGTGCCGAAATGAACGAGCCGACGTGGTGAAATTGGTAGACACGCTGTCTTGAGGGGGCAGTGGCGTAAGCCGTGGGAGTTCGAGTCTCCCCGTCGGCACCAGATGTTGGGCAACAAGAACCGATTCGCGCGCGATTGACCTTTCGCGGAAGGCGGCAAAGATGCTGGAACAGTATTTTCCGGTCCTCCTCTTCATCCTGTTCGGGGTGGCCGTCGGCGCCGTGCTGCTGACCGTGGGCACGCTCCTCTCGCCGAACCGCCCCGACGCCGAGAAGCTGTCGCCGTACGAGTGCGGCTTCGAGGCGTTCGAGGACGCCCGGATGAAGTTCGACGTGCGCTACTACCTCGTCGCAATCCTGTTCATTCTGTTCGACCTCGAGATCGCATTCCTCTTTCCATGGGCGGTGGTGCTGCCCGAGATCGGCTTCTTCGGCTTCGCCGCGATGATGATCTTTCTCGCGGTGCTCGTCGTCGGGTTCGTCTACGAATGGAAAAAAGGAGCGCTGGATTGGGAATGAGCCATGTCGATCGTTGAAGGCGTACTCGAGAAGGGCTTCGTCACCACGTCGCTCGACAGCGTCATCAACTGGTGCCGCAACGGGTCGATGTGGCCGATGTCGTTCGGCCTCGCCTGCTGCGCAGTGGAGATGATGCACGCCGGGGCGTCGCGCTACGACCTCGATCGCTTCGGCGTCGTGTTCAGGCCGAGCCCGCGCCAGTCCGACGTGATGATCGTCGCCGGCACGCTTTGCAACAAGATGGCGCCCGCGCTGCGCAAGGTCTACGACCAGATGGCCGAGCCGAGGTGGGTGATCTCGATGGGCTCGTGCGCGAACGGCGGCGGCTATTACCACTATTCGTACTCGGTCGTGCGCGGTTGCGATCGCATCGTGCCGGTCGACATCTACGTCCCCGGCTGTCCGCCGACCGCCGAGGCGCTCCTCTACGGCATCCTGCAGCTGCAGAACAAGATCTGGCGCACCAACACGATCGCGCGTTGATGGCCACGAAAATCGAAAGTCTGACGGCGGCGCTGGCCGGCGTGCTCGGCGATGACGCGGGTGCCGTCACTCACGCGCTGGGCGAAGCCACTCTCGTCGTGCCCGATGACCGGCTCGACGCCACGATGCGTGCGCTGCGCGACCGTCCGGAGGTTTCGTTCGAGCTCCTCGCCGACCTCTGCGGCGTCGACTATTCCACCTGGGGCGGGCAGGGACGGGACGGTCCTCGGTTCGCCGTCGTCTATCACCTGTTATCGCTCGCCCACAACTGGCGGCTGCGGGTGCGCTGTTTCGCGCCGGACGACGCGTTTCCGGTGGTTCCGAGCGTCGTCGAAATCTGGCCCGGCGCGAACTGGTTCGAGCGCGAGGCGTTCGACCTCTTCGGAATCATGTTTCCCGGGCATCCGGATCTGCGCAGGATCCTGACCGACTACGGTTTCGTCGGCCATCCCTTCCGCAAGGATTTCCCGATTTCGGGCCACGTCGAGATGCGCTACGACCCGGAGCAGGGACGCGTGATCTATCAGCCCGTGACGATCGAGCCGCGCGAGATCACTCCGCGGATCATCCGCGAGGACACATACGCGACGGGGAAGACATGAACGGCTCCCACGCGTAGTCTTCCCATGGCAGAAGTCCGCAACTACACGATGAATTTCGGGCCGCAGCATCCGGCGGCCCACGGGGTGCTGCGGCTCGTGCTCGAGCTCGACGGCGAGGTCATCGAGCGCGCCGACCCGCACATCGGCCTTCTGCATCGGGCTACGGAAAAGCTCGCCGAGACTCGCACGTTCCTGCAGGCACTGCCGTACATGGACCGCCTGGATTACGTGTCCATGATGTGCAATGAGCACGCGTACTGTCTCGCCGTCGAGCGGCTGCTCGGCATCGAGGTGCCGCTGCGCGCGCAATACATCCGCGTGATGTTCGACGAGATCACCCGGATCCTGAACCATTTGTTGTGGATCGGCTCGCATTCGCTCGACGTCGGCGGCATGACGACCTTCCTCTACGCGTTTCGCGAGCGCGAGGACCTGATGGACGTCTACGAGGCGGTGTCGGGCGCGAGGATGCACGCGGCGTACTACCGCCCCGGCGGCGTCTATCGCGATCTGCCCGAGCGGATGCCGCAGTACACCGCGCAGAAGACGCGCAATGCGCGGGCGATGCAGGAGATGAACCGCGCGCGGCACGGCACGCTGCTCGACTTCATCGACGATTTCACGCAGCGTTTCCCCGCCAACGTCGACGAATACGAAACGCTGCTCACCGAGAATCGCATCTGGAAGCAGCGTACTGTCGGGATCGGCGTCGTGTCTGCGGAGCGGGCGATGGCGCTCGGCTTCAGCGGGCCGATGCTTCGTGGATCGGGAGTGCCGTGGGATCTCCGCAAGAAGCAGCCGTACGCGGTGTACGACCGGGTGGCGTTCGACATTCCGGTCGGCACCAACGGCGATTGCTACGATCGGTACCTAGTCCGCGTCGAGGAGATGCGGCAATCCAATGCCATCGTCCGGCAATGCGTGGCCTGGCTCAGGGCGAACCCCGGCCCCGTGATCGTGGAGGATCACAAGGTGGCCGCGCCCTCGCGCGAGAGCATGAAGACGAACATGGAAGAGCTCATCCATCACTTCAAGCTCTTCACAGAGGGCATGCACGTGCCGGCAGGCGAGGCGTACGCCGCGATCGAGCATCCTAAGGGCGAGTTCGGCATTTACCTCATCTCGGACGGCGCGAACAAGCCCTACCGCTTGAAGATCCGCGCGGCGGGCTTTCCTCATCTGGCGGCCCTGCACGAAATGGCGCGGGGCCACATGATCGCGGACGCGGTCGCGATCATCGGCACGCTCGACATCGTGTTCGGGGAAATAGACCGATGAGCGGGCGATACGCAGCCGCGCCTTCCCAAGGCGCTGGTCCCTCCCAGCAGGAACGGAGCCGAGCGCCAATCGGGGGAGATCGTTCCAGCGACGGGGGCGAGCCGTGTTGAGCGAGGGGGCGCTGCGCCGGATCGACCGCGAGATCGCGAAATATCCGCCTGACCAGAAGCAGTCGGCGGTGATGGCGGCACTCGCGGTCGCGCAGGACGAAAAGGGCTGGCTGCCGCCGGAAGCCATGGATTTCGTCGCGAACTATCTCGGGATGCCCCCAGTGGCCGTGTACGAGGTCGCGTCGTTCTACGCGATGTACAACACTCAGCCGGTGGGCAAGTACAAGATCACGATCTGCACCAACCTGCCATGCGCCCTGAAAGACGCGGTCAAGGCCGCAGAGCACCTCAAGGCGAAGCTCGGCATCGGCTTCGGCGAGACGACGCCGGACGGCCTCGTGACGCTTAAGGAGGGCGAGTGCTTCGGCGCGTGCGGCGACGCGCCGGTGCTCCTCGTCAACAACAAGCGAATGTGCAGCCTGATGGCGCCCGACAAGATCGATGCGCTGCTGGCGGAGTTGCGCGCGGCTGGGGCAGGGGATTCGCGATGACTTCGGGTAACGGCTTCATCGACTACGGACCCGATGCCATCATCATGTCGGGGCTCACGGGGTCGAACTGGCGGCTTGCTGACTATGTCGCGCGCGGCGGCTACGATGCGCTGAAGAAGATCCTCGCCGAGAAGATTCCGCCCGCAACGGTGATCGCCGAAGTCAAGAAGTCCGCGTTGCGCGGCCGCGGCGGTGCGGGCTTCCCGACGGGCCTCAAATGGAGCTTCATGCCGCAGCAGTACAAGGGCGAGAAGTATCTCGTCTGCAATTCCGACGAAGGCGAGCCCGGCACGTTCAAGGACCGCGACATCATGCGGTACAACCCGCACGCGCTGATCGAGGGCATGGCAATCGCGGGCTACGCGATGGGCTGCACGCGCGGCTACAATTACGTGCACGGCGAGATCTGGGAGACCTACGAGCGTTGCGAGGAAGCCCTCGCGGAAGCCTTCGCCGCGGGCTTCGTCGGTGACGACATCCTCGGCTCCGGATTCAGCTTCCATCTCTTCAACCATCACGGCTACGGCGCGTACATCTGCGGCGAGGAGACGGCGCTCCTCGAATCGCTCGAGGGCAAGAAGGGACAGCCGCGGTTCAAGCCGCCTTTCCCGGCGAGCTTCGGTCTCTACGGCAAGCCGACGACGATCAACAACACCGAGACGTTCGCCGCGGTGCCATGGATCATCAGGAACGGCGGCGAGGCCTTCCTGAACCTCGGCCGGCCGAACAACGGCGGCACGAAGCTCTTCTCGGTGACGGGAGACGTCGTCCGGCCGGGCAACTTCGAAGTGCGGCTCGGCACGCCGTTCGCGAAGCTCCTCGAAATGGCAGGCGGCATGCGCGACGGCCGTCCGCTCAAGGCTTGCATCCCGGGCGGCTCGTCGATGCCGGTGCTGCCAGGTGCGATCATGATGGCGACCGACATGGATTACGACTCGATCGCCAAGGCGGGATCGATGCTGGGGTCGGGCGCGGTGATCGTGATGGACGACACGCGCTGCATGGTGAAATCGCTGCTGCGGCTGTCCTATTTCTATTATGAAGAGTCGTGCGGGCAGTGCACACCATGCCGAGAAGGCACGGGTTGGCTGTGGCGTGTGGTCGACCGTATCGAACACGGCCGCGGCAGGAACGAAGACCTCGACTTGCTGTTGTCGGTCTCGGACAATATCGCCGGCCGGACTATCTGCGCGCTGGGTGACGCGGCTGCGCTGCCGGTGAAGAGCTTCGTCGGGCATTTCCGCGCCGAATTCCAGCACCACATCGACCACAAGCAGTGCCTCGTCCCAACATACGTATGAGCCCCCCCCGTAACTCGCTTCGCTCGTCTCCCCCCACGGGGCCGCTACGATGCTGACTCTCGAAATCGACGGCAGGAAGGTGGAAGTGGCCCCCGGCAGCACGGTGATGGATGCCGCGAGCAAGCTCGACATCTACGTGCCGCACTTCTGCTATCACAAGAAGCTGTCGATCGCCGCCAACTGCCGGATGTGCCTCGTGCAGGTGGAAAAGGCGCCGAAGCCGCTCCCGGCGTGCGCGACGCCCGCGGCCGAAGGCATGAAGGTCTGGACGCAATCCGAGCAGGCCAAGAAGGCGCAGCAGGGCGTCATGGAATTCCTGCTCATCAATCATCCGCTCGATTGCCCGATCTGTGACCAGGGCGGCGAGTGCCAGCTGCAGGATCTCGCGGTCGGCTACGGCGGATCGGCGTCGCGTTACACCGAGCCGAAGCGCGTCGTGTTCCACAAGAACCTGGGGCCGCTCGTCTCCGCCGAGGAAATGGCGCGCTGCATCCAGTGCACGCGCTGCGTGCGCTTCGGCCAGGAGATCGCCGGCGTCATGGAGCTCGGGATGATCGGCCGCAGCGAGCATGCGGAGATCGTCGCGTTCGTCGGACGAAGCGTGGATTCCGAGTTGTCCGGCAACATGATCGACGTCTGTCCGGTGGGCGCGCTCACGTCGAAGCCCTTCCGCTACGCCGCCAGAACCTGGGAGCTTGCGCGGAGGCGATCCGTGTCGCCGCACGATTCTCTTGGCAGCAACCTGATCGTGCAGGCGAAAGGCGACCGCGTGCTGCGCGTCGTGCCGTTCGACAATCCGGCGGTCAACGAGTGCTGGATTTCCGACAAGGACCGCTTTTCGTACGAGGGGCTCGCGAGTGAGGACCGGCTGACCGCGCCGATGATCAAGGAAGGCGGGCAGTGGATGACGGTCGATTGGCCGCAGGCGCTCGACTTCGTGGCGCGCGGTCTCAGGACGGTGACCGAGAGGCACGGCGGCCCGGCGCTGGGGACGGTGGTGTCGCCGCACTCGTCGCTGGAAGAGATGGCGCTCGCGGCGCGGCTCAGCCGCGCGCTTGGCTCCGACAATATCGATTTTCGCCTCCGGCAGAGTGACTTCCGGGGTGACGGACAGGGGGTGGGCCTCCCCTGGCTCGGCATGCCGATCGCCGATCTCGATTCGCTCGATCGCGTCCTCGTCATCGGCAGCTTCCTGCGCAAGGATCACGCGCTCGCCGCGCAGCGCCTGCGCCACGCGGCGCGCAAGGGCGCGGAGGTCACGCTCCTGAATTCGGTCGCCGACGATTCCCGGATTCGCCTCGCGCATTCGTTCATCGCCGCGCCGTCGTTGCTGCCCGGCGCCCTGGCCGAGATCGTCGTCGCCGCGGCGAAAGGCGCGGGCAAGGCGGTTCCCGCCGCGCTGGCCGACATCGAGCCCGTCGCCGCCGCGGAGGTTATCGCCGCGAGCTTGATCGGTGGGCAACGCAAGGCAATCCTGCTCGGAAACTACGCGGAGCAGCATCCTGACGCCTCCCAGCTCTTTGCGCTGGCCCAGGTGCTGGCGGAAATCGTGGGTGCTACGCTGGGCTGCCTCATGGAGGCCGCGAACAGCGTCGGGGGATACGTCGCCGATGCGATGCCGCAGACCGAGGACGGACTGAACGCGCGATCGATGTTCACCCAGGCGCGCAAGGCCTACCTGCTGCTCGGTGCGGAGCCCGAGTTCGACTGTGCGGCTCCGGTCGCGGCGCGCGCTGCGCTGGATCAGGCGGACTTCGTCGTCGTGATGTCACCGTTCCTGCACGGCACGCACTACGCTGACGCGCTCCTCCCCATCAGCCCGTACACCGAGACCGCGGGCACGTTCGTCAATTGCGAAGGGCGCTCGCAAGCCTTCAATGGCGTGGTGAAGCCTCTCGGCGAGACGCGCCCCGCATGGAAAGTGCTGCGTGTCCTCGGATCCCTGCTCGGACTGCCGGGCTTCGATTTCGAGTCGATCGACGAGGTCCGCGCCTCGCTGCCCACGACTGCTAATATCGTCGAGAACCTGCGCAACGAAACCCGGGTGGCGATTGGGAAACCGGCAACCCGATCGTCCGGAATCGAGCGCGTCGCAGACATCCCGATCCACTTCGCGGACCCGCTCGTGCGCCGGGCGCCGGCGCTGCAGCAGACTGCCGATGCGAAACCGCCCCGGGCGCGCATGAGCGCACTGACGCTCGCCGAGATCGGCGTCGAGGAAGGCGCGCTGGTCAAAGTGAAGCAGGGCGCCGGTGAGGCGCTGTTGACGACTGCGGTCGATGCAGGCGTGCCCGCCGGGGTCGTCAGGATCGCCGCAGCGCATCCGTCGACCTGCGGCCTCGACGGCCTGACCGGACCCGTCGCGGTGGAGCGAGCATAGTGGACACGCTGCAATCGCTGACCGCGCCGGTCGAGGCGCTTCTCGGACCCGCGTGGCCCGTCGTCTGGACGCTCGCCAAGATCGTGGTCATCGCGGTGCCGCTCATCCTCGGCGTCGCCTACCTCACCCTCGCCGAGCGCAAGGTCATCGGCTGGATGCAGGTGCGCATCGGACCGAATCGCGTGGGGCCGCTCGGCCTCCTGCAGCCGTTCGCCGACGTGTTCAAGCTGATCTTCAAGGAGATCATCGTCCCGGCAGGGGCGAGCCGCGCTCTGTTCTACATCGCGCCGATCCTGACGCTTGCCCCGGCACTGGCGGCGTGGGCGGTCGTACCGTTCGCCGACGGCGTCGTGCTCGCCGATGTCAATGCCGGCCTTCTCTACCTTATCGCGATGACCTCGGTGGGCGTGTACGGCATCATCCTCGCCGGGTGGGCGTCGAATTCCAAATACGCGTTCCTGGGCTGCCTGCGTTCGGCGGCGCAGATCGTGTCCTACGAGATCGCGATGGGATTCGCGCTCGTCGGCGTGCTGATGGCGTCGTCGAGCCTCAATCTGTCGGCCATCGTCCACGGCCAGGATGGCGGGGCCGCCTACTGGTACATCTGGCCGCTCTTCCCGCTGTTCGTCGTGTACCTCGTGTCGGGAATCGCCGAGACCAACCGGCATCCCTTCGACGTGGCGGAAGGGGAGTCGGAGATCGTTGCCGGGTTCCACGTCGAATATTCGGGTGTTACGTTCGCGCTCTTCTTCCTCGCCGAGTACATGAACATGATCCTGATCGCGGCGCTATGCGCGATCATGTTCCTCGGCGGCTGGCTGGCGCCGTGGCCGGCCCTGAACGACCTCTCCATCGCCGGCCTGCATCCTCTCGGCGATGGGCTGCCGTGGCTACTCGCGAAGATGTGCGCGGTGCTGTTCATCTTCCTGTGGATCCGGGCAACGTGGCCGCGCTATCGCTACGACCAGATCATGCGGCTCGGCTGGAAGGTGTTCATCCCCGTGACCCTTGTCTGGATCGTGTTCCTCGGCGTCATGATGCAGACGCCCTGGGCGCATCTCTTCCATTGACAGGAGACTAAGGCGATGCTGGCGCGCGTTAAAGGTCTCTTCGGCACCTGGTTGCTGCTCGAGCTCGTGCAGGGTCTCATGCTGACTGGGCGGCACATGTTCTCCCGCAAGATCACCGTGCAGTTCCCGGAGGAGAAGACGCCGATGAGTCCGCGGTTCCGCGGACTGCACGCTCTGCGCCGGTACCCCAACGGCGAGGAGCGGTGCATTGCCTGCAAGCTGTGCGAGGCGGTCTGTCCGGCGCTCGCGATCACCATCGAATCCGAGCAGCGCGCGGATGGCACGCGACGGACGACCCGTTACGATATCGACCTCGCCAAGTGCATCTTCTGCGGCTTCTGCGAAGAAAGCTGTCCCGTGGATTCGATCGTCGAGACGCGCGTGCTCGAATACCATGGCGAGAAGCGCGGGGATCTCATCTACACCAAGGAAATGCTGCTTGCGGTCGGCGACCGCTACGAAGCAGAGATCGCTGCCGACAGGGAGCAGGATGCAAGGTATAGATGAAGCCCGGCGAGCGCCGAGCTCCCTGCACCCATACCAACAATAAATGACGTTTCCAATCTTCCTCTTCTACTTTTTCTCGGCGATCCTGGTGTTCGCGGCGCTGCGCGTCGTCACGGCTAGGAATCCCGTGCACGCCGTGCTCTGGCTGGTGCTCGCGTTCTTCACCGCCGCCGCGCACTGGCTGACGCTGCGGGCGGAGTTCCTCGCGATCGTGCTGGTGCTGGTGTACGTCGGCGCGGTGATGGTGCTCTTTCTGTTCGTCGTGATGATGCTCGACATCAACTTCGACAACCTGAGAAGACAGATCCGAAGCTATATTCCCGTGGGCGCGACGGTCGGCGCGCTGGTGCTGGTCGAGATGGCGCTCACGCTCCTCGGCGGCCGGATGGGAGGGGCGACCGGCGCGGCCGACACCGCCGGGAGTGCCGGCAACACGGCG
>Ga0097621_100002520_pt1 | contig 12549 bp, 13 predicted proteins | sample KBSMisM72_FD_73165 | JGI IMG/M metagenome (GOLD analysis project Ga0097621, IMG submission 73165) | Miscanthus rhizosphere microbial communities from Kellogg Biological Station, Michigan, USA - KBS Miscanthus M7-2 (version 2) (version 2) | ecosystem: Host-associated > Plants > Roots >... | reverse complement strand
CGGACGAGGCCCGTCTGGATGCGGCTCGTGTCGCGGCCGATCAGGCCGACCCCCGCGGCGAGCTCACGGACCGACCCGAAGACGAGCGGCCGCTCGATCCAGCGCGCCAGCCCCTTGGCGACGAAGACGGCCGGCCGGTAGAACGCGATGTCGTAGGCCTCGTCGAAGTAGAACTTCCGCTCGAGCAGGGTCTGGGCCCACGCGATCCTCGGCACCTCCGACGTCCTGGCGCCGTACAGCACCCACGCGACGCCGATCCCGGCCGCTCCGAGCACTACGGCGATCACCGACGAGACGGCCTCCTGGGTGCCGCTCGCCTCGACGACTGGGCGCGCGACCGGCTCGAGCCAGTTCGTGACCGGCGTCCAGAGGTTCGCGAACTGCAGGAACCCTCCGACGGCGGCAAGCACTGTCAGCACGCCGACGGGGATCGCGAGGGTCCAGCCGACGAGGTCTCGCTTGAGCGCGTGGAAGTGCTCGCGCACGAACGGCGACGGCTCGCCCCAGAAGACGAGAAACAGCAGCCGGAACGCGTAGAGCCCGGTCAGGAAGGTGCCGAGCATCCCGACCACCCACAGAACCTCGCCGTACCAGCCGTTCGCGAGGAGCGCGGCGAGAATCGAGTCCTTCGAGAAGAAGCCCGAGAAGGGCGGAATGCCGGCGAGTGAGAGCGAACCGACCAGGAACGCGATGAACGTCAGCGGCATCAGCTTTCGCAGGCCGCCCATCTTGCGGATGTCCTGCTCGGCGGAGAGCGCGTGGATGACGATGCCGGCCGCGAGGAAGAGCAGCGCCTTGAAGAAGGCGTGCGTCATCAGGTGGAACATCGCCTCCGGGTACGCGCCGATCCCGGCCCCGAGGAACATGTAGCCGATCTGCGACATGGTCGAGTAGGCGATCACCTTCTTGATGTCGGTCTGGACGAGCGCGATCAGGCCGGCCATCAGGAGCGTCCCCGCGCCGAGTCCGGCCGCGAGCTCGAGCACCTTCGGCGCCTGCTCGAACAGCGGCGCCGTGCGCACGATCAGGTAGACGCCCGCGGTGACCATCGTGGCGGCGTGGATCAGCGCGGAGACGGGCGTAGGGCCTTCCATCGCGTCCGGCAACCACGTGTGGAGCGGCAGCTGGGCCGACTTCGCGACTGCGCCGCCGAGCAGACCGAGCGCAACGAGGTTCGCTGTCCAGTTGCTGAAGGACGGCGCCGCGGCGAAGACCTGCTCGAAGTTCAGCGAGCCGGTCTTCGCGATCAGCAGGAAGAGCGCGAGCGCCATCGTCGCGTCGCCGATCGCGTTCATCACGAACGCCTTCTTGGCGGCCGCGACCGCCTCGGGCCGCTGATGCCAGAAGCCGATCAGCAGATAGGACGAGAGGCCGACGAGGCCCCAGCCGACGAGCAGCATCAGCAGGTTGCCGCCCTGAACGAGCAGCAGCATCGAGAACACGAACAACGCCATGTAGGCGAAGTAGCGCCGCTCCTCGTCGTCGCCGTCCATGTAGCCGATCGAGTAGAGGACGATCAGCATCCCGACGCCGGAGACGATCAGCATCATCATCAGCGAGAGCGGGTCGACCACGATCCGCAGGCCGAAGTCGAGGTTTCCGGCCGTGAGCCAGCTCCAGAGCGTCGACGGGTGGTAGCGCTGCTCGGGCGAGTCGCCGAGCAGGCCGGCGAAGGCCACCAGCGAGGCGACGAACGAGACGAAGACCGAGAAGGTGGCGAGAAAGCCCGCGCCGCGCCGCGAGAGCCGGTTGCCGGAGGCCGTGATCAGCGCGGTCGCGACCAGCGGCGAGATCAGGCAGATCCAGGCTGCGGCGATCATCCGCGCAGCGTCGAGAGCTTGTCGACGTCGAGTTCGAGGTTGCGGCGGGAGATGGCGACGATCAGGCCGAGGCCGACCACGACCTCGGAAGCCGCGACCGCCATCACGGTGATCGCGAAGATCTGGCCGGCGCCCTGCCCGTAGTGGCGCGCGAACGCGATCAGGGCCAGGTTCGCGCCGTTGAGCATGATCTCCAGCGAGAGGAGCACGATCAGCGGGCTGCGCCGGATCAGGACGCCGAGCGCGCCGGTGCAGAAGAGGAAGCCGGCGACGCCGACGTACCAGATGACGTCCGGGCCCCGCACTACTGCTCGACCCCTTCGACCGGGTGCGCGCGCGAGTGCGAGCCGAGGATCACGCCGCCGACCGCGGCGATGAGGAGGACGATCGAAGTGATCTCGAACGCGAGCAGCTGGTCGGTCAGGAAGAGCCGGCCGATCTCCGCCGGCGTTCCGTACGCCGAGTCGATGTGCGCGCTGTGCGAGAGGCGGCCGCTCGACTTCAGGCCGACCACGACGACGACCTCGGTGAAGAGCGCCGCTGAGGCTGCCACCGCGCCGAGCGCCTGCCAGCTCGGCCCGCCCGCCCAGGGCGCATCGGCGCGTCCTCCGAGGTAGGCGATCACGAACAGGAACATGACCATCACCGCGCCGGCGTAGACGAGCACCTGCGCCGCCGCCACGAACTCGGCCGAGAGCAGCAGGTAGAGCACGGCCAGCGAGGCGAGGTTCCCGATCAGCGAGAGCGCCGAGTAGAACGGGTTCGTGAAGGAGATCACGGCGATCCCGGTGCCGACGCAGGCGAATGCCGCGAGAACCCAGACCGCCCAGACGAGCACGTTGCTCACCGACGCGACGATCACGAGTGGCTCTTGTAGTAGGGGATCGGCGTGTCGTAGAGCTCGAGGTCGGCGACCGGGACCTTCTTGATCGGCTCGGCCAGGAGCATGTCCTTCGTGTAGATCAGGTCGTCGCGCGAGTACTCGGAGATCTCGAACTCGTTGCCGAGCGTGATCGCGTCGAACGGGCACGCGAGCTCGCAGTAGCCGCAGAAGATGCAGCGGCTCATGTTGATCTCGTAGATACGGGCGTAGCGCTCGCCGGCCGAGACGCGGTTGTCGGCGGTGTTCTCGGCCGCGACCACGCGGATGCAGTCGGCCGGGCAGGCCGCCGCGCAGAGCGAGCAGCCGACGCACTTCTCGAGCCCGTTTTCGTGCACGTGGAGCCGGTGCCGGCCGCGGAAGCGCGGATAGACGGGGCGCTTGTACTCCGGGTACTGCTGCGTGATCGGCTTCTTGAAGATCTGCTTGAAGGTGACGCCGAAGCCCTTGACCGTGTCGATCGGGTTCTTGTTGACGCGTGCCATCAGAACGCAACCACGCAGGCCGCGGTGATCAGCGCGTTGAGCGTCGCCACCGGCAGCAGGACCTTCCAGCCGAAGCGCATCAGCTGGTCGTAGCGCAGTCGCGGGACGGTCGCGCGTATCCAGAGAAAGAAGAAGATCACGATCAGCAGCTTGATCAGGAACCAGAGCGGCCCGAGCGGCGCCCACGGTCCGTACCAGCCGCCGAAGAAGAGGGTCACGGTCAGCGCGGAGAGCGTGATCATGTTCACGTACTCGCCCATCTGGAAGAGGCCGAAGCGCATGCCGCTGTATTCGGTGTGGTAGCCGGCGACGAGCTCGGTGTCGGCCTCGGGCAGGTCGAACGGCGGGCGGTTGACCTCGGCCACGCCGGCAATGAAGAACACGAGGAGGCCGACGACCTGCGGCGCCGCGAACCAGATCGTCTCGTGCTGCTTGTGGACGATGTCGACGAGGTTGAGCGACCGGCCCATCAGCACGACGCCGAGCACGGCGAAGGTCAGCGAGACCTCGTACGAGACCATCTGCGCGCACGTGCGCATCGAGCCGAGCAGCGCGAACTTCGAGTGCGAGGCCCAGCCGCCGACGATGAAGCCGTAGATCCCGAGCGAGCTGAGCGCGAACACCAGGATCAAACCGATCGAGACGTTCGCGACAACGCCGTTCACCTGGTAGCCGGCGATGTCCCAGCCCGGTCCGAAGGGGATCACGCTGAAGGCCGCCAGGGCAGTGAACGCCGACAGCACGGGCGCGAAGATGTAGAGGACGTCGACCGCGCTGGCGGGGAAGAAGCTTTCCTTGCGGATCAGCTTGACCAGGTCGGCGATCGGCTGCAGCAGGCCGAACGGGCCGGCGCGGTTCGGGCCGTAGCGGAGCTGCATGCGACTCAGCACCTTCCGCTCGACCCAGGTCATGTACGCGAAGGTCAGCAGCAGCAGGTTGATGACGAGGAACGCCTCGATCGCGGCGATCCACCAGGGCTCGCCGTTCACGCGCTCACCTCCACCATGCCGCCGAGGTCGCCGGCGTGCTCGCTCGCGATGCGCACGACGCCCGGCCGGAGGCCGCGGCTGACACGGGCCCGCAGCTCGATCGAGTGACCGTTGTGCGAGACCTGGACCGTGTCGCCGCTCGCGATCCTGCGGGCCTCGGCGTCCTTGCCCGACAGCTCGACTTCCGGCTCGGGGCGCTGGAACTGCAATTCCGGCACGCGCTCGATCGCGGGGCCCGAGAAGAGCGCCTTGTAGCGGATCAGGCGCAGCCCTTCGCCCTTCGGCGCCGGCGGCTCCTCGGGCAGTTGCGGCGCCGGCGCCTCGCTGCGGGTCCGCAGCGGCGCGTGCTCGCCGACCTCGCCGAAGGGGAGGCCGTCGTAGATCTTGGCGGACAGCTCGGAGAAGACGGCGGACGGGAACGGGTCGACCTCGACGCCGAAGCGCTCGGCGAGCCTCGAGATCCACGCGAGCTCGTCCGGCGCGGGCGGGATCGACGCGCGGCGCAGGCGCTGCAGCCGGCCCTCGAGGTTGACGTAGGTGCCGTCGCGCTCGAGGTAGCTCGTCCCCGGCAGGACGAGGTCGGCCCAGCCTGCGGCGAGCCCGTGGAACATCGAGGTCACGAGCACGCGCTCGGCGCGCTCGGCGAGCACGCGGACGTTCGGGTCGGCGGCGGCCTCGTCGCCGGAGACGACGAGGAGGCCGATCTTCTCCGGCGTCTCGCCCTCGCCGTCGTCGGACGCGGCCCAGGCGTCGGCGACGCCGCGCCCGTTGGCGGTGCGCGGCAGGTGGAAGGCGCCGCAGCCCGGCCGGTCGGGGAAGCCGAGCTCGCGGGCCAGCGCAGCGAGGTGTGCGCCGCCCGCGCCTTCTTCGCTCGACCAGATCAGCACCGCCCGGTCGCTCTCTCGCAGCCGGTTGCCGAGCTCGTCCTTGGCCCGGCTGAGGCGGCGGCAGCTCTCGAGCGCGTCCCCGGCGTGGTGGACCTCGGCCCCGTTGCGCCGCGCGGCCTTGAGCCAGAGCTCGACGATCGGCGCGCGCTCCGCGACCGGCTCGTCGCCGAGCACGACCACGAGCTCCGCGTCGCGGATCGCCGAGAGCGGCAGCCGGAACGCGTCGAGCGCCGGGCTCGTCTCCTCCGGCAGCACGGCCGTGTGCGCGCCTAGCCCACTGCGCAGCAGGCGCCCGAGGGCGTAGGCCTGCTCGACCGTCTCGGAGCCGGAGAGCGCGGTCACGATGCGGCCTTCCGACTCGCGCAGGAGCCGTTCGGCGTCGTCGAGCGCGTCGTCCCACGAGACCTCCTCCAGCCCGCGCTGGCGGACGCGCCGCAGCGGGTCGGCGATCCGGTCGCCTGCGTAGAGGTGCGAGAACCCGAAGCGGCCCTTGTCGCAGAGCCACCCTTCGTCCACCTCGGGATGGTTGCGCGACAGAACGCGCTTGACCTTGCCCTCGCGCACCGTGACCGCCGTGTTGCAGCCGACGGGGCAGAGACCGCAGACGGTCGGGACATTCTGGATCTCCCAGGGGCGCCCCTCGAAGCGGTACTGCGTCGAGGTGAGCGCGCCGACCGGGCAGAGCTCGATCACGTTGCCCGAGAACGGCGCACGGTAGGGCCGGTCGTCGAAGGTCGCGATCACCGACGACGCGCCGCGGTTCTCCGCGACGAGCTGCCCGTCCTCGGACACGCCTTCCGAGAAGCGCGTGCACCGGTAGCAGAGGATGCAGCGCTCGCGGTCGAGCGCGATCGTCGGCGAGACCGGGATCGGCTTTTCGAGCGTCCGCTTGTCGAACTCCATCCGCGTATTGCCCGGGCCCCAGCGGAACGTGAGGTCCTGCAGCGGGCACTCGCCGCCCTTGTCGCAGACCGGACAGTCGAGCGGGTGGTTGACGAGGATGAACTCGAGGGTCGCGCTCTGGCCGTCGGCCGCCTTGGCGCTCGTCTGGGCGGTGCGCACCTTGAGCCCGTCCGTGGCGCTCATCGTGCAGCCGGCTTGGAGCTTCGGTAGGCCTTCGACCTCGACGAGGCACATGCGGCAGGCGCCGATCGGATCGCCCAGTCGCGGCTCGTAGCAGAAGACCGGGATCTCGATCCCCGCCGCGAGCGCAGTCTCGACGAGGCCCGTCCCCTTCGGCACCTGCACCTCGCGGCCGTCGACCGTGACGGTGACGAGCTCCGGCGAGCTCACGCCGGCACCGTCGCCACCGGCGAGTGCGTGTGCTGGTCGGACGGCGCGAAGATCCCCTCGATCGACGATTCGCCGCCGAGCGGGCAGCCGCCCTGCTCGACGTGGGCGACCCACTCGTCGTGCCACTTGTCGAAGTAGCTCTGCACCGGCCAGACGGCGAAGTCACCGAGCGCGCACAGGGACTTCCCCTCGATGCGGTCGCAGACTTTCCGCAGCAGCTCGAGGTCGGCCGTCGTCCCATCGCCCGCCTCGATCCGCTCGAGCAGCTGGACGACCCAGCGCGTTCCCTCGCGGCATGGCGTGCACCTGCCGCACGACTCGTGCATGTAGAACTTCGTCGAGCGCAGCGCCAGCTGCACCATGCAGCAGCGGTCGTCGACCACGATCAGCGAGGCGGCGCCGAAGAACGTCCCGATCGCGCCGATCGAGTCGAAGTCGAGCGGGACGTCGATCTGCCGCGCCGTCAGGGCGGGCACGGACGAGCCGCCGGGGATGACCGCCTTCAGCTGCCGGCCGCCGGCGATTCCGCCCGCATGCGTGTAGAGCAGTTCGCGCATCGACGTCCCGAGCTCGAGCTCGTAGTTCCCGGGCTTCTCGACGTTGCCGGAGACCGAGAAGATCACCGTTCCCGGCGAGCCGGGCGTGCCGATGTTGGTGAAGCCCTCCGGGCCGAGCTCGAGGATCGCCGGCAGCGTGGCGATCGTGCAGACGTTGTTGATCTCGGTCGGCGACATGTAGAGACCCTGGACGGGCGGGAACGGCGGGCGGGGGCGCGGCTGGCCGCGCTTCCCCTCGAGCGACTCGAGCAGCGCGGTCTCCTCGCCGCAGATGTAGGCGCCGGCGCCGCGGTACACGACCACGTTCACGTCGCCGAGGATCTCGGCCTTGCGCGCCTGCTCGACCGCCTTGGCGAGAATCTCGTACTCGGTCAGGTACTCGCCGCGGATGTAGATGAAGACCTCCTGCGACTCGATTGCGTGGGCTGCGATCAGGCAGCCCTCGATCAGCCGGTGTGGAGCCCGCGCCATCACCTCGCGGTCCTTGAACGCGCCCGGCTCCGACTCGTCGGCGTTGACGACGAGGTACTTCGGTTTCGGGCTCTTGCGGTCGACGAGCGACGCCTTGCGGCCCATCGGGAAGCCGGCGCCGCCGCGGCCGCGCAGATTCGCGCCCTGGAGCTCGGCGATCAGGTCGTCAGAGGTCATCGCGCGCGCCCTCGACGCCTGCGCGTACCCGCCGATCGCCTGGTACTCGGCCAGCTTCGTCAGGTCGCGCTCGTCGGCGCCCGCCAGCAGCATCGACCTAGCCGGCACGCACGTCCTCCACGATCGCGGGCACGTCCTCGGGCTTGACGAACTGGCGGTAGCGGTTGTCGACGGAAACCACCGTCGCGTAGCCGCACCCGCCGAGGCACTCGACGGTGCGGAGCGTGATCTCGCCGTCCTCCGTCGTCTCGCCCGGCTCGACCCCGAGCTCGGACTCGAACGCGTCGACGACCTGCTGTGCCCCGGACAGCGCGCAGGAGAGGTTCGTGCAGACCTCGATCGAGTGTCGACCGACCGGGGCGAGGTGGAACATGTCGTAGAAGGTGGCGACGGCCTTGCAGTACGCGGGCGTCAGCCCCAGTGCCTCGCCTACACGCTCGAAGGACTCGGTGTCGAGCCAGCCGTCGTTCTGCTCCTGCGCGAGCCGCAGCGCCGGCAGGATCGCCGTCTTCGAGTCCGGGTAGCGCGTCGCCAGCTTGCGCACCTGGGCGTCGAACTCGGCCGTGCTCACCGGTCGACCTCGCCCATCACCGTGTCGAGCGACCCGACGACCGCGATCAGGTCGGCGACGAGCGCGCCCGACATGCAGGTCGCGGTCGCCTCGAGCGCGACGAAGCTCGGCGCTCGGAACTTGACGCGCCACGGCTTCGGGCCGCCGTCGGAGACCACGTAGCAGCCGAGCTCTCCGCGGGCCGACTCGACGGCCACGTAGACCTCGCCCTCCGGCACGCTGTAGCCCTCGGTGACGATCTTGAAGTGGTGGATGAGCGACTCCATCGAGGTGTGGAGTTCCTCGCGCGGCGGCAGCACGACCTTGCGGTCGTCCGCGATCCACGGCTGACCCTCCATCTGCTCGAGCCGGTCGAGGCACTGGGCGACGATGCGGGTCGACTGCCGCATCTCGTCCATGTGGACCTTGTAGCGATCCCAGACGTCCCCGTTCTCGTAGACCGGCACGTCGAACTCGACCTGGTCGTACGCGAGGTACGGGCTCACCTTGCGCAGGTCCCAGTCGACGCCCGAGCCGCGCAGCACCGGGCCTGTCTGGCCGAGCGCGATTGCGTCCTCGGCCGACAGCAGCCCGAGGCCCTTCGTGCGCTCGAGCCAGATCGCGTTCTGGTCGACGAGCGCTTCGTAGTCGTCGACCGCCTTCGGCATCCACGCGCAGAACTTGCGCGCCTCCGGGAAGAACCCGGGCGGGATGTCCTCGGCCAGGCCGCCGACCTGGTAGTAGCGCGTGTGCATGCGCGTCCCGGCGACCATCTCGAAGAGGTCGAGGATCGTGTCGCGCTCGCGGAAGCAGTACCAGAACATCGAGATCGCCCCGAGCTCGAGCGCGGCCGTCGCGAGCCAGACCAGGTGCGAGTGGATCCGGTTCAGCTCGGCGAGGCACATACGCATCCAGGTCGCCTTCTCCGGGACCTCCAGGTCGAGCAGCTTCTCGGCCGCGAGGACGAAGACGAGCTCGTTGTTCTGGAAGGACAGGTAGTCGATCCGCGGCGCGTATGTGATCGCCTTCCACCAGCTCTTCTGCTCCATGTTCTTCTCGAAGCCGGTGTGCAGGTAGCCGACCACCGCGCGCAGTCCGACGACGTCCTCGCCGTGGAGCTCGATCACCAGCCGCAACACCCCGTGGGTGGAGGGGTGGTTCGGGCCGAAGTTGATCTCGAGGACGTCCTCGGAGTCCCGCAGGTCCTCCGGGACCAACAGGGTCGTCGGGATCGGCCGGGGGATGCGCGAGCCCTCGTAGATCCTCGGGCGCTCCGGCGCGAGCGCCACTACGTCTCCTCCGAGAAGCGGACCGGCTCGCCGCCGAGCGGATAGTCCTTGCGGAGTGGGTGCCCCTCCCAGTCGTCGTCCATCAGCAGCCGCGTCAGGTTGGGGTGGCCCTCGATCCGGATGCCCATCATGTCCCAGGCCTCCCGCTCGTGCCAGTCGGCCGTCGGCCAGACCGGCACGACGCTCTCGACCGGCTCGTCCTCGTCGAGCCAGACCTGGACACGGACGCGCCGGCCGCCAGGCACGGCCACGAGGTGATAGCTCATCGTGAACCGCTTCGGCTTCGGCTCGGGCGCGCGCGGCAGGCCCTGCGACCCCGGCGAGTTCACGTCACGCCCGGACGCGGTGCCGATGTAGCCGGCGATGCCACGGCCGCCCCAGCCGAGGTAGTCGGTCGGCGTGAGGTCGGCGAGCATCGAGAAGCCTTCGTGGTCGCGCAGGTGCACGCACGCCTCGACGAGCCGCGCCGGGTCGACGACGAGCGTCGTCTCGCCGTACGCCTCTCGCGTCTCGATCAGGCCGGGGACGCCCTCGTAGGTCAGGAGGCGACTCCACGGATCTCGTACGCCGGCGGCACGCCCGCCTTGATCTTCTCCTGCAGCCGGACGATCCCCTCGACGAGGGCTTCCGGCCGCGGCGGGCAGCCGGGGACGTGGATGTCGACCGCGACGATCTTGTCGACGCCCTGCAGCACCGTGTAGTTGTTGAACATCCCGCCGGAGCTCGCGCAGGCGCCCATCGCGATCACCCACTTGGGCTCGAGCATCTGGTCGTAGATCTGGCGCAGCGGCGCGGCCATCTTGTGCGCGACGCGGCCGGAGACGATCAACAGGTCGGCCTGGCGCGGCGAGGAGCGGAAGACCTCGGCGCCGAACCGGGCGATGTCGTAGCGCGCGGAGACGATCGACATCATCTCGATCGCGCAGCAGGCGAGGCCGAACGTGTCCGGCCAGATGGAGCTCGACTGCGACCAGGCGACCGCCTTCTCGATCGTCGTCAACCCGAGCCGCTGCTCGAGGTCGCCGAGCTCCTGCTCGAACGTGCCCTCGCCCTTGTCGGGCCACATCACCCGCTCGGAGTGGAGCCCGTAGTCCTTGAGTCGCTTCACCGCCACTCCAACGCCCCCTTCCGCCAGATGTACACGTAGGCCACGGCGAGGATGACGATGAAGAAGAGGAACTCGACGAAGCCGAACCAGGCCAGCTGGTGGAGGATCACCGCCAGCGGATACAGGAAGACGATCTCGATGTCGAAGACGATGAAGAGCATCGCCGTCAGGTAGAAGCTGATCGTGAAGCGGCGCGACTCGGTCGGGCCCTGGGAGACGCCCGACTCGAACGGCAGCGTCTTCGCGCGCATGTTGCGCTTCGGCTTCGTCGCCAGCGCGAACGACGCACCGAGCATCGACAGCGGGATCGCGAGCGCGAAGAAGCCGTAGATGAGAAAGGGCAACCAGCTATCCAGCACGCGCATCCTCCCCGCGGTCAGCGGCAGGACGCTAGCAGAGTTCGGCAGGGCTACGAGCGATGAGGAAAACGGCTCAACCACGCCTGTCGCAGCTGTTACAAGCTCGGCGTTTCGGCGGCCCCCGTGAGGGGGATTCTGACGGCCGGAGCCCGTTGCTACGATGACCCCGATGGCGACCACCGAGCAGCCACTGACGATCGTCTCGCTCACCGAGAGCGCGGCGGCGAAGATCCAGGGCCTGATGGCCGAGGAACCAGCGGGCGAGGCGCAGGTGCTTCGCATCGCCGTCCAGGGCGGCGGCTGCTCCGGGTTTCAGTACGCGCTCGGCTTCGACCGAGGGCCTCAGGAGGGCGACCACGAGCTGTCGAGCTACGGCGTGCCGGTGGTCGTCGACCCGTTCAGCGCGCCGTACCTGACGGGCACCGAGATCGACTGGGTCGAGGGCCTGCAGGCCGGCTTCGCGATCAACAATCCGAACGTCAGCGGCTCGTGCGGCTGCGGCCACTCCTTCCAGGTGGAGGAAGGCGAAGCGCCCGAGGGCGCCGCCGGCTGCGGCTCCGGCTGCGGGTAGTCCGATCCCGCGTTCACGTCCGGCGCGCGGCGACCGTGCCCGCCGCCCAGGCCGCGAGTAGCATCATGGCGCCGTGAGCGAGAAGGGCGTCGCCGACATCACGATTCTCGGAGCCGGCCCTGCCGGCCTCGCCGCCGCCTACTACGCGGGCCACCGCGACGCCTCGGTGCGGATCATCGAGAGCCTCGAGCAGCTCGGCGGCCAGGTCGCGGCCGTCTACCCCGAGAAGAACATCTACGACGTCGCCGGGCATCCGAAGATCCTCGGCACGAAGCTCGTCGAGCTCTGCTCCGAGCAGGGCCTCCAGTACGGGCCGGAGATCCACCTCGGCGAAGAGGTGCGGACGCTCGAGCGTGTCGGCCAGGACGGCGAGGAGCTGCTCGCGATCGGCACCGACGAGGGCGGGCCGTACCTCACGCGTGCGCTGATCATCACCGCAGGCCACGGTGCCTTCGAGCCGCGCAAGCTCGGGATCGACGGCATCGACGACTGGGACGGCCGCGGCGTGCACTACTTCGTGCGCGAGAAGGAGGTCTTCCGCGACCGGACCTGCGTGATCGTCGGCGGCGGCGACTCGGCGCTCGACTGGACGCTCGGGCTGCAGGACACCGCGAGGCATCCGATCGGGCTCGTGCACAGGCGCGACAACTTCCGCGCGCTCGAGTCCTCGGTCAACGAGGCGCGGGCGCTCGAAGGGGAGGGTCGCGTGCGGATCTTCACGCCGTGCGAGGTACGCGAGATCCACGGCGACGGCTCGGTGCAGGCGGTCTCGATCGAGAACACGAAGACGGGCGACGTCGAGCAGGTCGACTGCGAGGCGCTGATCACGCTGCTCGGCTTCCACTCCCACCTCGGCGCGATCGCGGAGTGGGGCCTCGAGCTGCACGGCAAGCGGCAGATCCTGATCGAGCCGACCACCTGCGAGACGACGGTTCCGGGTGTCTACGCGGCCGGCGACGTGGCCGGCTACGAGGGCAAGATCACGCTGATCACGATCGGCATGGGCGAGGCCGCGATCGCGGCCAACAACGCCGTAGCACGGATCCGCGGCGAGAAGGTCCAGCCCAAGTACTCGACGGACTAGACTCGAAGGGGTGGCCACCGAGGCAAAAC
>Ga0097621_100002518_pt1 | contig 12552 bp, 9 predicted proteins | sample KBSMisM72_FD_73165 | JGI IMG/M metagenome (GOLD analysis project Ga0097621, IMG submission 73165) | Miscanthus rhizosphere microbial communities from Kellogg Biological Station, Michigan, USA - KBS Miscanthus M7-2 (version 2) (version 2) | ecosystem: Host-associated > Plants > Roots >... | reverse complement strand
AGGAGTTCCCCGCCGAGCGAGAGGTCGCCGGCGTCCACGAGCACGACGTCGACTTCCGATTGCGCGTCGGCCGGCCGGAGCTGCCGCGCCGCCGGAGCGCCGCCCGCGCGCGGGTTGGCCAGGTGATCGCCGATGTAGTCGACGGCGGTGGTGGTCGAGCACCGCATGGGCGTGGTTCGCCCGACCTCGTTGGCGAGCCACGCGATCGTCTGCGTGACGCCGCTCTGCGGACGCACGGACACGAACGCGACGACCCGCGGCAGGGTGTCCGATCCGAACAACTGGGCAATCAGATCGGCGGCCTGCGTGGCGTGGACGGCGACGCCGCGCTCCACGCGATGCGCCGCGAAGGCGTCCGATCCGACTTTGGCCAGGCCGAGCTTGGCGACGGCGGCGCTGTCTCTGCTCACGGGGGTCAGGCTCCTTTTGCGTAAATGGTGGCGAGCACCGGCAGCGAGAGTGCCGACTCCAGTTCTTCTTCCGAATCGAGCGTGGTGCGATTCATCTCCAGCGCGAAACCGGTGCCCAGGCTGGCGAAGCACGCCACGAGGAATCCCAGCGCGAGGTTGAGCGGCACGTTGGGCTTCGTGGGCAGGTACGGTCTGACCGGCGATTCGATCAGGCTGACGTTGGCGAACTTCTGCCGGTCGAGGGCGTCGGCGATCCGCGCCTCCTCCTGCCGCTTGACGTAGACGTCGAGTTTGTCCTCCGCCAGCTTGATGTCGTGGCTCAGGCGCTCGTGAGCTACGGTGTCGTTGTCGAGCTCGTGAAGGCGCGCGCGCCAGTTCACCAGGTCGGCCGCGAGCGCGACGCACCTCGCCTGCAGCCCGGACTGGGCGAGTTCGGCCTTGGCCAGCTCCAGGGTGATGTTCTGCCGAAGCGGATCGATGTCGGTCGTCTCCTCGACCGTCGTCGCGGCCTTGGCCCGATCGAGCGCGGCGGTGGTGTCCTTGATCTGATCGTCCAGGCTGACGACCAGCCGGTCGTCCGATCGGAACTTCGCGAGCAGCGCCGTCCGCTGGTTGTTCAGTTCGGCCAGCATCGTGTTGAGACGCTCGACGAGGTACTGGTTCGGCAACACGCGGGTCTGGGTGACGACCCGCGGTTTCAACGACATCAGCTGCCGGTTCAGCGTGCCGACGTGGGCGATCGCTTCCGAGAGAGCCGTCCGGGCATCGTTCAGGGCGGTCTCCGTGTCCATGACGCGACGGATCGTGAGGTCCTTCTGCTCGGCCAGGATGACGACGTTGTCGCGCTGGCGCAGATCCGCCAGCCGCTCCTGGCTCGAGCGCAGCTGTTCCTGGTAGTCCGACGCCTGGGCCTTGAAGAATTCCTGGACGCCCGCCGTGCTGTGGACCCTCAGGTGTTTTTCCAGGTACAAGTCAGCCAGCGTCTTGAGAACGGAGACCGCGCGATCGGGATCCTTCGACGCGTAATCCACCTGGATGATGCTGGCCTTGCGCACGGCGCCGACGCTGAGGTCGGTTCGCATCTGACGGACGGCGCGCTCGAGGCCCTCGCTGCCGCCCGCATCGTCCTCGATCTGGCCGTCGTGCAGGTTGTTGCGCCTGGCCACTTCCCGGAGGACCTCGCCGTTCGTCAACAGGTCGATTTCCGAGTTGACGTCTTCCTCGCTCACCTCGGCGCGCACGACCGCGCTGCTGCCGTCCGGGCTGACGATCGGTTCCGGTCGCTCGCGCTTGACGAGCACCTTCATGTGCGCCTCGTACTTCTTCGGCGACAGCAGCGTGAAGGCGGTCGTGATCGCCGCGATCACGAGGAACACCGAGACGATGGCGCCTTTCTGGCGGACGAGGGCGGTCAGTATGTAAGTCATGGCGTTGAGTTCTGCGGTGGAACGAAGGCGAACGGGTTCAGGTAGACACCGATGCTGACCCACTTGATGATCCGCTCGACCTTGCTCACCTTGTTCTGCGGCACCACGAGCATGTCGCCCTCCTGCAGGGCGATGTCGCCGGCGGGATTGTTGCCGGTCATCAGATCCTTGGCGTTGATCAGCGTGGCCTCCGCGTGCTCCTGGTCGTGCCGGCGGAACAGCAGTACCTGCGAGTGCAGGGAGCTGGGCTTGAACCCGCCGGCCATGGCGATCGCCTCGAGCACCGACGTGCGCGTGCGCAGCTCGAACCGGCCCGGGGCGCCCACCTCGCCGCCGACCACGAAGTGAGGCTTGTCGAATTCCTTGAGGTCCACGAAGACCTCCGGATCGCGGAGGCGGCTGCCGGCGGCGGCGACGATGGCCGCGCGCGCCTGCGTCAGCGTCAGGCCGCCCACTTTCAGCTCGCCGACGATGGGCGCCGACATGTAGCCGTCCGGCTGCACGACCGCGACGTGGTCGTACTCCGGGCTGTAGAGATAGCGGATCGTCAACGCGTCGCTCGGCTTGATGAAATACCGGGCTTCAGCGGCCTGCTGTGCGCGCGCGGCACCTGGTCCTCCGGCGATGGCCGCCGCGACCGACAGCACCCACAGCGCCCGCCGGGCCGTCAGATACCGATGCTCCGTTCCGCGTCTGAACACCAACACACGTCACCTCCCTGACGACGGCTACATCGCGCCCCGGCCCCAGAGCACGACCGGGACGGTCTTGAACAAGATCCGCATGTCGAGCCCGAGCGACCAGTTGTCGATGTAGTCGAGGTCGAGCCGCACCCAGCGGTCGAAATCCACGTCGCTGCGGCCGTTCACCTGCCACAGGCACGTGAGGCCGGGTTTCACGCTGAACCGGCGCATCAGCCACGTTTCGCTGAAGCGGGACACGTCGCGGACGGGCAGCGGCCGCGGGCCGACGAGCGACATGTCGCCTTGCAGGACGTTGAGCAGCTGCGGCAGCTCGTCGAGCGAGAGCCGGCGCATCACGCGGCCGACCCGCGTGACGCGGGGGTCGCTGCGGATCTTGAACACCGGGCCCTGGGCCTCGTTCTGCGCCTCGAGCGCCCCCTGGAGCCGCTCGGCGTCCTGCACCATCGTGCGGAACTTGTACATCCGGAACAGCCGGCGGTTGCGGCCGTACCGCGGCTGCGCGAAGACGACCGGTCCCGGGCTGGTGAACTTGACCGCGAGCGCACACCCCAGCAGCAGCGGTGACAGCGCAATCAGGCCGCACGTCGCGCCCACCAGGTCCAGGGCGCGCTTGATCATCAGACGATGATCGTCGGCCACCAGTTGGAGCCTCATCGCCGGCTGCTCGTCCTCGCCGTCGAACGCCTGGCGGCCGAGCGAAACGGAGAAGAGATCCGGAAAATACTTGAGCTCGACGCCGACGCGCTCGCAGGATTCCACGACGCGCTGAATCGCGGCGTAGCTGGACTTGACCGGAAGCGCGATCAACACCTGATCGATCGGCTCGCGGGAAAGGAGCGACTCCAGTTCCTCCAGCGAACCGATGAGGCGGGACCGCACCTCGACCGGCATATCGTCCAGGCTCCTCGAATCGACGAACCCGACCACGACGCAGTCCTTCGACTCGCGCGCCTGGATGGCGTTGAACACCCTGAGCGCCATCGGGCCGCTGCCGACGATCACCGCATGTTTGAGCTCACGCGTATGCCGTTCGACGTACCGTCCAGCCGCTGCCAGCGTGCTGCGCCCGATGAGTTCGGTGAGCACGACCGCCACCCAGAAGTAGGCGACGACGGCGAGCTCGAAGGCGCCGCTCCGGCTTGCAAGCGTGAAGACCGAGAGCGCCGCGGCCGCCATCGTGCAAGCAGCGACGATCCGTAGCGCGCCGAGCCACACCTGGTTGCGAAGCCTGGGCTCATAGAGCCCGCACAGGGCGAAGCAGGTGTGCCAGATCACCATGAAGACGACCGCGAGCGCGAGGTTCCTGATGGTCAGACGCACCGCCAGGAATTCCTGCACGCCGCCGGGCAGTCGTCCAACGCTCATGACGGTGTACGTCAGGAGCATCACGATGACGGCGACGGCGTCGTCGAACAGCCACATCACCCGGGCGATGAGCGATCTGACCGCGTGGACCATAAGAAGAATGAGTCGGCTTGAATCGAGCATCGCCTTTTGTCACTGCGGCGATGCGGCGGCGACGTTTCGCGCCGGTAAATTGTTTGAACTCGGCTTTTTTCAAGAACACTTCAACTGTCGAGTTGGTCTGCGTCGATGCAAGCTCGCGTCCAACACACACGCGCCTGTTTCGCTGGAGAATTCGCGCGGTGGTTTTTCGGGAAGGAACATTGTTGTTGATGGTGGAATTCGTCCGGTACGAAACCGTCGGCTGCATCGATGTCAGTACCGCCATTGCTGCTACGCGTGCGTTTTCAGATGCGCATGCGATCCTGCATTTCTGGATCGCTCACGTACGCATCACACGTTGTTGTCTGAAAGATCTGCAACATCAGTTGCCGATCTCAGCGGTACTCACTGAGTGTTTTTTACAGTCTGCCCCGTGCAAAGAGTACTCACCGGCGACGGTCCACCGGCAATCGCTGACACACTGTTGATGTCACCAATTCCGCGGCGGCCTCGACGGTACACAACTCGGCCAGGAGAAGATCTGTGTCAGCATTTCTCGCAACGTCGATCGGCTGAAGCAGCTATGCTCGAACGTACCGGCTGACGGCGAGCGGTGGGAGGTCTGATGACTGTGCCTTTTTCATCCCGATGCGTTGCTCCCGCGTTGCTCGCGATGCTGCTGGGAACTGCGCTCTCTGCACGGGCGGATGTCGTCGACATCAACTCACTGGGATCGCGTACGGATGAGCGGCTCGCCCTCGTTGTTCTTCACGTGGACCAGTCGGCGGCGGCGTCGGATGCGAATCCGGGGACGGCGGCGAAACCGCTGAGGACCATCGCACGCGCCGCCCAGATGGCGATGGAGTACAACAGCAGCGGCGTCGGCGTCCGGGTACAAATCGGGTCCGGCACGTTTCGCGAGAGCGTACGCCTCGCCGCGACAGGGCACGACACGGCGGCGCCCATGATCTTCGAGGCGATGCCCGTCGGCCAGGTCATCGTGAAGGGCTCCGACGTATGGACCGGCTGGCAGCCCGGCGGCCCCGGCGTGTACACGCACGAGTGGCCGTACACCTGGGGCCTCGCTCCGTATCCCGACGGCTGGTCCTGCTGCGTCAAGCTCACCGATCTGATGCGGCGCCGGGAGATGATCTTCGCGAACGACCAGCGGCTGCGGCAGGTGCTCTCGAAAGACGACCTGGCCCCGGGTTCTTTTTACGTTTCCGAAACCCTGCGCCAGGCGTTCATCCGGCTGCCGCCGGGCATGGCGATCGAGACCACGACGATCGAGGTGGGGGTCCGATCGGCGTTGTTCGCCGTCCAGGGCCGATCGAACGTCGTGGTGCGCGGCCTCGCCTTCCGTCACGACGTCAGCCCCATCGGGGGCACCGCGGCGCTCACCATCCAGAACGCGTCGGATGTCCGCGTCGATCAGTGCACGATGGAATGGAACAACTTCCAGGGACTGGGGCTCACGAACTCGGAGCACGTTTCGGTGACCGGCACCGTGTCGAACTCGAACGGGTCAACGGGCATCGCCGGCTGGAAGCTCAGCGCGACGCTCTTCACCGACGGCGAGACGTCGTACAACAACTGGCGCGGCTACGAGAGCGACTTCACCGACTGGGATCCGGCCGGCGTCAAGCTGATGCTGCTCCGGGATGTCGCGGTGTTGCGGCACAAGGCGCTCGACAACCTGTCGTACGGCTTCTGGCTGGACACCGACTGCGTCAACGTCCTCATCGACTCGCTGACCTCGACCAACAATTACAACGACGGGCTCTTCCTCGAGGCGGTGCTCGGTCCGATCGAGGTGCGGCAGTCCGTCTTCAACAACAACCACCGCGCCGGGGTCCTGGGCGCGAACTCCTCGGGCATCACGCTCACCTCGAACGTCATGACCGGGAACCACCAGTCCCAGCTGATGCTGTCGGGCACTCCGGCCGGGCGGCCGGGACAGGACTACCAGTCGGGGCGCACCTATACCGCCCAGTCGACGGGCTGGTCGCTGAGCTCCAACGTCATCAAGGCCGACGTCGCGGCCGAGGCACTGATTTCGACGACCCTCCCGGACGCCTCGTGGCAGGCCTTCGTCGGCTCGTTGGCGTCGGACTGGAACGTCTGGTTCAACTCGTCTGCCAGGGCGGCGTTCCGCTGGGCGAACGGGCTGGCGATCGACTTCGAGACGTGGCAGTCGTGGACACGCCAGGACCTCCACTCGTGCAGCTGTAACTAGTCCGCGGAGACCCTCGGGGATATGATGCGCGGTGCCCGGCCGGGCGGCCGCGGGTCCAGAGGAGATCTTCACATGCAACAGCTGATCGCGGAACTCGTGAACCAGTTCGAACGCCGGGCGCTCACGCGCCGCGAGCTCATTCAAAGCCTGTCGGCGCTCGTCGCCGTGTCGGCGGCGCCCGCAGGCGCGCAGACAGCGGCCCCGGCAGCAGGCCTGAAGGGCACGGGCATCGATCACGTCTCGGTCCTCGTGAGCGACATGTCGCGGTCGGCCGCGTTCTATCAATCCGTGTTCGGCCTCACGCCGATCAGCGAGGACAAGGAACACAAGATCCTGCGCCTCGGGGCCAGGCGCACCGTCGTCTCGCTGCGCCAGGAACCGCCGGCCGGCACGGTCGATCACTTCGCGATTGCCGTCGAAGGGTTCAGCCGCGCGGCCGTCACCGAGACGCTCAAGCCGCATGGGCTGACGCCGCAGGAGAACATCGAGTACGGGTTCTACATCAACGATCCTGACGGCGTGCACGTCCAGATCGTCTAGTGACCGATTCGGTAACGTCATGACGATCAACGCAGAGCACAGAGCACACAGAGACGACCGGTGAGGCCGTTCGGCGGACTCCGCGTGCTCTGCGTTCCACGTTGTCGTGACTGCAGGGCGTCGACTACAATTCCGCCAGCCGGAGGCACACGGGTATGGCGTTCGATCTGACGGTCAACGGAACCCTGCACACCGTCGACGCGGACCCGCAGACGCCCCTGCTCTGGGTCATACGCGACCATGTCGGGCTGACGGGTACGAAGTTCAGCTGCGGCATCGGGCAGTGCGGGGCGTGCACCCTGCACGTCGATGGGCGCGCGATCCGCTCCTGCAGTGTCCCCGCGTCGGTGGCGATCGGCAAGCCGGTCGCCACGATAGAAGGCGTCTCGCCCGACGGCACACACCCCATCCAGATCGCCTGGAAAGAGTTCGATACACCGCAATGCGGATACTGCCAGTCCGGCATGATCATGAGCGCGCTCGCGCTGCTGCGGCAGCGCCCGGCGCCCTCTGACGCCGACATCGACGCGCAGGTGACGAACGCGTGCCGTTGCAGCACGTATCACCGCGTCAGGCAGGCGATTCACCTGGCGGCGGACCTGATGAAGGCGAAGGTGTAGCCGTGGACGTCAACCGCCGCGAATTTCTCGCGACCGTCGCCGCCGCCCAGGGCGCCTTCGTCCTCGGCTTCTGGATGCCGTCGAAGGCGGACGCGCAGACCGTGCCCGGCGCCGTCTGGTACGAGGATCCGGCGACGCCGGAAATCAATGCCTGGATCGTCATCGCGCCCGACGACACCGTCACCATCCGCATCGCCCAGACGGAGCTCGGCCAGGGCGTCTGGACCTCCAACGCCATGATGGTCTGCGAGGAGTTGCAGTGCGACTGGACGAAGGTCCGCCCGCAGTACGCGTCGGCGAACCGCGACGCGCGCGAGAAGGCGCCGGCGTGGACGCTCAACGTCATGGGCCGGGGCGCGACCGATCCGGCAGGCGGCGGCGAACCCGGGTTCGGCAATCGCGATCGTCGAGGCGTCTCGGGCATTCCCGACAGCCTGTACCGGCGCATGCGGACGAACGCCGCGTCCTCGGTCAAGGACGGCCGGTATTACCTCCAGCTTGCGGGAGCTGAAGCACGCGAGCGGCTGCTGCTGGCCGCGGCGCAACTGTGGAACGTGCCCGTCGCCGGGCTGACGGCGAAGAACAGCGTCATCACGCACGCGTCGAGCGGCCGCACCACGACCTACGGCCAGATCGCCCGTCGTGCCGCCGGCACGCCGCACCCGCATCCCGAGACGATCACCATCAAGCCGCCGGACCAATGGACCCTGATGGGCACCGAGCAGAAGAATCTCGACGTGCCGCTGAAGGTCACCGGCAAGACGATGTACGCGATCGACGTGCGCGTGCCCGGCATGAAATGGGCGGCGGTCAAGGCGTGCCCGGTCTACGGCGGCGACGTCAAGAGCTACGACTTCGAAGCGATCCGCGCGCTGCCCGGCGTTCGTTCCGCCGTCCAGTTCCCGATTCCGGATCCCGCGCTGTGCCGCGGCCGCGTCTTCAGCGGCGGCGTCGCCGTCATCGCCGACACCTGGTACCAGGCCAGGAAGGCGCTCGATCGCATGCCGATCGAATGGGACATTCCTCCTGAGCTGGCCGCGGTCACCACGGCGGGCATGCACCAGGAGCTGGTGGCCGCGCTCGACAGGCCCGGGAACGTCCGCGTCAACCAGGGCGATGTCGAAGCCGGCTTCGCGCATGCCGCCAGAATCGTCGAGGCGACGTACTCGACCCCGTACCTGGCGCGCGCGCGCATGGAGCCCGGCAACGCCACCGTGCTCGTCACCGGCGATCGCGTGGACATCTGGATCGGCGATCAGAGCCCCCAGGAGACGCGTTTCAGCGCCGCGAAGATCACGGGAATCCCCGAAGAGAACGTCCACCTCCACATGTGCCACCTGGGCGGAGGTTTCGGCCGCAACGGCAACGGCCCGCAGGCCGAGCAGGCCATCATGATCGCGAACGCCAATCGCGGCGTCCCGATCCATATGCTCTGGACCCGCGAAGAGGACTTCGTCGGCACGACCTATCGCGCCATGGGCGTCGCGCGCCTGAAGGCCGGCCTCGACGCCGACGGCTGGCCGATCGCGCTCGACGTACGCACCTCGATGCAGGAAGGCGGCTTCGGTCCGGACGCCTCGTTCGACATCATCTCGCGCTACCACGTGCCGAGCTACCGCTACTCGTTTCACACGACGAAGTTCCACGTGCCCGTCGGCACGCGCCGGGGTGTCGGCCAGGCTGCGCACGAGTTCTATCGCGAGAGCTTCATCGACGAGCTCGCGCGCGCGGCAGGAAAGGATCCCTATCTCTACCGGCGCGAGCTCCTCGTCCGCGGCAATCTCCCCTACAAGAACGACATGATCAAGGCGCTCGACATGGCGGCCGAGATGTCGGGCTGGGGAACGCCGCTCCCGAAGGGCAAGGCCCGCGCCATCGGCCTCGAGGAACGAGGGGCGGAAGGCAACGGCATGGCGACGATCAGCGCCATGGTGCACACCGTCTCGCTCAGCCGCGACGGAAAGGTCAGGCTGGAACGCGTCGACGTCGCGCACGACACCGGGTTCGGCCTGGTCAACCCGCTTTCGGTGAAAAAACAGATCGAGGGCCAGATCACCTGGTTCTACAACGACGCCATGCACCAGGCGACGACCATCAAGGACGGGCACGTCGTCGAGAACAACTTCAACACGTTCCCGTTGTCGCGCATCAACGAGGACCCGCCCGAAATCAACATCCGCTTCTTCGCCACCGGGCACTGGCTGATCGGCATGGGCCACGACCGCGCGACCTCGGTCCAATCCGCGATCGGCGACGCGATCTTCCAGATTACCGGCAACCGTTTCCGCGATCTGCCTTACGGCCGGCACGATCTCAGCTGGCGCTGAGCGCCCGCGGGCACACCACGCGCCTGCCCTTTTACGAATTTTTGAGCACCCCTCGGTCAAGACTTCGGGGCTTCAACTTCCGGAGTGCAGCCCGTGAAACGCGGCCGTAAGATTGGGGGTTATGAAAGCCGCCGGTCAGCGGCCGTTTGGCGCCCAACTCAAGGCGCTCCGCGAGGGGGCCGGGTTCACGCAGGAGGAGCTCGCCACGATAGCGGGCCTCTCGGTCCATGCCGTGAGCGCGCTGGAGCGGGGAGAACGCCGGCGGCCCCATGTCGAGACCATGCGCGCGCTGTCGGCGGCTCTCGACCTCACGGGTGCGACACGTGACGCGTTCTTTGGAAGCGCGCGCTCGCCGGCGCAGGCCACGGCGGTCGATGAACTGACCGGCGTCCCGCTGCCCGTGCCCCTGACGGTCCTTCTCGGCCGCGATGCCGACATTCACACACTGCGCCAATGGCTCGCCGATCCCGCCGCACGACTCATCACTCTCCTCGGGCCCGGGGGAGTCGGGAAGACACGCGTGGCGCTGGAGCTTGCGCGCGCGATCGCGGACGAGGGCGCAACGCGGGTGGTGTTCGTGCCGCTGGCTGCCATTCAGGACCCTGCGTTCGTCGAGTCGGCGATCGCCGAGGGCTTCGGGCTGGTGGATGTCACCGCGCGCGATTTACCGCGGCGCGTCCGCGTGGCGTGCGGCAATCATTCCACGCTGCTGGTGCTCGACAACTTCGAGCAAGTCCTGGACGCCGCGCCGCCGGTCGCGGATCTCCTGACATCGGTGCCGATGCTGCGGCTGCTGGTCACCAGCCGCGCCTCGCTCCGCGTGCGTGGCGAGCGTGAGTACGTCGTCGGACCTCTCGAGCTGGAGACGGCCCCTGACGCGGCGTCACTGGATCTGGCGCCAGCACCTGCGGTGCGGCTCTTCGTGGAGCGCGTGCGAGACGTGCAGCCCGACTTTCGCCTCACGGCCGTTAACGGCCCGACCGTGACCGCGATTTGCCGGCGGCTCGATGCGCTGCCACTGGCGCTCGAACTGGCGGCGCCATGGATCAAAGTGCTGACCGTCGACGATCTGCTCCGCCAGCTCACGCACGATGTTCTGCTCTCGACCGCCGGCGCCCGCGATCTCCCCGAACGTCAGCAGACGATGAATGCGACGGTCGCCTGGAGTTACCAACTCTTGAGCCCGGACGAGCAGCGCGCCTTCCGCCGTTTCGGCGCGCTGCGCGGTCGCTTTTCGATCGACGCGGCCGCGGTGATCTTCGCCGATCGCGAGGCTTCACCGGCCCGGAGAGAACACGTGCTCGCCGTGATGGCCGGTTTGATTGGCAAGAGCCTGCTCTTACGATCGAAGGCCTCGGTGACGCATCGTCCGCTGTACGGGATGCTCGAAACCGTACGGGCGTACGCGGCGGTCGAGCTCGCGGAGTCGGGGGAACGCGAGGACGCCCTGGAGGCGCTGGCGCGCTATTGCACCGGTGAAGCGTCACTTGCCGCGGAAGGGCTGGTGGGACCTGCGCAGGCCGAATGGCTGGATCGCGTGCGCGATGATCTCGAGAATTATCGCGCCGCCCTGAGGTGGCTCATCGAGCGCGGGCGGGCCGCCGAAGCGTCCAACATCGCCTGGGGGCTGAAGTACTTCTGGCTGATTCGGGGCCACGCGGCCGAAGGCCTCCAGTGGTGCGAGGAGATTCTGGGCCTGCCGTCTCTTCCGCCTGCGGCCGAGTTGAGAGCACTTGAAGGAGCGGCCGTGCTCTGGTACACGCAAGGAGAACTCGAGCAGGCACGCACCGGGCTCAACCGGGCCCTCGGCCTCGCCCGGACCGGGGACGTGGAGGCGGTGGTGCGGGTCGAGGATCTGTCCGCGCGCGTCGAACACGCCCTCGGCAATCTGAAGGCGGCCCGCGAATGGTTTACTCGCGCTGTTGACGGGTTCCGGTCGCTTCGGATCCCGTGGGGCACCGGGAACGCCCTGAGCGGGATGGCATCAGTCGCTCTTGCGACCGGCGACGCCGGCCAGGCGGAAGACCTGCTCGACGAAGCGATGCCGGTGCTTCGACAGGCCGGCCCGTGGTTCCTGACCTGGGCGTTGTACGTTCGCGCCATCGTGGCGGTCCGGCGCGGGAACGCCGATGAGGCGATCGCGCTGGTGCGCGAGAGCCTCGCCTGCATCAGGGATCTCCAGGACAAGTACGCGTTCGCCTACACGCTGGTTCCTCTCGTCGCTGCCGCGGTCCTCAAGGGCGACGACGCGTGGGCGGCGCGGATCCTGGGCGCCCGGGACGCCGTCAGCGAGCGCACGGGTGCGACGGTGGTCCTCAAGCTGGTGCACGACCTCCAGGTGCAGTCGGAACGGGAGGTTCGTGCCCGCCTTGGCCCGGATCGCTGGGTCGGCGCGTACGCAGCAGGGCGTGGGACATCCTTCGATGCTCTGCTGAAGCATATCGATCACGTCCTCCAGCGCGCCCACCCGTAAACCGACAACTCACGACTCCTTCTTGTCCTGACGCGGCTTCTGTACGGGTGTTGTACGACGCGCCGTCGTCTTGACGACCGGCACGACGATCACGCCCGATGCGGTGACTCTCGATGGAGCGGTGAGCACGAACGCGTCCGGCATGCCCTCGCTGAGGCTGCGCCAGAACGTCGAATGGATCGAACGCGAGACGCTTCACCGGGCGCTCAAAGTGTCGCCGCTCAAACGGCAGGCTGCCAGGCTGATGGGCATCAGCCCTCGCTCGCTGTCCTACTACCTGGCGAAGTATCCGGCGGCCGGCGTGTGAAAGACACAAGGGGCGCGTAAGGATTTCAGCATTTAACCGTCGTGGCCCTCGGCGGACGGCGC
>Ga0097621_100002516_pt1 | contig 12554 bp, 10 predicted proteins | sample KBSMisM72_FD_73165 | JGI IMG/M metagenome (GOLD analysis project Ga0097621, IMG submission 73165) | Miscanthus rhizosphere microbial communities from Kellogg Biological Station, Michigan, USA - KBS Miscanthus M7-2 (version 2) (version 2) | ecosystem: Host-associated > Plants > Roots >... | reverse complement strand
CCGGTTTTTGAGACGGTACAGATACTCGCTCGACTGGCTTGCACGTGCCGTGAACGTCGGAAATAGTGCGACGCAGTTGTTGCCGAGGTATCGAAACCGGAGGCGAACTTTTGTCAGTACAAGTGAGTGCCTGGATCCCGTTTACAAGCCGATTTGTTCCGTGCCATCGAAGTTTCAGAAGTATTTCGAGCCGGTTTATGTGACGGATGAGGCAGGCTTGTTGAACCCGGACTTGGAAGAATTGAGAGAACCGAGCGCCATACGTTCTCTGAGGACTATCCCGGCGACACTGCGCGACGATGATGCGGGAATAAAAGCGGTTTCAGCCAGGTATTAAAGGTGAGCGTAGCCTCAAAGTTAGGGCTCACACCTGGACCGGGTCCGTAAGGACCCGGTCCAGGACGGGCGAATCCATTCACACGAAGGTTCCAAAAATTGAATTGTCAAAAAGTACTGGAATTGATCCATTCCTACGTTGATCGCGAGTTGGACGCGGTTCAGACGTCAGAAGTTGAACGGCACCTTGAACAATGCGAGGCGTGCGATCTCATCTATCGCACTCAAATTGCTTTGCGTTCAGCGTTGCACGACCCTTCCCTCTATCACCGTGCGCCGCCGGCTCTCAAAGGCCGCATCAGATCGTCGTTGCAAAAAGAAGCAAAGGGAAGCCAAAGCAGTCACACAGCTACTTCTTCCGGCCTCATCTCCTGGTAAGAGTTAGAAATCAGTTGAGCCAGGCGTTTGCGAGCGCGAGCTAAGCGCGACATTACCGTGCCTAAAGGAACCTGAGCTACATCCGCAATCTGCTGGTAAGACATCTCTTCAAATTCTCTCAGCACGATCACCTCGAGAAATTGTGTGGGTAGCTTCCGTAATGCACGCCTGATTATTTGTTTATCCGCTTCCTGCAGCAACAACATCTCCGGACTCGGAGCATCTGAGATGATGACATGTTCTTCATCGTCGAACGGGTCGATAGACTCGGTTAATCGATTGCGATGAATCCAGGTGTAGTAAGTATTTCGCACGATGGTCAACAACCACGGCCGTGCGTTGTCGCCTTTGAAAGTCGCAAAGTGTTTGATAGCGCGCAGGTACGCTTCCTGCACTATATCTTCAGCATCTCTTTCGTCGCGAGTGAGCCAGCGAGCGAGATTGTATGCCGCATCGAGATGGGGTAAGAGTGCATCCTCACAATTTGCAGTGCTCACTTGCATTACGAATCTTCCTTCAATCGTCGCCAGGGGGCGCGTCCTTACATCTTTTGATCTGATCGGCCACGAAGAGCGGCGCGTTTGCGTGCCGAGCACCACGCGCGATCAGATTTCTCATTAAGGCGATTCCATCACAGTCGATGAAACTGATATTTTTTAAGTCCACAAATAGAGTCATTCCCTCATCGAGCGCTGACTCTGCTGTTTCTCGTAATAACCCGACCCATTGACCTGAAACTCGACCGTCCAATTGCAAAGTAATTTCCTTTTCCGACACAAGAGCCCTGGTAATCTTCAACATGAGGTTCAACCTGTTTTTGTTTAATTTCTTCGCCTCTGCGTCTCTGTGTTGTTGTCACTGCCGGCCGGCAGAGACAGACAACACAGAAATGCATAGACCGGTCCACGTTACGGTGTCAGATGATGTGGCTCTCCATAGATGAAGTCGTCCATCATGACGATATCGTTAGCCTTGTCATCGTCCGGACCTGGCGCGACATTGCCTCCAATGATCCGCACAGCGGCGATCCGCGGATCGTTAAACTTGATCCCGAAGAAGGAAAAACCTCCATCACCAGGAGCCGCCGGGACAAAACTGCTGAACAGCAAACGGCCATCGGCGCCGAAATACTGGATCAGCGTGCTTGCTCCGCGGTTGCCGCGTTTGTTACCTGGACCACTTCCATCGGGTTGATCGACATCAGTGAAGACCGCACCGAAGCCGGTAACGACCGCCCGGGTACCTCCGTTTGAACCAGCCACAAAGAAAGCCGTGTCAGTGATATTGCTTCCCACCGGAGTGAACAGGCGGGCATTACTAAAGGGACGAAATGCAGTGGCGTAAGATGTGTTGCCAAACAAGGCCGCCAGACCCAACGGCGCCGCCTGCGAGAGGCCAACTCCGGGCGTCGTGAACTGTGCCCCACGTGTATTCAAAAAAGTATTGAATGGGTTTACGGGAGGCGTAGTAGCGTCCGTGAGAGGGTTTCCATCCCAGTTGATCTCGCGATGACCGGCCCCGACTTCGTTAAGTACGTTGTTGTTAATCTGATCACCTAACGCATGCCGGAAGTCTGCGACCGTTCCTTGAATCGACGCGATGTTTGGGCCTGCCGCCTGAAACACAGCGGGCGCAGCAAAGTCGATCGTTGTATTGTCCTGAATTGCAACCGGATCGATCGTCGCGTCCTGGGCTTTAACGTGCACTGCCAGGACCATAGCAATGATTGCGAAACTCAAGCTGGCCAACCAGCGCCAGTTAAATTTGGGTAAATCGTTCATTCGAATTCTCCTTTGGTTTCTGTACGAAATTCTCGCGCATGGACCAGTGCAGATTGCATGCCGCAAAGGGCACAAAGAAATTTCTCGTGCATTTTGTGCGTTTCTGTAGTTAGCCTTTGTGGTTAACCGAACGCGCTACCGTATTTGGGAGTTGAGAGTTTGGAGGGTTGGGGGGTGACCTACGAAATGCGGTGGCCAGAGCGTTTGATACCGAGTTTTTCCATGCGGTGTCTCAACGTATTTGGATGCATGCCAAGAGTCCTGGCAGCGCCGTTTGCACCCTCGATCACGCCGTGAGTTTGCTCCAGCACTGCAAGAATGTGAGTTCGTTCAACTTCCTGCAGGGTCTTCAGCGGCGACTGATCCGCATTAGGGACTTCCGGTAAGGAATCTAAAACAGGAGACGTCGAAACGTTGTTCAGATCGCCTTCCAGATCGAGGATGGGCCCGTTGCAAAGAATCAGTGCTCGCTCGATAAGGTTTTGTAACTCGCGGATGTTGCCGGGCCACGAGTAGGACAAAAGTTTTTGCGTAGCGGCTTCCGAGATGCCGGTTAGTTGTTTGCCGAGACTCCGCGCGGATCGGGAAACAAAGAACCTTGCAAGCTGATCGATGTCCGAACGGCGCTCCCGCAGCGGCGGAACCTCGAGCGGAAACACATTCAACCGGTAATAGAGATCTGAGCGGAAGGCGCCGGCTTTAATAGATTCCTCGAGGTTCCGATTTGTAGCACAGATGATCCGCACATCGACGTGCACGGAACGATTACTGCCGACCGGCTCGAACTCGCGCTCCTGTAAGACTCGAAGCAATTTGACCTGGGTGTCCAAAGGCAACTCACCTACCTCGTCGAGGAAAATCGTGCCGCCATCAGCGAGTTCGAACCGGCCAATACGACGCTCAAACGCGCCCGTGAAAGCGCCTTTCACATGGCCGAACAGCTCGCTCTCCACCAGGCCAGCGGAAATAGCGCTGCAATTCACCTTCACCAACGGGCGGTCTTTGCGATTGCTGCGATTATGAATCGCGCGTGCTATCAATTCTTTTCCAGTTCCCGTTTCGCCGTAGATCAGCACAGTTGAGTCAGTTGGCGCGACTTGATCGACTCGTCGCAGCAGTTCAAGCAGAGGCGGACTGTCGCCGACAATTTCCTCAAAATTGTGTTCCGTGCGTATCTCCTCCTGTAGATACACATTCTCTTTCTCCAGCCTTGCCTTCAAAGCCGCGATCTCTTCGTATGACTTCATGTTTGCGATTGCCAGGGCAACCTGGTTTGCGACTTCCCTGAGCAACTCAGCATCTGCATCTGTATACCGGTTCTGCGTCTCACTCCAGAGCGCGAAAGTTCCGAGACTCTTTCCCATCGCTACGAGTGGGACCACGCAATACGATTGAATCCGCTCGGCGACGAGGCTCTTTTCTCCCAGCGACTGCTGTTCCCGCTTCAGATCACCTCGCGTAACTGTCTCCTGGTGTTCAAGGACCCACGCGGAAATGCGAGTCTCTTCCAGATCGTATTCTCGGCCCACGCGGAAAAAGTTTGATTCATCCGAGCCCTGCATCGAGACTAGCTTCAGGGTTTTAGCTTCAGGCTGATAAAAAAGAAACGCGGCCCGGTCAAACGAAACTACACGTTGTATCGCTTCATATGCTGAAGAGAAAAGCGCGTCGGGAGTCAGGTTCGTGATGATGGCGTTGTTGATCTCGAGGAGGGTATGGGTGCGTTGTTCACTCTTTCGCAGTGCTTCTTCTGCGTTTTTTCGCTCGGTTACGTCTAGAAAAGTTACAACCGCGCCAACAGTCTTGCCCTCCTGAAGAAGCGGGTGAGACCAGTACTCGACAGAAAAGCTGCTGCCGTCTTTTCTCCAGAAAATATCGTCATCGATATGGACGCCGCGATTTTCCAGGAACCCCTTATATATAGGACAGTCGTCGATAGGAAAGGGTGTGCCGTCTTTTCGGGTATGGTGTTCGACGGCATGCATGTTCTGACCGAGTAACTCCTCAGGAGCGTCATATCCGAGTAACTGCGCCGCGGCGGTATTACAAAACAGGCAGGTTCCATGAGAATCACAGCCAAAGATTCCTTCGGCCGCGGAATCGAGAATCATGCGGGCTCGCTCTTCGCTTTTTTGCAGCGCCTCTTCTGCTTGTTTTCGTTCTGTGATCTCTTCCGACAACGCGAGCATGAACCGTGGCGTGTTCTCGGGTTCTCGAACCAAAGAGACGTTGTTTCTTACCCAAACGAGGCTGCCATCTTTGCGACGGTATTGCTTCTCGATTTGAAACTGATCTCGCTTTCCTTCCAACAGTTCTTTAACCAGGGCCCGGTTGGCTTCACGATGATCCTCATGAGTAATGTCGAGGAATGAAAGTGCGAGGAATTCACTTTCCGTGTACCCCAGCATTTTTTGATAGTTAGAGTTGGTCGCGAGCATGCGGCCGTCGAGATCGGAGACGGCAACTCCGATCGCGGAATTCTCGAAGACGGATCGCCATCTTAGCGCCTCTGTTCTCTCTCGTGATATCTCGTCTTCCGAGGGGGAATAGGTGTCCGGGGATCCGCTAGTTGGACCAACATGCCCCATATAGCAGGTTGAATAGACTCTAAATGTAGATGGAGTTTGTTTCACGCAGGCTAGGAAGTCAAGAGGTGCTCCCGGTTCGATATTGGGCCAACATCTTTCACATAAGTCGTGAGCGCACTAGTCTAGTGGCCCCGCACCGGATCGACAGTGCGCTCACGTCTGCGGCCGGCTCCACCCCCCGATGTCACCGGCCTTTCCCTGGCCCCTTGTTCGCGTCTGTTATCTAGACACTGTAAGCGGCCGAGTTATTCCCGCCCCTGCTCCCGAACGTCGAGAATTTTGTCATGAAAGATGATCTGGAACAGCTTCTGCGACATCTCATAATCGATTGATTGCAGCAGATGGTACTCTTCGAGAGCCAACGATCGCTGGCCCATTTGAAGATAAAGCATGGCCAGATTGTGGTGCGCTTCAGCGAAATCAGGTTTGAGCGCGAGGGCTTGCTTGTAGCTCGCGATGGCCTGTTGCCGTCGCTTCGCCTGAGTCAAAGCGTAGCCAAGGTTGTAATGAGCCACGACCATGGTCGGTGATAAACGGATGGCCTGCTGCAACGATTCGATCGCGCCCGAAACCTGGCCCGTTTTGAAATAGGCAACTCCGAGATTGTTATAGGCGTCACCGAAATCCGGTTTTACACGGATGGCTTCCTGAAAAATTGCGACTGCCTCCTGAATATGGCCGTCTTTGGAATATGCAAATCCCAGTTCCGTTAGTAAATCAGCTCGCCCTGGCTCGAGCTTAAGTGCCCGCTTCAAACACTCAATAGCGTCGGTGTAGCGTCCACTCTTGTTGTATGAAATACCGAGTTCACGAAATGCTTCCACGAAGTTTGGGTTTGCATCCACCGCATGTTCAAATTCCTCGATTGCAAGATCGAATTCATTTCTCAACTGATAGATACGACCGAGATTGTAGTGGCTTGTCGAGAGGTCAGGGCGAAGTGCGATCGCCTTTTTGAGCAGCTCGACAGCTTGATCGTAATGGTGGTCCTTAACACAGACGACGGCCTCGTTATTGAGCTCGGCCGCCTCAGCAATGGACTCATCGCGGCTCTGGTTCGCTACTGCATTGACTCCCAAAAGCAGCAAACAAAAGAGTGATGCTGCAACAAACCTGAATTTTCTTAATCTGAACATCGGTCCACCCTTCGTTCGCAAACATTTCGCTCAACTCGTGTCGCTATGAATACCGCTCACGGGTTGGGTTTATTCCGAAGAGTTGATGAGGTTGGAGATGGACTCGAGGTGTGAAATCGTTCTTGGACCGGGTCAGTACCGGGAGCGGTAGCGACCTGGTCCAATGATCAGCATTCGACGCCTTGGTTTGACCAGGTCGCTACCGCTCCCTGTACGGACCCGGTCCAAGCGTAGAGTTCGATTTCCGAGGCAAGCCCCGCAGTACCTGAACGGTTTTGCACAAAAAGTGCGGTCTAAGCCTGCGAAGCAGGCGGAAGCATAAAGCCTGGGGCGCAAGCCCCAGGATCGAAGCGCAAAGAATTTCAAGCCCGCGAATGCGGGCGACAGACCTTCGCAATAAGCCGATGCGTTTACGAGCTGTCGCCCATTTTATGGGCTCGCAATTCTATTTGCACATTAATCCTGGGGCTTGCGCCCCAGGCTTTATGCTTCCGCCTGCTTCGCAGGCTTAAACCATTTTTGTGCAGAGCATTGTGGAAAAACGGTTTGAGGGTGAGGGCCTCATTGAGAGTTATGCGCTCGACGCCGCTGCTCGCTGGCCTTCACGATGTCGCTGATGTCGGCGGCTGGACGTATCTCGAAACTGTTGCCATACGTCAGCGCCGGATGCTGCGACATAAGCTGTACAGCATGATTCATGTCGCGCGCCTCGAGGACGAGAAGGCCGCCGAGTTGTTCTTTGGTTTCTGCGTATGGACCATCCGTAGTTGCCACTTTGCCGTTCTTCCAATACAGAGTCATGGCGTTTTCCGCAGACGCGAGTGCTTCGCCACCAGCCCAGTGCCCGCTGGCGCGAAGATGTTCGTCGTATTCAAAGCACGTGTCGAACATAGTGTTTCGTTCGCTCTCAGTCATGCGATCAAACTTGTCTTTGTCGTAGTATCCAAAACAGAGGTATTTCACTTGTTCTTCTCCTCGGGTCCTTGTTCCGGAGCGGGGAAGAACAGAAGCTCGCGCACCTCGCCTACCGCATCGCAGGTGATGGCGCCCCTGCGCGCCCACGCGAGTGCCTCGTCCATATTGGCGGCTTCCAGTATCCAGAAACCGCCCATGTGCTCCTTGGTCTCGGTGTATGGCCCATCGGTAACGAGCACCTTGCCGTCGGACTGTTTACGCACCGTCTTTGCGTTGGCAGGCGCGGAAATGCCGCAGGCGAACTTCCTCACCCCGGCAGCGATCATTTCGCGGTTGAGCGCGTGGATCTCTTCGATCATCGCTTCGGTTACGGTGGACGGGTCGAAGTCGTCGGGAAGGTAGTTGGCGACCAGATATTGTGGCATGACTTGTCTCCTTGTTTTCTCTTGTTTGTTCGCGATGACATCGTTTCCTGTTCAGTCAGGAAGCGTAGCTCATCGTTACTGTTGTCTTATAGTCGTCGGCGAGACGGAAAATCGACAGCCACTCCGAAATTTATTTCAGCTGCTGAATTCGTTCTTGCAGGAATTGCCGCTCCGGTTCCTGATGGGTCAGCGCCAGAGCTTTCTCATAAGAGGCGCGAGCCTCCGCCGTCTTGCCGAGCCGGCGATACAACTCGGCGCGGGCGGAATGTGCCAGGTAGTAATTTGCCAGTTCGCCATGTTCCATCACCGCATTGATCTGCTCCAGGCCAGCCTCTGGACCATCGCGCATGGCAATGGCCACGGCACGATTCAGATGAACAACTGGCGAAGGTTGAATTCGCAGCAATTGGTTATACAGCGCAACGATCTGACGCCAGTCGGTCGCCGCGGTTGATTCCGCCTCCGCATGAACGGCTGCAATCGCAGCCTGCAGTGTGTAGGAGCCGAAGCGGTGGGACTTCAGTGCTTTCTCCACCAGGGTCAGTCCTTCCGCGATCTGCTCTCGGTTCCAGAGCGAGCGATCCTGGTTTTCTAACAAGATTAGTTCTCCGGTCGGAGATGTTCTCGCAGCACGGCGGGATTCCTGCAGCAACATCAGCGCAAGCAGCCCAATGACTTCTGGCTCGGGTTGGAGTTCGGCCAACAAGCGGCCGAGTCGAATCGCCTCGCTGGTTAGCTCGACGCGCATAACCTCCATTCCCGCCGCAGCCGAGTAACCTTCGTTAAAGACGAGATAGATAACCTGAAGCACCGTGTCCAGTCGCTCCGGCAGTTCGTGCGGCGCCGGCACCTCGTAGGGAATCGGTGTCTCACGAATCTTTGTCTTCGCGCGCACAATGCGTTGGGCAAGCGTTGCGGGTGTTACCAGAAATGATCTCGCAATCTCCTCAGTGGTCAGGCCGCAGACTTCGCGGAGGGTGAGCGCAACTTGTGCTTCGGGAGGCAGAGCGGGATGGCAGCAAGTGAAGATTAGACGCAGACGATCGTCGTCGATCTCTTCATCCTCGATCTCAAGAATGTCGCGGGGCACGTCGTTGGCGCGCGATTCGAGATGGGCAATAAGATCTTTCTGCGCTCCATCGAAGCGCATGCGCCGGCGCATAACGTCTATGGCTTTGAAGCGTGCTGTTGAAATCAGCCATGGGCGTGGCTTGTCGGGAATCCCAGCCTGCGCCCATGACTCCAGCGCGGCAGCGAACGCCTCGTGCATCGACTCTTCTGCAAGGTCCAGGTCGCCGAGAAGGCGCACGAGCGTTGCCAGCACCCGGCCTGATTCTGTTCGGTAAAGGGTCTCAATGATTCTGCTAAGTTCTTCGGGCACCGGCTGCGGCATACACGCCAAACTAGCAAACGAATGGTTCCACAACAACTGCGGGCCGCATCACCGGTGCGGCGGTCCCTTTCTGCTAATGAGTCGAGAAGGCTTTTGAGGTAAAGCTTGGCGATACTTCGTTCGCACTAGGAAGTTGCTTCGCACCAAGTGAAGTAAAGGAATTCCTGGCAGATAGGTCGAAATCCTCAAATTCCCTCTGGTTTTATGCCTGAATCGAGCTGCATACCAAGTAGCACTCGCTGCCTGAGGCCCAATTCAGTTTGGACCCCGGCTCTTCCTGAAAAGCCGTTGATTTTATAGCGATCCGAGCGGAGGCGGCGCCTAATGGACTATGGCATAAAGATTGAAGATGTAAAGTCGCTGACACTCTGAAACAGGTCTAAAAGATTAATGAGAAAAATGATCCCTGGTGTGACTCAGTTCGAGACATGTGTGAGCTTCGCCAGTAAATCGAAGAGGAAGAAAATATCCCGCTCTCTTCGCGTAATTTCCGTCCTGGTCTCCCTCTTTCTTGTCTTTGGAATCATCATAGGCGACAAGGCGGGTGCGCAATCCAGCGGACTCAACAAACTCTCGCCCGATCTCAAGGAACTGGTAATCAGCAACAGTCAGTCAAGCGTCAAGGTAGTCATTCGGTTTAATACCACTCGCCTTAGTAAAACCCTCAAGGATCTCCTCGAAAAGCAAACGTCAGTGACTAATCGACTTAAAAACCTGAATCAGTGGGTAGTCGAAACTCGTGCGCCATTGCTGCCCACAATTTCCGGGTTCTCTGAAGTCACATTTGTCTCTACCGATCGAGAGACAAAACAGCTTGGACATCTTTCATTGACCACCGGAGCCGACCAAATTCGCCAGGCAATGACAACCAGTGTGAGCGGTAGGCGATTGGATGGCGCTGGCGTCGGTATCGCTGTGCTCGACTCTGGAATAGATAAGTCGCACAAATCATTTCTCGATGCGATTGGCGATGTGAGAGTAGTTGCAAAGCAGGACTTCACCTCAGACGGAACTACAAACGACCTCTACGGTCACGGTACACATGTGGCCGCGATCGCTGCAGGTAATGGAAGAATCGCGAATGGCGCGTACACCGGCATTGCCCCCGGAGCCAACATTATCAATTTGCGCGTGTTGGATTCGCACGGAACCGGACGAGCCTCATACGTGCTCGCGGCGGTCGACTGGATCATGACAAACCGGGTGGATTACAACATTCGAGTAGTAAACATGAGTCTGGGTATGCCCGCCATCGACTCTTATAAGAATGATCCTCTTTGTTTGGCTGTTCGTCGAATGGTGGATGCCGGTATCGTCGTTGTAGTCGCCGCCGGCAATACGGGTAAAAACTCAGCAGGCGAAAAAGTTTATGGACTGATCCATTCGCCGGGTAATGAACCTTCTGCGATCACGGTGGGAGCGACAAATACATTCGGGACGGATTCGCGGGATGATGACGCCGTTACCAGTTACAGTTCTCGTGGTCCGACACGCAGCTTCACGATCGACAGCTCGGGCGTAAAGCATTACGACCATCTACTCAAGCCTGACCTTGTAGCGCCTGGCAATAAGTTGATCAGCGCCGAACAACCGATTGAAATCGAAGCGGGAGAGATAAAGAACCTCCTGCTCGTACAGAATCCGAGTCTCGATGCCGGTGTTAGTGCAGACGACTCCCGTAAGATGATGTACCTCAGTGGTACGTCCGTAGCGGCTCCTGTCGTGGCGGGTGCTGCTGCGCTCTTATTGCAGGTCAATCCAAAGCTGACGCCCAATTTGATCAAGGCAATTCTGATGTACACCGCGCAACCGCTTGCCGGGTTTAACGCGTTCGAGCAAGGTGCAGGTGAGATCAACATTGACGGCGCAGTTCGTCTTGCTAAGCTGGTTCGAACTGATCTAACTGCCAGTACAGCACTCGGCTCGCCGTTACTGACCGGCCCTGCTCCAACGCCGCAAACTACTATCGCCGGACACAGCTTTCCATGGGCTCAGGGAATCAATGTCGGCTACACACTTGCTACCGGAAGTGACCTGATCACCAAGTATCAAAAGGTCTACGGTACCGGCATTCTAATCAGCGACGGGATTTTAATTAGTGACGGCATTTTGATCAGCGATCACACGGTGATCACCGAAGGGATACTGATCAGCGATAACATTTTGACCAGTGACGGTGGGCCAGCCGGCGGCGGAACTGTCTTCATCGGAACCGGTATCCTGATAAGTGACGGCATTCTGATTAGCGACAATTTTCTATTCAACGATGGAATCTTGATCAGTGACGGAATTTTGATTAGCGATACGACTTTGGCTGACGACTTTCGCCTTGAAGCTCAGGCGGCGCTGATTAACGGCGACGCTACCACTTCGATGCCCGTCGTTATCGACAGCGGTATCGATTTCATAGGCTTCTGATGTTGCCCGCGACGAGTATCAGGTTAGCAATCGCAGTTGATCGATCAGTAAGCAATAACCGTTTGACCCGACTATTTTCTCAAAATCCCTCACCAGGGGAATCGACCGCTGCACCCGCGCTTCGTTCCATGACGCCGAAAGACTGCTCGATAAATCTTCTCACCCACGGCTCAGAAGCTGAGGCCCTGGAATTCCTCTCAGCACATCCGATTCATTCTGTGGTGATGTCGAGCTTTATTCGGGATAACGGCCTGGTGAGCGATTTGAATCGAGGCAGGTTTTATTGTTATCGCAATCACAGCGGGTACATTGAGGGAGTTGCCCTCGTGGGTCATGCCACTCTCTTTGAAACGAATAGTGATGTTGTATTAGCGGCTTTTGCTCGACTCGTCCATCGTTCTGACAAAGTGCAATTGATTATGGGAGAGGAGGCCAAAATTGAGCGATTCTGGCGTCATTTTACACTCAACGGCAGCCCGCAATATGAAATGGGTCGTGAATTGCTTTTTGAGCAACGCTGTACACTTCCGAACCAAAGGAGCCCAGAGACCCGCGAGATTTGTGGTCTGAGACTGGCCACGTTCGAAGACTTGGGTATTGTGATGACGGCACACGCGAGAATGGCGTGTGAGGAACTCGGATTCGTTAATCCGATTGTCGCTGATCCAAAGGGTTTTCCGGAACGTTGTGCTCGGCGTATCCAGCAGCGCCGCGTTTGGGTGTTGATTGAAAATGGCTCCCTTGTGTTTAAAGCAGACATTGTTGCGGATACACCAGACGCGATTTATTTGGAAGGCATTTACGTTAACCCCGAAAAGCGCGGTCAGGGTTATGGTCTGAGTTGTCTTAGACAGTTGAGTGAGAGCTTACTCCGGCGTACGCGAGCAATTTGTCTCCTTGTAAACGAGCGCAATCACAAGGCTCACGCGTTTTATCACCGTGCAGGCTTCCGCTTGCAATGCTATTACACGACGATTTTTTTGCAAAATAGCGGCACAAGTTGACTGGTCAAACACTTTGCCTCAAAAGTCGGACCCCACGCTTGGATCGGGTCAGTACAGGGAGCGGTAGCGACCTCGTCAACCCATAGGAGTCCACGAATCATTAGGAAATGCCGCATGCTGATCACTGACCAGGTCGCTACCGCTCGCTGTACTGACCCGATCCAAGAACGATTTCGGACT
>Ga0097621_100002513_pt1 | contig 12560 bp, 10 predicted proteins | sample KBSMisM72_FD_73165 | JGI IMG/M metagenome (GOLD analysis project Ga0097621, IMG submission 73165) | Miscanthus rhizosphere microbial communities from Kellogg Biological Station, Michigan, USA - KBS Miscanthus M7-2 (version 2) (version 2) | ecosystem: Host-associated > Plants > Roots >... | reverse complement strand
ACAGGGACCAAGAGCCACGACAATCTCAAGGGCGCATTTGCCGGTGAGTCCCAGGCCAATCGACGCTATCTCTATTTTGCGAGACGGGCGGACATCGAGGGCTTTCCTGATATCGGAGGCTTGTTCCGGGATACGTCCGAGGCAGAAACAGGCCACGCGTTCGGGCATCTGGATTTCTTAAGAGAAGTCGGGGATCCGGCGACCGGGGTGCCGATCGGCAATACCGAAGCCAATCTCAAGTCGGCGATCGAAGGCGAAACGTACGAGTACACGCAGATGTACCCTGGTATGGCCAAAACGGCTCGGGACGAGGGATTTGCTGAGCTCGCTGAATGGTTCGAGACGCTCGCTAAGGCGGAGCGGTCCCATGCGAATCGGTTTACCAAGGGGCTCGATAGCCTAAAGCAAGGCTGAGAAGAGCTGACAGCAGTCGGCGTTCAGCGGTCAGTTTTCAGAGAGGCGGATGAGGATCGGACTCCTCCCTGTCGCTGATGGCTGACCGCTGATTGCTTTCTGATTGGAGAAACGTGAATGGTCTGAGTCTGATCAATCCCATCGATCCCGCGCAGCTCCAGAAAGACACGCAGCGCATCTATGAAGTCTGCGATGGCTGTCGGCGCTGCTTCAATCTTTGTCCGTCGTTCAACACGCTGCTCGACGGCATTGACCGGTATGAGGGTGACGTCGCCAAGCTCACACCAACCGACCACCATCGGGTCGTCGATGAATGCTATTACTGTAAACTCTGTTTCAACCATTGCCCCTATACGCCGCCGCATCAATACGCTCTCGATTTCCCCCGCTTGATGATCGCGTGGAAGAAGCATCTGGCCGTGACGCGAGGGGTGGGCTGGCGCGATCGATTGTTGATCAAGACGGATATGATCGGCGCCCTCGGAAGTTTGCTGGCGGCTGTGGCCAATTGGGTCATGGGCCTCCGGTTTCTTCGTGGGATGATAGAATCGTGGGCCGGCGTACATCGGGATCGAGAGGTCTTGCGATTTTCTCGAGAGACGTTTTTCCATTGGTGGGTGCGCCGAGGGGCGGCACAGGTTCCTGCCTCCGCGCCGAGGAAGGTTGCGTTCTTTGGGAGCTGTCTGGTCAATTATCAGGCGACCGATATCGGCAAAGCGGCGATTCAAGTCCTCGAAAAAAATGGTGTGCATGTTGTGATCCCCCAACAGCGCTGTTGCGGCATGCCCTCGTTCGATATCGGCGATACGGCGGCGATTCAGCAGGCCGCCTCGGCGAATATCGCGTCATTTTTGCCCTGGGTGGAGAAAGGCTACGACATTATTGCGCCGGTGCCCAGTTGCAGCTTGATGTGGAAACGGGAATATCCTGAGATCCTCGGGGGCCATGAGGTCCGGCGCGTGGCGGAACGGACGTTCGATGTCTGTGAATATCTCATGAAGTTGAAGCGGGAAGGCGCCCTGGCCACCGACTTTCAGCAGAAGCCCGGGCGAGTAGCCTACCAGGTACCGTGCCACCTGCGGGATCAGAACATTGGATTCAAATCGAAAGAACTCATGGAGTGCGCCGGCGCGCAGGTCGAAGTGATCGAGAAATGCTCCGGCCACGATGGCTCATGGTCCGCTAAGACGGAGTTCTTTCCCCTCTCGATGCTGATTGCGCAGAAGGCCGTTCGGATGATTGAGCAGGCTCCGGCCGATCTCGTCGCCTCCGACTGCCCACTGGCGGGACTGCAGTTGGATCAGGCCGGTGCCATGGCCCATGCGGGCGGTAGGCGGACGCAGCATCCGATTCAAATCGTGCGCGATGCCTATGGGTTGCGGCTATGAACCCATTGACTACCCAAGACCTCTTGTCTGCGAAGGAGTATGAGCAGCAGCGGGAGCAGTTTCGTTCGCAGATTATCGCACTCAAGCAGCGGCGCCGAATTTCCGTTGGACCGCTCATCACGCTTGTCTTCGAAAATCGTGAGACGTTGCGGTTTCAAACCCAGGAAATGATCCGGGTCGAGCATATCCTCGATCCCCACAAAGTTCAGGAAGAATTGGATGTCTACAATGCCCTCATGCCGGGGTGCGGTGAGTTGAGCGCGACGCTGCTGATTGAGATCACCGAGCAGGACCGGATGAAAGAATGGCTCGATGTGTTCATGGGGCTCGATCACGGCGACACCATTGCCATCCGCGCCGAAACCGAGCAGGCCTTCGGTCTGTTCGAAGGCGGCCACAGTCATGAAACTAAAATCAGCGCGGTGCATTTCGTCCGATTCCGTCCGTCCGCGTCGATGACAGCTGCATTCGCCGACTTGCATGTGCCGGTCACGCTGGCGGTGCACCATCACGAGTACCACGCCGAGGCGCCTGTTCCAGGGAGCATGCGCGAAGAGTGGCTGAAAGATCTGGGGTAGCATGGCACCGGTCTTACTGACGAAGCGTATCGAGTTTGCGGCGGCGCATCGCTATATCAAGGCTGAATGGGATGAGGCCAAGAATCGCGCTGTGTTCGGTCCCTGCTACAACCCGCCGGCGCACGGACATAACTACATGGTCGAGGTGACGGTTTTAGGTGAGGTAGATCCGAAGACCGGCATGGTTGTGAATCTCTTTGATTTGAAGCGCGTCTTGCTCAATGTGCTCGAAGAGTTCGACCATAAGAACCTGAACCTGGATATGCCCTATTTCGAGGGTCGGATTCCCACGTCGGAAAACCTTGCATGCGTCCTCTGGACCAAGCTGGATACGCAGAAATCCATCGGTACGCTCCACGCAATTCGGATATATGAGGATGAAGATCTGTACGCTGATGTGACGGCGGCGGCCGGGCTCAACGTCGCCAGCGTCACGCGACGCTACTCGTTCACGGCACTGCAGGATCGTCAGTCAGGTCCCGAATGGGACTGCTTTGTGACGGTCCATGGAGCCATTGATCCCGTGACCGGTATGGTGACAGATATCGGTGCCCTCAACCGTGTATTTCAGGAGAAGGTGGTGCAGACGCTCGGCCATCAGGAACTTCTCCAGGCCTTCGGAACTCAGCCCGTAACCGGTGAGCAGCTGGTCGAACACATCTGGAAACAACTGGCCTCTTCTTTTTCATTGGAAAGACTATCGAATGTTCGTCTTGTTCAGTCTCGGGACCTGTCCTTCGAGTACGCGGGCTGACGCGTCTGCGTATGTTCTTCATTCCGGACGTTCTATGAATCCACGTTTGATCTCTGCGTTGCTGATGGCGTGCCTCTTGTGGACGGCGGTGGCCTGGTCTGCCGAGGAAAGGGAAGCGATCGAGAAGACTGTCAAGGAGGCCGCCATGGCAGCTGCGACCTTTTCAGAAGCCAGAGACAAACAAGCCGTGTTGAAGCTGTACACCAAGGACTATGCCGGTATTCAGGATGGCGAGACGGAGACACGTGATGCCATCGATAAATGGCTGTCGGACTATGAATCTGATCTCAACAAGGGAAGCACCCTGCGCTTCATCAGCGCCGTGTCGAACTTGCATGTTCGGATGCTGGGTCCAGCGGCTTGGGCCACCTACGACTACGTGTTTCAGGCGATCCGGAAAGGCGAACTCGAAGCGCAGGACTCCGGGCAATGCACCACACTTCTGCGCAAGGAAGGCATAGTCTGGCTGATCTTTCACGAGCATTGCTCAAAGGCGAGGTTGGCTAAGTGACGGGGTAGAGTTGCATGTAGATTTGATCATCGACTGCGACCCGCTGCACCTTGCTTCTGCGTGTCCAGGTCGATCCTCGCGGGTTTGACAAGGCGGAGGCCTTCGTGAATTCCTTCGCACACTTGGTCGGCTCCCGCATTACTTTCCGACACAGTCCGCTCGCTGCCACAGTCTAGCCGCTCTGATAGGGGTACCAGCTAGACTTACCCATCTCCTTTTCAGTGTCGTACTCATTGCCCCTCAACCTCATCCAAGTCGCGCGACCTGCCCAAAAACTGATAAACAAGAAGCCTGCTCGGTCCAGTTGGATCGAGCAGGCTATGCATCCTCCCATGCGAATCTTACGGGTATGTTTCTTCCGTGCCGTTCACCACAAGCCCGAAGCCTCCGAGGATACTTGACGATGTGCCTCCGGCGCGGTTTTGGTTCCCTCCGAGGATCGTCGCGTGCTCGGCTGAAATCACGTTGCTAACCCCGAAGACCGCCCCTGCCGTCGAGGAGAATGAGTGCGATGGTCCCACTATGAGGTTGTGGGATCCAGCACGTGACCAACCCTGTATGGTAGGCATTTCGTTGTATCCCACGATCAAGTTCCCCAGGCCTGGCAGAGCAGTGGGAGCCGACCCGCTCTCGACGTGGACATTCGCGTGATGGAATATCACGTGAGGCCCCGTTAGCCCGTTTATCGGGTTTGGATCAACTTTTACGTATTTGGCCAGTTCCGTAAGTGCAGGATTGGTACTGCCGCCACTCGGTGGACTGGTCTCGAGGGTGGTGAGACGAGTCTTTGCGTCGTTGAGTTGAAGCAACAAAGAAGCTTCATTGTTGACCATCGCGGCCAAGGCAGCCTTCAAATTGGCGACCTCGGTCTGCAATGCCGCAAGGCCACCGGCGAGGTCTCCCTGGTTATGGTAATCCTCACGGTGATTCGCCATCTTGTCTCGAAGATGTTCGATCTTCGACCGTAGCTCTGCATTCAACAAACTGTGCCGCCCATTCCCATCTCGGTCTGTCGCCAGAGACAGATTCGGTACAGCGAGCAACCCCATCATCAAAAGACCTACGGAAGCAACCTTTGCGTATCCTCTCATGACACACCTCTTGTTTGGTTGTGATGTAAAGCGCTGCTCATCACAGAAACGACATTAGTCGTTCTTGGCCGATGAGCATGACCAGATCTTGTCTTTTCTTTGTGAATCCGCCGCCTCTCTCGATTACCTGAAATGGTCGCAAAGGCTATGCCGAATACCAGGCGGAGGACTCGGCATATTTCGCATAGTTATGGTTTGCCCTTTTACGCCTGGGCAACGATCAGCGGCGATTTGCGTCGCCGGATGACAATAGTTGGACTGTGCAAAAAAGAGCTTTGATAACGCTCTTTCGAAAATCTGATCGGTTGCGGAAGGGCATGTGTGTAGAAATATACTACCTAGGTGTATATAGTTATTATACGAATGGGGAGGGCGGGTGGCGCAAGCAATATCTTAACAAGGCGTGTCAACGCAACCTATGCGGAAGGTTGCCGGAGACTCACCAATTCTCTGTGGAAGTCGGTGAGGAGGAACTATTTCATCAAATGATCCGAAATCAGAGCGGCAAGTTCGATGGGCTCCACCACCCCTTCACGGGTCAGGAGCAGTGTGCCATTGGAAAAGAAGTGAGTCGTGGGGTAGGTTTCGAAGGTGTGGCTCTTCTTAATCTCGCGACAGCGGCCTGGGACATGCATCTTGGCTTTGCCAACTTTCACATCGGGAAACTTGGCGGCGATTTCTTCGAGGATCGGGTCGTAGGTTTGGCAAGGCTCACAGGTCGCTAGGCCGTATGCCACGATCGATGCTGGCGCGTCTGTAAATTCCTTATAGTTTTCGTCTCTGACGTCTTCGACGATACCAGGCATGGTTGAAAGTGCTGAGTGCTGAGACCAGAGAGTATTCTCCCCAACCTCAGCACTCAGTCCTCAGCACTGATTAACTTAATTTCGCGAGGGCCGCGAGGATGTCCTTGTCTTCTCGAGCCACCTTGATTTCCTGGACCTTCGCGTAGGCGACCTTGCCGTTCTTGTCCACGATGACGGTCGCACGTTTCGAGCAGTTCAACGGCTCAAAGTAGAGGCCGTAGCCCTTTGCCGTGGTCCGATGCACGTCCGACAGCAGGCGGTGCTTGAGATCCATGGAATCAGCCCAAGCCTTGTGCGAGAAGAAGCTGTCACAGCTGACGCCGAAGAGTTCCGCGTTGGCCGATTGAAACTTGGGGAAGTCGTCGGTCAAGCACTTGTTCTCGCCTTGACAGACGGGGCTCCAGTCCAGCGGATAGAAGCAGAGCACCACATTTTTCTTACCACGATAGTCGCTCAGCTTCACATCCTTCTGGTCCTGATCCTTTAAGTTAAAATCCGGCGCGGTATCGCCCACCTTAATTTCTGCTGCTACATCACTCATCTGTGTACCTCCTTCACTGGGTTTAGTCCGGCCTCTGACACTGTCACCTGCAATTTTGTACCGTGTGTCTCGGAACCTTGTCAACAGTCCTGAAGGCCTAGAAGTAGCCTGATTGACCGGTAAGTTGCTAATAAAACGGGAGAACTATGGCAATGGGCGAATTTCTCGGAAACTCAGCATGCGTCCGGCTGGTGCAGCGGTGCGGTGGTTGGCAATCTCAATACTCTGATCTAAGAGTCCTACGCGGATCTGGGTTCCGACTTTTGGCGACTGGCCGGCTCTTGTCAATTCGCCTGCTGTTTCTCTGAGCGTATCGCGCGCAGGCTGGTCCGGGAGACCAGGGGGGAGAAACATTTCGAGTTCATCGACACCAAACTTGCTGAGGCCGAGGGTATAGCACCAGGTCCGGCCGCTCTGCTCATCGTCGCCCCGCATGATCGGGACGTGATCGCTGACGTTGAAGTGGGTAAGCGGACGATCCTGCCAATCCGATGGGTTCACGTACTGGTTCGTGATGATGTCGTGGGCCGTGCCTTGTGTGAGGAAGGTAAGGCCTCGGGCCAGTCGCGCGGCAAAGAGTATCGTGTCCGGCATGTCCCGTGGGGATAGGAGGGAAGGTGCGACTGCACCCATCACGTCGTGTTCCCAAGCCAACTGCTTCATTACGTCGGCAACGTGGCTCATCGGCAGCGGCATCACGACATGGGCCGACCAAGGGCCGTGAGCCGCGTGCCAGGATTCAGCTGAGTCCGCTTCGTGGCGAATGGTCAGCGGCCCACCATACTCCCGTTCATACCAGATCTTCAGTTCGTCTGTGGCCGGCGCGGTCCCCCGATAGCCGACAAAGTAGAGCGGGGGACGGCGGGCGGAAGGTTTGGGGGTCTTCTTCTTGATTCTCATCGCTGCGAGAAGGTTATTTGCCGGATTTGCGGGCCTTGCGACGGTCATCCGGGTTGAGGAGCCGTTTGCGGATACGCAGACTCTTCGGGGTGACCTCAACCAGTTCATCCGGGCCGATATATTCGAGTGCGAACTCCAAACCCATTTCCCGTGGCGGCGTGAGGACTAATGCTTCATCGGTACCTGACGCCCGCATGTTGGAGAGGTGTTTCTCTTTGCAGACGTTGACATCCATGTCTTCGTCCCGACTATTCTCGCCGACGACCATCCCGCGATAGACCTCCACGACAGGGCCGATAAACATGGTGCCCCGTTCTTGGGTCATGAAGATGGCATAGCCCGTGCTGGTTCCATCTTCGTGTGCGACGAGCGATCCGTGTGTCGCCACCGTGAGGTCTCGCACTTCCATCGGTTCGTACGCGACGAAGACATGATGCATGATGATGGTGCCGCGAGTCTTGGCCACCAAGAGGTTTTTGAGCCCCATGATGCCGCGGGTGGGGATATGGTATTCCAGATGCATTTCGCTCGGTCCGGCATCGGAGTGTATGAGTCGCATATGGCGCAACTCGCCGCGACGTTTGCCGAGCTCTTCAATCACGGCACCCTGATAGGTTTCCGGCACCTGGATGGTCAGTTCTTCATAGGGTTCGAGGACTTTGTCCCCTTCCCGGTGGACAATCACTTCCGGTTGCGAGACTTGCAGCTCGTATCCTTCCCGGCGCATTTGCTCGATCAAGACGCCGAGATGCAACTCTCCACGACCGGCCACGAGAAACTTATCCGCACTATCAGTTTCTTGGGCGCGCAACGAGACATTGGTTTCGAGTTCTTTGAAGAGTCGATCGCGCAAATGTCGCGAGGTCAGGTACTTCCCTTCCCGTCCGGCGAACGGGCTATTGTTGACAGAGAAGGTCATTTGGACGGTCGGCTCGTCGTTTGTGACTCGGGTCAGGGCGACTGGATGCTCCGCGTCAGCGATCGTATCGCCGATGCTCACCTCGTCCAGGCCGGCCACCGCAACGATTTCTCCTGCCTCGGCCCGTTCCATATCCGTCCGTTCAAGGCCGGAGTAGACTGCAAGATCGGACACTTTCCCAGGGAACTGTGCGCCATCCTTCCCGATCACGAGCACGTTCTGTCTGCGGGCGATCGAACCGGACTGAATCTTACCCACGCCCATCTTTCCTTTGTAGAGGTCCTGAATCAGGGAGAGGACCAGGATCTGGAGCGGCGCGTCGGCGTTGATGGCCGGTGCGGGGATCTTGTCCAGCACGGTGTCGAGGAGCGGCGTAATGTCCGTACCGGGCTTATTTATGTCGAGCGTTGCGGTGCCTTTGATCGCTGCCGTGTAGACGATCGGAAAATCGAGTTGTTCGTCCGTGGCGCCGAGATGGACAAACAGGTCGAAGGTCCGATTCACGACGTCATCGATGACGGCGTCCGGCCGGTCGATTTTGTTGATGACCACGATGGCCTTGTGGCCGAGCGCTAAGGCTTTTCGCAATACGAAGGTCGTTTGCGGCATGGGGCCTTCTTTTGCGTCGATCAAGATGAGGACGCCGTCCACCATTCGAAGGGTCCGTTCGACTTCACCACCGAAGTCGGCGTGGCCCGGCGTATCGACGATATTGATCTTCACGCCCTTGTAAATCACGCTGGCGTTCTTGGCTCGGATTGTGATCCCGCGCTCTCGTTCCTGGTCCATTGAGTCCATGATCCGTTCGCCCATATCGTCGATCTTGCGATGGACATGGGTTTGTCGGAGCACGGCGTCGACCAGCGTGGTTTTGCCGTGATCGACGTGGGCGATGATTGCAATATTTCGAATATCGCTCCGGCGCTCGTTGGGCTCGAGTTGTGTGGTGATGGGGGATTCTGATGCGGCTGTCTGATCCATAGATATTGCTGCGTGCTCCAAAAAAAAGACGCCCAGGAATCCAGGCGTCGTACGCAAGTATACCTGAAGCATGATGTCCGGTACAAGCGATGCCAGCCCAAGATGCGGGGCCTGGCGCGTCGGTACCGGTTCGAATCTTGAGTTTTGAGGGCCTCCACGGTATGGTGACCTTGGCCCTCTTCTCAGGAAGCCAAGCCGCCTTCGAGGGTAACCTCGCGTAACCATGATCGATCGACCGATACAGCTCCAGGATCCGCCTCGTCAACCACCACCTCGTCGCCTATGGCGCTGGTGGCAGATATTACTGCTAGGTCTGGGTGCTGCAGTCTTGATAGGGGGGCTGACAGCGGGCGGGTTGCTGTGGCATCTCTCGAATGACCTTCCCGCGTTGGAGCAGTTGGGGACGTATCAGCCGAGCCTGGTGACTCAGGTCTATTCGTCTGATCAGCGGCTCATCGGTCAATTTTTCATCGAGCGTCGTATTCTGACCCCGGTGGCAGACATTCCCGAGCGCTTACGACGTGCGGTCATCGCGGTCGAGGATGTCCGGTTCTTCGAGCATCCCGGTCTCGACTACATCGGTATGCTCCGTGCGGCCTGGACGAATGTGCGCCGAGGGGGCAAGGTCGAAGGGGCCAGCACCATCACGCAGCAGTTGGCGCGGTCGTTGTTTCTCTCATCCGAACGCACCTTCGACCGCAAAGTCCGCGAGCTCATTCTGGCCTACAAGATGGAATTGGTCCTGACGAAAGAGCAAATTCTTGAACTGTATTTGAATCAGATTTACTTCGGGCAAGGCGCCTATGGTGTCGCCTCGGCAGCTCAAACATATTTTGGGAAAGACCTCTCTGCCCTCACGGTTGGAGAATCAGCATTTCTAGCGGGTCTTCCGAAATCGCCGAACCATTATTCGCCCTTCAAGGCCTACGACCGCGCAAAAAAGCGACAGGAGCATGTACTGGCGCGCATGGAAGAGGCAAAGTTTCTTACTACGGCAGAACGCGAACAGGCTGCAGCGGAGATGCTCAGCTTCCGTCGTCCTGGCGCTGAACAGGCTGCACCCTACTTTGTGGAATATATCCGGCAGTTGCTGGTCGCTAAGTATGGCGAAGCGATGGTGTACAAGGGCGGGCTCAAGGTTTTTACAACATTGAACATGGAGATGCAGAAGGCTGCTGAACGGGCCTTTGCGGTCGGCCTGCGTGAATTGGACAAGCGCCAAGGATGGCGTGGCCCACTCCGAACGGTCGATACGACTGCGCCGACCCCGCCCATTGTCGCGGCGATGACCGATCAAGCGCTGAAAGTAGGAGACTATCGCGAAGGGTTCGTTGTCAAAGTGGCGAAGGATTATTATCTCGTGCAGATCGGCACGACGGTGGCGAAACTTGAGTTTGACGATATGGCATGGGCGAAGCGTCGACTTACCGGGTTGGATACGGCGAAAGATTTCGTCGTCAATCAGAATCTCAAGCAGGTGCTGAAGCCCGGTGATGTCATCGAGGTGATGGTGAAGAAGCTGGATCATGGCGTCGCCCATGTGCAACTGGAACAGACCCCCCTCGTCGATGGAGGGTTGATCGCGATGGAGCCAGGCAAGGGCGCCATTCGAGCCATGGTCGGAGGCTACGATTTCGGTCGCAGCGAGTACAATCGAGCCGTGCAGGCGCACCGACAGCCCGGGTCCGCCTTCAAGCCGATCATCTATGCGACGGCCGTGAGTCAGGGCATGAGTCCCGCGTCGGTGATCCTCGATGCGCCTGTTGTCTATACGCAGGACCAGGACGAGAAAACGTGGAAGCCGGAGAACTATGGAAGGAAAATCCATGGCATGGTGAGTTTGCGGGATGCCCTCGCTCACTCGCATAACCTGGCGACGGTGCGGTTGCTGGATAAAGTTGGCGTAAAGAATGTGATTGAGTTTGCCAAAGTGGTCGGGATCACCAGTCCGTTGGCGGCAGATCTGTCGCTTGGGTTGGGCTCATCTTCCGTCGGGTTGATGGAACTGACCTCCGCCTATAGTGTGTTGATCAATCAGGGGAGCCGTGCGGAACCGTACGCGATTGTGTTAGTGAAGGACAACGCGGGAAAGGTGATTGAACAGACGGAACCGCAAGCCATTCCTGTGATTTCCAAAGAAACGGCATATTTGATCACGAACATGATGGAAGACGTGATCCAAAAGGGTACCGGTCAGGCGGCCAAAGTGATCGGGCGGCCGATTGCGGGGAAAACAGGAACCACGGACGAGTTTATCAATGCATGGTTTATCGGCGGTGCGCCGAACTTGGTCACGGGCATCTACGTTGGATTTGACGATCGACGCTCACTCGGCGAGACGGAATCGGGGGCGCATGCCGCGCTGCCCATTTGGGTCGACTTCATGAAGGAAGCACTCAAGCCGCTGCCGATCGTGGCCTTTACCATTCCGGAAGGCGTCACGTTCGTCAAGGTCGATCCGGCGACGGGGTTGCTTGAGGACGAGCAGGAGGGACAGGGCAGTACCGTCGAACTCTTTACCAAAGGCAGCGAGCCGACTCAAGCGACTCAGCGCCGACTGGACCCGATTGATTTCTATAAGCTGGATCAAATTCCCGAGGGGGCGCTTTAGCCTGGCGGGGCGGGCGAAGGTTGGAAGTCAGAAGTTCGAGGTTTTCTGAACGTCGAACCTCGCACCCCGATCTTCGAATCGCGTCTTTTTCGCATGTCTCGCGCCTCAAACCGAGCAGCTCGAAACCCAGAACCCTGTCCCCATTCGGGGGTGTCGACGGAATCGGGGCTAGCTCAGCAACTGTCTTGCCCACTGCTTTGCAGGCTGCTCAAAAAGGTTTCGCAACTATGCCGCAGGCGTAGCAAGCACCGGAGGCGTAGCCTTCTCACCCGCCCAACCCCGAGCTGTCGGAACAGCTCTTTCCCCGTGTGGGATACGTTGAGGATGTTTTCGAGCCGAGAACGACGTTGGGAAGCCTTTTTGAGCAGCCTAATTAGTAGCTGTCTGTCGGCGGGCACGTGCAGACAAGATGGCGATCTCCGTAGGCCTCGTCGACGCGGCTCACGCTGGGCCAGAATTTATGGTCACGTACCCACCGAGCAGGGAAGGCTGCCTGTTCACGGTTGTAGGGTCGATTCCATTCGTTGGCCGCCACCACCTGTGCCGTGTGGGGAGCATTTTTCAGCAGATTGTTGGTGCGGGGGTACCGGCCTTCGACGATGTCTTGAATCTCTGCATGAATCATGATCAGCGCCTGGCAGTACCGGTCCAATTCGGCCCTCGATTCGCTTTCCGTCGGTTCAATCATGAGCGTCCCGGCAACGGGGAACGAGACCGTCGGAGCATGAAACCCATAGTCCATCAATCGCTTCGCCACATCCATCGCCTCGACTCCCGCACTGTCCTTGAACTGACGAAGATCGAGAATAAACTCGTGCGCGACGAATCCGGACGTTCCCGTGTAGAGGATCGGATAGTATTTCTCCAGCCGTTTGGCCATGTAATTGGCGCTCAAAATCGCCACCTGCGTCGCCTTGGTTAAGCCGTCACGCCCCATCAGGGCGATGTAGACCCAGGAAATCGTCAGGATGCTGGGGCTGCCGTATGGAGCCGCGGATACTGTCCCGATGGAATCTTTTCCGCCCAGTTGCGTTACGGGATGGCCGGGAAGAAACGGCGCGAGATG
>Ga0097621_100002510_pt1 | contig 12564 bp, 9 predicted proteins | sample KBSMisM72_FD_73165 | JGI IMG/M metagenome (GOLD analysis project Ga0097621, IMG submission 73165) | Miscanthus rhizosphere microbial communities from Kellogg Biological Station, Michigan, USA - KBS Miscanthus M7-2 (version 2) (version 2) | ecosystem: Host-associated > Plants > Roots >... | reverse complement strand
CGTGTGCCGGCCGATACCGCCGATGGAGCCCAAACCATTCACGTGCTGAAAGATATTACTGACCGCCGTGAAGCCGAGCAGCGCTATCGCGAACTTTTCGGCAACATTCAGGAAGGACTGTTTTTTTCAACCACCGATGGCCGCTTCATCGAAGTCAACGATGCGCTGGTTCGCATGCTGGGGTACTCAGCTCGGGAAGAAGTCCTGCAGGCCGATATCCGGAATCAAATTTATTTCTCTCCTGACGCTTATGAACTCTTCGCCACACAGATGCGGGAGCACGGCGTAGTCCGTAACCGCGAAGAAACTCTTCGCCGGAAGGATGGGTCTCCGGTCTACGTCCTGATCAATGCCTTTGCCGCCCGCGATCCTCAGGATCGGGTTCAGCAGTACCGTGGGCTGATGCTCGACATCAGCGGCTTGAAGACCTATCAGGCTGAGTTGCAGCGCGAGCGCGATTTCTCCGGGAAGATCCTGAACAATACCCAAAGTCTGATTTTGGTGGTGGATCCCGCCGGCAACATCACCTACGCCAACCGCCGGTGGTTCGATCTTGGCTATCAACAAAAGCAATTGCTGAATGTCCCCATGGTCGATCTGGTCCCGGCAGCACGGCAATCCGCACTGCTCGAGGCCTTCCAGATCACTCTGCAAGGACAGCAGGTGGATAATCTTGATCTGCCGGTAATGCGTGGAGACGGCCGTCAGGGACAGTTTTCGGTGAACCTCAGTCCCATGCGCGACGAGCAGGGCCACGTCGGAAGCGTGGTCGCTGTCATGACCGACATTACCGATTCCGCCACGCTGCAGGCCAAATTGATGCACGCCGAGAAAATGGCAGCAGTCGGACAACTGGTCTCAGGCGTAGCCCATGAGGTCAACAATCCGCTGACTGCGATCCTCGGTTTCGCCGACTTGCTGATGGAGAGTCGCGACCTTCCGGAAAGCGCACGAAAAGACATGCGCGTCATTCTCCAGGAAGCGCAACGCACCAAACAAATCGTTCAGAACCTGCTCAGCTTCGCCCGGCAGATGCCACAGCAGCGCCGCCCGGTACAGCTCAATACGATTCTGCGCCGCACCGTACAGTTGCGTGCCTACGACTTCCACAGTCACGGCGTCGAGGTAAATGAAGAATTCGATCAGGCGCTGCCTGAGGTGATCGGAGACTCGCAACAGTTGCAGCAAGTATTCCTCAACATCGTTAACAACGCCTACGACGCCGTGCATGAAAACAGCCGCCCGCCGCGGATTGATATCGTCACCACGAATCAGGGCGATTACGTGGAAGTCTGGTTCCGCGACAACGGTTATGGCATCACCAATCCGGAAAAGATTTTTGATCCATTCTTCACCACCAAAGAAGTCGGTAAAGGGACGGGCCTGGGGCTGAGCATCTGTTACGGAATTGTGCGCGAACACGGTGGAGAAATTCTCTGCCACAACAATGAAAATAGCGAAGGCGCGACGTTCATTGTCCGTCTTCCCGTCGCAACAGAAACGGCCTCAGGGGCCGCCGCCGGAGTCAACTAGTTATGAGCATGCCCGCTATCAATCAGGAAATTCTGCCCGTGCTACTTATCGAGGACGAACCTGCCGTTATGGCATATGTCAAAGCCGCCCTTGAGCGCAACGGTTACTCGGTGGTGTGTGCCGAGTCCGGCGTTCAGGGTTTACAACTTCTCGAGTCCGGACAATTCGCGGGCATTGTCTCCGACATGCGTACACCCGGAGGTGTCGACGGAGGTGATGTGCATGCCTGGATTTCGAACAACCGTCCTGAGCTGGCCTCCCGCCTGGTGTTTATTACCGGGGATGTCGCTAACGAAGAAACCGTGGCCACGTTGCGCAAAACGGGCGCCCCTTGCGTGGAAAAGCCCTTTCGCGTGCAGCAATTCATTTCAGTGGTGGAGAAGACTATGGGGAAGGCTCAATGAGCGAAGACCTGCGCATTCGACTCTTAGTTGTCGACGATGAGGAAAGTATTCGCCGGCTGTGCATAACCGTCGGCGAGTCGATGGGCTTTGCCTGTTTCGAAGCGGCCAGTGGCGAAGCAGCCCTAATGCTGCTGGAAGAACAGCCAGTCCACATGGTGCTCACTGACCTGGTGATGCCCATCATGTCGGGACTGGAATTCTTGGAAAGAGTAAAGAAGTTGCTGCCGCGGGCCGAAGTCGCGGTCATGACCGGCCATGGCTCCATTGAGACCGCGGTCCAGGCCATGAAGCTCGGTGCCTATGACTACATTAGCAAGCCCTTCTCTCCTCTAGAGGAGTTGCGTCTCTTTCTGCGCAGAATGGCGGACAAGGTCAAGCTGGTGGAAGAGAATCAGTTTCTGCGCGAGCGCGTTCACACTGAGACCGATCTTTACGGAATTGTCGGAGCCTCGGCAAAGATCCAGGATGTGCTGCGCATGATCTCGCGCTTGAAAGACACCCGCACCCCGGTGCTGATCACCGGGGAAAGCGGGACCGGCAAGGAACTGGTGGCGCGGGCAATCCATTTCCGCGGTGCTTTCGCCAATCGCCCCTTCGTTGCGGTCGATTGTGGTTCGCTCGTGCCCACGTTGATTGAAAGTGAGCTTTTCGGGTACGAGAAGGGCGCATTCACCGGAGCAAACAGAACCAAGATGGGATTGTTCCAGGCGGCCAATGGCGGAGCCATTTTCCTTGATGAAATCGGCGAATTACCCCAGGAAATGCAAGCCAAGCTTCTGCGCGTTTTGCAGGAAAAGGAAGTTCGTCCAGTTGGCAGCAATCAGAAAATCAAGGTCGACGTGCGCGTGATCGCGGCCACCAACCGGGATCTCGAAACCGAATACCGCAGAGGGACGTTCCGCAAAGATCTTTACTTCCGCCTCAATGTGGTTACAGTGCATTTGCCGTCATTGCGCGAACGGCGTTCCGACATCCCGATGCTGGTGCACTGGTTTCTCGATCGTCATGCCAAGGGGGATTCCATCCAGGTGACCAGCGCTGCCATGAAATGTTTGCTGCAGTATGACTGGCCGGGCAACGTGAGGGAGTTGGAGAACTGCATCGAGCGCGCCGTCGCTTTGGGCGACCGCCGGTTCTTTGACCTCAACGATCTTCCACAGTCTATTTCATCCGCATCGCCGGGGTTGTTGGCCACAGAGCCGGAAATCTCCGCGCCTTCGGCCAACTCGAACGACCTCGAGGACATTGAGCGTGCCACCATTCAGCGCGTCTTCGAGCAGGTGAATGGCGACAAAGTTCGCGCCGGCAAAATGCTGGGCATCAGCCGCGCCACGCTCTATCGCAAGCTGAAGCGTTACAACATCGGCGGACGCTCCGACCTCTCCAGCCCTCAGACCTTGCAGTAGCAGTGACCTAGATGGCGAGCGTCGGATCACGTCTTCAAAGCGAGAGACATCGCTTGCAACAAGACTTTGATGTGTTGATCCTGGGCGCTGGCGCTGCCGGCCTGATGTGCGCCATCGAGGCTGGCAAACGCGGGCGTCGAGTGGCCGTGCTTGAACACGCCGAGCAGGCAGGTAAGAAGATCCTCATCTCCGGCGGCGGCCGGTGTAACTTTACCCACACCGAATGTCGTCCGGAAAATTTCATCTCCGCGAACCCTCATTTTGCCAAGTCAGCCCTGGCTCGCTATACCCCGCAGGATTTCGTCGCTTTGGTTGAGAAGCACAAAATCCCATACCATGAGAAAACTCGTGGGCAGTTGTTCTGCGATAACTCAGCCCGCGATATTTTGCAGATGCTGGAAAGTGAGTGCAATGCCGTAGCGGCGAGAATCGTTCCGCGAGTGCATATCCACGAAGTATCGAGGGCAACGGAATTTGTGGTTCGCGTTACGCTTCGAGGTGAGACGCAGGAATTCCATTCCCCAGTTCTTGTAGTTGCCACCGGGGGACTGTCCATCCCCAAAATAGGCGCGACCGCGTTCGGTTATGACTTAGCGCGGCAGTTTGGTTTACGAATTCGCGAGCCACGTCCCGCGCTGGTTCCATTCGTGTTTAGTCCGGAAGATTCCAAAAACTATGCGGAACTCGCAGGAGTTTCTACCGAAGTCGCAGTCTCTACCGACGGCCAAGAGTTCCGCGACAAGATGTTGTTCACCCATCGCGGGCTGAGCGGTCCCGCGATCCTCCAAATATCTTCGTATTGGAAAAATGACGAAGCCATCTCGATCGATCTGGCGCCAGAGCGGGAGCCGACCAGCCTGTTTCGTGATCCGAAAATTCCGCGCACCTTGGGCTCCCTGGAAACTTCATTCCATGAATTCCTTCCGGCGCGGCTCGCGGATCGCTGGCTGCGATTTCACTCGCCGGTTTCCTGGACGAACCTAGGTCTCACCGAATTTGACCGGCAGGTTCACGCCTGGTCAGTTATTCCAGCGGGCACCGAGGGATATGCGAAGGCAGAGGTCACGGCTGGAGGCGTCGATACCGACGAACTTTCGGCGAAGACCATGGAAAGTCTCAAGGTGCCGGGGTTGTTTTTTATCGGCGAAGTGGTGGATGTAACCGGGCAACTTGGCGGTTTCAACTTCCAGTGGGCCTGGTCCTCTGGAGCGGCCGCAGGGCGCCTCCCAAATTCCTAATCCTTGCGATCTAGCTCCGTCGGGAGTTCAAAATCGGGAACAACTCAGAATGAGATTTTGGAATCCCTGTTTGCGTCGTCCACTACAGTGTCTAGAATTTTTCCTGGACGGACGAAAAGAATGTTTACGAGAATTGCTCAGGTTAAAATGAAAAAGCGGTTGAAGCTGATACACTAACCAGTTTTGTTGTTGTTCGTAGCCACTGCTGTCCATGCCGATCATTGGCAGCGCCGCATGAACCCGGGCTGTAAGCTTAGCGCCCGCTGCACCTGAAAGCTATCGATGCAGATTTTTCATCGCAGTACGAACACAATTTCGCGGGCAACTATTTTTGGCGCCGTTTTTGTCGTCGGAGTATTGCTGTGGGTGGCGATTAATTTTCAGCGCTCGCCTTACGTCACCTACGCCGGAGTGGCCCGTCCGCAGCCCGCGCCCTTCAGCCACCAGCACCATGTGGCCGCGCTGGGAATTGATTGCCGTTACTGCCATACCTCTGTGGAAAAATCGAGCTTCGCGGGAATTCCTCCCACCAAGACCTGCATGAACTGCCATGCGCAAATCTGGACGGGCGCTCCCATGCTCGAGCCAGTACGCAACAGCTTTAAGACCGGCGAGTCGCTGGTGTGGAACCGGGTGAACGACCTGCCCGATTACGTTTATTTCGACCACAGCATTCACATTAATAAAGGTGTCGGCTGCAACACCTGCCATGGTGAAGTGGACCGCATGCCGCTCATGTACAACCAAGCATCGTTGCAGATGGAGTGGTGTCTCGATTGTCATAGAGCGCCGGAGAAAAATCTTCGGCCGCGCGAGCAGGTGTTTAACATGAGATATCAGCAGCCCTCGAAAGACGTGCCGGTGAAGTTCGACGGCAAAGAATATGTCGACCAGTTGACTTTGGGCCAGGATCTGGCAACGAAGTATCGCTTGCGCAGCGAGATGGACATCACCAGTTGCTCGACGTGTCACCGGTAAACATGAAGATCGAAGAAACAAGAAAACGCGAAGATGGGTGCCCGGGCAAGCACGAAAAGCTTGATCTCGCGACCGCGCGTGCTCGCTTAGAGAAAACCAAAGGGCCGGAATTCTGGCGCAGCCTGGAAGAACTTGCGGGTAGTGACGAATTTCGCGAGATGATGCACCGCGAATTCCCCAAGGGCGCCTCCGAGTGGGTGGACGCAGTCTCTCGCCGTGGCTTCATGAAGCTAATGGGCGCTTCGCTCGCCATGGCCGGAATGACGGCCTGTACCAAGCAGCCCCTCGAACCCATTGTTCCCTATGTGAAGCAGCCCGAGGAGTTGGTGCCCGGGCGCCCCATGTTCTACGCCACCGCTTTCGAGCTGGCAGGATATGCCAGCCCAGTCCTGGTTGAGAGCCACATGTACCGCCCGACCAAGGTCGAAGGTAATGAGCAGCATTCCGCAAGCTTGGGTGGAACGGACATCTACGCCCAAGCCTCGATTCTTGGCATGTACGACCCTGACCGTTCGCAGACCATTACTAATATGGGGGACGAGCGTACCTGGGGGTCTTTTGTATCTGCGATCCGTGGGCCGCTGAGTGTGCAGAAGGGGCTCAAGGGCGCTGGCATCCGCCTGTTGACGCAGACGGTTTCCTCGCCGACGCTGGCCGATCAGGTCAAGGCCTTTCTGGCGGTCTATCCCGAGGCCAAGTGGCATGTCTACGAGCCCGTCAATCGCGACAACGTACTCGAAGGCGCCAGGATGGCGTTTGGCCAGCCGGTGGAGACGCGCTACGACTTCTCAAAAGCGGACATAATTCTTTCGTTAGACGCCGATTTTCTCTCGCCGGGATTCCCTGGGTCGATCCGCTACGCGCGAGATTACGCCAAGCGGCGCAATCCGGACAGCGGCACGATGAACCGGATGTATGTCGTCGAAAGCAATCCCAGTGCGACCGGGGCGAAGGCGGACCATCGGCTTGTCCTAAGGACGAGTGACATCGAGCGATTTGTTTCCTCCATTGCCGCCGGATCTACGGGAAACAATCCCTACCCATTGGATATGGAGGGAGAGGCGAAATTCTTCAAGGCAATGGCTACGGACTTGGCCGGCCATCGCGGCTCCAGCATCGTCATTGTAGGAGACCACCAGCCTGCCTTTGTGCACGCCTTCGCTCACGCCTGGAACGCGCAACTCCAGAATGTCGGTACCACGGTTTTCTACACCGACCCGGTCGACGCTCATCCCGTCAATCAGGCCGAATCGCTGAAAGAACTGGTTGCCGACATGCGTGGCGGCAAAGTCGACGTGCTGGTCATCCTCGGCGGAAATCCGGCTTACGACGCTCCCGCCGACTTCGGTTTCGCCGATTTACTCAAGAGCGGCAGCGTTCCCCTGCGCATTCATCACGGGCTATATCAGGACGAGACCGCCGAACTCTGCCACTGGCATGTGAACGCTGCCCACTATCTGGAGTCTTGGGGCGATGCGCGGGCCTACGACGGCACGGTAAGCATCGTCCAGCCGTTGATCGCTCCCCTTTATAGCGGACGCAGCGCCATCGAATTTGTCGCCACTTTGGCAGGTGGATCCGAGGTAAATGGCCATGAATTGGTGCAGGCTTACTGGAAGAAGCAGCACTCCGGAGCCGACTTCGATACATTCTGGAGAAAATCTCTGCACGATGGCTGGGTGGAAGGCACTGGGTTCGCGCCAAAGTCTCTTATCGCGAAAGCAACCGCGCCCACGGCTACTCCTGCCTCACCCCCAGGGATCGAAATCAACTTCCGCCACGATCCCTCCATCTACGACGGACGCTTCGCCAACAACGGCTGGCTACAGGAACTGCCTAAGCCCATGAGCAAGCTCACCTGGGACAGTGCCCTTTTGGTCAGTCCGGCGACCGCCAAACAGTTGAATCTCGAGACCAAGGACCTTGCCGAGCTAGAGCTAAACGGCAAAAAGGTGAAGGCTCCGGTCTGGATCCAAGCCGGACACGCCGACAATTGCGTCACCGTCTCACTCGGCTATGGGCGCTGGCGCGCCGGGCGTGCGGGCACCGGTGCGGGCTTCAACATGTACGAGTTGCGCTACAGCGCGACGCCATGGGTCGCGAACGGCGCGGTTATCAGCAACACCGGTGCGAAATATGTCCTAGCCTCCACCCAAGGGTACCAGACCATGGAGACCCAGGACGGCGGTGACCGTCCGCTGGTGCAGACCCGCAGCCTTGAGGAGTACCGCAAAGAGCCCAACTTCGCGACGGAAGAGGAGCCACCGGCTGAGCTCACTCTCTACCCCGGATACGATTACAAGAAGGAACCATACGCCTGGGGCATGACCATCGACCTCAATGCCTGCGTGGGCTGCAACAACTGCATCATTGCCTGCCAGTCGGAGAACAATATCCCGATCGTAGGCAAAGAGCAGGTCAACCGCGGCCGCCATATGCACTGGCTGCGGGTCGACGCCTACTATCAAGGGGACCGCGAAAACCCGAAGGCCTACTTCCAGCCTGTCCCTTGCATGCAGTGCGAAAACGCGCCCTGCGAGCTGGTTTGCCCGGTAGGCGCAACCGTCCACAGCAGCGAAGGCTTGAACGACATGGTCTACAACCGCTGCGTGGGCACGCGCTACTGCTCGAATAACTGTCCTTATAAGGTCCGGCGCTTTAACTTCCTGCTCTTCCAGGACTGGGAAACGCCGCAGCTGAAAATGATGCGCAACCCGGACGTCACCGTGCGCAGCCGCGGCGTGATGGAAAAGTGCACCTACTGTGTGCAGCGCATCAATCACAAACGGATTGACGCCGAGCGCGAAGACCGCCTGATCGCCGACGGCGAACTGGAAACCGCTTGTCAGCAATCGTGTCCGGCTGACGCGATCGTCTTTGGCAACATCAATGATCCCAACAGCCGGGTAGCGCAGCTCAAGGCGGGAGCGCGCAACTACAGCCTGCTGGCGGATCTGAACACCCGGCCGCGCACCACGTACCTGGCCGAGATTCGCAATCCTAATCCTGAGCTGGAAGCATAGAGCATGAGCGAACCCAACAAAGTCGAGTCCGGTCTGGTTCAGGCCCCCGTCATCGAGCCGGGGCACACCTTCGCCACGGTTACCGACCAGATCAGCTCGATCGTGCTCACCCGTCCGGTTTCGAATGGTTGGGTTTTCGGTTTTGGTCTGTCATTCCTCCTGACCATGGGCATGCTTTACGCCATCGGCTACCTCTTCATAAAGGGAGTGGGCATCTGGGGCGTCAATATTCCCGTCGGTTGGGGATTCGCCATCGTCAACTTTGTCTGGTGGATCGGTATCGGTCACGCCGGCACTTTGATCTCCGCCATCCTCTTATTGTTGCGGCAGTCGTGGCGGAACTCCATCAACCGGTTTGCCGAAGCCATGACGCTATTTGCCGTCTCCTGCGCTGGACTCTTCCCCATACTTCACCTTGGGCGTCCCTGGCTTGCTTACTGGCTGTTCCCTATTCCCAACACCATGCAGTACTGGCCCCAGTTCCGCAGTCCGCTGGTGTGGGACGTCTTTGCGGTTTCGACCTATGCGACCATCTCCGCACTGTTCTGGTTCATCGGTCTGATCCCTGACCTTGCGACCCTGCGCGATCGCACCGACAACAGGGGGCTCAAAATTGTCTACGGCATGTTGGCCATGGGCTGGCGCGGATCCGCGCGCCATTGGGCTCGCTATGAAACTGCCTACTTGTTACTCGCCGGCCTGGCGACGCCGCTCGTGCTCTCGGTACATACCGTAGTCAGCTTCGATTTCGCAGTCGGCATTGTTCCGGGATGGCATACCACCATCTTCCCACCTTACTTTGTTGCCGGTGCCATCTACTCCGGCTTCGCCATGGTGCTGATGCTGGCCATTCCCATCCGCAAGTTCTACGGGTTGGAAGATTTCATTACGGAGCGTCACCTGGAAAACTCCGCCATGGTGATGCTGGCGACCGGGCTTATTGTCGGCTACGGCTACGTGATCGAAGCCTTTATGAACTGGTATGCCGGCGATCCCAACGAAGGCTTCGTTTTGTGGAACCGGCTGCATGGGCCCTACGCACTTTCTTATTACGCGCTGCTGTTCTGCAACCTTGTGCTGCCGCAGGTGCTCTGGATCCGCAAGTTCCGAGTGAAGCCGTTCTGGCTGTTCCTTATCTCGCTGGACATTCTGGTCGGCATGTGGCTGGAACGTTTCGTGATTGTGGTAGTCAGCCTGCACCGCGACTTCCTGACCTCGTCGTGGGGCATGTATTACCCGACGCGTTGGGACTGGATGACTTACATCGGCACCATCGGACTCTTCCTGTCGCTGATGTTCCTGTTTGTCCGCATTCTGCCCATGATCTCGATCTTTGAAATGCGCACCCTACTGCCTGAGGCGGAGGTGAAGAGCGAATGAAACGCGACATTCTTTACGGCGTGATGGCGGAGTTCAAAACCCCCACCGAACTGGTGGAGGCGGCACGCGCCACCGAGCATGCGGGCTACAAGAAGTTTGATGCGTATAGCCCATTTCCGATTGAGGAGCTATCTGACGCGGTCGGCTTTCACAAGAACGGCGTTCCCTTGGTCGTCTTGATCGCAGGCATCATCGGCTGCCTGTCGGGTTACGCTTTGCAATACTGGATCTCGGTGATTGCCTATCCCATCAATGTGGGTGGGCGTCCGATGCATTCCTGGCCGTCGTTCGTGGTGGTTACCTTTGAGGTGACCATTTTGTTTGCGGGCGTCTCTGCAGTGCTCGGAATGTTGGCCCTGAATGGCCTGCCGATGCCCTATCACCCGGTATTCAACGTGCCCCGTTTTGCCTTGGCCAGCAAGGACCGCTTCTTTCTGATTATTTTTTATTCCGATCCCAAATTTGATCTGGCCTCTACCACGAAGTTCCTGCAGGCCATGGGGCCGCGTTCGATTTCCGAGGTACCAGGCTAAGCATGCGGACCCTCCGAAAATTTACGCTCGTGGCGGTGGCCGCAGTATTGGTGTTGGCCGGGTGCCGCCAGGATATGCATGACCAGCCGCGATTCAAGCCGCTTGCCAAGAGCGATTTCTATGCCGACCAGCGCTCCTCGCGAAACCCGGTGGAAGGAACGGTTGCGCGCGGCCAGCTGCATGACGATGCGTATTTTTATACCGGCAAGATCGGCGCCAATCCCGGTGACTATATGCCCTTTCCAGTCACCGCCGAAGTGATGCATCGCGGCCGTGAGCGTTACAACATCTATTGCGCGCCCTGTCACTCGCAGTTGGGGGACGGCAAAGGCATGATCGTGCAGCGTGGCTTTCAGCCTCCGCCTTCGTACCACGCCGAGCGCCTGCGCAAAGCCCCGCTGGGATACTTCTTCGACGTGATGACCAACGGTTTCGGCGCCATGCCCGACTACGCTTCGCAGATTCCGCCCCGCGACCGCTGGAGCATCGTGGCTTACATCCGCGCGCTGCAGCTGAGCCAGGATGCCACTAAGGCCGACGTGCCTTCGGGGCAAAAAATTCCGTCGCCTGAACTTGAGTTTCGCGGAGATCCGCCGTCGGGCGCAACTCAGCCGGAGCTCTATCCCAAGGCCGCTCCTGAATCGAAGGAGGAGCCGAAATGACGGCGCGGATTGATGCTCTCCACTTGCAGGCTCCCGCCGTCGCCGAGCGCATGCAGCAGCGCTCGCTGATCATCGGGCTAGTCTTCTCGGTGATCTGTGGCGCACTGGCGTTTGTTTGGAAGGACGAATTCTTCCGCGCCTATCTGCTTGCCTACATGTTCTGGCTTGGCATCAGCCTGGGCTCGCTGGCCGTTCTGATGATTACCCACGTCAGCGGCGGAAACTGGGGTCTGGTGATCCGCCGCCAGCTGGAGGCTGCTGCCGGAGTGCTGCCGCTGATGGCGGTGCTGTTCCTTCCAGTCATAGTCGGCATGAGCCGACTCTATGTCTGGACGCATCCCGAAAATTCCCCCGCGGACAAGCAGTTAGCGCGGATTGCCCATCTCTATCTCACCCCCAACGGCTTCATCCTGCGGGCGGTGATTTACTTCGCGGTCTGGATTGGGCTGACGTTCCTGCTGACCCGCGCCTCGGTCGCGCAGGACCGTCCGTCGACTGGGATCGAGAAAACACCCTTCAAGATGATCAGCGGCCCGGGGTTAATTCTCTACGCATTCACTATCTCCTTCGCCATCATCGATTGGGTAATGTCGCTGGACCCGCACTGGATCTCTACCATCTACGGCGCAATTTTTATCGCCGCACAATGCCTGTCAGCCCTCTGCCTGGCGGTGGTCGTAGAATCCATTTTTGCCCGTTATGACCCCATGAAGTCGTTGTTGCGGCCGAAAGAAGTGCACGACCATAGCAAACTGATTCTGGCATTCATCATGCTTTGGGCCTACTTCAGTTTCTCGCAGCTGCTGATCATCTGGGCGGGGAACCTGCCCCACGAGATCACCTGGTTCACCCGGAGGCTCTACGGTGGCTGGCAGTTGGTGGGGATGGCGCTCTTCGTGTTCCATTTCGTGGTGCCGTTTCTTTTGTTGCTCTCCCGCCCCTTTAAGCGCCGCACCGAATCCATGATTTGGCTGGCTTCCTGGGTGCTGGTGATGCGCTACGTGGACGTGTTCTGGCACATCGAAGCAAATTTCAGCAACACCTTTCACGTTACCCTGCTCGACCTGCTGATGCCGTTCGCCATCGGTGGATTGTGGCTGTGGCTGTTCTTCCGCAACGTGAGGAAGCGCCCGCTGCTCCCCCTCTATGACGAGCATGTTCCCGAATTGCTGGAGCCTGCCCATGAGCACTGACATGCACAAACGCGGACATCATGGCGAGGGCGAGTACGAACACCAGGACCTGAGCGCGGCCGCTATCTTTGGATTTCTGATTGCTCTGGTAGTGCTTGGAATTCTGATCCAGTTCGTAATCTCCGGGACGCTGCATCTGTTCGAGAAGTACAACGCCGGGCACCAGCCGCGCCAGAACCCGCTGGTACAGTCGGATACCGAGACTCGCAAAGTA
>Ga0097621_100002494_pt1 | contig 12610 bp, 7 predicted proteins | sample KBSMisM72_FD_73165 | JGI IMG/M metagenome (GOLD analysis project Ga0097621, IMG submission 73165) | Miscanthus rhizosphere microbial communities from Kellogg Biological Station, Michigan, USA - KBS Miscanthus M7-2 (version 2) (version 2) | ecosystem: Host-associated > Plants > Roots >... | reverse complement strand
GCGTGGATGTAGTCGAGGCGGTTGTCCGGATCGACTTCAGACCAGTCCAGCAGGAACGGCTCGCAGTCGGATCCGAATGCCTTGAGCACCGCACCCCGCCGGCCGCGATGCAGGGAGGTGTCGTGCAGCCGCACGACGATGGCCTGCAGTGCCGCGGGATCGTGCTCGTCCGTCAGCGCGTCGAGCGCGGCGGCTCGCACGTCCGGGTGTGGATCATCGAGCGCGGCGACCATCTGAGCGGTGTGGTCCCTGGCTTGCACGAGCCCGAGCGCGCGCAGCGCGAGCGCGCGTCTCCACCAGAACCAGCTCCGCAGGTAGCGATCGGCGAGCTGGAACACTGACAGCGCCTGTGCGAGCGCACGCGTCCTGGCGATTCGCTCCGGGTCGCGATCCTCGATGAGCGGCTCGACCATCAGCCACGCGAGCAGAAGCCGGTGTCTCGCGGGGCTGCCCAGGAGCGCGTCTCGGGCCGCCTGGTCCCCCTCGAGCGCGCGCTGTATGAGCGGACGATACCGCTGCGTGAGGCGCCGGTTCAGCGCCCGCCGCAAGCCAACCGCCGTTCGCTCCACGACGACCGCAGCGGCCATTGTCAGCGCCGTCCCGACTGCCGCCCAGACCAGGAGGGGCGCGAGGCGCGCAAATTCGGCCAGCAGACGGGTCATCGAAATCCCTGGACGAGCAACACGGTCAGACGGTCGAGCCGCGAATCGTTCGACCGCCACTGGTGCTCCCACGTGGTGGCCACCGTCGTGAGCGACGGCAGGCGGAACTGCACCGTCGCCGCCACGGTGTTTGCGCCCAGGTTCCCAATCCGATCGGCGGTGAGATCTTCGAAGCTCTCGATGCCGTACGCGTACGTGACGATCGTGTCCACGCGCCGCGTGGCGCGAAACGTTTCGCGAGCCAGCACGGAGTTGTCACCGGAGGACTGACCGGTCGCGTGGAACGAAGACCGGGAGTAGGTGTAGCGCGTGGCGAGCCGCCAGCGCTCGCCCGTATCCCACGCCAGGAGGGGCGATACCGCGGTGATTCCGGCGTCGAAGAAAGACAGGTGACGAACGATGCCTCCGATCTCGAATGGCCCGCGGTAATGCCTGACCTCCGCCATCACGTCTGCGTTCGGCAGCGAGGTGTTGTCCACCCCTCCAACGCCGCGAACGGCCAGGTTGGTCGAGCGATCGATTCGCCAGATGCCGCCGCCGCCGAAGAGCCTGTCCGAGGATCCATTCCGCCTCTGCGCGCGCGCGATGCCTTCGATTTCCAGCCGCGGCAGGACGCGGAGGGTTGCGGTCAGCGAGGCGGATCGCGCGTCGCTCACCCCTCCCTCGCCGAATCCTTCGACCGTGACCGATGAACCGTACGCGCGCATCGTGGCTTCGTAGCCGTCGACCAGGTCCGGATCGCCGGGAGCGAGCGCCATCGCCCGCTTGTAGTACTCGAGGGCGCGACGGTCGTCGCCGCCGCGGCGGTACGCGCGCGCGAGGGCGCCGAACATGTCGGAGTTCTCGCCCGCGCGCGGTTCCGCCTCGAGCAGGACCGCGAGCGCCTCCCGCCAGGCGTCTCTCCTCGTCAGCGCCGCCCCGAGGCCGACGCTCGCGTCCACGTCCGCGGGATGCTCGCGAAGCACCGCCCTGAACGCGGCCTCGGCTTCCTCGGTTCGTCCGATGCGGAGTTGCAGTCGTGCGATCCACAGCCGGACCTCGGTGTCTGCGGGATTCGCCGCGACGATCCGCTCGAAGACGGCGAGCGCTTCGACGGTTCGCCCTGACCGCGCCAGCTGTTCCGCGAGCGCCCGATCTGCCGACGCCGGCTGGCCCGTCAGGGACAGGAGGATCGCCGCGGCAAGAGGAACGAGCAGGCCAACCATGGTTCGTGACGGGCGGTCCCCGGCAAGTGGTAAAGGACGGAGTGTACGCCAGGCGACATGCGGAGTCGGTGCCGACAATCCGCATGGCGCGGAGAGTGTCGCTCACGGCTCGAAGTGACGCTTCGCAAAGGCGCGGCCTCAAGTCGCAAACCAAATGAAGCCAGCCTGCGCATCAGTTTGTGAGGCGACAAACTCCCCTTGGACCAGGGGGAACGGCCCCATGTTAGGATTAGGGGTTCCCTTCCCACACGTGGGCCAGTAGCGCAGTTGGGAGCGCGCATGAATGGCATTCATGAGGTCACCGGTTCGATCCCGGTCTGGTCCACCACCTCCCAACCTGTTGCCTCGCTGGACTCTATGCCTGTCCGTCCCGCGCTGAGTGGACGGGGCCAAAAACCCTCGCGGTCAACAAGCGGTCAACAGGAAGACAGGTGGATTCAGGGCCCTGCCGCGTGACTCGACCGGTCACGCATGCGGATAACCGCGTTCACAACGCTTACGAGAGACCGGGTTTTGATGGAGGCGTGTATCTCCGATCATGTCTGGAGCGTCGGAGAAATCGTCGGGTTGCTTGAATAGCAGAGGGAGTAAGCCGTATGCCGCTAACGCCGCGTCGAATCCTGCTTCACATCATCTTTGTTCTGGTGGCGCTCGCGTTATCGTTCTGGCTGGGCTCGTATGGGCCGGTCGTTCACTCCGAGGCAGGCCTGACAGCCGGAATCTCAAACTGACCCACACCCCCGGGTTTGGGCCGACTGTCGAGCGACTTGAGCTCGTGTGCTATGCCTTCACGGCGAACAAGTACGGTCAGCAGGGTCGGCCGGCGGACGGCATCGGTTTCAAATCAAATACGGAAGCGAGTTCGACCGTTACCACACGATCTACTTGGATCAGAAGGGACAGACGGTCACGTTGGCCTCTGCTATCGCGATGGCGTCAATGCCAGCAGCCGGAGAGCTCGCGAATGGCTTCAGAGGGCTGCTTGCCGCGGACATGCCCCGGCGCGTGAGGCCCTGACGGGGATGCTTTAACCAGCCGGACTCGAAGAGGCGACCATGCTTGACCGAATCTCTGACGGCCGCACCGACTTGGTAGTTGACTATCTAGCTGAGGGCCACGCCGCGACATCCACGGATGGCAATGGAGTGTCGCTCGTTAAATGGTGCGCCTACTACGGCGACGTCAGTGGCATGCGATTCCTGCTCGCCAAAGGCGAATCCCTGAAGTCGCTTGGAGAAAATCTCGACCTGAATGGAGCGGTGTTTCACGGTCACTGGCCACTTTGCGAGTTCCTCATCGAACACGGTGCTGATGTCAACTATCCTCAGCCCAATACAGCGGAAACACCCCTCCACGCAGCCCTTTGCAAGGCCAACCGCCCGGCTTACGACCGGGTTCTCAAGGTGCTTCTGGCGAACGGTGCCAATCCGAATTGCGCGACGACGCCCGATGTCGAAACGGATGGCTTCATGCGCGACTGCCGAACGAAGGGTGAAACGCCGCTTCATCGAGCCGCCGCCTTTGGAACCGAAGAGGCTGTTCAGCTTCTTCTTGATGCGGGCGCAATCGTCGATGCCAAAGACATGCATGGCGATTCTCCGCTGACATGGGCAAGCTGGCACCTGCGTCCCGCGTCCATTCTCAGAAAGCTGTGCTATGGCCAGTTCAGGATTCACCCCAGGAACAACTCGACCTACGACCATGGCATGGGCTGGTGAATCGGCTTGGTAACCAACTGAGTCCCGATACGCGAAGGAAACCGTTGCTCGAAGCGCGTCAGTTGGCTGCGGCCTGATTCCCGAGCGTCCGCTCGAGAAACCGCCAGACGCGCGTCCACGAATCCCGCTGCTCGGGGTTGTTCTCGGGCTCCCACGTCCGCATGTTGATGCGCCGATCGAACGTGTGGCCGCCGACCGGATGGTCGTACACCTTCGTCACCGCCAGCCGCGGCTTCTCGGCCCGCAGCGCTTCGACGAGCGGCATGTCTTCCTCGATGTTCACGTCCTCGTCGTTGCGCGCGACGTGCACCAGCAACGGGATCCGCAGGCGATCGACGTGAAACAGCGGCGACCGGTCGCGGTACACCTGCGGACGCTCGGACGGCGATCCGCCGAAACGGTTGGCCGGATCGATCAGCGCGCGCTGCTTCTCGACGCCCTTGCGGTCGAGACGCTCGAGGAGATTCGTCACCGGCACGATCGCCGCCGCCGCGTCGAAGGCGCCGGGATTCCGGAAGATGGACAGCAGCGTGATCAGGCCGCCATGGCTCCAGCCGATGATGCCGATCCTGCCGGCGTCGACCTGGCGGTACCTCGACCGCAGTACGTCCGCCGCCGTCACCACGTCGTCCACTTCGCGGCCGCCGTAGTCGATGGCGTCGTAGAACGCCTCGCCGTACCCGATGCTGCCGCGGTACTCCGGCGCAATCACCACGTAGCCCCTCGCCGTGGCTTCGCGGATATAAGGAATGTAGTGCTCGTACAGGTGCCCGCGGACATCCTCGTGCACCCAGACGAGCGCGGGGCGGGTGCCGCGCGGCGCGTCGCTCAGGGGCTGGAAGACGAACGCGGGGATGTCGAGATCACCGGCGCGGCTGCGGTAGGCGATCTTCTCCATCCGCATGTGGCCGTCGCTGGCCGCACGCCACGTCTCGTCGGTTTTCTCCTGCTGGCGCCGTGCTCTCTCGAAATCTGGCGCCTCGGCGCCGGCGGCAACCGACGCGAGCGCCGCGAGCACGATGATGACGGCAAACTTATGGGCCCGTCGCACGCCGGACATTCTATAGCGAAGACTGACGGCTGCTGTCCGCCGACCCGCCTCCGCTCGCTCATGGTCTTGCGAGCTTCGGCGAGGCCTCGCCGGAGCGCTTCGCGCGAAGGCGGGCTGCCGACCGCCGACTGCCGACTGCCGACTAAGCTGGGGGCGTCTGCCGTTCCGCCGCCCTTGCGTATGCCCGCGTCAGCCAGTCGCTCAACTGGTGCGCGGCTTCAGTGGGCGTGCGGCCGTAAAACGGCATCAGCGCCGTCGGCACGCCGGGAATCCTCACGATGTAAGCACGCCAGCGATCGGGCGAAACGGCGGTGACCTCGATAAGGTATGGCCGTCCCCCAATGGTCTCTTCGTATCGATGGACGGCGGCGGTCACGTTGAAGTCAGCTGGCGATTGATGAAGCGAACTGAATTCTACGCGCGCGGCGAAGTGCGTCAAGCGAAGCGAACCGCGAAGGCGCATCCACTTTTTTTGGGCACGCCCATCGCTCTCTCACAGGTCCCGAAAAAAAGTTTGGTGCGACAGTTCATGCACAGGAAATTCACCGTTCATCCACAGGTTTTCCACACTTGACGGGTTTCGGGCACCGCACTACCCTTAAAATTCATGAATGTCAGGAGGTTAGCGGGCATCTGGTTCGTCCTGTGCCTGCTGACGCGCACGTTCGCGGCCGCTGCCGCCGACGATGCGACGATGTTTCGCGTGTTTCTGAAGGACGGCCACTCGCTCGTGAGCTACGGCGAGCTCGCGCGCGTGGGCGATCGCGTCGTTTTCTCAATGCCGACGGAAGCCGGCGCGAACCCGGCCTTGCGCCTGGTGGACATCGCCGCCGATCAGGTCGACTGGGACCGCACCGACCGATACGCCCTCTCGGCCCGCTCTGGCCGGTACCTGGAAACGCAGGCCGAGATCGACTACACCGAGCTGTCGAACCAGATCACGCGCACGCTGAACGAAGTTGGTGAAACGACCGACAATGCCAGGCGCCTCGCCCTCGTGCAGCAGGCCCGCAGAGCTCTCGCCGACTGGCCGGTCAACCACTTCAACTACCGCGACGCCGACATCCGGCAATTGCTGACCGTGCTCGACCAGGCGATCGCTGACCTGCGTGCCACGGCCAACGCCGCGGCGCGGTTCGAGCTGAACCTTGTCGCCGTGTCGTCCGCGCCGCCGGTGGTCGAACCGCTCCTGCCGGCCCCGACGCCGCAGGAGACGATCGAGCAGACGCTGATCGTGGCGCACATGGCGCAGTCCCCGTCGGAACGCGTCGAGATGCTGAAGGTGGCCGCGAGCGAGCTCCGAAAGGCGGACGGGGCGCTGCCGGTCGAGTGGACCGTCACCACCAGGGCCGCGATCCGGAGCGAGATTGCCGCAGAAGAGCGGGTCGATCGCAGCTACGACGCCTTGTCGAAGCGGATCACCACCGTGGCGGACTATCGGGCCCGGAACGCCGACGTTCTTGGCGTGGAGCGCCTGCTCACCCGGATCGCCCGGCGCGACACACTGCTCGGGCGGCAGCGCCCTGACGCCATCAACGCGCTCGTGCAGGTGGTGGAGGAGAAGCTCGACGCGGCGCGACGGCTGCGCCTCGCTCGCGACCGGTGGGACCTCCGGGCGCCGGAGCTCGCCAGCTATCGCGCGGCGATCAGCACGCCGCTCGATATCTTCGCCACGCTTCGCCCGGCGCTCGAGGACATCAAGTCGCTCGCCGGCTCGTCGCCGTCCACGCTGGCGCGGCTCGATCGTCTCATCGCGTGGATTATCGAGCGGTCCTCCGTGATCTCGCCGCCGGAGGAACTGACCGCCGCCCACGCCGTGTTCGTCAGCGCGGTCCATATGGCCGAGAACGCCGCGCGGATCCGACGCGAAGCCACGCTCGCAAGCAGCGTCGAGCGCGCGTGGGACGCGTCGTCTGCGGCGGCAGGAGCGCTGATGCTGGGCGCTCGCGCACGAACCGATATTCGGACGCAGCTCCGGAGGCCGCAGGCGCCTTGATTACGCCCCGCCGGACGCGGTTGGTCCGCGTCCCGGACCTTCAGGCATTCCGGCAGGCCATCGTCTCGTGTTCGACCGCGGACACCGGGTCTCGAATCGGATCGACGGCCGTTGTCGTGCCGACACGCGGCGCCGGACATCATCTTTCCCGCCTCTACGACGTTCAGACGGCAGTCCCGGACATCGTCACGCGCGACGAGCTCTACCTGCGCTTCAATGCGCGGCTGCCGGCGCCCCTCGGCATCCTGACCGGCAGCGAGCGCGAAGTCATTCTGCATACCGCCGCCGTGCAGACGGCCGGCGCGGGCGCCAAACCGCCGTTCCAGCTGCGCCCCGGTCTCGTCGCCGAGATGATGCGGTTCTACGACCAGCTCCGGCGGCAGGGGCAAAGCGTCGATCGATACGAAGAGCTCCTCGTGGCACGCCTGGACGCCGACAACGATCGCGGCGCCGAGCGGCTGCTGCGCCAGACGCGTTTTCTGGCCGCGTCGTACCGGGCTTACGAGCAGCGTCTCGCCTCGCTGACTGGTGTCGACGAACACGGTTTGCGGGCGCACCTGATCCAGCACGCCGCGGTGAGCCCGCTTCGCCGCGTGGTGGTGGCGGTGGGCGACTGGATTGCCGATCCCGACGGCCTGTTCGCCGTCGATTTCGATCTGCTGACACGAATACCAGGCCTCGAGGAGCTCGACGTCGTCGCCACATCCGGCCTGCTGGGATCGGGGTTCGACCAGCGTATCCACGATTGGCTGCCCGGGCTCGACATGGTGGACGGGAATGCGCTCGGCTTGCGCGCCTCTCTGGTTCCGACGATCGTGGCGCCCGGCCGGGAGGATGGCGTGCCCGTCTGGATTCACCGCGATCGGGAAGAAGAACTGGTGGCTGTCGCCCGGCGCGCCGCAGACGACCGTGATCGCGCGGACTCCACGGCCGTGGTGTTTGCCCGGCCGCTGCCGTATCTCTACCTCGCGCACGAAGTGTTCCGCAGCGCCGGGATGGCGCACCAGGCTGTCGATCGGCTGCCATTGGCGGCCGAACCGGCCGCGGCGGCGCTCGATCTGATCATCGAGTTCGTCTCGTCGGGGTTCACGCGAACCTCGGGCCTGGCGCTGTTGCGATCGCCACAGCTTTCGATCGGCGCGGGCCTGTCGCGCCGGGCCCTGGCCGGTCTCGATCGGGCTCTCCACGAGAAGCAATACCTCGGGGACATCGAACGGCTTCGCCGCGTCGTCTCTGATTTCGCCGGCGAGGCGGAGGTCCGGGACGCGCTGGCGGCCGTCGTGCGCGCGGCGGACGCGCTGCAGCCGCTCACCGAGCCTGCGCCCGCCTCGACGCAGCTGGCGGCCCTCGCTTCCTTCCTCGCAGCCCACGCGAGCCCGGACGCCGGCGCGCGATCCGCGCGGGCGTGCTCGGCGATCGTCGAGGTCCTCCTTTCGCTGGCCGCGGCACACGGCTCGCATGGGTCCAGTGTCGCGACGATCGACGACCTGGCGCCGGACATCCGCCGCTGGATCGAGGAACAGACATTCGAGCCGCACGCCAGCGCCGCCGGCGTGCATCTGCTCGATGCCCAGGCCGCGCGGTTCGGCGGCTTCGACACCGTCACGATCGTCGGCCTGATCGAAGGCGAGTGGCCTGAACGCTCCCGGCGAAACATTTTCTACTCGCCGGGCGTGCTGTCGTCACTTGGCTGGCCCTCCGAACGCGATCGTCGCAGCGCGTCCACGGCGGCCTTCGTCGATCTCCTCCGGTCGCCTTCGCGCCACCTCGTCATATCCACGTTCAGGTTCGATGACGAGGCGCTTGTCGAGCCGTCCATCCTGATCGAAGAGGTGGAGAGCGCCCGCCTCGTGGCGGTGACGGAAACGGTGCAGCCGGTCGAACCGGTGCAGCTCGACACGCTCGACGCCGATGCGCGCGAATGGGCCGCGTTCCGGGCCGCGCGCAGCAGCGGCGTCCTGCCGGCCTATCACGGCGCCGCCGGCCCTCAGCCGGCGCGCGCGCTTTCGGTCAGCGCAATCGAGACGTACCTCACCTGCCCCTTCAAGTATTTCGCGCAGTACGTCATGCGCCTGGACGAAGAGCGCGAGGACGAGCAGGTGATGGATCCGAAACGGCAGGGCCGCTTCGTCCACAAGGTCTTCGAAACCTTCTTCTCGACGTGGCAGCGCCAGGGCCATCGGGGGATCACGCCGGCCAACCTCGCCGCGGCCCGGTCCGTTTTCGAGGACGTCGTCGAAGGGGAACTGAAAGCGCTGCCCGAGGCCGAAGCGGCGCTGGAGCGCACGAGGCTGCTTGGCTCGCCGGTCGCGTCCGGCCTCGGCGAAGTGGTGTTCCGCATGGAAGCCGAGCGGCCGGCGGAGGTGGTCGAGCGGCTGCTCGAGTACGAGCTTCGGGGCGAGTTCGAGTTCATCGGCCCGCGCGGCGGCCGGAGGATCGCGCTGAGGGGCGTGGCCGACAGGCTCGATCTGCTCGCTGACGGCACGTTCAGGCTGATCGACTACAAGCTGTCATCGGCGCCCAGCAAGTCGCGCGCGTTACAGCTCCCGATCTACGGGCTGAGCGCCGAACAGCGGCTGCGGAATCACCGCGGCCGGGACTGGACGCTGGGCGAGGCCGCGTACATCTCGTTTCGTGGCGCCAGGAAGATCACGCCGCTGTTCACGGCCCGCTCCGATCGCGCCACGGTCCTGGGCTCGGCGCAGGAACGGCTGATCGACGCCGTGGAGGCCATCGAACGCGGAGAGTTTCCGCCAACCCCCGAAGACGTGTTTCTCTGTGGGTTCTGCAGCTACGGCGCCGTGTGCCGGAAGGATTATGTCGGCGACGTCGTTTGACGCCGACGCGCGCGTGCGCGCGGTCGATCCGACGCGCAACGTCGTGCTGGAGGCCTCGGCCGGCACGGGCAAGACGCGCGTGCTCGTCGAACGCTACGTGAACCTGCTGCTCGCCGGCGTCGAGCCGGAGCACATCCTCGCGATCACCTTCACCCGGAAGGCGGCCGCCGAGATGCGGCAGCGGATCGTCGAGCGGCTGAAAGAAGCCCACCGCACGTCGCAGTTGTCCGCGGCGATGTGGCGCGCGCTCCGCGAGCGTCTCGGCGAGATCGCGATCTCGACGATCGATGCGTTCTGCCTGTCGCTCATCCGCGAGTTCCCGCTCGAAGCCGACGTCGACCCGGGCTTCGATCTGGCCGACGAGACGGAGCTTCCACGGCTGATCTCCGAGGCGCTCGATCGGGCGCTTCGCGCCGGCCGGCACCTTGCGCAGACCGATCCGGACGTCGCCATGGTGTTCGTGCAGCTGCGCGAGCGGAAGCTGCGCGAAGGGCTGGCGGCGCTGCTCGGCCGCCGGCTGGTCGCGGCCGATGTCCTGCGGCGGTTTCTCGAGTTCGGGCCGCGCGATCTCACGCTGGAAACCGCCTGCCGCCGGACCGCGGAACGACTCGCGGACACGCTCGCCGGCGCGCCCGGGGGAGTGGGCCTGCTGCTCGCGGAAGGGCCCCTCGGCCACCCGCAGTTCGCGATGCTGGCCGCAGACCTCAAATTCCTGTGTTCACCCGTCTCGGCAGACTCGCCCGACTACGCGCGCCGGGAAGTTCAGGCGGCGTTTCGCGTGCTCGTCGATCGGATCGGCGCGTACTTCCTCACGCAGGACGGCAAGCCGCGCAAGGCGAAGGGGTTCGGCCAGGCGGAGTTCAAGAAGGATCACTGCGCGTCCGAGGCCGCCTGGCGGCGCCACCGCGATGCCGTCGAGGCCGTGGCGCCGGCCGTCGAGCAGACGGTGCGCGCGTTCCGGCGCGACCTGAACGTGATCCTCTCGCGCGGTTTATGGCGCATCTTCCAGATCGCGCTCGCGCAGTACCGCCGCACCCTCGACGCCCACGCCGTTCTCGACTTCTCGGAGGTGCTCGCCCGCGCCGTCGGCCTGCTCCGGCAGATGGAGGAATTCTCCCAGAGCCGCTACAAGCTCGAGGCGCGCTATCAGCACGTGCTGGTCGACGAGTTCCAGGATACGAACCGCGCGCAATGGGAGCTCGTCGCGTTGCTCGTCAGGAGCTGGGGAGAAGGCCTGGGCGTCAGCGCCGGCGCGCTGGCGCCGTCGATCTTCGTCGTCGGCGACCGCAAGCAATCGATCTACGGCTTCCGCGATGCGGAGGTCGCCGTCCTCGACGAGGCCGCCGAATTCGTCGGCGGACTTCGGGCCGAGGCCGGTTCGCGGCAGGCCATTTCCGTCAGCTTCCGGGCGGTACCCGGGCTGCAGGCGTTCGTCAACGAACTGTTCGCGGAGATCGCGGCGACGACGGACGCCGAACGCCGCGACGCGTTTCGCTACGCGGACGACGACCGGTTCCCGAATGCCGGGGAAGCCGCGAGCGATGTGGTCCGGTTCCTGGCGGGCCCGACCGTCGAGGCGACCGCAGAGCGAGTCGCGGACGAAATCGTGCAGATCCTGTCGCCGGAAGGCGTCGTGGTGCGCGATCCGCGGACCGGTCTCGCGCGGCCGGCTCGCGCCGCCGACATCGCCGTGCTGTTCCGGTCGCGCGACAGCCATCGTGATTTCGAGGCCGCGCTCGACCGGCGGCATGTCCCGACGTACGTCTACAAGGGCCTCGGCTTCTTCGAGGCTGACGAAATCCAGGATCTCGTCGCGCTGCTGCGGTTTCTGGCCGATCCGGCGTCGGACCTGCGGGCCGCGGCGTTCCTCCGGTCGCGCCTCGTCAGGATCTCCGACCGCGGCGTCGCGCTGCTTGGCCGCCGCCTGGCCGATGCGCTGGCCGGTTCCGAACCGCCGGAAGAGCTTGCCCGGCTGGACGAAGAAGACCGGAGCGTCCTCGAGCGCGTCAGGACTGCGCTGCCGCGCTGGCTCGAGATGGTCGACCGCATGCCGGCGTCGGAACTGCTGGACGAGGTACTCCGTGAAACGGCGTACGTGTTCGAAATGCAGGGTTCGCGCTGGCCGCAGGCGCGTGAGAACGTCAAGAAGCTGCGCGGGCTGATTCGGAAGGTGGAAAACCGCGGTTACGCGACGCTTGTCCGGATCGCCGACTTCCTCGACGACCTCGCTGTGGGGGACGAGTCGAATGCGGTGGTGGACGCGGTCGATGCCGTCAGCCTGATGACCGTGCATGCGGCCAAGGGCCTGGAGTTCCCGATTGTCTTCGTCGTGAATATGCAGCGCGGCGCCGGCGGGCCGCGGGCGCCCATCCGCGTTCTGGCCGACGGCTACGGCACGCCGTCGGTATCCGTCGGCGATTTCGAATCGGAGGCCGACGAAGACGCGACCGCGCGCGAACGGGAGGAGACCAAGCGCCTGCTCTACGTCGCGCTGACCCGTGCCCGCGATCGGTTGTATCTGGCGGCGGCGGTGAAAGAAGGCGTGTTCAAGCCCGGGCGCGGCAGCCTCGGCGAGGTCCTGCCGAAAGGGATGGGCTCGCGTTTCCAGGCGGCCGTTCTATGACGTTTTCTCAGCCCACCGCCGGGCATTCGCCTCGGCTTCGTCCTGTGTCTGGCCGATCAGGACGACCGATCCGTGCGGTTTGGGGTCGCCATTTCGGGTGACCCAGGCAATCCAGTGTGAACCGCGGGCCTCGCTCCGAATCTCATAACCGGCCGCTGACGTCATATATTGTGAAAACTTAGCAGATTTCGGCCACTTTCGCGAAGACTCACAGTTTTCAGGCCGATTCTCGTTGCGTCGCCCGGATCCTTACCTATAAAATCGATGTTTTGGAGGTCCTATCGGTGACATTGACTTGTCCGAGCTGCGGTAACGACCGGAATTTCCAGGTCAAAACGCTCCAAATGCACGTGGTGCACCTGGAAGATGGCCGTGTCGAAGTGTCTGAAGAAGACCGTCCGACCGTGCTCGAGGTGCTGTGCGACGAGTGTGAAACGGCGCTGAAGTTCGAGGAGTTCGAAGATACGCTCCGGAAAGAAGTTCTGCTCACGATCGGCGCGCGCTGAACCAGCGCGCCG
>Ga0097621_100002481_pt1 | contig 12637 bp, 11 predicted proteins | sample KBSMisM72_FD_73165 | JGI IMG/M metagenome (GOLD analysis project Ga0097621, IMG submission 73165) | Miscanthus rhizosphere microbial communities from Kellogg Biological Station, Michigan, USA - KBS Miscanthus M7-2 (version 2) (version 2) | ecosystem: Host-associated > Plants > Roots >... | reverse complement strand
AGGCGGTGCTCGGCGGACCCGAGACGATGTATCCGGAGTACCGCAAGAAGCTGAAGGACAAGTACGTCCCTCCGCCGCCCGTGACCGGCCGGGGCGGCGGACCGCCGCCGCAGTAGAACTGGTCGAGCTATCATATCGGCGTGGGAACCTTCAGCGTCAGAACCGATCGGAAGCCAGGGATCCTTTGGTTCGAAATCGATGGGTTCCTGACGGTCGAGGATGCGACAGCCTATGTCGCCGCTCACAAGGCCGCAGTCGATAGCTTTGGAGACCGAGACTACAAAGTGTTCGGCGACATCCGCAAGATGTCCACGCTGTCGCCCGAGTGCGCCGTCCTGTTCGAGAGCGCGAAGAAGTACAGCAACGCCCACCCCAACTTCCGCGGCAGTGCTATCTGGGTTTCGAACAGCGTCATGGTCGCCGAACAACACCGGCGAACGTCGACATCGAGCGGCGTTTTGGAGACAGAGCTGATTAGCTCCGATGAGAAAGCCCTCTGGGAGCATCTGGCCAAGGTGTACCGGAAGTAGCCAGTTCATTCGCGTCTCGCCGGGTACCCCACTCCGAAGATCTGTCGCCAGAGCCCCTGCCCATAGGACGCAATCCGCCGCGCGGAAGACGATTTCGTGCAAACGATTGATGGTTTCGTGCAAACGGAAGGACGTTTGGTCGAAACGGAAGGACGTTGAGCGTCCACGATTGGCCGTTTGGCTCGTGCAATTGGAGGTTCACGTCAAACGGAAGGCGGTTTGCCGCTGACGGAAGGCGATCACGGGCCGCCGAGCGAAGGTTTGCGTGCCAAGTGTGCCGGTTCACACGCGAAGTCTGCGACTTTCGGCTCCACAATCGACAGTTTCACACGCGCGGTCGGATGATCGCGCGCTCCGTTCGGAGGGGTCGCCCTATCGGCTCAGACTGCGAGCCGGCCCGTTGTGAAGGTGGCCGCGGGATCCGGGCGGGCGAACGACATCATCAAGCTGCCGGACCGCCTTCACGTCAAGGTCGCGACCCAGGACAGCGGTGAATTGTCGTCGAAATCGGCGATCAGCGGTTTCGACTGGGACCAGGCGATTCGGTCCTCGGACCTCCACGTGTTCCGCACGCGTTTGTCTATGACGGTGCGGAGCCGGGACGAATCCTTATCGGATTCACGCCCGCGCAGCGCATCGAGCAGTTGTTTCGTGACCTCGAAAAGCGGGGCGAGTACTTCGGCAATGGCTCGCCGGAGGACCGCCGCTGAGACTGTGAGCGAGTCCTTAGACATCCGCCTGAGCGTCGGCAGGTTCCAGAGTGCAGATCGAATAATGCTGGAAGATTGGTGACAACGCAGGGCGGCCGCGGTACCTCCGATACAGCTCGCCGGTCGTGACGTTCTCGATGACGCTCATGCTCAGCTCGCGTGCGAGGCCAGGCACGTCATCGATGCCCGACAGCCACGGCGCCCGCATCGCCTCGAAGCTCTCGACGAGCGTCGTGAGACTCGCATTGCCCGTCGTTTTTGTGATCACCGCCTCGGTCAGATAGTCGAACGACAGCCGGAACCGCTTCACGTGCCGCGCCAGCTGCAGCATGGTCTGCTTGTCGTTCGCGAGCGGCATGTACATGACGTTGCCTTCCCAGATGAGATACGTCGGCAGGTCGAAGTCAAAACCGTGGGACCGCAGCAGCTCGATCACGCCGTCTCTGATGTAGTTGCCGCCGATGAGCGTGACTCCGGAATCGATGCGTGCTTCTGCGTAGCAGCGGCGCTTCAGTTCAATCGTCCCGGGATCGTCGATCTCGAAGTACTGCACGCCGGCTGATTGCTTGCGGACGGCACGCGTATCGAGCCCGGCACCGAGGATCACGACCTGGCGGATGCCGGCCGCGATCTGCGCTTCGAGCATGTCGTCGAAGTAGCGAGTACGCGTTTTGACCATGTCTTTGACGGCCGGAAAGCGCGAGGAGACACGCTCGGCAGCCTGGCGGCTCGCGTCGCTCAGGAAGACCCCGACAACCGGATCCCTATAGATTGGTTCGGGCTCTCGATTCTCTTCTGCGCGATATTCCGCGACGACGAATGCGGTGCCGGTGACATCCTCGATCGTGACCATGAAAGCCTCCGCTGAAATCCCCTATCTCGATAGGATCCATGCAGCGTTTTCTTTCATTCTGGCCAGGTGTGGTACGAAATCGCGATCCTCCTCTCGTATAGCAACGGCTGGGGAGCCGGAACGGACGGACGCGGGCGCCTAAACGTCGACCGCGAGCCTGAAACTGCCAATCGCGAGCGTGTAATCGAGACACTTGGCACGCAAACCTTCGCTCAGAGGACGCGAACGTCCTTCCTCCGAGCCCAAACGTCCAATCGCGAGCGTGAAACGTCCTTCCGCAGCGGCAAAACGTCCAATCGCAGACGCCAAACGTCCTTCCCTTTGGGTAAAACGTCGTTCCGTTTGCACGAAACCGTCGTTCGTTGCACGGAAATCATGTTCCGCACGGCGCCGCCTCGGCTCAGCGCGACGTGATCTCCACAACCGCGAGATTCCAGCGGTCGCTCGTAGGCGCCACGTCGTTGAAAATCACGCTGGTGCCGCTGACCGGCACTGCAGGAACGACCCGCTGCACCCAGTACGTGTCGTCCACCGGCGCGAGGTACTGGTGAACGAGTGTCTGATTGGCCCCAGGCGTCCGTGGAATCGCGTGATTCCAGTCGTTGCCGACGCCGAAAACCAGCGAATTGTTTTTCGTCGTCACGACCGTCGCGCTCGGAGCACCCGAACTCGCCGCCGCAACTTTCGTCGCGCCGACGCCGCCCGCGTTAATGAAGCTCACCACGGTCAACGACGAATCGAACGATCGCGAGAGCGTCGCGGTCACCGAGACGTTCGTCAAAATTGCTGGCGCAGACGCGCGCCAGATCTCGGCGCCGCCCAGCTGCGCGTTCGAGCGCGCCACGAGCGTCCACGTCAACCCGCCGCCGGTCACCTTCGTAACCGTCGTTTTCCCACCGCCGGCCGGTGGGCCGTCGACCGACACGAACGCGAGCAGGAGCTCGTTCGCGCTGGTCGTCGAGAACGTGCCGGTCTTGACGGTGGTCTGCGGAGTGCCCTGGTCACCGGACACGATGACGTCGGTTTGCGGTGCGGGCGCCGCTGCGATTGTCAGCGCGACAGTCGCGATGACTGAGTCGTCCTTCCCATCGTTGGCCTTGTAAGTAAAGCTGTCCGCCCCCGAGTAACCCGCAACCGGTGTGTAGCTGAATCCGCCGTCGGCGCCGAGCACGACTGCGCCGTGCGCGGGCGACGTGACCAGCACCGCGGTCAGCGCGTCGCCGTCCGCATCCGTATCGTTCGCCAGCACGCCTGGTGACGCGATCGTCAGCGGTGTGTCCTGCGTGGCGTTGTAGCTGTCGGCTACTGCCACCGGCGGATGGTTGGGCGGCACGAGCCCGTATCCGAGCGTGACGTCATCGATTGCGGGTGTCGCATTTGGATCGGCGCTCGCAAGATCGACGCGGTACTGCGCGTATCGCGACCGGCCTCCGATGGCGCCGCCCTGCGCGACCGGAGCAAACGCACTCCAAGTCGCATCAGGCACCGGCGTGTCGCCGTGGCGCGCGGAAAAGGCGACGCTCGTGCCCGACGGCGTCTCCGTCGTCCACGACAGCCCGCCCCAATCGACCGCCTGCGTTGCATCGAACACACGCGAGACAAACGCGCCGGCGGCGGCGTACGGGCTCATTCGGATCCAGTCGACCGAGACGCTGCCGGCTCCAACCGTGAAATCGCTGACGAGCGGACGAAGCGGTCCGGCGATCGCGATCGCATGCGTGGCGACGACAATGCCGTCCACCGAGTACACGATCGTGGTCGGCGTCCAGTCGATGCGGAACCGGTGCGGCGATCCCAGAAGTGACGCGGAGAGCGGCGTGTCGATGCTGGCGCCGCCCGAGTTGGTCCGTGCAAACAGACCGCCGCCGTTGAACGTGCTGAAGATCGCCCAGGGCGCTCCGTCGAGCGTGTCCGCGAACCCCGCGTGCTGGAACGGCGCACCGCTGAACGTCGCCACGAATTCCAGCGAGCGTCCAGCAGCGAAGTTCGCGATCGTACCCGCCCGCGCGCCGTCGACGACGAGGGTTCCGCCGGAAACCGATGCCGTTCCTCCAGGATTCCAGGCCGTGAACGACCAATCCACCGGCAGCGCCGTCCCGAAGAATTCAGATCCTGCCGCCGGACTGAGAATCACTTCTCCGTCCGCGGTCTGCGCGATGTACTCCGAACCGTCGGTCGTGCCGGCGCCGAAGTCAGCCACCGTCGTATCGGTCGCGGCGAACTGTGTCGCCGGCGTTGTGAACGACAGGATCGAGGAAGACGAGGTGTTGCCGGCGGCGTCGCCCGATGTCACTCGATAGAAGTACGTCGTGACCGGCGCAAGTCCGGTCAGCACCACGCTGTGCGCAGTCGTGGAAGAGGCACCGGCAGCATGGCTGGTGAGCGCGGACGCTGACAGGCCGTAGTCGATGCGCGAGTCGGCCGGCTCGTCGGTGGTCCACGTGATCGTCGCCGTGTTGTTCAATCCGGGTGTGGCTGTCACGCCGGAAATCACCGGAGGCGTGACGTCGACGGCATAGGTTGCTGTGTAGCTTCCCGCCGCCGCGTCGAAGAGAGCGTACGCCACGCCTTTGATGATCTGCGTCGTGTAACTCACGGTCGCTCCGTCGCGGCTGATGCTGATCAGCGCGCCGCCTCTCGCCTGCGCCGGAACCATGGCGGTGAGCCCATTCGATCCCGCGGCCGCGTTGATCGTGAATGTCAGCGCGCCGGTGTTGAACGCGACGGACCCGAACGACGATCCGTTGCGGCCGTCGAGCCAGTCGAGCATCTGTTTCGCCGACACGACGGGAACGCCGCGCGTGATCGCCGAGTTCACGGCCGCATCCGACGGCTGTTCGGTTGGCTGATCGGTGTGCATGTTGGCGGTGAACACGCCGTAGTAGCCGAGCGGCCCGAGCGCGCGATCGAATAGTGTGTCCGACGTGAACGGATAGGTCTGCCCAGACTCGTCGGTCATCTGCGTCGTCGCCTGGTAGACGTCGATCGTGGTGCCGTCGACGTCGGCGAAGCGCATCGGCATCGCCGAACCCGTAAAAAACCCCGGACGGTCCTGGACCCAATTCGGCGGGTAGTAGTAATAGTTGGTGTCGAATCGGATCCCGTTCGCGAGCTCCACCTTCGGCTGCGTGACGTAGTCGCTCCACGCGATACAGTGCGTTCGGTTCGTCCGGAGAGGCGGCACTGACGGCCGCTCGAGATGGAACTGCGCGATTTGTTGCGAATAGAACGACGCCAGCGTCGTGGGCGTCCAGTCGGCGCAGTTCGTCGTCACGTGGAGGGCGACCTCGAAGCCGTCGTTCATGAAGCCGAGCGACGCCGCGTCGTCCATGCCCGGCGTGCCGTTGTAGATGTACGAGGTGCTGCGGATGCACTGCCAATCGGCGACGCTGCATCCCGCCGCGCTGAGCGTCTTGTACTGATTGAACCGTCCGACGGTGCCGCCGTTGCCATGATCGTCCCCGGTCATCACGAGCGCCGCTCTTGCGCCGCGTGGCAAATACCAGAAGCGGGGCAATGGCTTGCGCGCGCGATTGAGGTGAAGCGCGAGGTTCGCCAGCAGGCGCTGCTGCTCGTCGGCCTGCGGGATCGCGACCTTGTTCAAATCGACCCAGTCCGGCTGGAGGTCGCCGGCGGCGGCGCCGAAGAACAGATCATCGGACCGGATCGGCGTGATGCCGTCGCGCTCCTGCCGCGACCACGCCGGGTTTCCCTGGCGCGTGTAGACGATGGACCGCGCGAGGTCGAAGGTGAACGCGGCTGCCTGACCGCCTAGTGTGCCGACGGCCGCGATCGTGACCGCCGGACTTGCCGTCGCCGTCGTCGCATCGCTGAAAAGCGTGGCGATCGTGGACGCGCCGGCGACCACGTAGCGATCCGCGGTGCCGTGGAATTGCATCGTGTCGAACACGATGCCCGCGCCAGGAGCCGCCGCCGTGTTGATCTGCAGATAGGCGTTCGCCAACGTCGACGACTGATCGCTGAGCCCGAGCAAACCGGCGAGCTGTTTGTCCGGACGCATGGCGATCAGGCTGCCTCCGTTCGACACCCATGACGTGAGCATCGCAACTTGATCTGAAGTCAGCGGCATCTCGCCGAGAATCGCGACGTCGTACGACGCGAGGACCGCGGAAGTCACCAAGGAGATGTCGGTGGCGGTGAACTCGTTCAAGCCCTCGGCTCGGAGGATTTCAGCGTAGTAGCGGCCGAAGGGATTCGACGAGCTCGAGATGACCAGAATTGGCCCGCCTGGGCCCTCGTCTGGCGGCGCAGTGCCGGCGCCTGTCGTGAACGACCAGACAAAATCAGACGCGAGCGCGTTGCCCGCGAGATCTTTCACGCCGCCTGTGCCGCCGCTCAGCGTTGCGGAATACATGGTCTGTGCGAGGAGACCAGCGGTCGTGGACAGGATCGCCGTGCGGCTGCCGGCGTCATAGCTGATGGTCGCCGGGATCATTGCGCCACCTTGGTCACGCAGGACGAAGGTGGACGCGGTCAGACTCGCCGGATCGATCGCTTCGCTGAACGCCGCTCTGACGGTCGTCGCGAGCGGAACGCCCGTCGCGCTCGAGGCGGGCGTCACGTTGAGCACGACCGGTGGCGTCGTGTCGGGCCCGAGATCGGTTTGAAACACGACGTCGACCCAGTAGTTGTTCGAGCTTCCGGCCGAGGGGAAGCCGCTCGGGCCGTAGAGAAAGACGCCGTCGGCGCCGTCTACGCCAGCCTGCAGCGCATGCAGCGGCGGCGAGTCGACGCCCATGGCTGAGAAGAATCCCGTGTCGATGGCAAAGAACCCGGAGTCGGCGTGATAAGACGCGATGTATGTCGTGTTCGCCGTGATCGCGACGGGCGGTGTGAGCGTGACCTCCTGCCAGCCCGATACGGATTCGTTGGTGAACGTCGCTTCCGCGAGCAGCACGCCGGTGGCTGACCAGAGATGGCCGACATGCGCGCCGGTGTTTGCAGCGCCTTTGAAGAAGCGCAGAGCCGTCACGAATCCGTTGATGTCCGATCGAAACTTCACACCGACTTCGATCGGCTGTCCGTCGGTGACCGCCGGATTCGCCGGCGTCGCTGCGGGCGGCCAGATGCTGCATGGACAGCCACTCGACTGCGCGGCGATGCGATCGGGGCGTGTTGCCGCGAGGATCAGAGAAAGTGCTGCCACGACGAACAACACACGGCGGACGTGATGGACCATGACTCGGGGACCTCGCTCAGTTTTGGGGAAGTCAGACGGTAACAGCCGGGCGATCGCCGCACAAGGAGGTGCGAGCCGAAAGCGTGCAAGGTTGCAGGAGTGATATAGATCGTTCGAGTGCTTCCGCAATGGCTCAGCTGACGCTGTTCGAATCGACGGACACAGTCTTGGTAGACGACGAGTGTGGACGCGTGACGTACACCGCGCGGTTCGTCGACGTGGAGATGGCGGGCCAGTGGTTTGCCCAGTTGCGAACGTCAGTGAACTGGCGATCCGAACGGCGAATGATGTACGAGCGAGAGGTCGACGTGCCGCGGTTGATGGCGAGCTTCCGACTCGACGAGCGACAGGACTCAGTGCCGGATTCGATTCGGGATGCCGCCCGCCGTGTGATCGAACGGCTCGACGTGCCGTTCAACAGCGTCGGCTTGAACCTCTATCGCGACGGCCGTGACAGCGTGGCGCCGCACAACGATCATCTCGACGAGATTCGACAGGGATTTCCGATCGGCCTTCTCTCCCTTGGGGCGACACGCCGGATGACCATCCGTGCGAAGGAATCGCCGAAACGTACGATGCACGTCGATCTCGAGCCGGGCAGTCTGTTGGTCATGGACTACGCGACGCAGCTTCACTACACGCACGCTGTGCCGAAGACCACCGAGCCGATCGGCGAGCGCATCAGCCTGGCGTTTCGCGTCAAGAGGACGCGCTCGACCTAATCTCCCTTCGTCTTCAACTTCGCGTCGTTGTCTCTGATGAACGCGCGGATGTCCTCGGCCATGTCGAGCAGCCGTGTCCACTGTTCCTTGTACAGCGTGACAGGAAAGCGACCGAGTCCGTACACCGACACGCCGCCCTTTTCGCTCACCTTCAGCGACACGCCCCGCGTCGTGCGATTCTTCAATCGCTCGTTCTCTTCGCGTAGACGTTCGAGTTCTGCTTTCAAGTCTTCGTCTGACATTCGTTCCTCAAACGGCTTCCGCATCGCCGGTGATCCACATGAAGCACCAGGAGGCCGCGCCTCAGCTTATAACGGACGCGGGAGCGCGCGCGGTGCGGCAGCATATCGGGCAACGACCGGAAGGAGGATTTCCAGCGCGAACGGTTTATGGAGAACCTCCACGTTCGATAGCGTGCGAGCCGCATCACTCAAGTGGCCTGCCGCAGTCACCACAACGACTGGGATCAAGGCCAACGTCGGGTTCTCGAGCTGGGCCGCGCGAAATTCCCAACCCGACATTCCCGGCATCATCAGATCCAGCAGGATTAGAAACGGCGTCACCCCTCCCTTCAGCGCGGCCAGCGCCGCCCTCGCGTCTGCGAATGCCGCGACCTCATATCCTTCCGCGGTCATGATGTCGGCGAGGGCCTCTCGCAAGTCGTCGTCGTCGTCCACGATCATCAAGGGCAGGCGCGGGGAAGCGCTCATAGAGGCAGCTCCACGGTGAACGTTGAACCGTGCTCCGGCCGGCTGTCCACCTTGATGCGGCCGCCGTTGGCCTGCACGATCTGCTGCGCGATCCAGAGACCCAGCCCCAGTCCGGCGTGATGTGTGGCAGCGAGGACGGGTGCAAACGGACCGAAGATCTTGCTCTGTTCGTTCTCCGGGATCCCAATCCCATGGTCGCGAATAACGACGACGGCCTGCGCCGCCTCGACGCGGATCGAAACCTCGATGGGGCGCCCGGCCCCGTACTTGAGCGCGTTCGAGATCAGGTTCGTAATGACTTGATCGATGCGCGCGGCATCCCATAGCCCAGGCACCGGGTCCGGCGCGTTCAGCTTCAGCGTCACATGGCGCCGCTGGATCTCGAGATCGAACCGGCCGATTACCTCACGGACGACATCGCGCAAATCGACTGGGCCGAGGCTCAGCTGGAGCCCGCCGCCGGTGATTTGCGAGACGTCCAGCATCTCGACAACCAGAGTCGTCAGCCGGTCAATCTGGCGCTTCAGCATCGCCAACTGCCGTTTCTGGATGACGACACCGCCGGGCTCGGTCGTGGAGTCGGGAGGCGCCATCGGGTGATCCACGAGCAACTTCAGCGTTGCTAGCGGCGTCCGCAACTCGTGCGCGGCGACCGCCAGAAACTGGTCGCGGGCTGCAACCGCCTGCCGTCGGTCCTCGAGCAGGCGCGCGCGTTCCTCCGCGACGAGCCGGAGCGCGGTCTCTGCCTCGGCACGCTGCCGGCTCGCGTAGCTCAAATCCTCGTACAGCACGAGCAGGCCAAGCAGCACCTGACTCATCTCGGGGTCACGCTCGGCAACGATGGCGTCGTCGGTAATCGTGCACCGACCGGCGCCAATCTCGGCGAGGTGCATCAAGATGCGATCGGTCGGGCTGCTACCTGCCCATAGCACGCCGGGCCTCCTCGATCGCCTCGGCGCGAGTCGCATGAGTACTCACGTTCGTCAGTCCCATGCCGTACGCAAAGAGCCGCGCCATCGCGCGCATTATCAGATTGTTCCCAACCACGACCGCGAGATGTGTGACGCGCGGGCTGATGCCAAGAGTGTGCGCCTTGAGCGCCACGCGCGTTTCCGGGTCGGGGCGCTTCGCCTCGGTTAGGTCGACGACGTAGGCAAATCGATCCCAATCTCGCGCGAGCGCCAGAAATCGGTCGAATATGAGCTGCACCGAAAACGGAGACTGAACCGACAGCTCGTGGATGAACAGGATCCGATCGTCCACGACCGAAACCCGGTCAGCAATCGCCTCGCGCTCTTCGCGAGTCGACTCCGGACCGTACGGACGCTGCTCCAGTTCAACCGTTGAACCAGCTCGGGCGTGCATATTTTGGTGGGATACAAGTTTCGATCCGGTAGCCTGCGATCGAGGAAAAGACCGCGGATGGGCCACTCGACTCACGATCGACCGTGATGCGGACCTTTCATCTTCGCAAGCAATTCGATCGGCCGTTTCAGCGCCTTACCCCGTCGTCGCATATCGCTCCACACATCGCCGATCTTTTGTACGCGCTCGAGCACGTTCCGTACCGTGAACGTGGCAGGCTCGACCTCGCCGCGCTCGATCTCCTTCCACGTGCATGGCGCCGACACGGGCGCGCCGCGCCGGGCTCGCACCGTGTAAGCCGCGGCAAACGTCGAGTGATATCCGTTTCTCCCGGTGTCGACGTAGATGCGCCCACGTCGATCGACCTTGTTGAACTCCTGCGTCAGCGCATCCGGCGCGAGGCTCACGAAGATCTTGCCGACCGCGTCGGCAAACCGCGCCACCTGACCCATCGCCGTCTTGCCGTCGAGCGGGACGACGATGTGAAAACCTTTCGAGCCCGTCGTCTTGATCCAGGACGGAAGCGTGAGCTTCTCCAGCAGATCGCGTAGCCCGATCGCCGCGGCGCGAACCGACTCGACGTCGTCGGTGGACGGATCGAGATCGAACACGCAGACGTCCGGATGCTTCAAATCCGGAACGCGCGATGACCAGACGTGATGCGTGATCGTGTTCTGGTTGGCGGTCCAGAGCAGCGATCGCAGGTCGGTGACGATCGGATGATGGACGACGCCGTCTTTCTTCGGCACCTCGACGCGCTCCAGCCAATCGGGAAATCCCTTCGAGACGTCCTTCTGCCAGAATCCCTGGCGTCCGATCCCCGCCGGATATCGCTCCATCGTCACCGGCCGGCCGCGCAGGTGCGGCAGCATCACGGGTGCGATGGCTTCGTAGTACGCCGCCAGCTCGCCCTTGGTGATTCCGTCGTCTGGAAACAGGACCTTATCAGGATGAGTGATCATCGTCCTGCCTCTCCTGCCTCTCCTGCCCGTCCTGCCTCGTATGGCCAGGTTGCTCCCGAACCACATCGCGCGGGTTCTTGTCGGTGCGGACGCCAAGCAGTCGTGGATGTCGGAGCTTTCCGTGCACCGTCCACTCGATAAACCCGACCTGCACGACGATCTCGGGGCGAACCCAGTGACCGTGACGGGGCAGTCCCTTGCCTTTGGTGAACGGCGGCTTGTCGATTGCGAGCGCGTCGAGACGTTGTCTCAAAGCCAGCAGAAGCTTCGTGTCGAAGCCGGTGCCGATTTTTCCGGCGAAGGCGAAGTCGTCGCCGTCCCGGTAGCCGACAAGCAGCGCGCCGAGGCCGACGCGGGCCCCCTGAGGATCGGTGAATCCGCCGACGACGAATTCCTGCGACGCTTCGATTTTCATCTTGAGCCAGTGCTTCGAGCGTCGATGTTCGTACGGCGAGCCGCGGCGCTTGGCGATGACGCCTTCCCAGCCTTCGCGTTTCGCGCGATCCCACGGCTCCGGATCTTCGATGAGGTCGACCCGCTGCATCGGCGCCTCGAAGGGCAGCGACATCAGCAGCGCGCGACGTTCTTCGATCGGCAGCGCTGTTACAGCGCGGCCGTTCATCCAGAGGATATCGAACACGTGATAGCCGCTGTTGCCGTCCCACGTCACTTCGCCGTCCAGTATCAGATCCTCAACTGGAAGCGCGCGAATCGCGCTGGCGACCGCCGGCAGATTCTGTGGAAGACGATTGCGGGAGTAAAGTCGGACGTCGTCGCCTTGTTTGTACGCGAGCAGCCGGATGCCGTCGAACTTGCGCTCGAAGATCCAGTCCGGTCCGGTGAAACGATCCTGTGTCAGCGTCGCGGCCATTGGCTCGAGCCAGTCTGGTATCGACATGCCGTCTAGACAGATCGAGTCCATGCGGCCACCGACAGCGCAATCGCGGCTGCGAGTATTCCGCAGCCGGCAAACAGACCTGGCGGCCGGAACGCCACGGTGTAGGTGCCTTGCGTGTCTGGCGCCACAGGTATCGAGAGATTCTGGTACTGCGGATCGGGCGACACGACCCCGAGTGTGCTATGCCAGCCCGGTGCGTAATTCTGATTGACCAGCAACCGTCCAGGCTGCGCGCCCGCGACGACTCTCACGTCGATGCTGTTCGGGGTGTAACGCGTGGCGGTAGCCAACACAGACCCATCGCCGAAAACGAGAGGCTTCGCGGGATCCGTCAGACGCTGGAGCTTCAACGGCTCGTAACAGTTGAACGCGGAGCGGTCGGCGGCAATCCCGCGCAGCATCGGCGCGTTGCCGCTATAGGGATCGATCGCGACATCCTGGACGGGGGCGGGACCACGCCGAAGGAATTCGAACGGACGCTGGAGGGGCGGGCCGTCGAACACGAATTCAAAGTGTCTGCTGTTCTGCCACATCACGTCGACGGTTGCGCCGACACAAAGCACGGTGAATCCCACGCCGTTTGGATTGGCGAAGATACGCGCGCACATCAGCAGGCTGAGGACCGCGTACAGACCAGCTTTTCTCACTCGCCTAGAATAGCCGCCGTGCGGAACGCCAGCGGCGTTA
>Ga0097621_100002475_pt1 | contig 12644 bp, 10 predicted proteins | sample KBSMisM72_FD_73165 | JGI IMG/M metagenome (GOLD analysis project Ga0097621, IMG submission 73165) | Miscanthus rhizosphere microbial communities from Kellogg Biological Station, Michigan, USA - KBS Miscanthus M7-2 (version 2) (version 2) | ecosystem: Host-associated > Plants > Roots >... | reverse complement strand
ATAACCAACTACTACCACTTCGCTTAACTGGCTTTCGCCTTCTGACAATTCAACTTCAATGGAAGATCCGGTTGCCAGTACTTCTTTGGTTTGATAGCCTACAAAACTTATTACAATTGTGTACGGAAATCTTTGCGCTGTTCTTATACTAAACTTTCCGTTATTATCGCTTGAAGCTTTGTTTGTCGTTCCTTTAATCTGGATAGTGGCGCCATCTAAAGCTGTTTTTGATTTGGCGTCAACTACCTTCCCGTCGATAGTTGAGTTAATCACCGCATCGGTAGAAGATTGTGCGGAAATTGCTAAGGGAAAAAGGACTAATACCCATAGTACCACCCTTACATACTTTTTCATTAGTTTTGATTTGTAATTAAATAATAAGGCATGCAGTCTGCGGGTAACCGCTGGACTGTTTTCCTCCCCAGGAAGCCTTTGTTTAATTCGGGCCGGAGCTGCGTCAACAGCGTCCGGCCATTTTTTTAATTATTAGGTTTTCAACAGGGACCTGCCCCGCTTGATTTATTTGTCGGTCTCATAAAATAAAATAAGCACCTGAAAATGTTATCAGTTTGAATGTATTTTGAAATTTCGAAAGGCAAAGCAATTTTTGTCGGTGACAAGGAAAGACGCGAAAAGCTGAATCAACAGCAGTACATAGAGTATTGATATATGCCGCATGATGGATCTATTAAGCAGCTATGTGTTTTTAAAACTATTTTTTCCATTTTTCAATAACAGGATACAAACATATAGAGATTCTATTATCCTACCAAATAAGTAGACTAATATTTTATTTGTTGCCACCTGCTCATGCATAATTTAAATGAAGGGTCACAAACCGCAATTTTTTTGTCTGTGTACACAACTAAATTATATCCGCGGGTTTAAGAAAGGTTTAGATTAAATTTTCCGGGGGCACAATAAAAGATTTGTTTGTGTTTTGTTGCAGCTGCCGAAACACTGAAGTACTATTGTAATGGTTTTTCATAGGATATTGGATTTTAAAAGCGGGGCTGAATTTCTATTCCGGCCCTTTTTTATTTCACAACATTTTGCATTCATAATCGCTATCATTTATCCGCGGCGCAATGCGTTATGCTATTTCTTCCAAAAATCAACAAATAAAAACGGCTGCTCTTATCGAACAGCCGCTATCAATAATTTAGCAGGGACGGAGGATATTGGAAAAAAAGAAGTTGACTGATATTGGATTTAATTGGTTTTTTCAGGACTTGGAATCTTGGTCTTTTCAGTGATATTGGATCGATTGATAACTACTGTATCAATCAACTTCTGGTACAAATGTAGCTGCCAGTTATTGCCTGTGACAGAGCAAAACATCTCGAATTGGCTGTTTTTTTGGCAAGTGTTTTTACCTGAAAAGCCGCATAGTGTTGATCGTTAGATTGAAAATCAGGTACAACCGGGTTAAAGCACAGTTAGGCTGGGAACTGCTATTCAAAGGAAAGAACACCAGGTAACCACCGAACAAATTAAGACTGAAAGGAGTAGGCCGATCCTGCTCTGCCATCATTCCGCACACTCTCCAGGTCTCTCCGCATAGTTTTAATAAATCCGGCCTTCGGTTTAAAGAATCTGTCAATTTGAAAATGCGGAAAAACATTACTAACAACGGTGAAACATAGTCAGATCCGGTTATCGGCAAAACAATACCTGATGTTCCAGGATATCTATCTTGACAGCAATCGGATCAACAAATAAATAGTTTGGTTTCATGGTTAAAAGGTTTTTTAAGGGATGACGGTGTACGCTGCGTGTGCTACTTTATTGAATAAGCTTTCAGGCCGCCACTATCAGATTGTAAAGGCGGCGCCATTAATTATTTTTTATCGGCTTTTTGATTTCCTCTTCCCTTTCTTTCTTCAACCCATCCATTCATCATAAATACTGTCCAGATAAGGGTTCGGGAACTTACAATTGGTGTCCTAAAAAATTTCGATTGTATAAGTTGTGACAGGATATTATTTCAATATCCGTCAACATAGGCTAAATAAAAACACCGCAATGGATTAATAAGTGTACATTTAACGCGAAGCAGGGCATTGAGCAACATAATGGCGCTTATTCTACCCAAACCACCAACTACCTGCGGATATCGGTGAAGCATATTCTGCATCTAGAGTCATAGTTCATCTGCCAATTTCTACTGGTTTATTAAAAATCGGATTTTAGAAACACTTACAGTTTAAACCATTTACAACATGAGTATGGATATTGCCAAAACACTTCAAAAGAAAAATAAAGAGATTTTCGAAAAATGGATGTCCAATCAGCTCGCAGATGACTCGCTTCGTGAAGATATCATCAGTAATGGTGAGTTGAGGGAACAGTCTAAAGAATTACTCGATGATTTTCTCAAAGCTCTGTCTGAAAAAAATCTGGATAATGCAAATGCCGAAGATTACGATAAAGCGAAGGAAACACTTTCAGGTATTTCTATTTCCCGTGCAAGACAGGGTTTCAGTCCAAGAGAAACCGCCGTTTATATCTTTAGTTTAAAAGACGCTCTGCTGTCTATCCTGCAGCAGGAGATTACTGATCCTGTAAAATTATATAGCGGGTCCCTCAGTATCGGTAAACTATTGGACAGCTTTGGTATTGTCACATTTGAAACATACATAAAAGGACGGGAGGAGGTTATTTTGCGTCAAACAGATGAAATAACAGAAATTTCGACTCCTGTTATCCGCGTATGGGATGGTATCGTTGCCCTTCCGATAATCGGTACACTCGATAGTGCCCGAACGCAGGTGGTAATGGAAAACCTGCTGGAAGAAATAGTGCGTACCGGCAGTACTATCGCTATCCTTGATATTTCCGGTGTTCCTGCAGTTGACTCACTTGTTGCACAACACCTGATAAAAACAGTTGCCGCAACCAAATTAATGGGAGCGGAATGTATTATTAGCGGCATCCGTCCGGAGATTGCACAAACTGTTGTACACCTGGGGATTGATCTTTCAAACGTGGTAACAAAAGCTACATTGGCCAGCGCACTGAAATTCGCCTTTAATATGTTAAGATTGGAAGTAAAAAAAGTTATTAGTGATAAAGCCAGATCGTAATGGATAGAATACCAATATTACGGATGGGTAAATTTCTCCTTGTTACCATCCAGATAGACTTGTATGATCGCCTTGCTACCAACCTGGAGGCAGACCTGGTACAAATGGTTTACAAAACTGAAGCGAAAGGTGTATTAATAGACATTTCTGCCTTATCCATTGTTGACTCTTTTATGGGAAGGATTCTCGGCAATATCGGCAGCATGTCAAAGATTATGGATGCGGAGACAGTAGTTGTTGGCATGCAGCCTGCAGTTGCGATTACTTTAATTGAACTCGGTCTTGAACTGAAAGGTGTTCATACAGCACTGGATGTAGAGAAAGGAATGGAGCTCCTGAAAGATAAAATCCTGTTAACGGACGAAGAAAATGATATAGATGAGAATAGTGTTGAATAAAGACTCCATGAGAATTGGCAAGGAACAGGATGTTGTCCCTTTCAGAAATCGCGTGAAAGAACATGCGGTAAAAATTACCATGAGTCTCGTCAACCAGACAAAACTGATTACTGCTGCCAGCGAACTGGTCAGAAACATGCTCAAATACGCCGGCGGTGGAGTTGTATTGATTGAAATTGTTTCGGAAGGACGCGATAGTGGAATCCGGTTAACATTTGAAGATAAAGGACCTGGCATTAAAGATATCGATCAGGCAATGAAGGATGGCTTTTCCACCGGTAAAAGCCTGGGCGTAGGCCTTCCCGGTACAAAGCGACTTGTAAACGAATTTGAAATCAAAAGTATTTTGGGGCAGGGTACAAGAGTAAGTATATTAAAATGGAAGAATGGTTAGTGAAGCACACCTGGCCTATACGGTCAATGATCGCAGTTATTTTGCAATTCTGAAAAGGGAAATTCACACTTTAGCAGTAAAGGAAAAGTTTAGCGAAACAAAAGTTGGCGAGATTGATATTATCGTTGCGGAACTGGTCAGCAACCTGGTACGACATGGGGAAGGCGGCAGGGTATTGGTAAAACCGATTTATAAGAATGGGATTCATGGTCTTGAAATCATCAGCATTGATAACGGACCCGGAATGACAGATGTGACGAGGATGCTGGCAGACGGGGTATCGACAAAAAATTCATTAGGGCAGGGTCTTGGGGCAATGAAAAGATTGTCAAATTTATTTCAGGTCTTTTCTATAAAAGAATGGGGTACGGTAATGCTCATACGGATTTTCGATAAAAATACACCCGCATTCAATCAACCTTCCCGCGCAGAAATTGGCTCAACACTTATCAGCAAACCGGGGCAACCGGTTTGTGGTGATGGCTTTTTCTACCGGATGAATGAAAATTATCTGAAACTCTTTTTAGGAGATGGATTAGGTCATGGTACGGAAGCAAACAAAGCTGTAGAAGCAGCCGGACAGGCTTTCCTTGATTGTAGTGAAACCGATCCTGCTGAAATAATATACTTTATAAATAACGCGGTGAAAAAAACACGGGGCCTGGTAGGTACGGTAGCGGTTTATGACTTTAGTAAAAAAAAATGGAAAATATGTGGTGTTGGCAATATAGGTACTAAAATCAGCAGCCCGTCACAGAATAAAAATTACATGTCGTATAACGGCATCATTGGATTGAACGTTCCGAATTCCTTAAACTCACAGGAAACACCGTATGAAGCAGGGCAGGTTTTAATTATGGCATCTGACGGATTGAAAACCCGGTGGGACACAATCAGGTACCCTTCGATTTACCGGTATGATCTTTCCGTGCTGTGCGCTACGCTGATCAAGGATTTTGCAAGGTTTACCGATGATATGTCCGTTGTTTCATGTAAAATCAATTAAGCAATGCATGACCTGGTGAATATAACGCTGGATAATGAAATGGACCTGATACTGGCTCATAAGCGGTCCATGAAAATTGCAGAGTTCGCAGATTTGAGTTTATCTGCGCAAACCACTTTTGCAACTGCCGTATCAGAAGTTTCACGAAATATAATCGAAAGCGGAAAGCAGGGCAATCTGGTATTAAGCGTTGTTGCTGAACGAAGGAATAACTATATCGTCGCCACGCTGAAAAATAATAATTCATCTGGCGAACGCTCTATGGATGGACTCGAGTATGCGAAACGCCTCGTAAGCAAGTTCAATGTGAAGACTAGTGGAAATGCAACCCTGGTAGAATTGTATTACTTCATACCGGCGCCTATACCTATAAATACGTTCAAAATTGATGAATGGCGCAATCTTTTTCGTAACGAACCTCCCATTTCACCATACGATGAATTGAAAAGAAAGAACGAACAACTGCTGGCGCTCGCTGAAAACATTATCAAAAGTGAAAATCAATACAAACTATTGACAAATTCGCTGCCTGTAATGATTTTTTCTATCGACAAAACCAGCAAGATCCTGTTTACCAATGAATGGTTGAGTGCTTATTCAGGTTATACATCCGAAAATTTGAATAAAAGCAAATGGAAAACTGTTATTCATCCTGATGATTACAGTGGTTTTTTAACTATACTCCAAAACGAAATTTTAACCGGTGTTATTGAAATCAAGACGCAGGTGAGGCTGCGCAATTCGAAAACGGGAGATTTTTTGTGGCACCAGATCTCACTTTATCCATATACAGGTAATTCCGAAACGGTTCACTATTGGAATGGGATCATGGTAGACATACATGCGCAAAAACTCCTGGAAGAAACATTACGTGACAATATTGAATTAAAAGAAGCACAACAAAAACTAACAGAAAACCAGCAAAAACTGGAACATTATATTGATGAACTAAACAGAAGTAATTTCGAATTGCAGCAGTTTGCGTTCATTGCTTCGCACGATTTACAGGAGCCCGTGCGGAAAATTCTTTTCTATAGCGACTTTCTCCGTGATGCATATGCCGGCACCATAGATCCGAAGGGTTTATTATTTTTAACGAAAATGCAGAATTCGGCACTGCGAATGCGGTCCCTGATACAAGATATTCTTTCTTTTTCCCGTGTTGATAACGCTGCTGATACACTTGAAGAAGTGGATCTCAACCTTGTTTTAAGTGCAGCGCTTCAGGATTTAGAGATCATTATCAACGAAAAAAAAGCTACGGTAAATTTTTCGACCTTACCTGTCATCAAAGCAGATAAAAGAATGATGGTCCAGCTTTTTCAGAATATAATCGGCAATGCTTTAAAATATTCAAGAACCGATGCTGAGCCGGTAGTTGATATACTCTGCGTTACAGATGACAGGCAGGTCTTGTTCACGTTCAGAGATAACGGTATTGGAATTAAAGAAGAATACCTCGAAAAAATATTTACTCTTTTTCAGCGCCTGCACGGACGCGAAACTTATGATGGAAGCGGATTGGGTCTTGCCATTTGTAAAAGGATCGTTGAAGTTCACAAAGGAAAAATTTGGGCGACCGGGAATACTGATCAGGATAATGGTGTTACTTTTTTTGTTTCATTCCCAATTTCAAGATTGGTTAATTAACTATTCATATGTCTTTCACAAAAAAAATTCTTTTAGTGGATGATGATGATGAAGACAAGTTTATTCTTTTTGATTCACTTGCATCCGGGATGGCGCGATCGGATCTTCTTTATGCGCAGGATGGCGAAAAGGCAATTGCCCTGCTTAAAAAGCTGGGTGATCCTTCCAATTTTCCGTGTGTGATTATTCTGGATCTCAATATGCCAAAGATGAATGGCACCGAGACGTTAAGATATCTTAAATCCAGTATTGAATTCAGCAATATCCCCGTAATAATTTATTCCACGTCGGAAAACGACATCGAGAAACAAAAATGCATGCAGATAGGTGCCTATGCCTATATCACAAAACCAACATCAGTTACCGAATGGCGGAATGCTACCAAACTTTTTTTGTCGTTTTGCGGGTTGTAGTTACATACTTTTCATTTGAAAATTCGAATATTCTAATTACCTGACTGTACTTTCAACACAGATTCAACAAAATTTAAAATCCCGGTTGTGTTGGCATTAGGCAGATGGACAATCAGGTAGCGCTCAGATTTGCTCTTATTTCCGCACAGGCCTGATGCAACGTGTTTTTTTGAATATTACGTACTACGATCTGCAGCACCAGTTTCACTTTACTGAAATTATAGGGTTTTGTAACAAAACAGATAGCGCCCATTGCCTTTGCATAGTCCTGGTCGCGTGGTGCAGAAGAAGTAGAATAAATGATTACAGGAACGCCAGAAAGTGAATCATGTTTGCGGATATGTTCAAGGAATTGCCATCCATTCATCGTGGGCATGTTAAGATCGAGGAAAATAATGTCGGGTTTCGTGAATTCTGCCGAAAGCATGGTTGACAGACCTTCTTTCCCATCCTCAAAACACTCACAGATCACCGCCTGCTCCAACCCTTTGGCTGCTTCCGAAAATAATTCCCGGTCATCACTATCATCGTCCAGCAAACAGATACGTGTAGCATTATTCATGTTGCAGGGTAAGTTTTTCCTGGTGCAACGGCAATTGAACGGTAAACCTTGCCCCCTGTCCTGGTATCCCCATCGCCGTTATACTTCCACCGTGCCTTTCGGCGATTTTTTTGCAAAGTGAAAGTCCCAGTCCCGTTCCTTCATACCGGTCTTTCGAATTCAACCGGGTAAACACATCAAATATCTTTTCCGCATATTGATCTTCAAAACCGATACCATTGTCGCTGACAACAATAGTAACAAATTTACCGGAAATATGCGCCGCAGTTACAGTAATACGCGGCGGCGCATCATTCTTTGAAAATTTCAACGAGTTATTGATAAGGTTATAAAAGAGCTGGTAGATCAGCACCCACACACCGTCAATGCTGGGCATGGACGTTACTTCGATCGTTGCGCCTTTCTCCGCGATAGTTAATTCCAGGTCGGATTCTATACTCGCAAATATATCACGCAGATTGATAACTTCAATTGATCCTTTCGTTTCACCCAGCGAAGAATATTTTAAAACACCTTCAATCATCGACGACATCCGTTCCGATGCCTTCCTGATCTTTTCAATATATATTTTTGCCTTTTCTGTAAGGTTGGATCTCAGTTCTTCTTCCAGCCGTTGGGTAAAGGTGGTTACCTTCCGCACAGGTTCCTTCAGATCGTGACTGGCCACATGTGCAAATTGCTGGAGATCTTCATTTGACCGGCTCAATTCGCTGGTACGTTGCTTAACGAGATGCTCCAGGTGAGATTCGGCTTCTTTCTGGTCCTGGATATCCGTAAATACCCCTATCCATTTTTCAACGATGCCGCCCGGGCTGATTATCGGCTGTGCCTCCCCGTAATACCAACGGGCATCGCCCGCGCCATTCATCAACCGCAATTCCGTTTTGAAAGGCTTCCCGCTTTTTAAGCTATTGCCCCACCTTTCATTCCAAAGGTCCTGGTCTTCGGGGTGCACGGCCTGCAGCCAGTGGCGGTTGCCATCGACAGCATAGCCATCCCAGTTTGACGATAAAAATAAAACCGCACCCGCTGCATCGGTCATCCAAACCAGTTGCGGCAGTGTTTCAGTCAGCAGCTTGAAACGGTTTTCACTTTCTTCAATCTTTTTGCGGTTTTCAACAATCTCTGTTACGTCTACGGCAAACGCAAGCACGCCCTCAATTTTTTTATTGAATGAATACCAGGGCTGGTATATAAAATTTAAAAACCGTGCATTTTTCTTTTCAATGTCTTTTGCAAAATAAACTTCCCGCTCGTTTTGTGTAACGGTTTTGCCATTAAGATAAACCTCGTTAAGCATCGCGAAAATTCCCTGTTCTTCCAGTTCCGGGAACGCTTCCCGTACTGTCAACCCGGTATAATCCACATTCCCAAACAACAACCTGTTATTGGGATGAAAAAATTCAAAGCGGAACTCGGGGCCTTTTAACAGGTTAATAATGGCTGGTGTTTGATTAAACAATTGATAGAACTGCATCTCCGTTTCCCGTCTTACCCTGTTTATACGAATATGATTCGATACACGGCTGATAAGCTCCTTGGCCGAAAACGGTTTCACGAGGTAGTCATCTGCTCCTGCATCAAGACCTTCTACTTTAGCTTCATCGCCTGCTCTTGCTGATAAAAAAATCACCGGTGTGTGATTCACTTCTTTGCGGGCCCGCAGTTTTTTCAACAGTGAAAAACCATCCACACGCGGCATCATGATGTCGGAGACAAGCAGGTCGGGTTTAAATGATAGCATCTTGTCAAATGCTTCACTCCCATCCACGGCTGTAGCAACCTCGAACTCCGGTGCAAGCAGCTGCTGTATATACCTTCGCATATCCGCATTATCATCTGCCACGAGAACTTTGTAGCGACCGTTTGCAGGCATATCACCGGTATGTTGTAAGCCATCATTTCCCGGTTCATCATCCTTTTTGCCTTCCTGCTGCGGCAACCATTTCATGGCTTCTGCGATGAATGCATCGCGCTGAGATGATCCGGCAGCGCTATCATAGCTTCCCACGATTTTATCTGCAGGCAAATGGTCTTTGCCAAGAGGAATTGAAACCGTAAATGAAGAACCGGCACCGCGCTGGCTCGTTACCGTTATTGAACCGTTATGCAGCTTTACCAGTTCCTTCACCATCGACAGACCGATACCGCTACCTTCCTGGCTGCGGCCCTCCGTATTTTCCACCCGTTGAAAACGATCGAATATTTTGTCAAGATCCGCCTCCGCAATTCCGACGCCCGTGTCGGAAACCGAAACAAGTAAATTATTTTGATGCTGCCATGATTTCACCTGAATTACTCCCTTCTGCGTATACTTAAAGGCGTTAGACACCAGGTTCAGTATAATTCTTTCCCACATATCAGGATCAACGTACACATCATTACTGATCGGTTCAGTCATGATATCGAGGTTCATCCCCGCCGCTTCTATGGCAGAACGAAAGGTACTTGCGTAGTCCTCGGTTAACCGCGCTATATCTACTCTTGTAAATTTCCCTTCCACCCTTCCCGCTTCTATTCTGGAAAATTCAAGCAGCGTATTCACCAGCTTTTGCATACGGAGCGCATTGCGGAAAACAAGTTCCATACGCAGCTGGTCATCGCCGGTCAATGTTCCGTTTTGCAGTGCATCGCGCACAGGTCCAAGAAGAAGTGTAAGCGGTGTTCTGAATTCGTGGCTGATGTTGGAAAAGAAAATGGTCTTGGCACGATCAATTGCCGCCAAGGCCTCTCTTCTTTTGCGTTCTTCTTCAAACGCATGCACTTCGCCAAAACTTGTAGCGATCTGGTCGGTAACCAACGAAAAAAAGCTGCTGTATTTTTCGTCAAACAACCGGTACGGGTTCAACCCCGCCAGCAGGAATCCATGAGTTCTGTTTGCGCCGTGCAAAACGATTGGAATGATAACCATCCTCTTTGTTTCCGTCTGCCATGGACCCATGGGCAGCCGCCCAAATTTTTTGTCTTCATTATCGAGTATTTGCCACTTTTTTAGGTTGTCGGCAAAACGAAAGGCCTGTGCAATTTCATCGTTTGCAAATAAGTCAATGGTCGCCGGCAGTATCTTCTCTTCGCCAATATTGAGCGTACTGCCAGACATCGTCGCTACATCGTTTTCGCAGGTATAAAAAGCGGCAAATGGAAAATCGTAACGGTTTTGGCTTAGAACCGTAACCAATTTTGAAATCACATGCTGGTCAGATTCGGAGTGCCTCAGCGTCTTGCCAAGGTTAGCCAATGTTTTGAGTTGCCGCTCGGTAATAATCCTGTCCGTATCATCTGTATTCGCACAGATCATTCCGGCCGTCGTGCCATCATCACCGGGGATGGGTGTATATGAAAAAGTATAGTACGTTTCTTCAGGGTACCCGTTTCTTTCCATGATCAGCAGCTGGGATTCAACATAAGTGCCCTGGTCCTTATTCATTACCACGTTCAGCATGGGTTCAATTTCTTTCCAGATCTCCCGCCATACTTTTGAAGCGGGGCTACCCAATGCCCATGGATGTTTACCTGCAACAATTTGTTTGTAAGGGTCGTTGTACAGCTTGATCAGTTCTTTTCCCCAGCCGATCCATATGGGTTGCCGCGAGGTAAGCATGATGCGTACACAGGTCCGGAGATTTTGCGGCCAGCTATCAATCGGTCCGAGTGGAGTAGTTGTCCAGTCGTATTGTCTGATCCTTTCGCCCAATTCACCGCCACCGGATAAAAATTCCTGGGTCGCCATGCAGGTAAGTTTTTCTGTATAATAAATAGCTATCTCTACTTTACTGAAATTCGGATTTTGTCAAGTGCGAGCTTAAAGAGCCTTAGCTATAAAAAATCATGCCTGAGGTCATTCAGCTTGATGCTGTATACGAATACCAAAATCCTCATTATACAGACGGGCAACCGATTTTCTTGAGTCTTTCAAACCGTTGAAAGATTAAACGTTTGACTGATCATTTGCTCCGATCTAATCATGGACGACTAGGGTTCCTCCATACATCCTTCGTAACCTTGCTTTTTGCTTTGCTATAAAAAGTTCGATGGCTTTTTCAACGCCAATGTTTCATTGCAACCGATTCGTAGCATACTATAATTTCTATATCTAACATCGGATTTAAGATTCTGAAATTTGAAGAGTGGAAAATAAGCAACGGACAAGCGGCGGTTCGCTTTTAAAACACATCAATAATGATTAATGATCGTCAAAAACAGGCGTTCTATTTTATCGACTAACCTATTGCCTGGAATAAGTTGATCGCACATTCACTGTGTAGATCACATTATAAGACGCTGTGCCTTTCAACTTCATGGTCGTTTGCGTCAGTTCTTCAATGTCGTAATTTTGGCTTGAGAATTGAAGTACGGATCGATTATTCTTCAAGCTCCATGTTAAGTTGACAACTTGCGGATTACCACTTATGCATTTCGTAGCGCCTTCATCCTTCACCAGCGTGCCACCGGGTTGGAAGGTATAAATGTTATCTTTTTCGCAGCCGGCAAGGATTGCGTACGTGTCTTCCTCATAGGTGCCATCTTTGTTGTAGTCGGTCGCCGCCGCAGTTAATATCCACGAGCCGGTTGTTAGTGCCTGTTCCCGCGAAGGATCATCTCCGCTTCCGCTCTTGGAACAGGAAAACAGGGCCGTAAATAAAATTGTAATAATATAGAGTTTCATATGCAATTTTTATTGATTAAAAAGTAGTTTTCCGGTCTCCGGTTTTTTGTAACAATTGGGCAGCCGATCTCCTGGTGTTTTACTGATTCGACTTCGTTATCGTCAACCTATCGCTCCCAGTTTGTGTGCCGGAACGAAGAACGACGAGGAATTGACAATCAAAATTTTTAGTGCTCACCGAACCCACCATCAGTAGTCATTGTATTTCCCGATATTCACCAGTTCGGTTTTCGTCGCCGGGAAAGCTGCATGGCGCCCCGGCATCGTTTCTGATATAGGTACCATTGAAATTGAAAGTGTACACATCGTGCTTGTCGTACGGTTCAGAAAAAAGTGCAGTGATGTTATCGATGTCCGCTGCGGAAGCTTTTTCATTGCAGGTTACCATCTTGATTTTTACCGGAAAACGATCAAAGAAAAAAGCCTCCCTGTATTTATATTATCTTATTATAGTTTGCAATATAACCTT
>Ga0097621_100002472_pt1 | contig 12655 bp, 8 predicted proteins | sample KBSMisM72_FD_73165 | JGI IMG/M metagenome (GOLD analysis project Ga0097621, IMG submission 73165) | Miscanthus rhizosphere microbial communities from Kellogg Biological Station, Michigan, USA - KBS Miscanthus M7-2 (version 2) (version 2) | ecosystem: Host-associated > Plants > Roots >... | reverse complement strand
ACGAGGTTTAGCAAGACTCTGGTGCTTTTGCAAGCGGGAGAGGACAGGGAATAGCCGGGTGTCGGATGCGTGAGGATCGAGAAATGGTTGCGATAGGTTCGATAGGACTTATAGGGCCTATTTTGAATAGCGGCGCCCGCTTGCGTAGATCACGTTGGCTTCGAGTTCTCGGAGCGACGTGCGCTCAATGAAATCGAGGTTCGCGCGGCGCACACGCTCGCGATCCTCCGGCGGCGTTGTAAGTCGTAGCTGCTTTCTGTTTCGCGTCTTCTAATTCACTCATCTAACGACACACATTCTTTACAAAAGGTTCCGTTCAAGAAACGCGAGTCGCTAGTAAAGCGTGAGTGTTGGAAGTGACAACGTGTTCAATGAAGACTGCTGCATACATTCTTTCGTAGGCACCGCGCATCCATTTTTTTTGCGTTGCACGCGCTAACCTATGAATGAAATTCATCATGTCGTAAATAATCCGAATTTCTCAACTTACACTCGCCTGAAGAATGGAAATTACAAAAGCATGAACAGTCGTCTTCACATGGGCACACTCTTTGCACTTTCGACTGCGTCTCGTTCAGTGTGATCTGAACAAGCGATCAAGGAAGCCGAGGTTAATACGAAAAAATAGATCGATGTAGGGCACCCGTCCTCACTCAACTTATGTATCTCTTTAATCACTGGCTTCAAACATGAATCAACTTCACGACTCGCACTTTGCAAAGTTGTGTCGAGTCGTCAGTCACGAAAAGGTGACGCATCAGAATTAGGAGACTTACAAACATGACGAAACTAACATCGTCACTGATCGTCGGCGTTTTCTTACTCCTCTTGCCAGTCGTATGTTTTGCCCAGGCGACCTCTTCGACCTCGGCTGTCACGGGCACCGTAACGGATGCTCAAGGCGCCGTAGTCGCAGGTGCGACCGTGAAACTTGTCGACTCGAAGACTTCAACGGAAAAGACGACTACTACGAACGATCGGGGCGTTTATTTGTTTGCACAGGTTCAGCCAGGACAGGGTTACACGCTTAAGTTCTCGGCTGCCGGGTTCGAAAGCCTGGACCTGTCAGGAATCACACTCGGTGTAGGAAACATCGAAACTCACAACGCTCAACTCACAGTGGGCCAGGTAACCTCAAATGTAGTGGTGACCGCCGAAGCGGGCGCCACATTGAATACAACCGATGCCAGTATCGGTAACGTGATCGACGAGCGACGTCTGAGAGAGCTGCCGATCCAAATTCGCAGTTCGCCGGCTCCGCTAATTGGCCTTCAGCCTGGCGTTGTCGGTAACAACGTCGGTACTGGAGCTACCAATCGCGTCGGTTCAGTGACTGGCTCGCGTGCGGACCAGGGCAACATTACCGTTGACGGAATTGATGCGAACGATCAGGCCACGGGCCAGGCATTTGCAACTACCGGCAATGCACCGATCGACGCCATTCAGGAATTTCGCACCGTAACGGCGAATCCGGCCGCGTCAGAAGGCCGCAGCAGCGGCGGCCAGATCGAACTGATCACCAAGAGCGGTACGAACGATTTTCACGGTTCACTCCGTGAGTACAATCGCACTGCTGCCACCGCTGCCAATAGCTTCTTCAATAACAAAAACGGAGTTGAGAGACCGCAGCTCACGCGTAACCAGTATGGCGGCAGCATCGGTGGACCAGTTTACCTGCCACACTTTGGTGAAGGTGGTCCACGCTATTGGAGCGGTAAGGACAGGATGTTCTTCTTCTTCGATTATGAAGCTCGACGCGATGCGCAGGGCCAGTCCTATAGCCGCATCGTTCCACTGCCACACCTTCGCAACGGCGGCCTCGCGTTCGTCAACAGGAATCCAGGTTGCACGTCGCAATCCCGGCTTAACACCACTCCCCAATGCATCACGATTCTGACGCCACAACAAGTGGCAGTGAACTCCGATCCACTGCATATCGGAGGCAACCAGGCACTTTTGGATTTCGTTAATCAGCGCTATCCGCTGCCGAACGATTTCACCCTCGGCGACGGCGTCAACACGGCCGGATTTCGATTTAATGTGCCTTCACACCGCGCTGATAACAACTACACGGGGCGCGTCGACTTTAACATCTCAAACCTGCAACGATTGTTTGTCAGGGTAAGCAAGATCAGTGCTGTTCAAACGGACACTGTTAACTCTGTAGCGGCGCAGTTCCCGGGCGATCCGGAAACATCCCAGATTATTACCGGCGATTACGCGGTTGCTGTTGGTCACAACTGGACAATCACTCCGAATTTTGTGAACTCAGCAACAGTAGGAATAAGTAAATCCGTATTGGGTTTTCCAAACTTCTTCCATCCATCGTTACCCAATTCCTACGCGTTCACGCCACTGTCAGCGCCCTTTGCCGACTTCCGTACTCAAGCTCGCGACGTTCCTGTCTGGACGTATCGAGATGACGTGACCTGGAATAAGGGTAGCCATGGTTTCTCGTTTGGTGGTTCGCTCAAAACTGTCAATCAGCAAACGGTTCTAACGAGCGATTATAACTTCCCGACGGTGGGACTCGGCGGCGCCTTCCCGACCAGCCTTGGTGGAGTCACTTCCCCTGCCAATGCGCTTCGCCCGAGCAACATTCTCAACAACGCTACTGTGCGGAATAATTTTGACTCCGCGTTGACTTTCCTGTTGGGCACAATCCCATCAGTGTCCACGAGGTTTAATTACGACGCTGCTGGAAACGCCCTGCCATTGAACACAGGAAGGATCCGCGATTGGCGCTACGTGGAATACGAGTTCTATGCTCAGGATAATTGGAAAGTTCGCAACGATTTCACTCTGACGTATGGAGTTCGTTGGCACCTCTATCCAGCGCCTTATGAGACACAAGGGCGCCAGTCAATTCAGAATCTGGATTTCGACACTCTGTTCAATACCCGCGTCGCCAATGGTCTTGCAGGCATCGCAAACGCGTCGTCCGAACCGTTTCTCGTATACGACCGCGGCGGTAAAGGAAACAATGCGCGGCCGTTCTATGAGACTGACAAAAACAACTTCGGACCGCGCGTGGGCTTTGCCTGGAATCCTTCGGTCAGGAGTGGTCTGTTGGGCAAACTGTTTGGCGACCGGAAGACAGTGATTCGTGGTGGCGGAACCGTAACTTATGATCGGCCTGGTGGTGCAATAACGTTCCTTCAGGATCAAAGCACCTATATCCTGGACGTGTTCTTGAGTAACGATTTCAACGCGACGAACGGAGCCGCTGCGCTTGCGAACTTCCCGCGGTTCCAGAGCGTCAACGCGGTGCCGGTTCAAAACGTTGCTCCGCCCGTGGTCGTTCCTATTACACCAAATGTAGAGAACGGCGAGGGAATTGGAAGTCAGATCCGATCGTTCAACTACGCAGTGGATCCCAACTTCAAGATCCCGTACTCGATCATGTATACGTTTGGCTTCCAGCGTGAATTGCCCGGCAACTTCATCTTTGAAGCATCGTATGTCGGCCGTCAGGCGAGAAAGCTATTCACACTGGCAGACGCCGGTCAGATCGTAGACTTCAAAGATCAAGCCTCCGGCCAGTTTATGATCGGTGCTATGAACCAGCTTCAGGATCAGATCAATGCTGGTGGTGCGATCACGCCGATCGCATGGTTTGAGAACCAGATGAATGCTAATTCAATTGCTACGTTTGGAGTGCCCTGCTCCGGGCTCGGTCTGGGTCCAAGCTGTACTGCCCTGGTAGCTAATTTCACTGGCTTCGAAGTGTCCATCGGCGACACGGCAGATACCGTCGAGGCTCTTCGTCGCAACGGTCTGCTTGGTCCCAACGTCGGACTCAGCTCGCAGTTTGCCGTGAACGCTTTCGTCACCAACAAGGGCTCGTCAAGTTACGACGGCATGTTGCTGAGTTTGCGTAAACGGTTCTCGAAGGGCTTCCAGTTTGACGTGAACTACACGTGGTCACACTCACTCGATAACCAGTCGACGGTCGCCAACACGACGACGGCGGGTGGTCTCATTTGCGATGCCACCGACCTTCGCGTCTGCCGCGGAAATTCGGATTTCGACATTCGACATCTGCTGAATGTAAACGGAATCTGGGAACTGCCTTTTGGTCGCGGACACATGATTGGCGGCGAGGCGCCGGGCTGGGTGAACAGCGTCATCGGTGGCTGGCAACTCTCCGGCATCGTGACCGCACGTGGCGGATTGCCATTCAGTTTGGCTAGCGCTTCGTGGCCACGAACGTTCATCTTCGACGGAGCAAACGGAGTTCCCGCGATGCTCACCGGAGACCTGAGTGTTTTGCGAGCCTCTATTCACGACACACCCAATGGCCAGATTCAGTTCTTTGCGGACCCAAATGCGGTCCACAATCTCGACACTGGAACGGGTGTTGGACAGTATCCACGCCACGGTAATGCTGGTAGTCGAAACATTCTTCGATCACAGCCTTACTGGAACGTTGACGCGGCTCTGCTGAAGAACTTCCGCTTGCCGTGGTCTGAGACACAACGCATACAGCTTCGCGCTGAGGCGTACAATCTGTTCAACCATAATGTCTTTGGGATTCCTGATATCGACATTGGCTCAACAACCCTCGGCAGCATCACGACGAGTCAAAGCACTGCGCGTGTAATGCAGTTCGGGTTGCGTTGGGAGTTTTAGCCTCAACTTCACTCTTCAATATGTTTGTGGGGCTCCTGAAATTTGGGAGCCCTTTTTTTTCTTTCGTAGAACTATTGCAATGTCTGCGGTTTGATGGAAAATACGCACATGAATCCCCAACCGAAACTGCTGCTGGCGCTACTTGTCTTAATTATCGCGTTACCGGCGATGAGTCAGAGTGGCTACACGCTTTGGGGCGACGTAAAGATCGATGACAGTAAAGCGGAACACGCAGGTCCGTCGAGTGTCACGGTGGTCTTGTACGATCAGTCGACCAAGATCGTTGGCCGCCAAACAATCGGCAGTCGAGGACGTTATCGATTCACGAATCTACGCGCTGGAGATTACGACATCGCGATCGAAGCTAACGGTGGCGAGATTACGCGCATGCGTATGACACTAACCGGCAACACTACCTCGGATATTCGCCAGGACTTTGACTTTGAATGGAAAGAAAAACCTGCAGCGCGGACGAATAATTCCGGCGTCGTTTCAGCAACGGATTTTTATGACCGTTCCCCGGCAAACAAGTCGTTGTTTGAAAAGGCGCACGCAGCGGTAGAGAAGAAGGATTATGCAAACGCGGTCAGGCTGCTTACTCAGATTGTAGAGAAAGACAAAAGCGATTTTCAGTGTTGGACGTTGCTGGGAACTCTCTACCTGGTCCAGGAAAAACCTGAAGATGCTGAAAAGGCTTACCTGACTGCTATCGAACTCAAGCCCACGTATGCACTCCCTTTAATTAACCTCGGCAGGTTTCGGATAACACAAAAGAAATTCGAAGAAGCTGTCGAGCTGTTAACGCGTGCTGTGGAGCTGCAACCGCAGTCGCCGGATGCGAATTTGCTTTTGGGTGAGGCTTACCTTCGGTTGAAAAAAGGATCGAAGGCGATTCCATACCTAAACGAGGCAGGGAAGCTCGGGAAGATAGAAGCCCATCTCGACCTCGGTTGGCTTTACAACGCAGCCGGACTGAAAGACAAAGCCGTTGTTGAATACGAAGAAGTCCTCAAGAAAAAACCTGACTACGCCGATCGAAAAAAGCTGGAGCAGTACATCAGCGAAAACAAAAAGAACTAAGCCACGGATTTGTACGGATCTGTGTAAATCCGATTTACACAGATCCGTTTTATCTGCGGCTCAGTTTTGTCTTAGTGCCGGCATCGGGATCGGAATGCCGTACGTCGTGGCGCCGACTCCTACACCACCTTCGCACGAATTAGGAGGCACCGTACAAATGCGCCTCGTCGCCGGACACTCCGCGGCCCAGAACATGTAGCCGAGCATACCGCTAGTCGTGCCCGCACCGTTCGGCGATACAGTCTGCACGAATGCTCCCGTTGAGTTAGTCAATGAAGTGCTAAAGCTGACGCACTCCGGCGCGGGTTTACTGCCCGTAACGATGTACAGCGCGCCTGTAAACTTCGCGGGCGCGAGCGGCAGGATCGGAGGTGCAAACTGCGGCTTGCCATCGACGTGTTCCTGCCAGTCAGCCGTTGCTGTCGCCGCACTGTTGGGTTGTCTGCTCGGCACCATCGCATTCGCGTAGTCCAAAACAGGCGTCGTCGTGTTCAGCCAATCACCAGTTGCCTTGCGCGCGATATCAATCAACCAGCGATCGCCGGCAGCGAGGTCGATCGTCAAACGCGTAGCATGATTGTTTCCGGTTGCATCGTAAGGCAGAACCGAGCGATAGGCATTGATGAACGCCTGTAGCCCCGTAAGGTTTGGGTTCGTGTTTTCTTCATAGTCGATCTCGATCCCAACGCCCAAACGTTGCGCCGCTTCCGCGGCATTCAAACCGAACTGGACCGGGTTGGTTGCGAGAGCCTGATTCCATGCGTCGGTATAAGTGATCCCACCGATCGACAACATTACCCGGACGCCGCGGCTCTTGAAGTAATCAACCACAGCCTGATTCATTCCGATAGGGATGCCCAGCGAAGTGCTGGCATCGTTTGTTTTGTTCAGCAGTCGCATCGGATGAACAAAACTCAAAACCACCAGGTTCACTGACGGCGTGCCATCACCACGATTAATCAACCATTGGTTGCGGGTGTTGAAGTCGGTCATGTTGCGAACGGTGGACCAGGTGCAGAAATCATTTCCGCAATGCCACGCTCCATAAACGGAAATGGAGTTAGCGGCGGAAACCGCCCTCGGCTGTGAAGGGAACCCGCCGAAGAGTGCGGCGAATACGAGTAAACTCAGCGCAAGCATCTTTTTATACATCTCATCTTCCTCCCACGAAGTTTTGAGATCGATTGATTGAAGGGGGTTGTTGCAGGTAGGCCGAATCTTAGACCATTGGTTGGGAATGATCAAAGTTTTCCGGCACCAACAGAATCCCGCCCACGGCAGTGGGCGGATAGTTCAAGTCCTTTCTAAGAACTCCCGTCTAACACAGAATCTAATCCCGCTCACGGCAGTGAGCGGATAGTTCAAGTTCTGACTATTTATCAACGACCACCCAACTTCGGGGTTGGATGAATAGCAAAGGACCTGAAGTATCCGCCCACTGCCGTGGGCGGGATTACAAAGCGTTTAGACAACGGCGTGATAGAAAGGACTTGAATAATCCGCCCACTGCCGTGGGCGGGATTTAGAACTATTTGTGTCTTCGGCAATTACTTTGGACCCGAGGTTTCGGATTTCAGTTCTGACGAGCGTCGTTTTTCAATTGATGTTCGTAGCTCCTCTGGTGTTGCGGGACGACCGTGTACGCCGTAGATCTTGTCGATCTGCAATCCCAACTGTTGCAGCTTCTCGCTGAAACTGACTGTCGTGTCCTGCGCAATCGGGATGGATCCATTCGCGTTCGGATTCAGCATATCCGCCTGAAACAAAATCTTCTCCTTCGGCAAATACGCCACGAGCATTTCATTCGCGTGCGGATTCGGGCCGATGTCATACAACTCAACGACATGCTTGTCGTCCTGAAACACACGCTTCTTGTTCTCGACGATCTCGATCTTCAACTTGTCTTGCAGTGAAAACTTCGGCAGTAAGGTCGACTGCACCGCGACCGCCTTTTCAAGAAAACTCTTGTTCCCGGCCGTCGTTACAATCGTTGCCCCTTCCGCAACATACTCGCGAAATCCACCCGCGTGATCTGAATGGTGATGAGTTAGAACCAGATACTTGATCGGCTTCCCGGGCACCGTCTCCTTGATCTTGGCGAGGGCCTGCACTGAATTGCTGTTGTAGAGAATCTGTTCCGGAGCTTCGAGCACGAGAATGTAGTCGTTGAAGGCAACGAACATGATGTTGTGTGTGCCGCCCGCTAATCCATTCAGCATGTAAACATCGTCGGCGATTTTGGCCACGGCTGGTGGCGGCGGATTTGCCGGCCCGGCTTCCAGCTTCTCAAATCCCTCGGGGCCTTTGAATACGCTGTCCGCAGGGTTCGTATTGATCTGGATGTCGACGTATTCAGCTTCCTGAACAATGCCACCAGAGTTGTAGAGAACCCGCGCGCCCGGCAGTTTCAACTTTCCGACCGTGCGATAGTTTGAATAACTCTGCGCGATCTCCGAATCGCCCGTGATTGGATCCGCGTAAAGGTAACCGTACTTGGTCAGCAGGCCCGTTTGCGCGTCAAACGAGAGCGCGAGCTGTTGATTATCGGGGCGGATGACGCTGATAACCTTTTGCTTCCTGCCTGCAAACTCCTCTTCGCCGAGGTACCGCAGAGTTCCGGCGCGGTCCAAGGCCTCGAGTAAGACGTACACAGGCAAGCGACGCATCTGTGGCCGGAAGTTGTTCGCATTAGCATTTGCGATCGGCGTCTCCGTCCTGGACCACATGTCATAGTTTTGACCTTCCGTTCCTTTAATGACCGTGCGGTTCCAGTTATTGAATCCTGCATTCGATGTCTTCAAATCATCGTAGACAAATCCACGCGCAGTATCGACGATCAGAGTTTCTTCCGAGGCGCCGACAACAAACGGCGGCTCCGCAGCCGGGCTCTGATAGCGCGCGTGGAGTTTGCCCTTTTCTTTGAGAGTGAAATCTTTTACCTCGCGTAACGCTTCGACTCCGCCATGCGCCGTGATTGCATCGTCGAGTACGCGGCGAGCTTGCTGGTATGAACGTTGTGAAGCGTCGAGTTGCTGTGCACTCGCAGCAGCGGATGCTAGCAGAGTTACTAGTGTGGCAACGACAAACAGTTTGAGCTTCATCGTGGTGCTCCTCTCCAAAATCTGGCAGGTATTCCGAAAATTTCGGAATATAGGTGTGCGTGGATCGTCCGGGAAGACTGTCTGTCTAATACTTAAAAAACGATGTAAATGTTCTGTGAGTTTGCGCGTGCAAAATAGTGGAATTGGACCATTATTTTGGTGAGATTAGTGATCGCTAATTATGACTTTTTTAGGTCCTGTGCCACCATCCTTACCGAGACTTACGATCGTTTCCATTGCCTTGGCCATTTCCACGACGGCTTTCTGATCTTCACCCGTGAAGGTAAATACAATCGCATAGCCTTTTTTGAAACTGACGAATGTGGACTGTCTGATCGAAGCACCATTGATCGTGCCGGTATAATCGTCACGAAAAAACAGCAACCCGGCAACACGGAATGGTACGGGCTCAGGCAGCGATGACCGTAAGCCACTCTGCAGTTTTACTGACCGGTATCCAAGCAAATAATCTTTCGCGGTAGGGTTGCCGGGTACATGACTTATTTTTTCTGCAGCCACAAGAATGGTGGGATTGAGCCGGCTGCTTGGCGTCCCCAGTGGTTGGCGAGAAACGGTAAGAAGTAAGTATGCATCCTTCATGTAGGCCGAATTGCCGCTCTTAACAGACTCTTCATTAGCGCGCTCTTTGATACGTTTCTTGAGTGCTTCGTCGGGAACAACCCAGTCTTTCGGGTAAGCGAAAGAAAAATTAAAGAACGCGTTGGAGTACACACCGTTTTTGATTTCTGCGTCATCGGGAAATGTTTGCGCCTGAGTGGAGAAACACAACAGCAGGAGAACTGTAAGGGCCAGAGACGAAATTTTCATGCGCTGGATGGTAGTGCATGGTCTCCAGCGATGGCAATCCTTGAGGATTCTATTGCCTTGCCGGTTGCAGGGGAATAGACTAGCCGTCACCGCAAAGCGTAGAAGCTTCGAAATGCCATCTTCACAGATTTAATAAGGAGGATCTGGCAATGACAGTTTTGCGACTAGTGCTATTGGTTTCGTTGCTGGCTTTGACTGCAAGTGCTCAGCAACCTTTTTCACCGCCAGCCTCATGTCCAGTTACAGGTCCACCGGAGCCGCGATTCGTACCTCCGAGTCCTTTTGACTCAGGTGAGGGAGAGAGGAGCTTTCTGCTGGGGACAGAAAAGCTGTGGGTCGGTCTTCGGAAATCAGGAGTCTGGTACTGGGCGCCGCACAAACGAGGACACGAAAACGAGGTCCAGCCTTTAACTGAAAAGACTTTTTGGGCGAGCGTGGATTTTAAGTGGGACAAGGAATGGCGCCCGAAACTAAAAGTCACGGGAAGACGACTCGATGGACCAGCGCCACCGCTGCTGACATTGCCGACGACGAATGCATTTCCAGGCCCCGCGGCCGCCATGCTGGTCGGGGTCTACGTACCGACTCCCGGCTGCTGGGAGATCACGGGGGAGTACCGGGACCAGAGGTTGAGCTTTATCGTTTGGCTGGAGCCTGTGAAGGGGTACAAGGACTGAGAGTTGAGATACAAACTAAATTACGTTTGTTGTGTTCATTTGCTGCTGTTGATGGTGGGGTCTAACCTCAGATGTGAGCGCCTCGAATATGAAGCACGTGAACCTTGTGCTTTCTGATTGTGAACAACACGCGGTAACGGCCCACAATCATCTGGCGAATTTCTTCCGCGAACTCGTCATCCTCCGGCGCAAGTGGAAAGCCGTTAGGTATGAGGCTAAGCTGTTTCAGAATTGCTGTCCGTAGTTCGTGAACCCACCGCTGAGCCTCTCTCTTACCCCAGACGCGGGAACCCCACTCATACGATCCGCGCACATCTGCCTGTGCAGTGAGCTCGAAGATAACCTGGTAACGCTTCATTCGCCCTCCGGAATGCGTTTCTCAGCGAAAAATTCTCGGAAGAATTTTTCTGCCGGTTTGCCGGCATTCCGTTTCATGCTTTCCAAGCCACGCCTTATACCCTCGATTGCTTCGATCCGGTCCTGCGCTTCAAGAAGTTTCTGGTAGCTTTCGGCGTCCTGTACAACCAGTTCTGCCTTGCCATTAACAGTCAGGACCACTGGTTGTCCCGTCTTCTTTAGTTGACGAACGATCTTGGCGGTATCGCGTTTGAAAGTGCTAAGACTCTGAATGTCGCGTGTAAGTTTCATCGACTGCCTCGTTGCTAAATCTGCACTCAATTTCGCATGCAATGTAGCATACATTTTGATGGGCAGACGAATTGACGTCTAGCGTGAGCGGCGTTGATAGAAGAGATGTGAGAGGGCAAGACAAACAAGGGCGACGATCAGAAGATAACCCCTGTGTTGCGCGATTCGAGAGAGATTATTGCCGCTCAGTAAATCTTCAACCTTCCAAAGCCTGAACAGCAGCGGATTGTAGAGCCACCCGTTGTACCCCTGGCTGTACATGTAGAAGAGCCCGATGCCAATCCCAATCGCCGCCGTGTAAGCAAGATAGCGATCGCGCAGTAGAACCTTGAGGAACGTAGCCGCCGCGCTCAGGAAGATCGCGTTCGGAATCAGGATCCAGAAGTAAACACGTAAGTACGTCGTCAACTCAACTGGCCAGTTCCCCTTCAATGTTTGGGTCAACACTGCGATCAACCCGACCGAAACCAGGAGAATGCACACCAGAAAGAGCGTCGCAAGGAATTTGGAAAACAGCAGGACGAAGTTTGAAATTGGCTGACTCCAAACCAGTGACTCAATGTTCAAATCCCGATCGCGTTGCAGGGCTTCTCCGATATAGAAGATGCTGATGCCGATCATGAAGAGCAGCGAATTTCCGGCAATGTTGGTGACGTACGCGGCTGAGTAGGATCCGTCGCCTCGCGCAGGCCAAAAAATAACTTCCATTGTCGACAGCAACACCGCAATCGGAATGATTGCCACCAGGCTGCGTTCAGCAAGCAGTAAACGAAACTCTGTGGCAAGGGCCGCGCTGAGTTTTCTAAAGCTCGCACGAATACCGCTGTTGTCGCTGCTGACGCTTGGAAGAGGAACAGGCGTTCGACGAGCTTCGCGATCGTCTTCGATCCAATTACTTACTGGTTCGAATGAAATCCTTTCGCTCGCCGGCGAAAGGTTGAGAAAAGAGAAATGAACCTTCTGCGGTGGCTCGCCAATGATGAAGCGCCGATAAACCAGCGTCAGTATTCCCGCAGCAATCAACAACATTCCCGCGCGGTTAATAATCAGCTCCGCATCATACTTAACAACCAACGAATTGAACGCCTCAGCACTGAGCGTGTGAACGTTGGTGCCTTTTTTTTGACCCCACCTCATGACCAGAGGATCGAGTATGTGTTGCCAAAACGACGGCAGTCCATTCAGGAAGAAAAGGTTGTAGCAGATGATGAGCGGATAAAAGCAAACTCCGAGTGTATATACGATTTTGGCATTCCGCGTCAGCGTTCCCACGGCAAAGTAGATGGCAGCCAAAACCAGGTGAGAAATAACCACAAAGACGAGGAAGTGCTTGAGGTAAGGAACGACTTTTACCTCCGGCAGCTGCGTCACGCCCGGCCGGCTGAACCACTGCAATACGAACAACGTGATCACGAAAGCTGCTTGACCACAGGTGAGCACAAAGAAGCTGCCGAAAAATTTTCCCAGCAGATAGATGGCCCGCCCCACAGGCTTCGAAAAAATTAATGGCCCAATGTCTGCGCGGTAATCTCGGATAACCGGATCTGCCATGATCACAGCTGTAAATAACGGCAGCGTCATGAACGAATAGATCGGCAAAACGCCGGCGATGAAGGCTTCGCTGTTTGTTGCCAGGCCCCTTCCGGAGGCCGGGCCCCGAGCCCACCAAAGAAGTGCATTACCACCACA
>Ga0097621_100002470_pt1 | contig 12658 bp, 11 predicted proteins | sample KBSMisM72_FD_73165 | JGI IMG/M metagenome (GOLD analysis project Ga0097621, IMG submission 73165) | Miscanthus rhizosphere microbial communities from Kellogg Biological Station, Michigan, USA - KBS Miscanthus M7-2 (version 2) (version 2) | ecosystem: Host-associated > Plants > Roots >... | reverse complement strand
GCGAACACGTAGTCCCAGTAGGCGTTGCGCACGTTGGAGACGGTGTTGGTGATGGTCGCCCGAAGCTGCACATCCGAGATGTCGCGATTGATCTTCGTCACCTGCAGCGAGCGGCGCGTCGCGTCGATGCGGAAGTTCCGGAACAGCGGCTGGACGTAGGTGCCCGACCAGTTCGGCTGATAAGTCGGGTTGAACAGCGTGTTCAAGCTGGTCGTCGTGTTCTTGGGGTTGTTCAACGCCACCGTGTAGTTGCCGCCGCCCCACGGAATGCTCTGGGCGATGCCGCCGTTGTAGTTGGTCGCGCCGACAACGATCGGCTGACCGGCGGCGGAGCCGCCCGAGGTCGTGCTGACTGACGCGTTGGTTGTCGACTGCGTCGAGATCAGCGAGGTCAGGTTCGGGTGGTAGATCGACTTGATGCTCGCGTAGGCGATGTCGTTGATTTCGGGGTTCAAGCGCTGCACCGCGATGTCCAGGTTGCGATCGAGCGCGAACTTCACCGCATCGTCGAGGGTCAGCGCGATGACCGGACGGTTATCGCCGTTGCCGCCCTGCGATGGCATCGTCGGCACCTGGAGCCGGCTCGCCGGGTCCTGCGCCTGTTTGATCAGTTCGCGAATCCGAATTTCGGATACCTGCGCGCGCGCGGGCGAGGCGAGGCCCGACAGGGCGAGCGTCGCGGTGAGCATCCAGATTGAACCGTTCCGTGTCATTCCCAGTCTCTCCATTACTTGACGCCCCGTTGTGACGGGCGTTTGTGATCGCGTTCCCACTGTTCGTGGAGCTTGTTCAGTTTCACCCGCTGATCGGGCGTCAAAATCTGCCGTTCCTTCAGCAGCATCAGCGTTCGCATCTTGTTCATATGCGAGCGGATGGCCTCGACCTTGTCGACCTGCCTGGTGACCAGCGCTTCGTCCGCGCCGGCCACGATCTGCTGAGACAGCAGCTCTTCCTGCTTGTCCAGCTCCTCCTTCTTGGGCCGGAGCTGAGAAATGGCGGCCTCAAAGATGGCGTCGATCCTGGCAGATTGGTCTGCGGACAGCCCCAGCTCGCGTTGGAACTGGGGGTCTTTCCACCACGCAAATCCGAACGATTGCCCATGTACCGGGCCACCGAGCGCCAGCACACAAGCCACCAGCAGCAGCCTGCAAACCCAAGTCTGCCTCATGCGTAAACCTCTGAAAAAGCAGTTACTTGAGGGATTACGACACAGTTGCTGTAACTGTTTAGCGGGAGACAACTTTTTACGACGACGGCTAGCTGCAGAACCCGGTCAGCCGGCTGATCGCGGCGCCCACCAGGTTGTCCGGGGTGGAAGCACCTGAGGTCAGGCCGATCGACACCGGCCCCTCCAGCGGGAGCCAGCCGGCCGTGGTGACCTCTGTCTTCGACCCGACCGGGCGGTGCCGTATTTCGTGCGCCGACACCAGGCAGTCGGGGTCCGCGATGTGAAATGTCGGGCGCGACTCATGGCACATGCGGGCGAGGTTGGCCGTGTTGCTGCTGTTGTAGCCGCCGATGACGATCATCAGGTCCACCGGCTTGTCGCGCAGCAGCGCGACGACGGCGTCCTGGCGATCCTGGGTGGCGCTGCAGATCGTGTCGAAGGCCTGGTAATGCTCGGCCAGCGCCAGGCCGTCGTACCGGTCGCGCATCGCGGCCGCGATCATCTCGCCGATCTCCAGCGACTCGGTCATCAGCATCGTCGTCTGGTTGGCAAGGCCGATGCGCTGCAGGTCGCGATCGGGGTTGAAGCCGGGCGACATGGCCTTGTCGAACCGCTTCAGGAACGCCTCGCGATCGCCGCCGCGGCGGATGTAGTCGCAGACGACCTCGGTCTCCGGGCGGTCGAACACGACGAGATACCGCCCGCCGTACTGCACCGCCTGCGACGCCGTCGCCTGCGTTTCCTCGTGCCAGACCTTGCCGTGGATGATCGAGGTATAGCCGCCTTCCGCGTAGCGCCGCACGTTCTTCCAGACGTTGAGCACCGACCCGCAAGTGGTGTCGATCATGGTGCAGCCGCGCTTATCGAACTGCTCGAGCATGGCGACGGTGACGCCGAACGCGGGCAGGATGACGACATCCTTCGCGGTGAGCGCGTCGGCGCTCTCGCCCTCGTCGGTCAGGAACCGGATGCCCATGCCGCGAAGCTTGTCGTTCACGTGCGGGTTGTGGATGATTTCGCCGGTGAGAAAGACGCGGCGGTCGGGGAAGCGTTCACGCGTCTGGTAGGCGTAGTCGACCGCGCGATCGACGCCGTAGCAGAAGCCGAACTCGCGCGCCAGATGCACCGTCAGCCGCCCGGCGTGATGGGTGAAATCGTCGGCCTTGACCTGTTCGACGATCGAGCTGTGATAGTTGTCGGCGAGCATGCCGGCGACGGCATGCTTCAGGTCGAGGCCCTTGCGAAAGATCAGGGAAGGCATCAGGAACGGGTTCCGGGTTCAGCGTTCCGGGTTCAGGGTTCGTTCAGGGTTCATGGTTCCGGGTTCAGGGTTCGGGTTCGGGTTCAGCACCCTGCACCTTGAACGATGAACCCCGAACCCTGTCGGATTTTACCGCTGATCCCGGATCTCCCGAAGGTGCGGCGTGAGCGCGTCGAACGCCTGCAGCTCGCGCGTATGCGGGCGCTCGAGCGCGATTTCGAGGTCCGACAGGAACGCGTCGTCGGTCGCGACGTCCGGCTGGCCCGTGCCGCGGGTGGCGACCGGGCTCAGGCGCTGTGGGCGGCTGACGTCGGTCAGGAAAGTCCTGCGTGCCTGCTCCTGCGAGCGCCATTGGAACGTGGCGCCTACGGCCACGCCGACGAACAGGCCGGCGGCGGCGGCGGCGGCGACCCAGCGCGGCGCGGTGCGCGAGCTCGACGCGTCGATCGTGCGCCGGACCATCCGGCCCGGGAAGCTGAGGATGCGGGCCGGCCGGCCGACGAGCGCCATCCGGCGGACGATCTGCTGCTGCTGAAGACGCAGGCGTTCGGGCGTGAAGATGGCGTCGGCTTCCGCCTCGCCGTCGCGTCTCAGCCCGTCCATGAACGCGGTGAGCTCAGCGTAGCGGGCGCCGCAGGACGCGCAATCGGCGAGATGCTCGGCGATCGGCGGATCGATCGGCTCGCCGCCGCGTTCGGCCAGGTACGAGTCGAACAGCCGTTCTTCCTGGAGGTGATGCGGACGAGCGATCACGGCTCTCCTCCGAGTAGACCGCGCAGCTTTCTCGCGGCGCGAAACAGGTGAACCCGCACGGTGGATTCGTTCAGCCCCGTCATGGCGCTGACCTCCCGCGGCGTGCAGTCGCCGTAGTGGCACAACATGAACACGGAGCGCTGCCGCCCGTCGAGCCGATCGATCGCGCCGGCCAGCTTGGCGCGGCGTTCACGAGACAGCAGCCGGTGCTCGGGATCCGAGGGGGCAGCAGCCGCCGAGGCCCGGGCTTCGTCCGCGCTCGACACCTCGCCGCCCACGAACCAGCGATCGCGCCGGCCCCGCGCCTTCCGGCGATCCAGGCAGCCGTTGATGAGGATTCGCGTGAACCAGACTTCGAATGGCCACGCTTCGCGATACGAGGTAATGTGCGAAAAGACTTTGAGGAACGCGTCCTGCACGGCTTCGTCGGCGTCCGAGGCGTCGCGCAGATATTGATAAGCGATTCGTGAGGCGCGGCGCTGATGGAGTGTAACCAGGCCGGTGAAGCGCTCGCGCGCCTCGTCCATCTCGCCCCGTTCGACCAGGCCGCGGATGTCCACCGCGAGCTTCGAGTCCTCGGAGAGCGGCGCCACGACGCCCCGGCGCGCAGGGGGTACCTGAACGCTTGGGCCGGCCATATCGACGTCTGGTGCGGTGCGCACATCACTCATAGAGGGATACGATGCGATTCGGCCGACGTTTACAGTGTACAGCATCGGTAGAGTTGTTGACGGGACCGATCGGCAAGAGTACGATCGCAGGATTATCTGTATGTTACTGTCTCTTCGTGTCTTAGGGAGCGTTTGATGAGCACCGAGGTTGATCGCGCGCGCGGACTGGAACGGGAAGGCATCCAGACCGATCGCGTGCGCTGGAATCTGTCCACAGCCGAGCTCTACGAGCATGCGGTCCGCCGCCAGGAGGCGGTGATAGCCGCGGACGGTCCCCTCGCGTGCCGCACCGGCCTGCACACCGGTCGATCGCCGAACGACAAGTTCGTGGTGCAGGAGCCCTCGAGCGAGGCGGAGATCGCGTGGGGCAAGGTCAATCGTCCGTTGGCGCCGGCGCAATTCGACGCGCTGCACAAGGACATGGTGGCCTCGCTGGCCGGCAAAGAGCTGTTCGTGCTCGATTGTTTTGCCGGCGCCGATCCCACCTACCGGCTTCCGGTCCGGGTCATCAACGAGTTCGCCTGGCACAACCTGTTCTGCCGCAACCTGTTCATCGACGACCCGGCGGCCGCCGACGCCGCTGCGCCGCAGTTCACGATCATCGACTCGCCGAGCTTCAAGGCGGTTCCCGCGCGCCACGGCGGCAACTCGGAGGTCATGATCGCGCTCAACTTCGCGAAGCGGCTGGTGCTGATCGCGGGCAGCAGCTACGCCGGGGAGATGAAGAAGTCGATCTTCTCGGTGCTGAACTACATCCTGCCGCTGCAGAACGTCCTCTCGATGCATTGCTCCGCCAACATCGGGGCGGGCGGCGACACCGCATTGTTCTTCGGTCTGTCGGGCACCGGAAAGACGACCCTCTCGAGCGATCCCGACCGCATGCTGATCGGCGACGACGAACACGGCTGGAGCGATCGAGGCATCTTCAACTTCGAAGGCGGCTGCTATGCGAAAACCATCCGCCTGTCGGCCGAAGCCGAGCCGCAGATTTTCGCGACGACCCATCGCTTCGGCACCGTCCTCGAAAACGTGGTGGTCGACGAGCAGACGCGCCGGCTGAACCTGGACGACGACCGGTACACCGAGAACACCCGGGCGGCGTACCCGATTTCGTTCATCGACAACGCCGTGCCCTCGGGGCAGGGCGGACATCCGCGCAACGTCGTGATGCTGACCGCCGACGCCTTCGGCGTGCTGCCGCCGATCTCCCGGCTGACGCCGGAGGGGGCGATGTACCACTTCCTCTCGGGTTACACCGCCAAAGTCGCGGGCACCGAGAAGGGCGTCACCGAGCCGAAGGCGACGTTCAGCACGTGCTTCGGCGCGCCGTTCCTGCCGCTGGCGCCGAGCCGCTACGCGCGGATGCTCGGCGACAAGATTGCGAAGCACGACGCGCGCGTGTGGCTGGTCAACACCGGCTGGACCGGAGGCGGCTATGGCGTCGGCAAGCGCATGAAGATTGCCTACACGCGGGCAATGATCCGCGCGGTGCTGTCGGGCGCGCTCGACGCGGTCGGCTACGAGACCGATCCGGTCTTCAACCTCGCGATCCCGTCCAGCTGTCCCGACGTGCCGGGCGAGGTGCTCAAGCCGCGCGCCACCTGGGCCGACGGCGCCGCCTACGACGCGCAGGCCGCCAAGCTTGCCCGCATGTTCGTCGAGAACTTCAAGACCTTCGAGCAGGGCGTCAGCGCGGAGGTCATCGCCGCGGGACCCAAGGCGTAAATTGGCGGGTTGGTGAGTTGGTGAATTGGTGATTTGCATTCGCCAACTCTCCCACTCACCAAATCACCAACCATGTCCTTTGAAGCTGTTATCGGCCTCGAGATCCATGCGCAGCTCCTGACTGCCTCGAAGATCTTCTGCGGCTGCAGCACCGCGTTCGGCGCGCAGCCGAACACGCACATCTGTCCGGTGTGTCTCGGCCTCCCGGGCGCGCTGCCGGTCCTGAACCACGCGGCGGTCGACCACGCGATCCGCGCGGCGCTGGCGCTGGGATGCGCCGTGCAGGAGCGTTCGATCTTCGCGCGCAAGAACTACTTCTATCCCGACCTGCCCAAGGGTTATCAGATCTCGCAGTACGAGCTGCCGCTCGCCACCGGCGGCGTCGTCGCCGCGCACAGCGACCACTGGGCGCCCGACTACGACATCCGCATCACCCGCATCCACATGGAAGAGGATGCGGGCAAGCTGCTCCACGAAGGGTTTCTCGATTCCGACCGCCGCAGCTACGTCGATCTGAACCGCGCCGGCACGCCGCTCATCGAGATCGTGACCGAGCCCGACTTCCGTCGCGCCAGGCACGCCGCCGCGTTTTTCGGCTACCTCCGCGAGCTGCTCGTCGCCATCGGCGCCAACGACGGCAACATGGAAGAGGGCAGCCTGCGCTGCGACGCGAACGTCTCAGTGCGAAAACCGGGAGCGCCGCTCGGCACCAAGGCCGAGATCAAGAACCTGAACTCGTTCCGGTTCCTCGAAGAGGCGATCGAGTACGAAGTCGCGCGCCAGGCCGAGCTGCTCGAAACCGGCGAGCGGGTCGTGCAGGAGACGAGGCTCTGGGATCCGGGCGCGAAGCGCACCGTATCGATGCGGAGCAAGGAAGAAGCGCACGACTACCGCTATTTCCCCGAGCCCGACCTGCCGCCGCTCGTCGTGCTGCCGGCGCGGATCGACGCCCTACGCGCGACGATGCCGGAACTGCCGGCGGTGTGGCGCCGCCGGCTCGTCGAGGTCCATCAGCTCACGGCGTCCGATGCCTCGTCGCTCACCGAGGTCCGGCCGAGCCTTGGCCGCTATTTCGAGGACACCGTCCGCGCGGGCGCCGACCCGAAAGCGGCGAAGAACTGGGTGCTCGGCCTGGTCAGCGCCAAGCTGAACGAACTCGGGCTCGGCGATGCGGGTCCGCTGGCGGAGAAGATCCCGGCGTCCAACCTGGCTGCGCTCCTCGCGCTCATCGACAAAGGGACGATCAGCGGATCGATGGCCAAGGACGTGTTCGAGAAGATGTTCGTGTCGGGCCGGACCGCGGACGCGGTCGTCGCCGCCGAAGGGCTCGCGCAGATCGACGACGAATCGCAGATCGTCGCCCTGATTGCGGAAGCGCTCGCGGCAAATCCCGGTCCGGTCGCCGATTTCCGCGGCGGCAAGACGAGCGCCTTCGGGTTTCTCGTCGGCAAGGTCATGAAGGCGACCGGCGGCAAGGCCAACCCCAAACGGGTGAACGACCTGCTCAAGCGCGCCCTCGAAGCGTGATATAACGTTTCGAAGTTGATAGAGACCTATCACCTTTCCAAGCTCTATAACCGCGGCGTCTACGCGCTGCGCGACCTTTCTCTTACCATCGACAAAGGCGAGTTCATCTTTCTCACCGGACCCAGCGGTGCGGGCAAGTCGACGCTGCTGCGGCTGCTGCTGAGGGAAGACCTGCCCAGCGAAGGCGAGTTGAAGGTGCTGGGCCGCGATCTCAAGGTCCTGAGCCCGTCGCAGGTGCAGGCGTTCCGGCGCAGCGTCGGCTTCGTGTTCCAGGACTTCCGGCTCATTCCCCGCTTCACGGTGTTTCAGAACGTCGCCTTCGTCATGCGCGTCCTCGGCCTGCCGGTGGCGACGCAGCAGCGCAAGACCTTCCAGGTGCTGAAGTGGGTCGGGCTGCAGCATCGCATGAATGCGTATCCCGAAGAGCTGTCGGGCGGCGAGCAGCAGCGGATCGCGATCGCGCGCGCGCTCGTCAACGATCCGCAGCTCGTGCTCGCCGACGAGCCGACCGGCAACCTCGATCCGGATCTGTCGCTGGAAATCATGAACCTGTTCCGGGAGATCAACGCCCGCGGCACGACGGTGGTCGTCGCCACCCACGACCGCGAGCTGATCCGGCGCGTCGGCCGGCGCTCCGTCACCCTCGACCATGGCCGCATCGTGGAGGTCGCCTGACATGCGGGCGTGGCGATATGCGTTCGAAGAAGCGTTCGCCAGCCTGTGGCGGGGCCGCCAGGCGGGACTGCTCTCGACGCTGACGATCGCGCTGGCGTTGTTCGTCCTCGGCGGGTTCCTGGCCGTGACCGCGAACCTCGAACGGCTCGGCGCCGAATGGAGCAACGCGGCCGAACTCTCGGTCTACCTCAAGGATGACATCACGGTCGAGCAGCGGCGATCGCTCGAGGCCGTGCTCGCCCCGAGCAGCCTGATCGCGGCGCACGAGTACGTCTCGAAGCCGGATGCGCTTGCACGCTTCAAGCAGACGTTCGGCGACCTGGCCACCGCCGTGGACGGAGTGGGCGGCAACCCGCTGCCGGCGTCGCTCGAGGTCCGGCTGCGTCCGGGGCCGGGGGTGAGCAGCGGGGTGGACGACCTGGCCGCCCGAATGCGCCAGATGCCCGGCGTCGCCGACGTCCGCTACGACCGGCAATGGTTGACCCGGGTGCTGTCAGCCATCAACGTGATTCGCGGCGTCGGCTTCGTGCTTGGCGCCGTGCTGACGATTGCCGCCGCCTTGACGGTCGCCAATGTGGTCCGCCTGGCGCTGTATGCGCGCCGTGACGAGCTGGATATCATGAACCTGGTCGGCGCGCCGCAGGCGTACGTCCGCGGGCCTTTCGTGATGGAAGGGGTGCTGCAGGGCGGAATCGGCGCGCTCGTGGCGCTCCTGGCCCTGGCCGCGGCGTTCCTGGCGCTTCGCGCGCGCTACCTCGTGCCCCTGGCGTCGGCGCTCAACGTCTCGTCCATCCACTTTCTGCCAATGGAGCTCTGCCTTCTGCTGGTGGTCGGCGGGATGGCGGTCGGATGTCTCGGCGGCCTGGTGGCGGCGTGGAACCGATGAGACATCTTATGGAATCTTGACAGTCGTTTTGCGACAGCGTTACACTGATTCCATCACGGGACAATTCATCTCGAGGACCTGCATGCCACGCTTCGTTCCCGATTCGAGGCCGACCGCGCAGCATTTGCTCATCGAGTTCTACCGGGAAGAATTTCTCAAGCACCGCCGCTGTCTACAGCAGCAGCGGGACTACTATTCCGAGAGCGCGATCACCGACGTCGAAGCCGCACTCTCCCGGATCATGGGTAAGCTCGAACAACTCTCCACGCAAGACAACGCCCCTCAACTCGTCAGCTCGCTCCTCAAGAAGTTCGATGTCGTGACCGGCCTCTCGTCCTGGTCCGACCCCAAGCAGACACACTGACGCGTTCACTCTCGGATCTTCGACTCGATCTCCTGGCGATTGTCCGGGCCGGCATCGGTGCGGCCGCGCCGGAGCGTCTTGTGGACGCGGCCCTCGGCGACTCCGGCCCGCAATATTTCCGCGTCATCGCCGCCGGCAAGGCATCGCCCGCGATGGCAGCCGCCGCGGCGCGCCGCCTCGGCTCGCGCATTCGCGCCGGCCTCGTCGTGGCGTCGACGCCGGCCTCTGTTCCGGACGGGTTCGAATTCATCGTCGGCGGGCATCCGATTCCAACAGTCGACAGCGAGAGGGGCGGACGCCGGGCGCTCGAGATCGCCGGAAGTCTCCAGCCGGACGAACGGCTCCTGGTGCTGGTCTCGGGCGGCGCCTCGGCTCTGATGGCAGTTCCCGCCGACGGGATCACGCTCGAGGACAAGCGGGCGACGACCGACCGCCTCCTGCGCGCGGGCGCCGACATCCACGCGCTGAACACGGTGCGAAAGCACCTCTCGTCGATCAAAGGCGGCTGGCTCGCGGCGCGCGCCGGCGGCTTGTGCGACGCGCTCGTGATCTCGGACGTGGTCGGCGACGATCCGAGCTTCATCGCCTCGGGCCCGACCGTGGTTGACGCCAGCCGCTTCGACGAGGCGCTTGACGTGCTTCGGCGCTTTGGCGGCGAAGCCGCATATCCACCGGCCGTCGTCGCGCGTTTGCGGCAGGGCGGCGCCGGCGCGGTGCCCGAAACGCCGAAGCCGGGCGACCCTCGTCTCGCGCAGACGCGCACCGCCGTGATCGGATCGAGGCGCGATGCGATGGCGGGGGCGGCCGCCGAAGCCGGCGCGCTCGGCTATCACGTCTCGCGCCTCGACGATGCGGTGGTCGGCGAGGCGAGGACGACCGCCGTGGCGCATCTCAGGGCAACGCTGGCGCGCGCGGCAGGGCTCGGCCGTCCCGCCTGCATCGTCTCGAGCGGTGAAACGACCGTCCACGTCACCGGGCGCGGGCGGGGCGGCCGCAATCAGGAGTTCGCGCTCGCCGCCGCCGATCTGCTCGCGGCCACCGCCGGTCCGGCCGTGGTCGCCAGCGTCGGCACCGACGGGATCGACGGCCCGACCGATGCGGCCGGTGCGATCGCCGATTCGACCACGATCGGCCGGGCGGCCGCCGCAGGCCTGATTCCCGGCCGCTATCTCTCCGACAACAACGCCTACGCCTTTTTCGAGGCCCTGGGCGATCTCATCCACACGGGTCCGACCGGCACGAACGTCGGCGACCTCCAGGTAATTCTGTTAGCCTAAATTCAGATGTTTTCACGCGATCAAGTCCTCGCGCTGATGCGGGAGCGGGTGCATCACCCCGCCAGCATGCGCGAGCTCGTGCAAGTGCTCAAAGTGCCGAAGGACGACCAGACCTCGTTCAAGCGGCAAGTCAAGTCGCTCGTCTCCTCCGGCGAGCTCATTCAAATTCGAGGGAATCGATTCGGGCTGCCCGAAAAGATGGACCTCTACGTCGGCCGCCTGCAGACCAACCCCGCGGGCTACGGCTTCGTGACGCCGGAGCGTCCGCTCGAACCGTCCGGCGGAGATATCTACATTCCCAACCAGGCGCTCGAGGAAGCGATGCACGGCGACCGCGTCGTCGTCCGCATCGAGCGGATCAAGGACGGCGGCCGCGCCGAAGGGCGGATCATCCGGATCCTCGAGCGGCGGACCGGCTCGCTCGTCGGGCGGTACGATCGCGACGACAGCGGCATGGGCCATGTCGCGCCGTTCGATCGCCGCGTCCTGATGGACGTCTTCGTGCCACCCGGCCAGGAAGGCGGCGCCTCGCCCGGTGAGATGGTGATCGTCGAGCTCACGCGCTGGCCGACCGCCAACCGCGGCGCCATCGGCCACGTCACCGAGGTGCTCGGCGACATCAACGCGCCCGGCGTCGACACCGAGATCATCATCCGCAAGTACGGCATCTCGGATACGCACTCGACCGAGGCGATTGCCGAAGCCGTCCGCCTCGGCGCGTCGGTCGCTGAAAAGGACATTCGCGGCCGCACCGATTTCCGGGACGTGCCGACCGTCACCATCGACGGCGAGCACGCCCGCGACTTCGACGACGCAATCACGATCGAGAAGCTGGCCAACGGCAACTTCTGGCTCGGCGTGCACATCGCCGACGTGTCTCACTACGTGCAGGAGGGGAGCGCGCTCGACCGCGAGGCGTACGACCGCGGCACCTCGGTGTATTTCCCCGAGCGCGCGGTCCACATGTTTCCGTCCGAGCTCGCCACCGGCCTGTGCAGCCTCAACCCGCAGGTGGACCGCCTGGTGCAGTCCTGCTTCATGGAGATCGATCGCCGCGGTCAGGTGGTGCGGCAGGAATTCCACGACGGCGTGATCAACAGCAACGAGCGGATGACCTACACCGCGGTCAACGGCATCCTCACCGACCGCGATCCCGAGCTGCTGAAGCGCTACGAATCGCTGGTGCCGATGTTCGAGATGATGCAGGAGCTGTTCCGCATCCTCAACGACGCGCGTCACCGGCGGGGCTCGATCGACTTCGACATCAAGGAAGCCGAAGTGATCATCGACGCCGGCGGCGTGGTCGAGGCGATCATCGCGCTGAACCGCAACGTCGCCCACCGGCTGATCGAGGAGTTCATGCTCCTCGCCAACGAGACGGTCGCGACCTATCTCGAGGCTCAGGAAGCGCCGGCGCTCTATCGCATCCACGAGGAGCCGGACATCCTCAAGATCGCCAAGTTCGAGGAGTTCATCTCCGGCTTCGGCTACAGCCTCGGCGCTCCGGTCAACGCGCTCCGGCCGCGGCATTTCCAGAAGCTGATCGAGAAGATCCACGGCAAGCCCGAGGAAAAGCCGATCGCGATGCTGATGCTGCGGACGATGCAGAAGGCGCGCTACGCGCCGGAGAATCAGGGCCACTTTGGCCTGGCGTCGCCCAGCTACACGCACTTCACGTCGCCGATCCGCCGCTACCCGGATCTCGTCGTCCATCGCGCGCTGCGCAACGCGCGCCACGGCCTGCTGAACGAAGAGGCCCGCGAGGAATGGACCGAGGAACTGCCGGAGGTCGCGCGCCACACGTCGGAGATGGAGCGCCGCGCCGACGACGCCGAGCGCGAGCTGCTGCAGTGGAAGAAAGTGAAGTTCATGGCCGACAAGGTCGGCGATGAATACGAGGGCTACATCACCGGCGTCGCGGCGTTCGGGCTGTTCATCGAGCTCGTCGAGCACTTCGTCGAAGGCATGGTGCACGTCTCGACGATGGCGGACGACTACTACCGGTTCGTCGAGACCGGCCACCTGCTGAAAGGCGAGAACACGGACAAGGTGTACCGGCTCGGCGACAAGGTGGAGGTGCAGGTCATCCGCGTGAACCTGGAAGTGCGCCAGGTGGATCTAGGCCTGGTGGAGATTCTCGAACGCGTGCGGGAGGGAGCGCAGGGGCCGCGCCGGAGCCGCGCGACGCCGAAAACTGATTCGCGCCGGAAACAGCGTCCCGGCCGGCGCGAGCGGGAAATACGGAAAGGGAAGAAGCGGCGCTGAGCGCGCTACGACTTCTGATCGTCGGCGGCGTTGCCTTCTTTCATGCCTTCCTTGAAGTTCTTGATCGCGCTGCCCACGCCCTTGCC
>Ga0097621_100002467_pt1 | contig 12668 bp, 11 predicted proteins | sample KBSMisM72_FD_73165 | JGI IMG/M metagenome (GOLD analysis project Ga0097621, IMG submission 73165) | Miscanthus rhizosphere microbial communities from Kellogg Biological Station, Michigan, USA - KBS Miscanthus M7-2 (version 2) (version 2) | ecosystem: Host-associated > Plants > Roots >... | reverse complement strand
TCAAACAGCACCTTGAAATATTTAAGATTGTCTGTTTTTGGGGGTGGAATAAAAATTTGATTTGGCATTGCAAAAAGCAAGTGACCGTCAGTAAGCGTAAAGTCTTGTGAGTCTAAATTATATGTAACTGAACCGCTTTCAATTAATACAATAAAATAAGAAGATAATCTGCGGGGTTGCAGCAGTTTTTTTTGAGCGTCAACAGGAAGATAAGGATTGTCGTTTGAGCGAATCTTTATTCCCAGCTCATCATTCTCCAAGCCCTCATATTTCCCTTTTTGTTTTTGCATATTATTTGCTCAAAATTTTGTAAAATGTCGCCAAACAATGACCGCTAACTTCGAAAAGTTATACAAGTAAGATAAAATAAATACGAGGAACTTCCAAACTGCCTGAATGTATGAAAGAAAGTGCATCAGTCAATGCGTTCCCGACCTTAATTGCATTTTCCAAAACTTCTGCGCGTATTGTATGTGCCCGATCGGGGATTATTTTTTGCTTTGATTCCATTACTGGTTAGTGTTGAAAAGGAATTGCGAGAATACATACAATCAGCTTTACTTTGTGAAGGGGGGCAACCGTCAGGTTCCTGGCAGATAAAGTGCATTTATCTGTTAATTATCTCAGCGATTTGCTTAAAAGATAAAGAGGAATGAACGCGCAAGACCGCATTCATTCCCAATTCATGTCTTCATACAATCTTTTAAACTAAAGCCTTCCGTGGAAGCCTGAAAATGGCAAATCTACTTTGCTGTTTTTAATATTAATTCAATAACGGGAATTTCATAAGGCGGCCTCACCTTCGGCATTTTTAATACAATATCATTGCCAGCAGCGCTGTATAATATTTCCGATTCATCATTTAAAAGCTGTGCATATTGCAGTTTGCCGGCATAACCTGGCAGCGTTAGTGTAGAACCTGGTTCAAAATTATACAGGTGAATATACAGTCGCCGGGTGGATGGGTTGTATGTAAGCCGGGTTCCTTCTGGCTGAACGAATGATTCAGGTGCAAAAGTGCAATTATAAATTGCTTTATCATTAGCATGCATCCAGTATGACAGGCTATCCAGCGCACTATTGGCACGATAATCAAATTCGCCGTGGGCAGTAGGCCCCACATTCAAAATCAAATTACCGCCGTTGGCAACTGAGGTGATTAATAAATCCAGTAGTTGTCTATGGGTTTTCCATGATGTTTCATCCCTGTAATATCCCCATGAACCAGAGAATGTCTGACAGGTTTCCCATGTTTGCCCTTTGAATTTTTCCAGTTCTTTTGATGACACTTGTTCCGGTGTAACAAAGTCACCACCATCAGCATAATCTTCAAGCCCCAGCCGGTTGTTTACAATAATGCCGGGCTGCAATTTTTTAACCAATTTTATCAATTCAACTGCACCCCAGTCTTCTGCATGTTTTCCGCGTTTATCACCTTTTCCCCATGTCCAGTCAAGCCACAGGATATCAATTTTCCCATATTTTGTCAATAGCTCTGTGATTTGATTTTTCAGATATTCACGGTATTTGGCCATATTACGTCCTTTGTTCAAACGTTCATAGTTAGCGGCGCTGGTATCTGTTTGAACAAGCGGATGAACGTTGTCCATTGTATAGTCAGGATGGTGCCAATCCAATAAAGAATAGTAAAAACCAATTTTCATTCCCTGTGCCCTGAACGCATCTACATATTCCTTTACCAAATCTCTTTTGGCAGGCGTATTGATTGCCTTATAGCTGGTGTATTTACTGTCAAACAAACAAAAGCCATCATGGTGTTTGGTAGTAAGCACCGCATATTTCATTCCTGCTGCTTTTGCTGCTGCAGCCCATTTTTTTGGTTCGAAGTGGTCAGGATTGAATTCTTCGAAGTATCGCTGGTATTCTTCGTTTGTCATGTGTTCGTTGTGTTTTAGCCATTCATGCCTTGCACCCAGCGAGTAAAGGCCCCAGTGAATAAACATGCCGAAACGCGCATCTGTCCACCATTTCATACGCGACAGTTTCTGCGAAGAAGGTTCATTAAAAATAGAAGGAAGGTGTTGAGAAAATACAGGATTAATACCTGCAATCAGCAAAGCAATAGCCAGCATCGTTTTTTTCTGAAAGACCATGTCATTTTTTTTTGAAAGGATGTATAAAATGTAGTTGCCTTTTCGGGTTTTCAAAGGTAAATGTATTGTCAAACCAATGAACAAGCGCATAAAACAATATTAGTCAAATGACGAATAACAGCACAATCGTTACATAAATCCTTTCTATGTGACTATTAAAAGCGCTGTTTAATGGTTAAGCCAAAAATACTTTTAAGGTATTCTGCCTGCTGTTACTTATTTAACCATTATCTGTACTATCTTACCATAGATAGTCTATAACCCTATAACAGCAAGGTAAGATTGTATACAAGTTATGAAACCGCAGCATCTAAAAATTCATTTACAGCCGGAACATTCATTTAGTATCCGTCGTGATGAAGTGCCTTTTTTTTACAACAAACTTCATTATCACAAGGAACTGGAGCTTGTATTTATTACGAAGGGAACAGGACGACAATTTATTGGTGATGATATCCGGCATTTTAAAAGCGGAGATATGATTTTGGTGGGAGAGAACCTGCCGCATTTGTGGCGCAGCGATGATAAACAACTGCAAAAAGGACAATCAAATTGCGAGGCCTATGTCATCCATTTTACTACAGACTGCCTGGGAAAGGATTTTTTTCAATTGCCTGAAAACAAAACTATTGCAAACTTAATAAAAAGGGCAAAGCAGGGTGTTATTATAAAAGACAAAGCAAAGTCAGCAATAGTCACATTGATGAAAGAAGCATTAAATGCTACCGCCACAAAAAAAATAATTCTATTTCTGCACATATTGGAATTGGCTTCAACTTCCCGGAGTACCCGTACCATTTGCAGGCAAAATGCTGACTTTAATTTTAGTCCGTCTGACAGCGAAAGAATGAATAATATTTACCAATATATTATTCAGAATTTTGACCGCGAATTGACCTTAAAGGAAATTGCAAAAGTTGCCTGTCTGAATCCGAATTCGTTTTGCCGTTATTTCCAATCACGTTTAAAAAAATCTTTTTCTACTTTTTTAATTGAAATACGCGTAGGACATGCGTGCAAATTACTGGCAGAAACAGAAAAGCCGGTAGCTGAAATTTCATATGAATGTGGCTATAATAATTTTTCCAATTTCAACAGGCATTTTAAAAGAATTGCCAGGAGAACGCCTACCGAGCATCGGAAATATCATAAAGAAGTTAATAAATCTTAATAAGTCTTACTGGCTGATTTATTATTTTTTCGCCGACTCATGTTAACCGACAAATAAATAATTTTTCTGCCTGAACCAACAGGACGCATGCTGTTCTCAACAGGATTGTTGTTACTTAAGCCCCCGGGTAATTTTTGATGCAGCTTCATTTACTGTAAAATCAACTGAAGATACATTTTTTACAAAAGGTCGACTTACAACTGCTGCCACCAGTTCAGAGTGCATAAATGCTTCCATGGCAGCTTTGGTTTCCCATAAATAAAAACCTCCAAATGTATTTTTCTGTTCGTCTGCTAACCAAACTTTTGAAATCAGACCGTTTACACTAGCCAGAATGGGAGCGTCTGGTTCAACCATTTGTTTCAGATATTCGGCTTGGGAAATATCTTTTAATTGATACGTGATAATTTGTGCTTGCATAAAATTGATTTTTATGTTTAATCAATAATTAAAAAAGCTGGGTCCTTCCATTAGAACCATATTGATAGCCTTAAGCAATACATCTTGTAAAATGTCCTTTGCATCGTCTTCGACCTGGCAACGAAGATTTATATTCTCCCCAAATTTCAAAAATGTTCCAGTCGTTCGTTTATAATGATTTTTTTGTTGGTATTGTCTGTCTCTTTTAGAGTTGCCGCTAACCTTGCCCTTGCAAAAGTAGCTATAAATCTTTCGCAGATTGACTGTGGCAGATGTTTTTAACTATGAAGAACCATATTCAGCGACCAGAGACTATGCTGTGGATTTACAATATTTAAGTGGCATTGAAGTATGGAAGGAGTGGATAACGGCATGGAACCACCTGGCAGGATTGCAAAGGAAAAAGGACGAGGCCGCCAACGGCACGGGCGAAATGCCATCATTATTAAACCTTGCTTTTTAGACGTCTATAGATCTTCAAATTATATATTCCCCAGGCTGCCAGTAAAAATTCAAGTAACATTCCAATAATAAATTTTAGAGAAGGTGTACCATCCAGTACCAAACTTATAAGCCTTCCAAAGCCAAGTCCGGACATGAATAATACATTTGCGACCGTTGCCATTAGCCAATAATGACGTTTAAAAATTCCTATTATCCACAAAGCAATCATAGACAGGTATAATCCCATCATTGCCCTGAAAATATTTTTTAAATCTGTTGTTTCAATTTTGAAATCAAAAAAACCGGGTAAAGGGAAGTCTGGAGCAATTCCGTAAGTAATCGCTATGGGTAATAGTATAATTGCCGAAATAGCTAAATGATAAACTTTAATGATGCTAATTTTTTAATTAAACCTATGACGCGAAAAAAAGATGTTTCTCTTCTTTATTTTGCATTATTGAAACCCAATTGCCTGACTTCACTTATTTGTACAATAGGCTGAATATTTGTATAGTTCTTGAAGTCGCTGATTACAGCATCTCTGTTTTGTCCTATCGCTTTATTATATTCAGCAACATCTTTTACGTAAAAATAACCGACAGCCAAATAAGGGGCTTTATCATTTGGCGCTCTGCCGGCTATGCCTTTATCAATTTCATAGAATTTTAAATTTTTTCCTAAAAATCCGGCGACCATGGGCATATGTTTATTCTCATAATAGTCCATATCAAAAGTTTTTCCCTCGCCGTTTGGATATAGAATTGCTACTTTAAACAATTCATTTCCTGGTGTGGAAGCGTGTATCAGTTGACTGGTTTTACAACTTAACAAGCCTGTACAGGTAACGAGTAATAAGAAGAATGTAGTTTTCACTTTCATTAGTTTTTAAATAATTATTGTTACAGCGGTCTGCTTAATTGGCACCGCCTCCCGAATATACACAACCCATCCAATTCTAAACTGATTTTTCCTTGATTAGTTGGCCCAATATTCCTGCATTAAATGCGGGATTTTTTTTGCAAACGAGGCCCTGTTCTCATTGCCAAACTATATTTTACATAAATTGCCATCATGAAAAGGGCAAAACTTTCCGAATCTGAAGTAGCTGTTCCTTCCAAAGCCATACTTACGCAGGAAAGAAGGATTTTATCGGAACTGGGTAATGATATTACCAGGGTTAGGGAGAAAAATGACCTGCTCACGCTGTTTAAAAAAAACATCAAAAACTTATTTTACTTTACGCATACCATTGTTACGCTTATCGACTACAAAGACGAAACTTATATCCCTTTCCTGCTTGACAATGACGGTTCTCCTATCCGATCGCATACAAGATACCAGGAAATGGTGAATGCCCATTTTTCGCTCAATGATCCCTTTATCCAGGCGGTATTGAATGCAGAAGAACCTATATCTTTCTTATTGGAGGATATAATGGACAAACCACAGAGCCCCGCTTTTCTGCGCGTAAACTATGAAAAAGGTGTAAGAGAAATTCTAATGACCCGGCTGATGAAAGAAGGAAAGCCAATGGGTTTTATCCATATTTATTCAGACAAAACCGACAGCTTTACCAGCGAATTCCGAGACGTTATCAAAGGGATTGCCCCCCAGTTATCGGGCGCCGTTTCCAATATTATCAAAAACGAAGAGCTGCTTAAAAAGGAAAGGGAAAAATCATTCCTGCTGGATTTTAGCAGCAGTATCGCAGCGGTAAGAACAAAAGAAGAACTTGCCCGTGCCGTTCGCGCTGCATTGCGCAAGCTAAATCCCCCGGGCGGCTTTGTTATTCGCAGGATCAATGAAGATAATGCTACCATGAGTCCCTATGTGTATGATCTCACTAAAACGCACGATCCAAAGGTGGTGAGTGCATTGGAAAAAGCCAGGTATCCTATAAACGACGGATTACAGAATCGCATTCTGAATAGCTCCATCCCTTTATTGTTTAACGTGGACAGGGAAATACAACGTGGCATCACCTCGGCCTATTTACAGCATTGGAAGACGATGGGATTTAAAGAAATAGTAGGTATCCGGTTGCGTAACGGGGAAACCAATCATGGCATTTTGTTTCTTGACATAGAGGAGATTAACGTTCAGTTGTTGCAGGGTATTTGCGCACAAATATCCGTTGCCCTGGCCAATATTATGGCTAATGAGCAAATTAGCAAAAAACAGGATGAGCAGGCCTTTCTGCTGGATTTCAGTAATGATATTGCACAGGTAAGAACAGTGCAGGATCTGCAGACCGCTATTTTTACAGTGCTGGATAAAGCGATGGGCACACAACTCGCCATGATCCGGGTGATAGAAGACGACGGCTTCCATATGTATCCGTTTATGCATGACAAGAGGTTGTTTGAAAAAGCAAAAATAGATTATGATAAGATGTCGGCCAGCCGGATCACCATTGAAGAAACATATACTGCGCAGGTCCTGGCCAGTAAGGACGGACTGGTATTTAATGTGGAAGAAGAATTAAAGAGCGGCAACGCCTATGCAAGACTATGGAAAACTACCGGGTTAAAAAATATGTACGGTCTGCCGTTGCGGGCTGGCAACAAAAACATCGGCACCATCTGGCTGCTTGCCGACCGGCTGAGCAATCTGATATTAAAAGGTGTGACTGCTCAAATATCTATTGCCATTGCCAATATACTGGCCAATGAAAAACTACTGACCTATAAAAAACAACTGGAAGTAGAAAATGATTACCTGAAAGAACAGATCAAAACCATTTATAATTTTTCAGAGATTATTGGTAATGGCGATGAGATGCAAAAAGTATATCGGCTCATGTCACTGGTAGCAGATTCCAATACCACTGTTTTGATATCTGGTGAAACGGGCACCGGCAAGGAAATGATCGCCAGGGCCATTCATACTGCATCGTCGCGCAAAGATAAACTGATGGTGAAAGTGAATTGTGCGGCGCTACCGGCAAATCTCATAGAAAGTGAATTGTTTGGTCATGAACGCGGCGCATTTACCGGTGCCATCGACCGGCGCATAGGTAAATTTGAGTTGGCTAATAATAGCACTCTCTTTCTTGACGAGATTGGCGAATTGCCGCATGAGGCGCAGGCAAAATTATTGCGCGTAATACAGGAACGCGAATTGGAACGCCTGGGAGGTAAACAAACCATAAAAATTGATGTGAGGCTAATCGCAGCCACCAACCGCAATCTTGAAGAGGAAGTGAATGCAGGCCGTTTTCGCGCAGATCTTTATTTTCGCCTGAACGTATTTCCCATCGGTCTGCCTCCATTGCGTGACCGGCCGGAAGATATCGAGCCACTGGCAGTTTTTTTTGTACGGCAATACAGCAGAAGTACAGGTCGCAAGATCAGAAAGATTAGTCCCAAAGTAATACAGCAACTGCGCAGCTATACCTGGCCGGGTAATGTACGGGAACTGGAACATTTAATAGAACGCAGCATATTACTGGCAACCGACGGCATATTGCACGATGTTTATATACCCCAAAATCTGGGTGCAGAAAAACAGGAACAGGCACATCTTTTAAACCGTTCGCTGGAAGAAGTTGAACGCAGCTATATCATTGAAATATTGAAACGATGCGCTGGCAAAATTTCAGGAGAGGGCAGTGCAGCTCAAATATTAAAAGTCCCCGGCAATACACTCCATTCCAAAATGAAAAAATTAGGCATCACCAAGAGCGATTATTTTGCCTGATAATAATTTCCGCAATTGCTTTCATTTCTTCCCTTTATATAGTGAACCGTGTCGTGCTTTCACGATATGAAGTGAAAAATAATCATACTGCATGTAATCATCTTATTGACTGTCAATAATTTGGCGGATTGGCATTGCGTTGGCCTTACCTGGGCATTCGAAACATTTAAAAAATCAAATTATGAAAATTGTAGTCATCGGAGGCACAGGCCTCATCGGAACCAAAGTAGTTGCCAAGCTTCGCCAATCAGGACACCAGGTCATTGCCGCTTCTCCGGCCACCGGCATCAATACTATTACAGGAGAGGGATTGGCTGATGCTATGAGCAACACGGATGTTGTAATAGATCTTGCCAACTCGCCATCTTTTGAAGACAAGGCCGTTCTGGAATTTTTTCAAACAGCAGGCCGCAATTTATTGGCAGCTGAGATCAATGCAGGTGTGAAGCATCATATAGCATTATCCATTGTAGGTGTCGACCTGATGCCGAACGTGGGTTATATGCGTGCAAAAATGGCTCAGGAAGATCTGATCAAACGATCCGGTGTTCCTTATACTATCGTTAGAAGCACACAGTTCCTGGATTTTCTGCCAGGCATTGCAAACCAGGCAACCGACGGAAATGTGGTGCATATTTCGGATGTTCAATTTCAACCCATAGCTTCTGACGATGTAGCTGCCTTCGTGGCCGCAGCGGCATCGGCAGCGCCGGTCAATGGTACCATAGAGATTGCAGGTCCTGAGCGTTTAACCATGCCCGTTTTCGTTGCCCGGTATTTGCAGGACACGAACGACCCGCGCAAGATGGTAGCCAATGCAGAATCGCAATATTATGGCGGAGAAATTCCTAATAATGCGTTGGTACCACTGGACGGACGTGCAAAGCTGGGGGCTATCAGCTATCAAAAATGGCTGGCCAGTCAACTTAAAAAAGCCTAAAAGTTTTCATTGGTCTGCTGTCTGCTGAAACGAAGACGACGGGTGACAGCTTGCCGGGGCGGTTGTAACGGGAATGCACTTTCCACCTGTTCGTGCATCAGGATATCCCTACGCTGGCGTATTATCCTTACGAAAACCAGTCAACAACACGGCAAGTCAACAGGCTGCAGACCAAATTTTCACTTCAATTTCCATAACAACGAAAAACAATTTTTCAATAACCAATATAACTATCATGAATCTCTTTTTTTTATATCCCGCTACAAAAAACAGGGATGATCAATCAGACAAACACGCGCTTGTTCACAATGAGCCACCGCGCAATACAAATGAAGGCAGCGAGTTTTTAGACGATATTATCCATATGGCAGATCTGCCATTAATTTATACCGAAGAAAGTATTGCTGCCGGAAGTCCTAAAAACTTATTCTAAGGCTCCGGCAGGTATGAAACAATGGTTATACCTCATTGCTGTCAGATTTGAAACAATAGTTGTTCAACATCTAAAAAATAAATGTTATGAAAAATTATGAATCACTCAACGATGCTTTATCAGACCTCAGGAAAAAAGGCTACGAAGATGATTTCTCAACACCCACTTTCGGCCTTTATGGCGGTGACCTGGATATGAGACTCGACCCGGACGACTTTCATGTGGATGAGATAGACCCGGTTGAGGAGCATTCCACTTCTGGTGAAATTGTTACACTCTATGCCATTTCTTCATCTGCCGGCGTAAAGGGCACATTGGTGGTGGATGAGGGTGGCACAAATTCCGGGAACCCGAATCCTGAATGTCTTAAAAGTTAAAAACGATGCAGGTATGGTATCATTCAACAAACCTGCAGATGCGGAAATTGATCTGCTTATTTTTGCGCAGGAGAGAACTAGCGTTTCTGCCTCATCACAGTCAGCATCAGCAAAGCAAAGTTATGATACAGCCAAATGAACTGAAATTACACTTGCCAATGGAGGTGGGCAATGGCGTTCTGTCTACCACTACTAAAGCGTGGGAAATTCTTTTGGCCAGCCATAATGGTGATCTGGATAAAGTGAAAAAACTGGCAGATGAGTGTCCTGAATTACTGTATGCACAATATAATTATGCGCCACCTATACACTTTGCAGTTCGTGAAGGTCACACGGAATTGGTAAAATTTTTATTGGCACATGGCGCCCATGACCCAGACTATTTATTTTACCCATTTCAGGAAAGTTTGCAGGTTGTTGCGAATGACAGAGGATACAATGAAATTCGGGATTTGCTTAACGAATATGCAGCTAATCCTTCTGTACACAAGTTCAAGGGAGACAATGGCAAAATATTTTACAAGCGTAGTGAACAGCAAAAGGAATTTGAAAAAGCTGTGGATGAAAACGATTTGGATAAGACAAAGCAAATATTAAAAGAGCATCCTGATTTTGCTTTAGATGAGACGTATTTCTGGAGTGAAGGAATTTTACTGTACGCGGCCAAGAAAAATAATCGCCCAATGATCGATCTTTTAATGAGTTACGGAGCAAAAGTGCCAAACTTGCTAAAATGGGCGCGGGCTTATTATTTTGAAAGATTAGATGGTGCATCATATATGATGGAAAAAGGACTGAATCCAAATACGATGAGTTGGCAACAGGTTACTATTTTGCATGACATGGCGCAGAAAGGATTCATGGATAAAGCAGCATTATTAATACGCTACGGTGCAGATCTGAATTTAACTGACGATGCCTACCAATCAACCCCGCTGGGTTTGGCAGCAAGGTGGGGGCAAACAGAAATGGTAGAATACCTGCTCACAAAAGGGGCGGATCCAAATAAGGCAAACGCTTCCTGGGCAACACCTGTAGCATGGGCAAGAACGAAAGGACATGTTGAAATTGAAAAGATGCTGGTAAAGGCAGGAGCAATATAATTTCAAAAGAAAAACAAACGCCCGCAAGAAGATTTTTTAAACGCCGGGCGAAATCCCCTGAATCAAATGATTCGGGGGATTTTTAATTAGCGTGATGCGCTACTAATTAAAAACAAAAGTCTGCTGTGTATATATTTCTACATTTTTGATCTTACTGCTGATTTTTTATTCTGCTCCGTTAACATGTTATTTACAAGTTGTTGTTGGTGCTTCACGTCCAAACTGTATCAGGTTTTATTAGTAAAGCGATTAGTCAAAGAAATAGCTGAGCAGTCATGGACAAATCCATCAAACAATCAAAAAAAGAGAGTTATTTTTTTCCATTTATTTTTTTTCTGTTTGCTGCAATGCATTTGCAGGCTCAAAATAACCATCTGGTTGATACCAGCAGGTACCTCACGCTGAAAGAATGTATCAATTATGCCCTGCAGCACCAGCCCGCATTGAACCAATCGCGGATTAATGTTTCTGTTGCAAGGTTAACCAATGAAATCAACGCCTCGGGCTGGTACCCGCAGGTAAGCCTAAATGCTAACCTCACTCATTATATACAGTTGCCAACATCTTTTTTTGCTGATACATCGGCCAACGGTGGAGCAGTAAAACAAAAAACAGGAATTGCGAATACCGTAATTCCCACTTTGTCAGTGACACAGGCCCTATTTACCCCCTATCTTTTATACGCTTCAAAAAATGCAGCGCTTCTTACAAAGCAGGCAGAACAAATTACAGATAGTACAAGGATAAATGTTGTGGCTTCCGTTGGCAAAGCGTTTTATAACCTGCTGCTGACGCTGGAACAGATCAATGTGCTGACAGAAGATACTGTCCGGCTAAGACAAAATGTTACTGACACTTATCACCAGTATATGGGTGGTATTGTGGATGAAACAGACTATGAACAGGCTACCATTACGCTGAACAATTCAAAAGCATTGCTAAGACAGGCAAGGGAGAATGTGGTACCGCAATATGCTGTGCTAACGCAAATGATGGGTTTTCGTGCCGACCAGCAGTTCAATGTAAGTTTTGACACGCTTCAAATGATGAATGATATTGCCTTTGATACCACACAGCAGCTGCAATATGAAAAACGGATCGAATTCAAACAGTTGGAAACCCGGAAAGATTTACAACGTTCACTGACGGGTTACTACCGGAATTTATTGCTGCCCTCGGTAAGTGCATTTTATAATTACAACTATGAGTTTGAAAGCAATACACTTTCCAACCTGTACGCAAGCGCGTTTCCTAATTCATTAATAGGTCTGTCGGTCAGCTGGCCCATCTTTACAGGCTTTTCGCGGGTAAAAACAGTACAGCGCTCAAAACTACAGGAACATTTGCTGGATTGGGAACAGGAAGATGTAAAACTTCAGATCAAGAGTGAATACACATCGGCGCTGGCCAACTATAAAACTAATCTGTACAACCTGGGCGTATTGCAGGACAATGTAGCCATGGCAAAACGGGTATATTTTGTAGTAAAGCTCCAATACAACCAGGGCATTGTTGCCTACCTGAATGTAATAACGGCCGAATCTAATTTGATCAGTTCACAGACAAACTATATCAATGCATTGTACCAGGTATTGTCAAGCAAAATAGATCTGCAGAAAGCATTGGGTGTTATTAATTATTAACCAGTTAAAGCATAATAAACCGACCGATGTATAAAGTTTTATTCAGTATGACGTCTATACTTTGCACAATTCTTTTTTCGTGTAAACAAAAACAAGCACCGCCCGCGCTGCCCACACCCGTTAATTTATATGCAGTCAGCATGCAACCTGTTTTGTATTATGACAGGTATCCTTCCACTGTACAGGCGCTGAGCCAGGTAAATATTGTGCCCGAAGTACAGGGTTATATTACAGGCATATTTTTTAAAGAAGGTGATCGGGTAAAAAAAGGACAGAAGCTGTATGAAATTGATAAACGCTTATATAGTGCTGCAGTAGACGGAG
>Ga0097621_100002466_pt1 | contig 12670 bp, 5 predicted proteins | sample KBSMisM72_FD_73165 | JGI IMG/M metagenome (GOLD analysis project Ga0097621, IMG submission 73165) | Miscanthus rhizosphere microbial communities from Kellogg Biological Station, Michigan, USA - KBS Miscanthus M7-2 (version 2) (version 2) | ecosystem: Host-associated > Plants > Roots >... | reverse complement strand
ACGTCCGGCCGGGCCGGATAGCGGAACCGGACGCCTTCGAACACGATCGATCCGTCGAACGTCGACGGACGGTCGCCGCCCTCGAGTGGAATGGCCGGCACCTGTTCGACGAGCGCGAATGCCCAGGCGGTTGCGCCGATGGCACGCAGCGCTTCGGCGCCGAAACGCGTGCTGTTGCGCAGACCGCGCGCGACGAGAAGCGCGTAGAGGATGAAGGACAACATCCCGCCGGTTGTCATGCGGCCCTGGACGATGAGACTGCCGCCGACCCAAATCGCGAGAAGCGCCGCGAACTCGCCAGCGAGGACGGACACGCCGCCGAGCGTCGCCCTCGCCTTTACTTTCCGTTTTGCGTACTCGAACCCGCGCGCCAGCTGTCGCTCGAAGCGGGCGCGCTCGGCGGGCTCCTGCGAGAACGCGCGGACGGTGCGCACGCCCGCAAGGACTTCGGTCGCTGCGGCGCCGGCTTCGCCGTGCGCCGTCTGGACGTCGGCCGCCATCGATTTCACGCGGCGTCCGAGCCACCACGACGCGAACGCAATCGGCGGCAGTCCCAGCAGCATCAGCACGGTCAGCCGCGCCGACGTGTAGAACAGCAGCGCCGTCGCGCCGACGACGAGCACGACGTTCTTCAGCGTTTCCGCGAGCTCCTCGCCGAGCGCGTGCTCGAGCGGCGGCACGTCGGCCCATAGCCGCGTGGCAATCTCGCCGGTGTCGCGGCTGTCGAAGAACTGAATGTCCTGCCGCAGCAGCGTGTGAAAGACCAGCGTGCGAAGCCTGACGCCGACGCGCTCCGCGCCGATGCCGAAGCAGTAATCGCGCCCGGCCGTCGCAACCGCTTCGACAACCAGGATGCCGACCATCATCAGCGACAGCCGATTCAGCTGCTCGAGGTGTCCCGCGCCGATCGCGTCGTCGAGGATCAGGCGGACGACGTAGGGGTAGACGAGCGCGGTCAGCGTGCTGAAGACGACGAAGATGGCGCCGAGCAGGTACGGGCGGCGCTCCGCCCAGACGAGCCGGCCGACGCGGCGGACCTGAGCCAGCAGCGTCACGCTACCTTTCGAACCGCAGCACGATGCGAATCTGGGGGTATTCGGAGTTGTAGAACGACCCGAAATTCGGCGAGCCGAGATTCGATTGAACGTCGACGGGCAGGAACGAATCGAGCGCGTTCCAGACGCGCACGCCGAGCCACGGCTCGAACTTGAAGAGTTTGATGTGCCGCTCGATCCCCGCTTCGAGCCGGAAGTACGTCGGGAACCTCAGCGAATTGCGCGGGCTCACGTAGTCGAGCGCGTCCGTCGTGGGCGACCACGGGAAGCCGTTGCGCCAATCGGCGATGCCGACGAGAAGCCATTTCGGCCGCGGCATGAAGCGCGCGCGGGCGAGCAGCCGGTTCGGCGCGTCCGTGGGCGCCGGCGCGTATTCGTTGCGCCCGAGCACCGGCCACATGATCGTGTCGAAGTAGTTCGACATCGCGTTGAGGTCGGCGCGCGCGCGCGATCGTGTGTACGAGACGTTCACGTCCGCTTTGTCGCCTGCGGAAAAGTGCACGCTGACTTCGCCGCCGAGATAACTCGACTTTCCGTTGCTCGCCAGCAGCAGCTGCCCTGTAGTGAGGCCCGTGCGAATGGGATCGACGTTCAACTCGTCACTGCCCTGTCGATCGAGCATGCCGACGTGCATCGACCACTTGGGGTTGAATCGATAGTCGAGGCCGAGGTCCCATGTGCGACTCCGCGGCGTGTCGAGGCCGTCGACGGCTGGCGTGTACAGGACCGCCGGGTCGAGCGGCGACACGCCGTTTGCCTGAAAGCGCTGATCGACAACCGCCGGGAACATCGCGAAAGCGCCGACGGTCGACGGCGTGCGCTCGTAGAACAGGCCGAAGCCGCCTCGAAGCACCGCGGCGCCGCTCTTGTCGAGCAGCACGGCGCTCCCCACACGCGGAGTGACGTTGAACCGGTCGAGGACGCCGTCGCGATCGATACGTCCGCCGAATTCGACGTACCACCGGGAATTCGGCTGATAGCGATCCTGCGCGAACAGCGCGATATCGGTCGTCTGCTGCGACTGCGCCGTCAGCGCCGGCGAATACGTCAGCATCCGCGCGAGGCTGCCGTCCGACCGTTCGATCAGCACCGGACGGCTCACGCTCGTGCCGTCGTACGTGTTGCGGAGGAGATCGAGGCCGCCCTTGAACAAATGTGTGCCGTACTTGGTGTTCTTCGACCCTGAGAGGGTCGCGATCACCTGGTAGGTGGCGGTCTCGCGATGCTGTTCGTTGAAGAAGTTGCCCTCGGTCGTGTCCGGCAGCAGCTGCATGGACGACGGCCCCTGCGGGAACACGTCAGTCGTGAAGCGATGCACGTGGACCGTCGTCTCGCCGAAGAGCGAGTCGGTCCAGACCGCACGTTCCGTCAACGCGATCTCGCTCGCGCGGACCCGAGTGTCGACGGTCGCGTCAGGCGGCGTCCAGGTGCCGAGCAGATCCCGGTGCGTCTTTCCAGGGAACCACCCGAACGTGCCGACGAGCGAGTGACGCGCGTTGAGGTTGGCGTCGGCGCGCGTGAACGAGCTGAACGACGTCGAGCTGTGGAGGATGTCTTCCGACAGGCTCGGCACATCGGCGGCGTTGTAGATGAACTGCATCGCCTGCTGGACGAACAGCTTCTCTTTGACGATTGGCCCGCCCACTTCCAGACGCGGCGCCCATCGGCCGAGGCCGATGATTTCGACCGGCGACCCGCGATGGGTGCGGAATGTGGGGTCGAAATCGTTGATCCGGAGCTTCCATGTGTCACTGGCGCGGCGCGTCTGGATGATCACGACCCCTGAGGAGAACCGCCCGAATTCCACTGCGTAGGGATTGGGAAGCACCGAGACCGACTCAATCGCGTCGTCTGGCAGCATCACGCGGGACAGACCCGTCGAGGGATCGACCATCGTCACGCCGCCGAGCTGGAGACCGGCCTGGCTTGGCCGGCCGCCGCGGATGCTGACGCCGTTGGGCGCCTCGATGACGCTCGCCAGCAGGCGCATCGTCGCCTGCAGTCCTCCGCCGCCCGACGTGAACGTCTCGATTTCCTTGCCGCTGATGGTCTCGGTCTGCGACACCGTGCCTTCGTTCGAAATCACCGGGCTCTTGGCGGTGACCTCGACGCTTTGCGAGATGCCTTCGATCGGCACGTCGATCATGACGTCGGAGGATCGTCCGGCCACGACATCGACCAGTGCGGATGTCGTGACGAACGACGTGAGCGACGCCGTGGCTTTGTACCGGCCGGGGGGAAGGCCAACGAAGCTGAAGTGTCCGTTCTCGTCGGTCAGTCCCAGCGCGACTTGCTTGTTGGCGCCGTCCGTCAGGATGACTTGCGCGCCGGGAAGGTTGACGGTGTTCTGCGTGGTGACGAATCCTTGTACGACGCCCGTTCGGGGCGGCTGCCCCGCGGGTTGTCCTTGCGCGGCGGCAGCCGCGGGAACGAGTGCGACGAGAAGAAAAAGAAGGAATCGGACGGCTGACATCGCTCTCACTAGCTTACGACCTTATGCGCCGCATATCGCGACGACTCCACAGACGACGAGCCCGAGTGCAGCGCCGGCGAGTACATCGACGGCGTAGTGGTACCGCCCGACCACGCACGCAACGGAAATGCTGCCCGCAAAGAAGAGCATCATCGCACCGACGAGCGGCAACGAAGAGATGACGCCAAGCGCGACAGCGAGTGTGACCGCGACGTGACCGCTCGGAAAGGTGTTGACGCCTGTCGTCGCGTTCTTCACGACGTAAGACGCCAGCCGATGCAGACGGCTGGCCGCGAGTACGGCCGGCTTTTCGATGGCCCACGGCGGACGCGTCTGAAACACGGCCAACGGCGCGAACGCCCCGAGATCCGCCGCAAGCACCATCGTCCAGTAGCGATTCGCGCGGAAGGAATTTCCCGTCAGCGCGAGTGCGGCAAAGCCGCCGGGCAGCAGCACGAAGCACAACGTATAGATCACGTCGAGATAGGCGACGAGCCACCACGGCCATCGCGCGAACCGCGTCGTCGGATCGCCGAACCATCGTCGATCCCATTTGAGCAGCCACGCTTCCAGATTCGGCGAGGGCGCGACGAACAAATAGCCGGTGAGGTAGTAGCCCACCGAGACGTACAGGAACGGCGCCCAGTCGCGCAGGTATGACGGCGTTTCGCGCGCGACGACCCAGATCGCGGCGATCTGGACCGCCGAGACGGCGCTGATAATCAGCCGCCGTACCGAAGGCACGGGGCGAAGCCAGCAAACAGTTCCGAGATAAAGGAAATAGAGGAGTGCTATCCACTCCGACGAACGCACGTTCACACGATACTTCAATTAATATCACCCGTATGCGTTCAACCCTCCTCTTTGCCGTCGCGGCATCTGCCATTGTCGTGGCACAAACGCCGGCGCCCGCGTCGCTCATGACGCAGGATTCAGTGAACGTGTTTCGGCGATTCTCGATCGACCGCGCGAAGGACCTCGAGTTCTACGGCGAAGTCGTCGCGCTGCAGCCGTTGAATGCGCTGAACATGCCGGGCGGTGGACAGATGTCTCTGTTCCACATCGGGACCTCGCAGTTCAAGTTCACGACGGCCGGAAATCGCGTCGAACCGTCCGGGCCAGTGCTCGACGTGACGGGCTTGCGTGTCTTCACGTACTTCTATGCGGACGAAGCCGCCGTGACAAAGGCGTTCACGTCGCACGGATATCCGGCACCGCAGTTCGAGGGACCCGCAGGACACCGCCGCGCGATGGCTACCGATCCGGACGGCCAGTGGGTGGAGCTGGTTGTGGGGGGCGATTCCGCGCACTTCGAGGTCGGTGCTACTGTGTCGAACGTCGAACGGAGCCGCGCGTTTTATCGCGAGTTCGTCGGCCTCGACGAGCTGCCGCCGGTCGACACGGCGTTCGGCAAGACTTATCGCTTCAAGCTGGGCAACCGCAGCAGCAACATCCTGAACCTCTGGTCGGCACACCCCGGAGCCGCAGCAAACACTTATACGGCCGGCATTCAGTACGTGGTCAGCGACGTGGACTCGGTCGATGGACGAGCGAAGGCCAGCAACGTGAAGATCACGCAGCCGCTCGGCATGTTCGGACAAGGGCTGAAGACCGTCTGGCTCGCCGATCCCGACGGCATCACGAACTACTTCGCGCAGATCCTCCGGACGACGCAACGCTAGCGCGCACTAGCCTCCATGCCCGGCGCGAAGCGCGGACGCAAGGTTGCGTTGCGCCTCGTCGAATGCGGGCTCGAGCGAGACCGCCTGTTTGAACTCCTCTATCGCGTCCCGAAAGTCGCCGGCAGAGGCCAGTGCGACGCCAAGATCGTTGTGGAGCGATGAGGAACCTGGCATCGCGTGCAGCGCCGAGCGGAAACACTCCACGGCCTCTTTGAACTTCCCGCGATCGAGCAGCACACGGCCAAGGCCGTACTGAGCCGCGGCCATGTTCCTATTCGCGTCGACCGACTCAGCGCTGCGGCTGAGTGCTTCGGCGAAAGACGTGATCGCTTCCGCGTAGTTGCGTTCGCGAAGCCACGTGACGCCGATGATGTTATACACGGCGTCCGTGTCGGGTACGACCGCCCCGAGATAGCGGCTGCCGAGAATCACACGAGCACCGGTGGCCGAAGACGTCCGCGCTGGGCCGAAGCGGTACGCGTTGTCGAGGAGCGCCAGATACATGTCCAACCTCGAGACGGAAGGCGCCAGGCGATCGCCGTCGAAACATCGTGGACACCACGAGGTGAGCGAGGCGATGTCGTACAGCGTGGCGGGTACACCCCCTCCTCGCGCGGCGGCCGAGCGCACGCTGTATTCCTGCAGCGGGCGATCGTCGGACACGGCAGACACGTTGGCCGTCGCACGCGCAAGTGTCGCCGCCGATCCGACGAACATGCCCGCGATCTCGGTCGGCATCCCAAGATCGAGGCGCTGAAGGTCAGCGCGCACGAGCGGCTCGCGATCGAGCACCTGCGACACACGCTCGGGATCCATTTCGATCTTCGCCGCCGTGGTGCCCACCAAAAGCAGTTCCGGGCCCATCCCTGACAGCAGCACGGACTGCGGAAAGACGTCGACAAACGCTCGAACCATCGCAAGGCTTGTCGCCGCCGGCACTTGATAGGCCGGCAGCCACTGACTCAGGTAGCCTCCTGGTTTCAATCGAGAGAGAGCCAGCATGTAGAACTCGCGCGAATAGAGTGCGGCCACGCCTGCTTGCGCAATCGGCGGCGGCTCCAGCGTGATCAGGTCGTACTGCGCCGGCGTCACCATCCGGAGGTGCTGGCGTCCGTCATTGATGTACACCTTGACGCGTCGATCGCCGAGGACGTCGCCGTTCACATCTCGAAAGGCGCTCGCTTGCTCGAGCACGCTGCGTGACAAGTCCACGACCTCGATGCGCTCGACCGACGAGTGAAGCGCGGCGGCATGTGTCGTGTTGCCGACGCCGAAACCAATCACGAGCACCCGTGCGCCGTGTCCGATCGAGAGCAGGGGCACATGGGCTAGCGCTCGCATGTAGCGCTGATCCAGCCACGCCGTCGACGACATCGGATGGCCGTTGGTGATTAACCCGCGTCCGCGCACGGGCGATTCCGTCACTTCGATCACTTCGTTGACGCCCTCGCTCAATGAAAGCACTCGCTCGCCCGGCATCAGCGGAGCCATTGCCTCTTTGAGGATGTGATCCGGCGCGAGGCGCAGCCAGCCGGCGAGGGCGCCCGCGACGACGACGACCGAAATTGCGAAGGCAGGCGCCGCGCGCCTCGTCGGGATCGTCAGCGCGAGCGGCGCAATGGCGAGAGCGGCTGCCAAAGTGAGCACCGTGGCGCTGCCCTGAGTGCCAAACGCTGGGAGGAGCACGAATCCCGCAACCAGCGAGCCGACGACGGCGCCCATCGTATTCGCCAAATACAACGCGCCTGCTCGTCGTCCCACTGAGGCTTCGGCGTGTTGAACGACAGCGTTCGCCAGCGGGAAGGAACAGCCAATCAGAATCGCGGGCAGGCCGGCTTCGAACAGAATCGGCCGCAGGTTGTGCCACAGCTCTGACTGCGGCGCGATCGCAGGGACATGCGCGAACCCGAGGCCCGCGAGCACAGCGCATACGAACAGCGCCAGCACCAGCATCAGTGTTTCCGCGGGCCGCCGAAGCGATCGAGCCAAGGCGCCGCCAAGCAGCGACCCTGCACCGATGCCAACGAGCAGGACACTGACGACCAGCGAGAACACAGAGCGGAAGCTTCCGAGCAGCAGCGTGAAGTGACGGAGCCAGACGATCTCGATGCCCATCGCCGCGAACCCCGACAACAGCAGCGCCGCGCACGTCCACACGATCGTCTTTGACGTACCACGTAACGGCGCTTCCGGCGCAGGTCTGCCGCGGGTCGGCGTGGATCGTGCGCGGCTGCTGCCCGCAACCGCGAGCGCGCCGGCACCGGCGACGACGTTGACGACGACGGCGACCAGCTGCGTCGTGTGCAGGCCGCTGAGTGGCACGAGCAGATAGTCCGCCGCGAATGCGCCGGCCGCGGCGCCGAAGGTGTTGACGCCGTACAGCAGCGCAATCTTCCAGCCGCCCGCGCTCTCGACGTCGTGGCGGATGAGATGACGAACGAGGAGCGTCAGCGTCGCGCCCATGAGCAGCGTGACCGGCCCGAGCAGCACAAACGCGATCAGCGCTCTTGCGGCGTACGAGAGAGGCGACAAGACGAACCAGCCGCTGCTGTCGGCGACGTACGAGGACGCTCGGGCAGCGAGCGGAGCGAGCATCGGGAGTGTCAATGAGACAGCAAGAGCAAGCGCGGCAATCAGAAGCTCCGCGTACCCGTACGCGCGAAGCAGCGTTTCGGGAGCCGTCGCGTAACGGCGATCGGCCCAGCGCCCGGCAATGTAGCTGCCCACGCCAAGACCGAGCATGAAGATCGCGACGACGAGAGACGACGAGTAGATCGTGTTCCCGAACACCGTGCCGAACTCGCGCACCCACACGACCTGGTAGACGAGTCCGCTGACGCCGGAACAGAGAAAGAGAAGGTAGACGAGACCCTGGGGCATGTGACAGGCCGAAGGATCCCGATCGATCCTTCGGCCTCGGTGAAGTGGACTACTTGAGATCCAGGGTCAGACTGATCTTCATGAGTCGTGGGTTGCTGATCGCCGTCGGCGTGAGCCAGGCGTTGCTCGTCAGCGCGTAGGCGGCGTTGGCCGTCAAGATCGTGCTCGCGTTGGTCAAGTTATACAGGTCGATATTGACCGTCGCTCTCAAGCCGCGGTACTTCAGCACCTTCCCGACGCGGAAGTCGATCTGGTTATCGCGATCGAGATACACGGTGTCGGGATTGATGATTTGCAGCGTCGTGTTCTGTGTCGGGGCCGTCGTCCCCGTGAGCAGCCGGCCGAGATTCGAGTTCGTCGCGAGATACGCGTTCGTCGCGACGAAGTTCGCCGCCAGGCCGGACGGCTGCGCGCCACCGGCGCCGTTGCCGTTGGTGTTTGTGATGCCAGGCACGCTGCGGAATGTCACCGCGAGCTGCACGTCGACCTTCGGAACTGTGTAAACGACCAGTCCCTTGAAGTTAGTGAGCCACGGCTCGACGAGATGACAGAACTCTTTGGCGAGCTGCGGTCCTGCCGCCGTTGTTCCAGCGGCATTCGTCGGGCCGTTCGTCAGCATTTCCGGCACTTGCGCGATCACCGCGCAGTTATCCGCCACGGTATGTCCGGTGCTCGTCCCGACCTGGAACCGCAGGCCGTTCTGCAGCCGTCCGCTCAGGCTGACGTCGACGCCGTTCCAATGCTCGTACTCCTCGCCGTACTTGTCAGACAGCGTGTTGTACAGCTGGCTGGCGATGCCGGTCGGCGTGAGCTTGGTCGGGCTGATGTTGTAGTAATTCAATTGGTTGCCGCCGCCACCGGGCAGTCTGGAGTCGGTCGGCGTAGTCACCGTGAACTGCTGATAATCGCCTGGCCCGGCAAGGATGTTGTCGACGACGGGAAAGTTCTGCCAGATGCGCCGGTAGTAGCCGACTTCCACCGACATCCGCATCGGCAACTGCTGCTGAACACTCCCTGAGAATTCCCAGTTGCTCGGCCGGTGGCCCCAGCCGGTCAGCAAGTCCGGATCGAACGTCGCGCCCGGAATCGCCGTGCCGAACGCGTTGTTCGCAATCGGGCCGCAGTTGTCGCCTCCGGTAGCCGTGAGATTCTGCGCGGCCGAACTTGCCAGGTTGCAGTCGACGACTTTGTTGTTATTGGAATCCGTCCATGGCCGCGTCGTAAATGTCTGCAGCGCATTCACGGGATTGGGCGAGACGCCGAAGCCATTCAGTGTCTGGCCGAGCAGATATTTGTTGGCGGCCGCTTTGATGGCCGTCTTCCCGTCGCCTCGGGGATCCCACACCACTCCCGTTCGGTATGTGATGTCCTTCCAGTTCAAGTTGTCGGTCTCGGGGAAGCTGAGGTTCCGGTTGCCCAAGCCAATCAGCGGACTCCCTGGACCGACGGTTTGCGCCGGGAAACTGGTCTTGAACCAGTCATATCGAATGGCGCCCATGATCGTCGTGCGGTTCAATCGCCAGCTGTCCTGCGCGAACATGCCGAAGTCGTGGTCCTCGTTGCTGAGCGACAGGAATGGAGCCCCGTACTCGGTCAAGCTGACTGGCGAGGTGTTGAGGAAGGTGTAGCTGATCGGCTGGTACGCGTAGTTGTACGTGTCGAGATGGCCGAACGTGTCGTTCCAGCCGGCCTTGAACGTGTGCGTGCCTGTCACGTAGGACGCCGCAACACGATAAGTAAAGTTCGGCACGAGCGTGTTATTGAGCCCGCCGTTCGGCGTCGACGCGAAGCTTCGATAGATCAGGTTATTGGACTGCTCCGTCACCGAGATCATGTTCTGGATGGCGGCAGCCTGCGCGTTGGTGAGCGATCCGCCGTTGCCGGTATCCCGCAGGTCCATGTTGCCCCAGCGTTCGAACAGGTGCATGCCGACGAACTCCAACAGGAATTTGTCGGTGACCGGCGACGCAAATTCCACGTGCTCCTGACGGAGGCGGGGGAAGCGCCGATCGTTGCCCGCTTCGGGTGCGCGCAACGTCGCGCCGTTCACGCCGATGAACCACGGGCAGTTGCACCACTCGTCGATCTTCTGTTCGGCGGCGATCTTGATCTTGGGTGTCGCCTGCCAGGTGAGGCGCAGGTTGTTCTGCTGCACGCGTCCACGGTTTTCCGCGGGCTGCGTGGTGTCCGCTACATACGTCCACGCGTTAGGGTTGTACGCGTTCGCATTCGCGAAGATGCCGGCGTAGGCATTCGCACGGTTGAACCGTGTCGAGAACCAGAACCACACCTTGTCGCGCCGGATCGGCCCGCCAATCGACTCGTTCAGGTCCCAGGTGTTGTCGATCTGCGTCGGCGTCGGCAATCCGGCCGCCTTCAACGCGTCGGTGTAGTTGTTCCCCTGCATCGACTGGTTCGCGAACGTGAAGAACGTCGAGTTGGAGAATGTGTTGCCGCCGTCCTTCGGGATGAAGTTGATGCGGATGCCGCCGGTCGACATCTCGGCGGAGAGCGACGTCGTGTCGACGGCGATTTCCGCGGCGGAGCCCACATCGGGCTGCTGTCCGCCGATGTTGCCGCCCGCCTGCAGCGTCATGATGCTGAGACCGTTCAACATCACGCGCTGGTCGACAGCTTTGCTTCCGTGCACGGTGAGGCTCTGTCCGACGTCCGCAATGCCCGCGCCGCCGACGTCGGCCCCGCCGCCGTTGGTACCCGGCGCGACGCGTGCCAGGGTGAAGTACTGCCGCGAACTCGGCAGCGCCTGGATGGAGTCGTGATCGAGCACGACTTCCTTCTTCGTACTAGAAATGTCGACAAGCGGGGTCTCGCCGGTCACGGTGATGGTTTCCGCCACCGCGCCGACTTTCAACGACGCGTCGGTCGAGGTCGTCGCCGACCCTGACACATCGACGCCGTCGCGCTTGACGGTACTGAAGCCGGTGAGCGTAAACGTCACCGTGTAGCTGCCGGGCCGCAGGTTCTCGATGCGATAGTTGCCCGCGCCGTCCGACACGGCCGTGCGCGTTTTCTCGATCAGCACCGGGCTCGCCGCTTCCACGGTGACACCAGGCAGCACGGCGCCGGACACATCTTTCACTTGTCCGGCGATGGCTCCTTGCGCGAAAACCGCAACTGGCACAAGGAGCAGACAGCCCACCAACACGACACGCCGCAACGCAACACGCATACTCGCCCTCCGTCTAACCGCGGATTCCGAGTGTTCAGGGTTGGTACATGCGGCGCATCATAGGAAGGTGACATATCACTGTCAACGACTCTCAGCGGGTCCATACATGAAATGGTGAAGGCTATACTGCCTGCGCAACGCGTCCGGAGCGAGGCGCGCGCTGTAGAATCCCCAGGTCCATTCGAACCCGAGGAGGAGTCATGGAGTCCGTCGTCACTCGACCGATGACTGGTCAGGAATATCTCGAGAGCCTGCGCGACACGCGCGAAATCTGGATTTACGGCGAACGCGTCAAGGATGTGACGACGCACCCGGCGTTTCGCAACACCGTGCGGATGATCGCGCGCTTGTACGACGCGCTGCACGATCCCGCCAAGAAAGACGTGCTGACGGCCCCGACCGACACGGGAGGCGGCACGTTCACGCATAAGTTCTACAAGGCGACCAAGACGGCCGAGGAACTCGTCGGGGCCCGGGACGCCATCGCCGAATGGGCGCGGATCTCGTACGGGTGGATCGGCCGGAGCCCCGACTACAAGGCGGCGTTTCTCGCGACGCTTGGCGCCAACGACAAGTACTACGCGCCCTTCGACGAGAACGCGCGCCGCTGGTACAAGAAAGTCCAGGAAGAGGTCTCGTTCGTCAACCACGCCATCGTCAACCCGCCCGTCGATCGCGACAAACCGCTCGACGACGTCAAAGACGTATACATGCACGTCGTCAAAGAAAAAGACGACGGCATCGTCGTCAGCGGCGCCAAAGTCGTCGCGACGACGTCGAGCTTGACGCACTACAACTTCATCGCCAACAACGGCGCGCTGCCGATCAAGACCAAGCCGTTCGCGTTCGTCTGCATGGTCCCGACCGCGGCGCCAGGCGTGAAGCTCTTGTGCCGTCCCTCGTACGAATACATGGCCTCGACAATGGGGACACCCTTTGACTACCCGCTGTCCAGCAGGATGGACGAGAACGACTCGATTCTGATCTTCGACAACGTGTTCGTCCCCTATGAGAACGTGTTCGCGTACGGGGATATCGAGAAGGTCAACAACTTCTTCCCTCGATCGGGCTTCTTGCCGCGATTCATGTTCCAGGGCTGCACGCGGCTCGCGGTGAAACTCGACTTCCTGGCCGGACTGCTGCTGAAAGCTGTCGAAGCCACAGGCGTGAAGGACTTCCGCGGCGTGCAGGCGCAGGTCGGCGAGGTGCTGGCCTGGCGCAACTGTTTCTGGGGGCTCACCGACGCGATGGCGCGGACCACCACGCCTTGGACGCCGGGGTACGTGCTGCCGAATCTCGACTACGGGCTCGCGTACCGCGTGATGGCGTCCATCGCGTACCCGAAGATCAAGGAGATCATCGAGAACACGCTGGCCAGCGCGCTGATCTA
>Ga0097621_100002463_pt1 | contig 12672 bp, 7 predicted proteins | sample KBSMisM72_FD_73165 | JGI IMG/M metagenome (GOLD analysis project Ga0097621, IMG submission 73165) | Miscanthus rhizosphere microbial communities from Kellogg Biological Station, Michigan, USA - KBS Miscanthus M7-2 (version 2) (version 2) | ecosystem: Host-associated > Plants > Roots >... | reverse complement strand
GTGCGCCGCAAGCTTCAGGAGGTCGCGCGACTGGCATCCTTTTCGCAAGGGGAGTCCGTGATCAGCAAGGGGCTGGCGATCAATAGTCTGATGGACACCTGCACTGACGACATTGAAATCTCGGTCGATATCCAGAGTTACCAGCGGCAAAGCATGACCGGAAAAGAAGAGTTGCGAACCGCTACCACCGTGGTTCGTGCGCACCTTAGCAGCCTCAAGGTCGAATTCCTCGACCTGAATATCGATGTCGGGCCAAACAAGCAAACCGCCGTAGTCGATCTCACCGCTAAGATTCGCGTGCCCGGCGAACAGGAGTTTTTTCCTCAGGAACTGAAGTTCACCCTGAAAAAGGTGGATGGCAAATGGTTGATCCGGAAAATTGAGACGGTAAAGACGCTTTCCTGACTTGCTACCGTTGCACTCGCGCGCTGCCGCCCTCGACGAGGGCTTCGACTTCTTTGAGTGATGCCATGGACGTATCTCCAGGCGTGGTCATCGCAAGCGCGCCGTGCGCGGCCCCGTATTCGACAGCCTTCTGCGCGTCATTAAACCTGAGGAATCCGTAAATAAGGCCGCTGGCAAAGCTATCTCCGCCGCCGACGCGGTCAAGAATCTCGAGATCGGAGCGTTGCTGGGCTTCGTGGAACTTGCCCGCGGCCCAGCAGATCGCGCCCCAGTCGTTGCGCGTGGCTGATTTGACGGCCCGCAACGTAGTGGCTGCGATTTTGAAGTTGGGAAACATCTTAACCGCCTGCTCGATCATTCGTTTGAACGCGGAAACGTCAATTTTGGAAATGTGTTCATCGGCGCCTTCCACCTCGAATCCGAGACAGGCTGTGAAGTCCTCTTCATTGCCGATCATGACGTCCACAAATTTTGCGATTTCGCGATTGACCTCTCGGGCTCGCTGCTGGCCGCCGACGCTTTTCCAAAGCGAAGGGCGATAGTTCAAATCATACGAAACAACCGTGCCGTGCTTTTTGGCAGCCTGGACTGCTTCGATGAGCAGGGCGGGCGTGGTATCGCTCAGCGCGGCAAAAATTCCGCCGGTATGAAACCAGCGGACGCCGGTTTTTCCAAAGATGCGGTCCCAATCGAAATCTCCTGCCCGAAGTTGACTGGCGGCGGAATTGCCACGATCGGGAATGCCCACGGCCCCGCGAACGCCGAACCCGCGCTCAGTGAAGTTGAGGCCGTTGCGAACCGTTCGGCCGACGCCATCATACGATACCCACTTGATGAATTGTGTATCCACGCCGCCTTGAAGGATGAAATCCTCGATTAAGCGGCCAATATCGTTTTCGGCAAAAGCCGTGCACAGGGCCGTGCGCAGGCCAAAGCAGCGCCGCAGGCCGCGCGCCACATTATATTCGCCGCCCCCCTCCCAGGCTTTGAACTCACGAGCCGTGCGAATGCGTCCTTCGCCAGGATCGAGCCGCAACATGACTTCACCCAGCGCGAGCAAATCATAGTGGCAGCTCTCCGCAGGTTTGATGTTCAAAGTGGCCATTTCGAGAAGCCGAAGATTAATGGGTCGTGGACGAAATTCAAACGCCAACCTTTGCGGTTTCCCTTTCCGAAATGTTGTCCAGTGAATACCCCAGTCTCCGAGAACTGGGGGTAATCACTGAGAGTATTTACGGATTTCACGTGGTAAATTTCCCTAGAAAGGAGTGGGTTATATTATGAAAAAGATTGCATACAGCATGCTGGCAGCAGGTCTTGTTTTGTCATGGGGCACGAGTGCTTTTGCCGCCGAGAACAAGAACTTTGAGCAGAAAGCCGACGATCTGAACGCGACGGCCAAGGCGGGCGAAAAGTTCAATGCGGCGATTCATGCCATCTCAGTTGAAACGGGCGTTCCCGAGGACAGGTTGCGCGACATGCATCAGCAACATCCGCAGGCAGGCCCAGCCGCGATTTTGAACGCGTCAGTGCTGGCCGCTGAGACCAAAGAGTCGCCCGAAGTATTCCTGAAAAACCACCAGAACGGCACTCGCTGGGAAGACATTGCCCGGAAGCATCACGTGCCGATGGAGAAGCTCAATGTCCGACTCGACAACGTGAAGCGCTATGTCGACACGGGTAAATTGCCTGAAAAGGCGCGCAGGCGCGGCTAACAGGGGAATACACCAATCATGAAAAGCGGGTAGGATGTTTCATCCTGCCCCTTTTCCTTTGAGCAACAGGATGGTTAAGCGTTTGGGCCCATGCGCGCCAAGGACCAGGATGCGTTCGATATCGCCTGTTCGGCTGGGGCCGGTGATCAACGAAATAAAGCTCGGATAATCCGGTGAGTATTTGCGCCTCAGAAGGGCGAACGCCTCCGGCAAATCGGGGATGATCTGGCTTGTTCGCGCCACGACCACATGATGGGACGGTAGGACCGACAGAGCACGGCCGCCGGCGCTTCGATTCGTCACCAGGACGCTGCCCGTCTGCGCGACCAGCGCGTCGCACTCGGAGATGCCGGCATCGCAACTCTCCAACTCGTTCACTTCGTAAGGCCGGTCCGTCCAGCACTTCGGCAAATTCAGCGATTGGTCGACGATGCCCGTAAGTTCGCCCTGGTGAATGCCGATTTTTTTCCAGTTTTCGGCATTGGCCAGGGTCTTGAGTGTTTGAGCGAGTTGCTCGTGGTTCTCCACCAACACGACTTCAGCCTTGAGATCAATTGCCATTTTCCGAAACAGGACCAACCGCTCTTCTGCCGTTGACCCCACTTTTGGCAGCCATTCGCGGGCATGTTCGGAAGCAGTGCCGGTGTGATTTGTCCCGGAACTGCTGGCCCCATGTTGGCCCGGCCGCTGCGCCGTAACGCGTAACGCCTCTCTGATCCTTGCAAAAATGTTTTCTCGCTCGCTCATGAACAAACTCAGGTTACCCGCCACAAACCGGGATCCACCAAATTTGTGGTCCCGTTCATCGTCGTTGGCGCCGCTTCCAGAATTCCTTGAAGGTCACTTTCGCGATCGGTGGCAACTCACGCGTACTCGTCCAGCCAAAAGCTGGATCGAGGCGCGTGCTTTTCACAATCGGATGCAGTGTTTGTGCAAAACGGGCGATGGTTTTCACGGCCGAATACAGGTGCGGACGATTCACAATCGCTGCATAACAGCGAAATAGAAGCTTCTCGAGGAATGACGGTCGCTGCGTAGCTGCGTTGCGGCGGTTGTGCAGCAGGTGGTGGTGGAGATCGATTTTGACCGGGCAGGCTTCGGTGCAAGCCCCGCAGAGCGAACTGGCGGAGGAGAGATGTTTCCAATCCTGCAAACCACGCAGATGCGGTGTGATCACCGACCCGATAGGGCCGGAATAAGTCGTGCCGTAAGTGTGACCTCCGACGTTGCGAAAAATCGGGCAGACGTTCAGGCAGGCGCCGCAGCGAATGCAATGCAGCGCGTCACGCTGCTCGGCGTCGGCGAGCAATTCCGTGCGATGATTGTCGAGCAGCACGACATGGTATTCGTCGGGACCATCGGTATCACCGGGCTGACGTGGGCCGCCATATAGCGAATTGTAACACGTGAGCGGCTGGCCGGTGCCGGCCGTGGCCAGCATCGGTAGAAACAGGGCGAGGTCTTCGAGTCGAGGCAGAACTTTCTCGATGCCCACCAGCGTGATCATCGTTTTCGGCAACGCCGCCGTAAGCCTCGCATTGCCCTCGTTCTCGGTGATCGAAATCATACCGGTCTCGGCGATCGCGAAATTGGCGCCGGTCAGGCCGACGTCGGCCGTGATGTATTTTTTGCGCAGAACGCGGCGAGCAATCATCGTGAGATCTTCCGGGTTTTGGGTTGGCTCGCTCCCCAGTTCACGGCGAAAAACCTCGCTGATTTCTCCGCGGGTCAGGTGCATCGCGGGAAAGACAATGTGATACGGCGCTTCTTTGCGAAGCTGAACGATGAATTCACCGAGATCTGATTCGACCACTTGGAGGCCGGCTTCCTCGAGTGCTTCATTGAGGTGAATCTCTTCGGCCGTCATTGCTTTGCTTTTGACAATAGAACGAGCCTTTTTTTCGCGGACGATGCCCAGGATGATTTCGCGCGCCTGTCGGCCGTTACTGGCCCAATGAATTTTTGTGCCGCGGGCCGCCAGTTTCGTCGTGAATTCGTCAAGATAACGGTCCAGGTGATTGATCGCTTCCCATTTGGTTTCGGACGCCCCCTGCCGCGCGCTTTGCCAATCCTGAAAACTGGACTTGGTTTTGTCGCGGACCTGTTCGTATTTGCCGAGGGCAGTCTGGATGATCGAACGATGACGCAGATCGGCTGCGACCCGCCGCGCCTGGCGCCTGAACGTTTGACTGAACGCGGTCATTGTGACTCAGCCGCCATTGGAGAGGGGGAGGGAAGGACAATCGCGGGCTGGCGCGCTTCTGCGCGGCCTCTGCGTTTGACTTTCAGTCTCATTCGCCGGAGAGAATTTCTGCCAGGTGGATTGTCTTCACATTGCTGTGGCGGCGGCTGAGCAATCCTTGAATTTGCATCAGGCAGCTCGAATCGTTTGAGACAATGTATTCAGCGCCGGTATCGAACGCGGAGGCACATTTCACTTCGGCCATGGCGGTCGAGATCATCGGAAATTTCGTCGCGAACGTTCCGCCAAAACCGCAGCAGACTTCGGCGTCCTGCATTTCGACTAACTCCAGTCCGCGAACGTGGCTTAACAATTCACGAGCCGGCCGCTTGTTCCCAAGTTCCCTCAAGCCATGACACCCATCATGAAAGGTGACCTTCGCCGGAAATTTTGCGCCGAGGTCGGTGACACCGAGTTTCGTCACCAGGAAGTCTGAAAATTCGTAGCATTTCGTTGCGAGTTCTTTTGCGGCCGTTTCATTTGCTGTGCCGGTGAACAACTCGCGATAAAACACTTTGAGCATTGCGCCGCATGACCCGGAGGCGATCACGACCACTTCGGCCGAGCGCAACTGGTCCAGCACCGTTTCCGCCACTGTGCGGGCTTCGTCCCAATAACCGGAATTGAACGCCGGCTGGCCGCAACATGCGATCGACTCGGGGCAATCCACCTTATGTCCCAGTTTTTCCAGGATCTTGACCATGCTGATGCCGGCCTGCGGGAACATCAGGTCAACAAAGCACGGAATGAACAGCGTCACAGTCACGCGTCAGGTTATGGAATTTCAATGCGCAAGGTAAACGGTGAAAGAATGTTGAAGACCTGATTACGCTAACCCAAGCTTCCCTTCGGAGGTGATCGAAAGTTTTTGAAAGAATGCCGCGCTGGTGGGATTACTAATGGTATGAAGCCATTTGCCTCCTCCCAGGTGTTGCGCTTGCCGCCAGGCGCCATCGCGCTTCCGGTCCCGATATATGTCGGTGCCGTCCTGGCCCTCAGCCTCATCGCCGGGCTACCTGTGTGGGCTCAGGTCGTCAACGACGGAGCGACCAATACATTGAGCAACGTCACCAACACCATCACCGGCAATGTGGTCGTGGGCACAAATGGCTCGTTCACCTTGCTTAGCCTCAGCGACAACGCGCTGCTGACGAATTCCGGCCTGGGCGCAATCGGTGTCAACACGACCGCCAGGTCCAACGAGGTCCGGCTGATTAGTCCGACGGCGCGCTGGCAGATGGCGGGCAATCTGAACATCGGGAGCAACGGTTCCTTCAATCGCTTGATCGTTAGCAATGGCGCTTTTGTGAGAAACAACCAGGGCAACCTGGGGTTGAACGCAGCCAGCAGCAACAACTTTGCCCTGGCAACCGGCACGGGATCGTTTTGGAGCAACGCTAACGAACTCTATGTCGGCTTCAACGGTGGAGGGAACCAGTTGATCGTCAGCAATGGAGCTGTGGTGCGAAACGCATCCGGATATGTCGGTCTTGGCGGTGTCGGCAATCTGGGGGTGGTTTCCGGTTCAGGAAGCGTGTGGAGCAACGCTGGCGATGTGTTCGTGGGCGTTTTTGGCACCGGCCACCGGTTGGTGGTGAGCAACGCCGGAGCGGTGCGCAACAACTACGGTTTTGTAGGTGTGGACGCTTCTAGCAGCAACAACCTGGTGGTAGTGACGGGCCCGGGATCGCTGTGGAGCAATTCGCTGGACCTCTATGTAGGTTACTCCTCCACAAGCAACCAGGTGATTGTTAGCAACGGCGCGGCGGTCTTCTCCGCAGGTCAGGGCTTCTTCGGTTATACTCCCAGCGCGAAGGTGTATGGCTTGCTGGTGACCGATCCAGGGTCAACGCTGATGTTCGCTTCCAATTTGTATTTTGGCAGCAACGGTTCTCTGGGTCAGCTTATCATCAGCAACAGTGCTGTCCTTGCCAGCAGGGTCGCCTCGATTGGTACGGCCACATCGAGTGTCAACCACCGCGCTTTTGTGACCGGCGCGGGCTCGGTTTGGAGCAATGCCCTGGATTTCTTTGTCGGCTACAACGGCTCAAGCAACCTCCTGGTGGTGAGTAATGGCGCCACCGTGCTGGACAGCGTCGGTGAGATCGGTGGTTTTTTCGGCAGCAACAACCTGGCGGTGGTGACGGGCTCGGGATCGCTGTGGAGCAATGCCTCGGATCTCATTATCGGCCGGCTCGGTCCCGGCAATCAACTGGTGGTCAGCAATGGAGCGCGCGTGCAGAGCCCCCTCGCAACCCTGGGCGCAAATTCTTCCAGCCCCAGCAACACGGTACTGATCGCCGGCGCCGGGTCCTCCCTGACCGTCCCAACAGAGTTTGATGTCGGCGGTGCCAGCACCGGAAATCGATTGATGATCAGCAATGGCGCGGCGGTCCTCGACACGGAAGCCTACCTCGGCTTCGCGATGAACTTCAGCAACAACGAGGCGCTCGTGACTGGGCCGGGATCCACTTGGACCAACCACGACCTTTTCGTTGGCAACGCGGGCAGCGGCAGCCGGCTGGTCGTCACGAACGGCGGGATCGTGGCAGCCGATGGCACAGTGACCATCGGGGCGTTCCTCGGTTCCAGCGGCAACCGCCTGACGCTCGATGGCGGCACATTAGGTGTGGTCAACCCGGCAGAAACCGCCACGCTCGAGGTGCGTCGCGGAACGAATCTCCTTAACAACGGTCTGATTGACGCGGACCAACTACTGCTGACTCTTCCCAGCGGCGCTTTCGAATTCAACGGCGGAACACTCATCACCCGCGGCGCGTTCATCAGCAACAGCGCGCCGTTTGTTGTCGGCGCCTCGGGCAGCACACCGGCGTTGTGGGATATGCGCGCCGGCCCGACCAATCATTTCCTTTCGAACCAATTGTTGGTTGGGAACCTGGTCGCAGGAAATCAAATAACGCTAACCAACGGTGCGCAGCTCACCGCTAATGCCGGCGCTACCATCGGTTTCAAATCCGTCTCCAACCTTGCCATTCTTTCAGGAGTGAGTTCGCGCTGGACCTTGGGTCCGTTGAACGTCGGGGACATGGGTTCGTTCAACACCTTGGTCGTCAGCAATGGCGCCGCCGTTGCCGCAACTCAAACCCAGCTCGGTGCCAGTCTCGGCAGCATCGGCAACCAGGCACAGGTGAGCGGAATCGGATCGACCTGCGACAGCAGTCTGGACCTTTACGTAGGTTATCTCGGGCCGTCCAACCTGCTTGCCGTGAGCCAGGGCGGTCGGATTTCGAACCGCCAGGGTTATCTGGCGGTCAACCTGTTCAGCAGCAACAATGTCGTCCAGGTCACCGGGTCCGGTTCGGTTTGGAGCAATGCCAACGAACTTTACGTTGGGTATGGAGGCGCGGGCAACCGGCTTGTAGTGAGCCAGGGCGGTGCGCTCAACGACACCTCCGCTTTTATCGGCTTCGATCCCTTCGGCAGCAACAATCTCGCGCTGTTGAGCGATCCCGGTTCGATGTGGAGCAACTCGCTGGATATTCTTATCGGCAATTCCGGCGCCAACAACCAGGTCGTCGTCAGCAACGGCGCAGCCCTGTTCGGCCGCGTCGGTTTGTTTGGCAACGGCGCGGGTGCGAACCTGAATTCGGCGATGCTTACCGACACGGGTACCCGCTGGATCCTCAGTTCCAACCTTTACGTTGGGAGCAATGGCTCCTTGAATCAGCTCGTCATAAGCAACGGCGCCACGGTCGCGAACCGTTTTTCCGACCTCGGCAGCGGCACCTCGAGCAGCAATAACCTGGTGATCGTGACGGGTAACGGATCATTTTGGAGTAATGGCAGCGCTCTTTACGTCGGTGACTCGGGCCGCGGAAACCGGCTGGTCATCACGAATGGCGCCGTCGTTTCGGCTGTCATCGGTGAAATTGGCCATAATAGCTCGAGCAGCAGCAATGAGGTCCTGGTCGCCGGGCCTGGCTCCTTTTTCACTATTCCAAACAGTCTCTTCATCGGCAGCTCTGGCAGCGGCAATCGCTTGACCATCGCCAATGGCGGTGCCGGGCGCAACGACTCAAGCTACATCGGCTTTGGCGGCACTAACAATGAAGTCCTCGTAACCGACCCGGGATCTTCCTGGACCAATCTTTCCACTCTTCGTGTGGGCGATATTGGCCCGCGCAATCGCCTCGTGATCTCCAATGCCGCGCAGGTTTATGAGTTTTTCTCCGTCGTCGTCGGGAACGCAGCGTCCTCAACAAACAATCGCATCATTGTGGAAGGCGGCACCCTGCGTGCCGCCAATTTCCTGGGTACTGGTATCCTGGACGTTCGCCGGGGCACGAACGTCCTCAATGGCGGCCTGATTGATATCGATCAGTTGATTCTGACCAATTCAATCGGTTTTTTCGAATTCAACGGCGGCGTGCTTTCCTCGAAAAACACCCGCGTCAGCAACGGCACAGTTTTCCGCATCGGTAATGGCGTCACTTCAGCGACGATGATGATGCAGTCCAACGGCGTGCACGACTTCACTGGTTCACCAGGAATTCAGGTGTCCTCCAATGCCACCCTGACCGGCAATGGCACGATCGTGGGTCCCCTGACCATTTCGAGCGGTGCGAAACTCATTCCCGGTTCGTCGATTGGCCGGGTCGCTTTGAGCAACTCGCCCTCGTTGCAAGGCTCAATCATCATGGAGGTCAGCAGGAATGGAACGACGTTGACCAACGACCAGGTTCAGGTCGCCCCTGGCCTCACTTACAACGGGTCGCTCATCGTAACGAATATTGGGCCCGACGCGCTCTCGGCTGGCGATCGGTTCAAGCTCTTTGATGCCACTTCATTCACGGGATCGTTCACATCGGTGTCGCTTCCGACGCTCGGCTCCGCATTGAATTGGACGAACAAACTGGCTGTTGACGGCACGATCGAGGTGATCGGCATTCCGGTGCCGCAGTTTCAAAGCATTAGTCTTTCCGGCACGAACGTGATCATCACCGGAACCGGTGGCGCGGCAAACAGCAGCTATGCGATTCTCACTGCCACCAACGTGCATCTCCCAGTCACAGACTGGGTGAGTATCGCGACGAACCAGTTTGATTCGAGCGGCGTCTTTTCCTTCACCAACGCCATCGAACCTCAAACTCCTCAGCGCTTCTTTCGTCTTCGAGTCCCCTGAATATTCTAATGGAATTCACACCTGTGTAATTCCATTGAATTTGAGGCGCTGTTTGGAATCTGAGCTGCAGGTAGGGATCTCCATCATCTGCACATCGAAAATAATTTTACTCCGGTATTGCATCATTTTGGAGATTCAGTCAAAAATAACCTAATTTAGTTGGAAACTGAGGTAACCGCTCATTTCCCGAAAAAACAGGCCGGAAATCAGGAAAAATCAGAAAATAAAATAACGTGCCGCCAACAGTCAGAACAGGCCCACCACCAAAACAAGGGCTTTACGATCCGCAATTCGAACATGAAGCGTGCGGAGTCGGATTCGTCGTCAACATTAAGGGCGCGAAATCGCATTCGATCATCAGCCAGGGCTTGCAGGTCCTGTTGAATCTGGATCACCGCGGCGCGTGCGGTTGCGAGGCAAACACGGGCGACGGCGCGGGCATCCTGATCCAAACACCGCACGATTTTCTGAAGCTGGTTTCGCGTGAGGCGAAGGTCTCCCTCCCGGCCCTGGGTGAGTATGGCGTTGGGATGGTCTTCCTGCCGCGCGATAAATCACAACGCAAGGAGTGCGAGAAGATTTTTGGAGAGATTGTCACCGACGAAGGCCAGAAGCTCCTCGGCTGGAGAACGGTGCCCACGAACAACGAGTCGCTGGGGAAGACGGCGAAGGCCGGTGAGCCGTTCGTTCGCCAGGTGTTCATCGGCCGCAGCAAAAAGCTGACGGATGATCTCTCGTTTGAGCGCAAGTTGTACGTGATCCGCAAACGCGCCGAGAACGCGATTCGCTATTCCGGAAAAGTGAAAGGTGGCGATTTCTTTTATCTCCCGAGCCTCTCCTTCAAGACCATGGTTTACAAAGGGATGCTGCTGACGGAGCAGCTCCGGCAGTATTACCCGGACCTCGGCCATCCGGCGATGACCTCCGCGATGGCTCTGGTGCATTCGCGTTTCAGCACCAACACTTTCCCGAGTTGGAACCGCGCCCATCCGTATCGCTACATGGCGCACAACGGCGAGATCAACACCCTGCGCGGCAACATCAACTGGATGCACGCGCGCCAGGCCATGTTCGAGTCCGAGTTGTTCGGCGAGGACATCAAAAAGATTCTTCCCGTGGTCTGCACCGACGGCAGCGATTCGGCAATGTTCGATAACGCGCTCGAATTGCTCGTGCTGGCCGGCCGCTCCCTGCCGCACGCGATGATGATGATGATCCCGGAGCCGTGGACCAAGCACGAGAGCATGAGCCCGGAGAAAAAGGCTTTCTACGAATATCATTCCTGCATCATGGAGCCATGGGATGGTCCGGCCTCCATCGCTTTCACCGATGGTAAAAAGATCGGCGCGGTGCTGGACCGGAACGGGCTGCGTCCTTCGCGATATTACGTGACCAAGGACGACCTGGTCGTCATGGCCAGCGAAGTGGGCGTGCTCGATATTCCGCCGGACCGCGTGCTGCAGAAGGGGCGTTTGCAACCGGGCCGCATGTTCCTGATCGATACGGAGCAGGGGCGCATCGTGGCGGATGAAGAACTCAAGCAAACCATCGCGACCGAACAGCCGTATCGCGAATGGCTCAATACGAATTTGATCCGGCTGGCCGACGTGCCCGATCCCGCAGTCGCCGCGGGTTCCGATCATGAGTCGGTGTTGGAGCGCCAGCAGGCCTTTGGTTACACGTTCGAAGACTTACGCGTGCTCATGCTCCCGATGGCGCTCAACGGCACGGAAGCGCTCGGTTCGATGGGCACGGATACTCCCCTGGCGGTCCTGTCTGACAAGCCGCAGCCGCTGTTCAATTATTTCAAACAGCTTTTTGCGCAGGTCACCAATCCGCCGATTGATTGCATCCGCGAAGAAATCATCATGTCAACGGAGACGGCGATCGGTTCCGAGCGCAACCTCCTCAAGCCGAGTCCGGAACACGCGCGATTGATCGAACTGAAATCGCCGATCCTGACCAATGAAGAATTCGCGAAGCTGCAGCATTTGAATCTGCCCGGCTTCAAATCGATCACCCTCCCAATCCTCTTCAAGGCGGCTGAGGGTCATGAAGGACTCGAACGCGCGATGAACGATTTGTTCGAGAAGGTCAACAAAGCCGTTCGCGAAGGTTACAACGTCGTTGTCCTTTCCGATCGTGGCGTGAACAAGGAATGGGCGCCGATTCCCTCCTTGCTCGCGGTTTCCGGCGTTCATCACCAGATGATTCGTGAGGGCACGCGCACACGTGTCGGGCTGGTGCTCGAGTCCGGGGAACCTCGCGAGGTGCATCATTTTTCTGTGCTGATCGGCTATGGTTGCGGCGCGATCAATCCGTACCTGGCGTTCGAGACCCTGGACGACATGATCCGGCAGGGATTGCTCACCGGCATCGATCACAAGACTGCCTGCAAGAATTACCTCAAGGCCGCCATGAAGGGCGTGGTGAAGGTGATCTCAAAGATGGGTATCTCCACGATCCAAAGTTATTGGGGAGCTCAGATTTTCGAAGCGGTCGGCCTCAAGCAGGAAATCATCGGCAATTACTTTACCTGGACTCCTTCGCGGGTTGAAGGCGTTGGCATGGATGTGATCGCCCAGGAAGTTTTGATGCGGCATCGGAACGCCTTTCCGGATCGGCCCGTCAATGGTCACGTCCTGGAAGTGGGCGGGCAATATCAGTGGCGCGATGGCGGGGAATATCACCTGTTCAACCCGCAAACCGTGCACAAACTGCAGCAATCAGTTCGCACGGGCAGCTATAAGTCGTTCAAGGAATATTCCGCCCTGGTCAACGAACAACACAAGCATTGGTGCACGCTGCGCGGTTTGCTCGATTTCAAGAACACCAAACCAGTGCCGATCGAAGAGGTCGAATCGGTCGAGAGTATCATGAAGCGCTTCAAGTCCGGCGCGATGAGCTATGGCTCCATCAGCAAGGAAGCGCACGAGACTATGGCCATCGCCATGAACCGCATCGGCGGCAAGAGCAACACCGGCGAGGGTGGCGAGGATCCGGAGCGGTATACTCCGATGCCGAACGGTGATTCCAAGAATAGCGCGATCAAGCAGGTCGCTTCGGGACGCTTTGGCGTCACCAGCAATTACCTGGTTCAGGCGAAGGAATTACAGATCAAGATGGCGCAGGGCGCCAAGCCCGGTGAAGGCGGCCAGTTGCCCGGC
>Ga0097621_100002462_pt1 | contig 12674 bp, 12 predicted proteins | sample KBSMisM72_FD_73165 | JGI IMG/M metagenome (GOLD analysis project Ga0097621, IMG submission 73165) | Miscanthus rhizosphere microbial communities from Kellogg Biological Station, Michigan, USA - KBS Miscanthus M7-2 (version 2) (version 2) | ecosystem: Host-associated > Plants > Roots >... | reverse complement strand
CGATGGCGTCGCAAAGCGACGCGCGGTACCGAGGTCGGATCGTCGGAATGAATGCACTAGGCGCTCACAAACATTCATTCCGACGATCCGGCCTAGTACCGAACGCCGGCCCGCTTCGCGGGCCGGCCATCGAGTCGCATTTCTCTGTGTCCTCTGTGTCCTCTGTGTCCTCTGTGGTTGAGAGTTCTCATCCGCTACTATACGGGCGTGCCAGAGGCGGTAGCCAAGGTTTCCGCGACGCGCGCGCGCATCACGGTCCTCTGGTTCGCGTTTCTCCTCGCCGTCATCACCTATCTCGATCGCGTCTGCATCTCCGCGGCGGCGCCGTTCATCAGCGACGAACTGCACCTGACCACGGTGCAAATGGGCGTGGTGCTGAGCGCGTTCGCGCTCGCGTATTCGCTGTTCGAGATTCCGTCCGGCTGGCTCGGCGACGTGGTCGGCCCGCGCAAGGTCCTGACGCGGATCGTGCTGTGGTGGTCGGCGTTCACCATGTTGACGGGCGCGGCGCTCGGCTACGCGTCGCTCGTGGCGACCAGGTTTCTCTTCGGGGCCGGCGAGGCCGGCGCGTTTCCGAACATGTCGCGCAGCCTCTCGCGCTGGTTCCCCGTCAGCGAGCGGGGCAAGGCCAACGGCGTGATGTTCTTCGGATCGCGCGTCGGCGGCATGATGTCGGTTCCCGTTGCGCAGCTGCTGATCACTCGCTGGGGCTGGCGCGCCAGCTTCGTCGTCGTCGGGGCCATCGGGCTTGTCTGGGCGGCGGCCTGGTTCATGTGGTTTCGCGACGACCCGGCCGCACATCCGTCGGTCGGCGCCGAGGAGCTCGCATGGATTCAGCAGGACGAAGGCGCCGCCGACCGTGCGCACCGGTCGACACCATGGCGCGCGCTCCTCGGCAGCCGGAACCTTTATTTGATTTGCGCGATGTACTTCACGTACGGCTACGGCCTCTATTTCTACTTCACGTGGCTGCCGACGTATCTCACCCGCGTACTCGGGTTCTCGACGATCAGCGGAAGCCTGTTGGCGGGCCTGCCGTTCCTCTGCGCCGGCGTTGCGAATCTCTCGGGCGGCTGGCTGACCGACGTCCTGGCGCGGCGGTCCGGCTTGTGGACGGCCAGATGCGGACTCGGCTTCGCGTCGTTCTTTGCTGGTGCGATGCTCACGTTTGCGTCCACGCTCGTCGCGGATCCGGTGGCGAAAGCCGTGCTGCTGGCGCTGGCCCTCGGGTCGGTCGACCTTGCGCTCAGCGCGTGCTGGGCCGTGTGCCTCGACATCGGCCGCGACTACGCGGGCGTCGTCACCGGCTGCATGAACACGTTTTCAAACCTCGGCGGAGTGCTGACGCCGATGGTCGTGGCCTACGCGGTCGATCGCTGGCATTCGTGGACGTTTCCGTTCTACGTGACGGCCGTCGTCTACGCGGCAGGTGCGGTGATTTGGCTGGCGATCAATCCTGAGGCGACCATTGACGATAGCCACGAAGGCACGAAATCACCAAGACGCACGAAGATCGGTTTTTGAAAGAACAACTTCGTGGACCTTCGTGTTCTTCGTGTCTTCGTGGCCAACAGACGGCGGTAGCAAACAGATCGCTTGACGCGCCCCGCGTCACGTAATACAACTCCGCGCACGGAGGTCGACATGCGTGCCCGGCGTCGGCTCGTCCTGTTCTTCTTCGGAGCGGTCGCAGTGCTCGGCGTCGCTCTCGCCGTCGCGCAGACTCCCGCCTTTCGCGCTCCGCATCGCGCCGACGGGCATCCCGACCTCAGCGGCATCTGGCAGGCGTTCGTCACCGCGAACTGGGATTTGCAGGATCACGACGCGCAGCCAGGCCTGCATCCTGAACTGGACGGCGCGTACGGCGCCGGACCGGCCGGCCAAAGCGTCGTCGAGGGCGGCGAGATTCCCTATCAGCCGTGGGCGCTCGCGAAGAAGAAAGCCAACTTCGAGAAGCGCGGTGCCGTTGACGTCAGCAACGACAAGACGTGGCACGCCCTGGGCGATCCGGAATTGAAGTGCTACATGCCCGGCGTGCCGCGCGCGACGTACATGCCTTATCCGTTTCAGATTGTCCAGGGCTCGAACAACACGATTCTGATCTCGTACGAATTCACCAGCGCCACGCGGATCGTTCGGATGAACTGGACCCAGGAATCGCCTGCGGACGCCTGGATGGGCTGGTCGCGAGGGCGCTGGGAAGGCGACACGCTCGTCGTCGACGTCACGGGGCTGCGCGAAGAAACGTGGCTCGATCGCGCCGGCGACTTTCACAGCGACAAACTGCACGTGGTCGAACGCTACACGCCGATGAGCCCATATCACATGCAGTACGAGGCCACGCTCGACGACCCGAAGGTTTACACGCGCCCGTGGAAGATCAGCTTTCCGCTCTACCGGCGCATGGAAAAGAACCTTCAGCTCCTCGAGTTCAAGTGCGTGCCGTTCACTGAAGAACTGCTGTATGGGCGATTCCGAAAGCCGGGGGCGAAATGAAGACTGCCGCGCTGTCCGCGCTCGTGCTCGCCGTCGTATTGTCCTCTCCGCTCGGCGGCCAGCCTTCGCGGCCTGCGGCCGCTTCGGCGCGGCAAGCCAAATCGTACATTCCGCCGAAGACGCCGTGGGGCGATCCGGATCTCCAAGGCGTCTGGAACGACGCGACGAGCACGCCGCTGCAGCGTCCGAACGGCGTCAAGGACGTGCTCACCGATGAAGAAGCCGCGGACTTCCAGGCGTCGCTGGCCCACGATTTGACGCGCGATCGACGCGACGGCGGCGCCGACGCGGACGTCAACCGCGCCTACAACGACCACTGGATGGACGCGCGGCGGCTGAAGATTACGGCCGACCATCGCTCATCGCTGATCGTCGACCCGCCCGACGGACGCATCCCTCCGGCCGTGCCGCTGCCGCCCGAACGCCAGGCGGCCCGCGCTGCCAGGGCCGCGGCGAACACGCGCTTCAACGCCGGACTCCCGGACGACTACACGGACATGTCGCTCCCGGTGCGTTGCATCATCCGCACCGACTCGCCGCCGTATCTGCCCACGATCTACAACAACGACTTTCAGATCGTGCAGAGCCCCGGCGTCATCGCCATCGCGCCGGAGATGATTCACAGCGCGCGCATCGTCTACACCGACGGCCGGCCGCACCTGAATCGCGGCCTCCGCCAGTGGCTCGGCGATTCGCGCGGCCGCTGGGACGGCGCGAGCCTCGTCGTCGAAACGACGAACTTCCGGACCGACGACGGCGTGCTTTTCCAGGGCGCGAATCCCGCGTCGTTCAAGATCACCGAGCGATTCACGCGCGTCGATCCGACGTCGATCAACTACGAGTTCACGGTCGAGGATCCGGCCACATGGACGAAGCCGTGGACCGCGCTCATTCCGTGGAGCAAGATCGATCCCGGAGAGCAGATGTACGAGTACGGCTGCCACGAAGACAACTTCGACATCGTGCACTTTCTGATCGGCGCCAGAAACCGGCAGAAGAACGCGAGGTAATCCGATGCGTACCCGACTCTTTCTTGCAGCTCTCCACCGCGTGGCGTGTTTCGTCGTCGCGATGATGCTCGGCACGAGCGGAGCGGCCGTCGCGCATCACGCGTTTGCCGCAGAGTTCGACGCCACCAAGCCGGTGCACTTCACGGGCACGGTCACGAAGATGCTGTGGGTGAATCCGCACGCGTGGATCTACGTGGACGTGAAGAAGCCGGACGGCAACGTCGAAGAATGGATGATCGAGGCAGGCACGCCGAACACGCTGCTTCGCCGCGGCTTCACGAAGGAGTCGCTGCAGCCGGGAACGGAGATCGTCGTCGACGGCTATCAGGCGAAGGACGGCGAGCGCCGCGCGAACGGGCGCGACGTCACGCTGCCGAACGGGAAGACGCTGTTCCTCGGATCAGCAGGCACTGGCGCACCTGACGACAAAAAGTAGTGTCCGGCTTTAGCTGGACGCCTGCGTAGCCACGAAGTCACGAAATCACGAAGACGCACGAAGGCAAAGTCTTCGAAAGCAGTTTCGTGCATCCTTCGTGTTCTTCGTGTCTTCGTGGCTTATGACAACGTCTGTTTCTTGACGTCCGCCGCCATCTCCTCGCGGTACGCCTGAAGCTTCGCCCGCAGCTCCGGGCGCGACATCGCGAGCATCTCGACGGCGAGAATGCCGGCGTTGGCTGCGCCCGATGCGCCGATAGCGACGGTCGCGACGGGAATGCCCTTCGGCATCTGCACTGTCGACAGCAGCGAGTCCAGTCCGTTGAGCGCACTCGTCATCGGCACGCCGATGACGGGAATCACCGTATGCGCGGCGACGACGCCCGCCAGATGCGCGGCGCCGCCGGCGCCCGCGATGATGATTTCCATTCCGCGGCCGGTGGCCCCCGACGCGTACTCGGCGACGACGGCCGGCGTCCGGTGCGCGGACATCACGCGGCTCTCATGCGCCACTCCAAATTTCGCGAGCATTTCTCCCGCCGCTTTCATCGATTCCCAATCGGACTTACTGCCCATGATGATTCCAACCAACGGCTTGTCGTTTGACATAGCGAGATTATGGTTCGAGAGGTTCGTGAGGTTCTAGAGGTTCGTGAGGTTCTCGAGCCACGAGCCACGAGCCACGAGATAGGATCAGGAACATGAAATCCACGGTCGACGAAATCCGCGCGCGGTTCGACAACGACGTCGAGCGATTCTCGAATCTCCAGACGGGGCAGTCGGCGACGATTGACGCGCCGCTCGCGCTGGAGCTGATCGCCGAAGCGGCGGCCGCGACGACGCCGCATGCGCGGCGCCTGCTGGACGTCGGGTGCGGCGCCGGCAATTACACGTTGAAGCTGCTGCAGACAATGCCCGGGCTCGACGTGACGCTCGTCGATCTCAGCGGGCCGATGTTGGACCGAGCGCGGCAGCGCGTCGGCGCCGCCGGTGCCGGTGCGATTCGCGTCCTGCAGCAGGACATCCGCGCCGCCGAGCTCGGCAATGACGCCTTTGACGTCATCCTCGCCGCAGCCGTGCTGCATCACCTGCGCACGGACGAGGAATGGGAGCACGTGTTCGCGAAGCTGTTCCGTTCGCTGTCGACAGGAGGATCGCTGTGGATTTTCGATCTCGTCGACGCGGAGATCCCGGCGCTGCGCGACGGCATGTGGCGACGATACGCCACATACCTCGAGCGCCTGAAAGGACCAGCGTATCGAGACGAGGTGCTCGCGTACGTGGAACGGGAAGACACTCCGAAATCGCTGGTGTATCAGCTCGACCTTCTCCAGCGGACAGGGTTCGGCCGCGTCGAGGTCCTGCACAAGCACACACTCTTCGCGGCGTTCGGCGCCACCAAGTAAATCTCCGCCGGTTGACTACGCGTGTGACGTCTCATGGCCTTCAGTCGGTAGCCGATTCCTTAACGCGAGCGAATTCACACGTCCATCGCCGGATGAAGCGTGTCTTCGGCTGGCATGTCGGCTGCATCGCTGCGCGACGCTGTCTTCCATGCTGGTATGCATCGTCAAAGTTCCCCCCGCAAGAATGCTCGAGGGGATGGATCTCCGGCCGTACAGACTGCGGCGCGCGGAAATCCGCGAGCTCCCTCGACCCGTCTCGGATGTGCTGCTTGCCTGGGGCTATGCGGAACTCTGCGCCGATCGGCGGCGCCCCGGGAATCCGCGAATCGCGTCGAACCGGCGGACGACCAGTAAGAACAAGAAATAGCCTGTGACGGACGGCGGGCAACCGCCCACCGGCAATTCGCAATCGCAGTAGAATCGGCCGTTATGAAGCTCGCGACATTGCTGACCTCCGTCGCGCTCGCGGCCGCATCATCGGCGATCGCGCAGACGGCGCCCACCAAGATCGAACTGCCCTACACGCAGTTCACGCTCGCCAACGGACTCACGGTCATCCTCCACGAGGATCACGCCGTGCCGCTCGTGTCCACGAACATGTGGTACCACGTCGGCTCGGCACGCGAGAAACCCGGACGGACGGGCTTCGCCCATCTGTTCGAGCACCTGATGTTCATGGGCTCGGGCCACGTGAAGCCGGGGGAGTTCGACGACTGGCTCGAAGGCGTCGGCGGCACGAACAACGGATCGACGGAGAACGATCGCACCAACTACTGGATTAACGTCCCGTCGAATGCCATCGAGCTCGCGCTGTTTCTCGAATCCGATCGCATGGGCTACCTGCTCGACTCGGCGACGCCGAAAACCGTGGAGGCGCAGCGCGACGTCGTGAAGAACGAACGGCGTCAGAGCTACGAAAACCGGCCGTACGGACAGGCGGAGCTGCTGCTCGGCGAGCTGCTCTACCCCGAAGGACATCCGTACCACTGGCCGGTGATCGGCTACATGCCGGATTTGACGGCCGCCAGCTACGAGGACGTCGTCGAGTTCTTCAAGAAGTACTACGCGCCGAGCAATGCCAGCCTCGTGGTCGCCGGCGACATCAATCCGGCGACGACGCGCAAGCTCGTCGAGAAGTGGTTCGGCGACATCAAGCCTGCACCCGGGCCGGAACCGATCAACGTCCCAGGCGTCGCGCTGACCGGTGTGACGAAAAAGACCGTCACCGACAAAGTGCAGCTGCCGCGCATCTACCTCGCGTGGCTCACGCCGCCGCACTTCGCGCCTGGCGACGCGGCCCTGGACATGGTGGCCGACGCGCTCGCCGGCGGTAAGAATTCGAGGCTGTACAAGCGGCTCGTCTACGAGCTGCAAATCGCGCAGGACGTGCAGGCCTATCAGGCGTCGCAACAGCTGTCGTCGTACTTCCTCATTCAAGCCACGGCGCGGCCCGGCCATACGGTCGACGAGTTGAAGAAAGTGATCGACGAGGAAATCGCCAAGCTACAGACCGTCACGCCGGACGCGCATGAAACGGAGCGATCGATCAACACAATCGAGGCGTCGTTCTTCAAGCGGATGGAGCAGGTCGGCGGCTTCGGCGGCAAAGCCGATCAGCTCAACGCCTATTACACCGCGACCGGCGACCCTGATTACTTCAACGAGGATCTCAGCAGGTATCGCGCGATGTCGCCGTCGGACGTGCGCGCGGCCGCGGTGAAGTTCCTCCCGCTCGACCGGCGCGTGGAGCTCACCGTCATGCCGGAAGGAGCCAAGTAATGAAACGGCTCCTTCTCGCCTTCATCTGTCTGTCCGCCGTCGTTCAGGCGCAGGCGCCCGATCGCACACGTCCGCCGCAATCCGGTCCGCCGCCGACGTTGAAGCTACCCGGCATTCAGAAGCGCGCGCTGTCGAACCGCCTGCCGGTCTGGATTGTCGAGCGGCATGAAGTGCCGGTTGTGCACGTCAACCTCGTCGTGCTGGGCGGCTCCGGCGACGATCCGCAGGGCAAGTTCGGCATCGCGAACCTGACGGCGTCGCTGCTCACGGAAGGCGCGGGATCGCGATCGGCCCTCGAGATTGCGGACGCGGTCGACTTCCTCGGCGCCGATCTCGAGACCAACAGCGGCAGCGACTCGTCAGCGGTCCGTTTGAACGTTCCCGTCGCACGCCTCGGCGCGGCCCTGCCGATCATGGCCGACGTCGCGCTGCGGCCCACGTTTCCGCAAGCCGAGCTCGACCGCCAGAAGGTGCAGCGCCTGACGAGCATCATCCAGGCCCGCGACGATCCGTCCGCGATCGATCAGCTGGCCTTCGCACGCGTCGTGTTCGGACCGACGCATCGGTATGGGACCGCGCAAGCCGGATCGGCGCAGAACATCTCCGCATTCACCGTCGAGGACGTCCGCGCGTTCTATCGCGCCACCTATCAACCCGCGAACTCAGCGATCATCGTCGTCGGCGATGTGACGCCGGACCGCGTGATGCCGTTGCTCGAAACAAGCTTCGGCAAATGGCAGGGTGGCTCGGCGTCGGCGCAACATCCAACCTATCAGGCGGCTCCGCTTCCAGCAGAGCGGCAGATCTACATCGTCGACAAACCAGGTGCGCCGCAGTCGCAAGTACGGATCGGATGGGTCGGCGTCCCGCGGTCGACGCCCGACTACTTTCCGATTACCGTCATGAACACCGTGCTTGGCGGAGCGTTTTCGTCGAGGCTCAACCTCAACCTGCGCGAAAAGCACGGCTATACATACGGCGCGCAGTCGCAGTTCGACATGCGGTTGAACGCCGGGCCGGTCGTCGCGACCGCCGGCATCCAGACCGACAAGACCGCCGACGCGCTCAAGGAATTCTTTCTCGAGCTCAACGGCATCCTCCAGCCAGTGCCGGCGGACGAGCTGACGCGCGCGAAGCACTATGTGTCGCTGCGCTATCCGCTCGGGTTCGAAACCACCGGCGACATCGCCGCCCGGCTCGAACAAGCCGTCGTGTATCACCTTCCCGACGACTACTTCTCGACCTACGTCCAGAAGATCGAGGCGGTCACGGCCGCAGAAGTCCAACGTGTCGCACAGAAGTACATCGTCCCCAACAAGTTCGCCGTGGTCATCGCCGGCGACCGCGCGGCGATCGAGCCGGGCATACGGGCGTTGAATCTCGGTCCGATAAAGATCATGACCGTCGACGACGTGTTCGGCCCTGCGCCGGCTGTTCCCCGCTGAGCGAACCTGCATCGCTGCACCTGGGATTACAGCTCCGTAAGACCAGGTGCAGCGTCGACATCCTCGCCGCCACAACGTGCAGTCATGGGCATGGGCTGGTCACCCAGATGGGATTACCGGCTTGTTTGAAGCGGATGAAGTAGGGTTCGTCATTTGTTCGAAGTGCGGCGCTCGCATCCGAGCGGACCGCGAGTGGTGCCTGCGCTGCCACGAGCAGCTTGTCGCGTGGAAAAAGCCTGAAATCCTGCCCTCGTGGATCCGCGCCGTCGGCGGCGGCACGCTCATTTTCGCCGTGGTCGGCATCGCGGCCGTGGGCGTCATCTTTTACTTGTCCGTCGATTCCGAAAACACGCTGCCGGACAGGCCCATCCAGCGAGGCTCGCCGAAAACCGCCGTCGCCGGAGCCGCGCCGGCCGCCGCCGCGTCTGTGCAGACGACGGGACGCATCGAGCAGGTGAGGTTCGTGGACACGACGCGCCGGTCGACCGTGCTGATTCCGGAGAACGATCTCGCGAACGCGCGAGCCCGCTTCGAAAAAGACCTCGAGCGCGACCCAAAAAATGCGGACACGCTGAACAACCTTGGGTTGACGCTCGAACACCTGGGCTTTGTCGATTCCGCCGTGGGGCGGTTATCAGAGGCCGTCGCCCTCGATCGCCGCAACTGGATTTATCACTTCAACCTCGCGCACGCGATGTCGCTCCGGCAGGATTGGACTCGCGCCGCGTCGGAATACGCCGCATCGCTGGAGATTTTCGCCGACAACTACGCCGCACAGTACAACCTCGCCGTCGCGTATCACTTGAGCGGCAACGAACCCGAGGCCATCAAGGCGTACGAGAAAGCGACCAAGATGGCGCCGGGCGATCCCGCGGCGCACTTGTCGTACGCGATCACGCTCGACGCGTCGGGCCGTCCCGACGACGCCGTGAGCGAGTACCGCCAGTATTTGCAGCTCGTTCCCACGGCGCGCGACGCCGCCGCCGTATCCGCACGGATTCAATCTCTTTCCCACGACTCGTAAGAATCGCCGTCGAGACCTCGTTTTGTAATCCCGTGTGCGATTACGAAGCACTCGGGGCGACTAACAGTCTTCGTTGGTGTCGTAAACGAATGAACGTTTGACGTTTACGGATGCCCCGAGACGCTGTGGCCTCGAGGCATCAATGTTGCTGAAGTCGAGGTTCGATGTCGAACCACCGAATCAGCGGCACGCGATTGCACTCGCGCCACGACGGCTTCTCGTTCATGGAGCTGGTCGTCGTCCTCGCCGTCGCCGGCACACTTGCGGCGATCGCAATGCCGACAATTAACAAGACGCTTGCGTCGATGCGGTTGAGCGGCGCCGCGCGAAGCATTTCGAATCAGACGGCGGTCACGAAAACAAAAGCTGCCGCGCAGTTCAGTCGCGCGCGGCTGTACGCGGATTTGGGGGCGGGATCTTTTCACCTCGAAGTCTGGAACACGGCCACGAATCAGTGGGACGTCGACGGCGGAACGACGACGCTGCCGGTTAACGTCGCGTTCGGTTTCGGCGCGGTCGGGGCGCCGCCGACCAACACGCAGCCAGCGATCGGCCAGGCTCCGGCGTGCCTGGCTAACGCTGTGCCACCCGCACTACCCGCGCCGATCGCCAACACGGCGTGCATCGTCTTCAACTCGCGCGGCATTCCGATCGACGCGGCGCTCGCGCCGACGGCGTCCGACGCGCTTTACATCACTGACGGCACGTCGGTACTTGGCGTCACGGTCGCGGCGACCGGATTGATCGGTCTGTGGACCACGCCCGCCGCGGTGGCTCCGAGCTGGACAATCTCATGACGACTACGCGGCATTCCGAACGCGGCACGACGCTGATCGAGACGATGGTCGCGTTGACTCTGCTCCTGATCGTCATGGGCGGGCTCATCACGATGTCCGCGCTCGCGGCGAAGACGACGGAGAACAACGGCCACCTGGCAGCGCGCACGACTGAAGACGCGCAGGACAAGATGGAGCAGCTGCAGGCGTTGACGTACGGAGACGGGGTCACAGACACGACCGTGTTCCCGGCTGTCGCGCCCGGCGGCGTTGGACTGGCGATCGGCGGCAGTGCGAATCCGGCGGCGCCCGTCAACGGCTACGTCGATTGGCTCGCGGCGGACGGAACATTCCTTGGCGGCGGCGTGAATCCGCCGGCCAACTGGTTTTACGAGCGCGTTTGGCAGGTTTCCGTCTACTCGCCGAACGTGAAGCAGATCACAGTGACGTGCACCACACGATGGGCCTTCAACAAGGGGACGCCGCCGAGTTCGACGGTCGTCGCGTTGAAGTCAATTCAGTTCTAGCGAGAGACAAAATGAAGCCGTCTTCCGAACAGGGCTTTTCGCTCATCGAGTTGCTGGTTGCGACCTGCATCCTTCTGATCGTGATGGGCGTCGTCATGACCGCGCTCAATCAAACGACGAAGCAGCAGCAGACGATCTGGAACCGCACCGAAATGCACAGCGGAGTCCGGGGCGCGACAGAGCTCATGCAACAGGAAGTCGGTCAGGCCGGCCGCCTGTCCGTGCCGATCGACATCCGTCTGCAGGCGGGAGTCCCCGCTACGGCGAATTGCGACCCGGCCAACCCCGGCGTGAACGCGACAACCGTACAGGTGAATTCGATCGCCGGGCTGTGGGCGACAGCGGGTGCCGTTCCGGCATCTTACGCCCTGGTCACGACGATGGACGGCGCGGCGCAGGAGTCGACGCCGGTCTGGCAAATCCAGTCGAATCCACCGCAGATCACCGCGTGCTTTTCGAAGGCCCACGCCGCGAACACGCTCATCTCGACGCTGGGGTCGTTCGGCAATGGCATCGTCCCGCCGGACGGGGGTTTCGGATCCAGCGCGACCGTGTTGAAGATGTTTGGCGACATCAACGGCGACGGCAACATGGTGTACGTGGAGTACACCTGCGACTGGCAGAACGCCCACAGGTTGTACCGAAACACGATGCCGTTCGACGCTCCGGTCGCCGCAAAGCCAGGGTTGGGCGCGGCGCTGGTGCTGCTCAACAACATCCAGCAGAACCCGCCGACGGCTGCGAACCCCGGTGGCGAACCGTGCTTCACATACCAGACGGAGACGGCGCCTGTTCAGGGCGGAACGATGACGTTCGTGACCGACGTCGCGATCACGTTGACCGTGAAAACGCAGCAGGTCGATTCCGTCACGAAACAATTCCAGACGGAGACGAAGGCGCTCTTGAACGTATCGCCCCGGAACGTGTTCAACGCACTACAACTCGCAGGGATCGGATTCACCGATCGCATTCAATCGACGCCGGCGACAATCGCCGCGCTGATATCGTCGTAACAAGGACCCCAATCATGCGCAACGAACGCGGCATCGCACTCGTTTTCGTCCTGTTCCTGCTGACGACGGTCTCGGCGTTGGCGGTCTCGCTGACCTTCCTGGCCAACAGCGAGACGTACGCCAGCGGCAACTACCGTCTCGTGACGCAGGCGCGCTACGGCGCCGAATCGGGACTGCAGAAGGCCTCCGACTTTCTGCTCGACCCCTTGCAGTACAACCCGGCGACCGTGGCGCCCGGCGGAGCCGTGGACGCCACGGTGTCGCCAGTGACATGGAACGGCACGCCGGTCGTGCTGCATTCGGTCCAAGCCCAATCGCACTACCCTGACGCTGCGACAGAAGCATTGTTCGCCGGGGCAGCCGTCGGCGACCTGACGGCCGGCACGACGAAGATGACGTTTGGCGGGTTCGCCACGCTGCTGACCGAAGAACTGTTCCTCGATCGGTACACCGGCAACAACACGATCGTCCAGACGTGGCAGCTCACCAGCGACGCGACGGTCGGCATCGGCGGCATTCGAACGTCGACCGTCGAGGTGTCGGGCATGATCGAGACGCGGAAGGTGCCGGGGCTCGCTTATGCGGCGTTCGGCGTCGCCCCCGGATGCGCCGCGCTGGCGTTCAACGGCAACGTGGGCACGGACAGCTACAACTCCGCCACGCTGAGCGGTAACACGACGCCGACGTTCGACCACAGCGGCGGGGACGTCGGCACCAACGGCAACCTGACGATCGTCGGCCACGTCGGCGTCGAAGGCAACCT
>Ga0097621_100002461_pt1 | contig 12675 bp, 10 predicted proteins | sample KBSMisM72_FD_73165 | JGI IMG/M metagenome (GOLD analysis project Ga0097621, IMG submission 73165) | Miscanthus rhizosphere microbial communities from Kellogg Biological Station, Michigan, USA - KBS Miscanthus M7-2 (version 2) (version 2) | ecosystem: Host-associated > Plants > Roots >... | reverse complement strand
CTTCGACGGCCCCGAGGTCAAGGAACGCGAAAAGCTTTTCGACAAGGTTCTGGTGTCGGTTGGACGTAAACCGAATTCTGAAATCGCCGGCTTGGACAAAACGCAGGTGCAAGTTGGTCCCCGCGGATTCATTCAGGTGAACAAGCAGTTGCAGACCAACGACCCCGCGATTTATGCGATCGGTGACGTAGTTGGCGAACCTATGCTGGCCCACAAAGCCTCGCACGAGGGACGCACCGCCGTCGAAGCCATCGCTGGGCACAAGGTCGCGTTCGAACCGGCAGCCATCCCCGCCGTCGTTTTCACCGATCCCGAGATTGCATGGTGCGGTCTGACGGAAACTCAGGCGCAAAAAGAAAACCGAGAGATCAAAGTCGCGAAATTTCCATGGGCGGCTTCAGGACGCGCCATGACCGTCGATCGGACCGAAGGCATGACCAAGCTCATCCTCGATCCGCAGACTGAACGGGTGCTGGGTGTTGGCATCGTTGGCGCGGGAGCGGGAGAACTTATCGCCGAAGGCGTGCTGGCAGTGGAGATGGCCGCTCTGGCCAAAGACATCGCCATGACCATTCATCCGCATCCAACGCTGTCGGAAACAGTGATGCAGGCGGCGGAGGTCTTCTTCGGCACCAGCACGGACCTGTACCGGCCGAAGAAGGCCTGAGCTTGCTTTACGTAGCACCGGCGAGACGCCGGCGCTACAAGTTCGCTCCCGCATTACACTAGACACGGCATGTTTTCTCTCCTGAAACGAACCCGCTGGCTTCTTCTTTTCCTGGCATTTGCTTCGCCAGCGCTGGCTTATCAACTGTTGGCGGGCGAACCGAATAAGACGGGAACAGCCACCCCGGCAGCCGATCCCCTCGGCCGCGACACTCCGAGCGGCACTCTCTACGGATTTCTGCAGGCCGCCCAGGCGGGGAACTATTCCACTGCTGCGCAGTATCTCCAAATGTCCTCAGGCCGGCGTCAGACTCAGGGCGAAGATCTTGCTACGAAGCTGAAGGTCGTGATCGATCGCGCTTTCACCGGCGACTTGCGGCGCATCAGCAACCAACCCGATGGAACGCCCCAGGAAGGCGTACCCCTGGACCGGCAGCGAGTCGGCACCTTGACCGCTGGAGATGTCGAGGCGGATCTCACTCTCGTCCGTGTTCCGGATGGGAACAATCGCATCTGGCTGATTTCTTCGGACACGCTTGCGCGCCTTCCCGATCTCTACGATCAGGCCGCGGTGCACCAGGTGGAGACTCATCTTCCGCATGCCCTGGTGAGCAACTCATTTTTGGGACTGCCGCTGTGGCAGTGGCTGGCGATCCTGGTTGCGGTTCCAATCGCCGCAGGTCTGGGATGGCTCGCGGTCCAGGTGCTTCGCCTGCCGTGGTATTTGTGGGCACGCTATCGCAAACATGAAGTAGCGGCGGCGTGGAATTCTTTTGTTCGCCCGCTGTGGCTTGTGCTCGGGGTCCTCGCCCACGGCGTTCTGGTGTCCTACCTTCGCATTCCGGTGTTGCAACGTCACCACTACCAGCAGGTAGCGGGGGTCGTGGCCGTCATCGGATTCAACTGGCTGCTGTGGCGCATCCTGCGCGCCGTCCTGAACAACGTCAGGCAGAGAGCTGTCCTCGCGGGACGCATGGGCACGGGTTCGCTCATGATTCTGGGCGAGCGCATGCTCAAAGCAGGCATCGTCATCCTGGCTATTTTTTCCGTGATGGGAACGCTCGGCTTCAACCTCAGCGCTCCTCTTGCCGGACTGGGCATCGGCGGTATCGCCATCGCTTTCGCCGCGCAAAAGACGCTGGAGAATCTGTTCGGTGGCGTCTCAATACTGGGCGACGAAGTAATTCGCATCGGTGACACCTGCCGTTTCGGCGATCGTGTCGGAACGGTAGAGGACATCAGTCTGCGCTCTACTCGTATCCGCACTCCTGATCGCACCGAACTCTCGATCCCGAACGGCTCATTGGCCACGATGAACGTCGAAAACCTGAGCCGTCGCGACAAATTACTGTTCACCACCAAACTGGGGTTGCGTTGCGAGACTTCTTCCGATCAGATGCGCTATGTCCTCGCGCAGGTCCGCCGCCTGCTCTACGAACATCCCAAAGTTCAGACGCAGGGCGCCCGTAGCCGGTTTGTTGCCTTCGATGCCAGCGCTCTGACCATGGAAATATTCTGTTACATCCTCACTCGCGATGACGGCGAGTTCCAGGCCATCCGCGAAGATCTGCTGCTTCGCATCATGGACATCGTGACGTCCGCCGGGACCAGCTTCGCCTTCCCGTCGCAGACGGTCTACCTGGGCCGCGATTCGGGCATCGACAAGCAAAAAGCCGAGGACGCAGCGAAGGAAGTACAGAAGTGGCGCGACGAACATCAACTCCCCTTTCCCGATTTCGCGCCCACCGACATTACCGAGATCAGCAATTCACTGCCCTATCCGCAACCTGGTTCGGCGGTAGGAAGAAAGCCGCAGACGTCTTAGCCGGACCAATATGCCGTCAGGTCTTAAGTGGTGGAGACAATCCATGCGCTCAGCAGGACATCTTGCTCTGTTCACTGCCTTGGTTACGGTCTTTATATCGCCAGCACACTCCTCGGAGGTCCCCATGCAGAGTTCTACAGTCAGTGCTGCGCCTGCCGCCGAAGCCGCTCCCTCATGGGTGAAAGATTCCATCGCAAAAATGAACAGGGAACTGCTGGCCAAGTACGGCGACTCTCGAAGCGAACGGGTACAACGAGGATTGCAGCAGGTGTCTGAGTTCTGGCGTGCCGAGGATGGCGACGCGGCCACATTTGAGGATTTTGTCCGAACCAACTTCGCGGGAGATCAGGCCACCCTCGATACGATGTTCAATCGCCTGGAGAGTCTTCTGGAACAACTGGGCGGGCACATGCACGAGATCAATCGTGAATTCCGCCAGCAATCTGATCTCGATCTTGGCCCAGTGTTGCCCTTCGACGAAATTATTGCCGGCTACGATCCTTCAGCGCACGTGGTCGATGATTTCTTCCAGAACAAACTCGCTTTCGTGGTGCTACTGAATTTCCCACTCACCACCCTCGACCAGCGTCTTAAAGATGGACCGTCGTGGTCCCGCCGCCAATGGGCGGAGGTGCGTCTCGCGGAAGGCTTCTCCAAGCGCATTCCAGCAGATGTAAACCTGGGCATCGGACAAGCGGGAGCGCAAGCCGACCAATACATCGCGGAATACAACATCTGGATGTATCACCTGGTCGATGTGCAAGGACAGCGCGTCTTTCCTCCGAAGATGCGCTTGCTGAGCCACTGGAATCTGCGCGATGAAATCAAGGCAGACTATGCCGACTCGTCGAATGGTCTGGCGAAGCAACGTACGATTCAACAGGTGATGGAGCGCATCGTTACCCAGACCATTCCGGCGGTCGTGGTTAACAATCCCGCGGTCGATTGGAATCCATTCACCAACGATGTGACCCCGGCATCGGCGAAAGATTCCGACACCGCGTCTTCGCCGCCTGAGAAGCCGAGCAACGCGCGCGAACCCGACACGCGCTACGCCATGCTGCAAAAGACATTCTTCGCGTCGAAGAAGGCCGACCCTTATTCGCCGACGGCACCCACGCTGATCGCGCGCCGCTTCGACGAAGATCGCGAGATTCCGGAAGCGCGGCTTCGGGCCATGCTGGAACAGGTACTGACCTCTCCGCTGGTTCCGCAGGTGGCGAAGCTGATCGAATCGCGGCTCCAGCGTCCGCTGGAGCCGTTTGATGTTTGGTACAGCGGCTTCCGTCCCGGCAGTCAATACACCGAAGCCCAACTGGATGAGATGGTCTCGAAGAAATATCCCACCGCGCAGGCCTATCAGAAAGACATTCCCAATCTTCTGATGAAGCTCGGGTTCTCTCCTGAACGAGCGCAATACGTGGCCAGCAATATCGTGGTGGATCCGGCGCGCGGCTCCGGTCATGCCATGGGAGCGGAGATGCGGGCGGAGAAAGCCCATTTGCGCACTCGCGTCGAGAAAGGCGGCATGAACTATAAGGGCTTCAACATTGCCGTCCACGAAATGGGACACAACGTCGAGCAGACATTCTCTCTCAACGACATCGACCACACGCTGCTGAAAGGCGTCCCCAACACGGCGTTCACCGAAGCACTGGCTTTCGTCTTTCAGGGGCACGATCTGGAACTGCTCGGCCTTCCCGCTCCCGACGCTCGCAGCCTGGCGGAGAAAACGCTGAATGATTTCTGGGGCACGTACGAAATTGCCGGCGTTGCGCTCGTAGATATGACGGTCTGGCACTGGATGTACGACCATGCTCAGGCGACGCCAAAAGAACTTAACGAAGCCACGGTGCAGATTGCGAAAAATGTCTGGAACAAGTATTACGCTCCGGTCTTCCACAAGAAAGATGTAGTGCTGCTCGGCGTTTACTCGCACATGATCGATTCGTTCCTCTATCTGCCCGACTATCCCATCGGCCACCTGATCGCTTTTCAGATTGAAGAGCAGATGAAGAAAGCAGGATCGATCGGCCCCGAGTTCGAACGCATGGCAAAGATGGGAGACGTCACACCCGATCTGTGGATGGAGCACGCCACCGGCAAGCCGGTCGGCCCGGAAGCCCTACTGGAAGCGACACAAGCCGCATTGAACGCGGTTGAACGTCGCTAAGTAGCGCCGGCGTCCCGCCGGCCCGATAGGCGGGCGAAACGCCCGCCAGATAGCCGCTCTACCACGTACCTCGTCCGTGCACGATGGTCCAGAGACCTTGGACAGGGCAAGCGACTGCGAACCTTGGAAATACTCCCCTCTTCCGGCGATAACGAAATACTGAACAAGCTAAAAGTTCTCCAAGTCATAGCAACATCGCCGATTTCGAGGAAATGGCCCTCCGGTGACGGCGGCAGGCCTTTTTCACCGGCTGTCTATTTCCAGAACTTGCTCTCAAAATCGGCATGCTCAATGCCAATCCCGCACCTGCGAATTACCACCGTAACTTGATGCTCCGAACCGGTCTACCTACCATTAAACGCTATGAGTTACCAAGCGCTCTTATTCTGTCCGGATGAAAAAACGGCTCGCGTTGTCACCCAGGTTTTAACCGAACTGGAGTTCTCAGTCGAGCCCTGCCATGAGCCTTTTGCCGCAGTCAAAAAACTGATGGTCCAGCACTTTGACGCCCTCGTGGTGGACTGCGATAACGAGCAGAATGCTGCTCTCCTGTTCAAGAGCGCGCGCAACTCCGGTTCGAACCAGGCATCGCTCGCGGTCGCCGTAGTGGAAGGGCAGACCGGGGTAGCGAAAGCGTTTCGTCTGGGCGCAAATCTGGTACTCACTAAACCCATTCATGTTGAGCAGTCAAAAGGTACGCTGCGGGTCGCGCGTGGCTTGCTGCGCAAGGGACAGACCGCCAAGGCTGCTGTCGCCGGCGCTCCGAACCCAACCGCAACTTCGCTTCCGCAACAATCTATTCCGGCGCCTTTTCTCCCGCAGCAATCTTTCGCGCCTTCTCCGTCCGCCAGCGCGTCAGGGTTCGAGCTGGATGCGGAACCGTCGCCGCAACCTGATGTCGTGGACGCCGCTCTTCTTGAGTACATGCCCGATTCGCCACATGCTGGTTCGGAGAACTTGCCGGTGGTTGCGGCTGAGTCCGACCCCTCGAAGCAATATCCGTGGCAGCCCCGTAAACCGATGGCTGAGCCGATGGCATCGGCTCTGCGCCGGGCCGCGGAGGCAGCAGGAAAATCCGAGTTTGATTCGGTCGCCCCACGTCCCGCGGTCCCGGTTCAGAACGCCGCTCCGCAAATCGGTGTAGCGATGGGAAAAACAGGTGCTGCTGCAGCCCCTGCCCGCGCCAGGGAAATTCCAGCGCCCGACGCCAAGGATCTTGGTTTGGAACCAACCGCTAGCGCAATAGCAATGCCTTCCATCGCTGCGACGCCGAAGCCCGAAGCCCTGAACGAGATCAAGGAGATCGAAAGCTCTGCGAGCGCGCATTTTGACGCAGACTCAGTCTCAGCGGCAAGCGAGGCCCCCAGTTTCACTTCGCTCGATGGCGAACAGCAAGCTTCGGACGCAGGTGGCAGCAAGAAGACCCTGCTGATCGCGGTAGTTGTGGTCGGACTGGCCGCCGCAGCTTACTTCGGGTGGACCAAAATGCAGTCCGCTCATCAACCGGCGGCCGTGCAGCAATCTTCCGCTCCCACCAACTCGGGAACCGCTTTGCTGCCTCCTCAGCCTGCAGTTCCAGATACCCCATCCGCGACAGCCGAGGTTGTGCCTCAACAGTCGCAAACAGAATTGAGCGGGACAACCGCAGGTCCAGTTTCATCCAAGCCTTCCGCTGCGGTGGTCGCGGAGATGCCGGGCACAAAAACTTCAGTTCCGGCCAAAGTTGCGCCTGCCAGCGATGACGTTACGGTACTCAAGGGCGCGGAAGCAGCGACGGCAGAAACTTCCCACGCCTTGGTGGTACAGAACGGATCCTCCACACAAGCCAAGGTTCAGCCCGAAGCACAGGAACCTGAGCAGGCGCCGGATGCATCCAGCATCGCGACGGGCACGGGCAGCAGCGCACTATCCGGCATTGTGAACACCAATGCGATCAATGCACAGAAAGCCGCCCAGCAGATCGTGAGAATTTCGCAGGGCGTATCAGAGGGAATGATCGTGAAGAGAGTTCAGCCGATCTATCCCGCGCAAGCCCGGCAGATGCATCTGGAAGGGACGGTCGAATTGCAGGCCAACGTCTCGGAATCGGGAGGCATTACCGGCATCAAGCAACTCAGTGGTAGCCAGATTCTGGGGCGCGCAGCCATCGACGCGGTGCGGCAGTGGAAATACAAACCGTATTATCTGAACGGGCAGCCGGTCGAGATTCAAACCCAGATCACGGTGAACTTTAAACTTCCGTAAAGCTTATTCGCACTAACAATTCGGACGGCGCAAGGCTTCTTTGCTTGCGCCGTTTGTATTTGCGCCCGCCAAACCAGGTTCGCTTACCGAGTTATAATCAAGAGATGCCCACTCGCCAAAATTCACTTCTGTGAGGGGCGGGAATTGATTTTATGGACTTCAAGCTAGTCAGTGACTACAAGCCGCGCGGTGATCAGGGCACTGCCATCGAGGCCCTGGCGCGGGGAGTTTTCGATCGCGAGCAACACCAGGTCCTGCTGGGCGTCACTGGATCGGGCAAGACCTACACCATGGCGAAAGTCATCGAGCAGGCCAACCGGCCTTCGATCGTGATGGCGCACAACAAGACCCTGGCAGCTCAGCTCTATCACGAGTTCAAGAGCTTCTTTCCGCATAACGCGGTGGAATACTTCGTTTCGTACTACGACTATTACCAGCCTGAGGCTTACGTCCCCGCCGCCGACCTCTATATCGAGAAAGAAGCCACTATCAATGACGAACTGGACAAGCTTCGTCTGTCGGCCACGCGCTCGTTGTTTGAGCGGCGTGACTGTCTGATCGTGGCTTCGGTGAGCTGCATCTATGGCCTGGGTTCGCCGGAAGCCTATTACGGGATGCTGCTTTTCCTGGAGAAAGGCCAGAAGATCAAGCGCGAGGACATTACCCGCAAGTTGGTCGAAATCCTCTACGAACGAACCGACGGAGATTTCCGGCGTGGAACTTTTCGCGTGCGTGGCGACGTCATCGAAATTTTCCCCACCTACGACGACATGGCGTATCGAATCGAATTGTGGGGAGACGAAATCGAATCGCTCTCGCAGATCGATCCGCTGTTCGGCACGGTAAAACAAAAGTACGTGCGCCTGCCCATCTATCCCAAGACCCACTACGTAATGAAACCGGAGACGCGGTCGAAGGCGGTCGATTCGATTCGCGCGGAACTCCTGTGGTGGGAAGCGGAACAGGAAAAGCAGGGCCACCTCGTGGAAGCGCAGCGCGTCCACCAGCGCACCATGTACGACCTCGAGATGATCAAGGCCATGGGCTACTGCCATGGCATCGAAAACTATTCTCGCCACTTTACCGGACGGCTGCCGGGAGAACCGCCGCCAACGCTCCTCGATTATTTCCCGCGCGACTACCTGATGTTCATCGACGAATCGCACCAGACAGTTCCGCAGTTGCACGGCATGTATCACGGCGATCGTTCACGCAAGGAAACGCTGGTGGAATACGGCTTCCGGCTGCCTTCGGCGCTGGATAACCGTCCCTTGACGTTCGACGAATTTGAACACCGGATGAACCAGATCATCTACGTCTCGGCTACGCCTGGGCCGTATGAGCTCACCAAATCAGCGGGCGTAGTGGTCGAACAGATTATTCGTCCCACGGGGCTGATCGATCCGCCGGTTGAAATCAGGCCAGTGAAGGGCCAGATCGACGACTTGCTTCACGAAATCCGCGGACGCGTCTCCCGCGGCGAGCGCGTGTTGGTGACAACGCTTACCAAGCGCATGTCCGAAGACCTGGCTGAGTACTACAGCGAAGTCGGCGTGAAATGCCGCTACATGCACTCCGAAATCGAGACCCTGGAGAGAGTGAAAATCCTGCGCGATCTGCGCAAAGGCGAGTTCGACGTGCTGATCGGTATCAACCTCCTGCGCGAAGGCCTCGACCTTCCCGAAGTCTCGCTGGTGGCAATTCTCGACGCAGACAAGGAAGGCTTCCTGCGTTCCGCTGGATCGTTGATCCAGACCATCGGCCGCTGCGCCCGCAACCTCAACGGCCGGGCGCTTCTATACGCCGACCGCATGACCGATTCGATGAAGAAAGCTCTCAGCGAAACCGATCGCCGTCGGGCCATACAGGTGGCCTACAACGAAGCCAACGGGATCACGCCGGAGTCCATCATCCGGCCGCTCGACATGTCCCTAGCCCGCATCATCGAAGCCGACTACGCCGATCTCACCGACGTCGAGACCGAAGGCTTGCCCGACTTCAAGTCCCAGGAAGAACTGGATGCCTACATTGCAAAGCTCGAAAGCGATATGCGCGAGGCAGCCAAACGATTTGAATTCGAGAAAGCAGCCAAGCTCAGGGATACGATCAAAGAGTTAAGGACGAAAGAATTCTTGTTCGCCTGAGTCGTTCCTTTTGGAGTCGGAGATGAATCTGAACGATATGCGGGTGTCGTCACCGAGCAACTCGGCCTTGGACGTGATTGCACCGACGCGGATTTTATGACATCGAAATAACACTAAAGTAGTGTTACACTGTATTCGTGCGAAAATCCAATCCCTTACGGAATGTGACCGTGACCCTCGAAGAAGACGTAGCCAAGTGGGCTCGGATCGAGGCGGCCCGTCAGGATACGAGTGTTTCGCGCCTGTTAGGGGCGCTGCTTAAAGAGCGCATGTCGAGTCACGCCGGTGCGGTGGGTGAAACTGCGGAACGCCTCGCGAATTTCGGCAAGCGCCACAGGTTGTCTTTGCGTGGGCTCAAAATTAAGGACCTAATCAATGAAGGCCGCCGGTGAGCCGCTTCGTCCTCGACGCGTCGGTCGTGTTGACCTGGTGCTTTCCCGATGAAAACGCCGATTTGGCTGAACATGTAGCCCATCGGTTCCAGCAGGGTGATACCGCGCTGGCGCCTTCATTCTGGCCTCACGAAGTGCTGAACGCGCTGCTCGTCGGAGAGAAGCGAAAGCGTATCTCCAAAGAAATGATTCGAAGCTTTCTCGACGATCTGACGTTGCTCCCCGTTACGCTCGAACAAACCCCTGGAGGAGTAGTGTTCGACAGGATCCAGTCTCTCAGCCGCAGTTACGGACTGACCCCATACGACGCTGCCTACCTCGATCTGGCCCTCGAAAATGGTCTTGCTCTAGCTACCCTCGATGAAGCTCTGGTTCGAGCCTGCCAGACCGCGCGTGTCGCACGGGTGCGGCCGTAATCATCAGTGTTGACAGGATTTGAGAGTGATAGCAGCTTTGCGGGCTCAAGCCCCGGCGCGGGCAGCCCGAACCCTGATTCTGGCGTCGTTTTCCGCCTGCTGCTCGACGGCGTTCAGCTCTTTTTCAATCGATGAGAATCGTTGCAGGATTTCGTGCATGCGCAAGGCCATGTTCCGGATGGTTTCAATCTGTGAACGCTCGGCCGGTGGAAGCGATTCTGGCTCGAGCAGCAGCAACTCTGAATTCCCCAGGACTGACGTAAGCGCATTGTTCAACGTATGTCGCACGTCCAGCATGTAGCGGCCCAGTGTCGCCTGCCGCTCCAGTGTCTTTATGGATTGCTCTGCGCGTTGGGCCCGCGCCAGAGTTTCGCTGTGCCGTAATATTTCCGCGGACACCAGCACCAGCGCATCCTGCCAGCCTTCCATCTGGAGCAGAACGCTGATTCCCGGCTTCAGTTGGCGGCCTTCTTGAACCGATTGCTTCTCATCACACACGAACAGCACCGGATTACCGGCGGGTTCGAGAGATTGAAAAACTGCGGAAAGAGTTTCAGGGCGCACCGCGCTCACGATGGCCATGTCGAAACCTTCGGCATCCAGATCGCGGCACAGGTCACCGCTCATCAGGGTAAATGCCGGAACGCTCCGTTCGCCTTGCCAACGGTCCATAACGACGCGGGAGAATTCGGCGTCATCTGAAATTATGAGTACCGTGGCCTGATCCAAGTTCCGCTCTCCATTCACTGCATTCAGCAAGGATATTTTCTAGAAAGATTCGGCTCGCTCGCCTACTGATCTTTCTCGCCGGGCTCGTCAGAAGCGTCGTGGTCCCAGTCGGGTGCAGCGGTCACTTCGAATTCAGCAGCGTCCGAACTTGACGACGCAAATTGAATACCAGCCGCTGCCGCTTTGGCGCGCTCTACAGGAGGCTGAGGCGCGGCCGCAGGAGGCTGTGGCACTGCCGCTGTTTTCTTGCTGCTGCGGGCCAGAGCCGCATCAACGACATTGCGCAGATCGACCAGCATGCGCAGAGGACTGCCGGAGGAATACTCAGCGTGGAACATTACTTTCCACGACTGGCAAATCATGCGCAAACGGCTCACCGGTTCATCGGCTGAAAATTGAGCGGAACGGCAATCGAGAGTGCTGACGCCGCGTGCTTCCAGTTCTCGCAGACCGTCCAGAATAGTGTTCAAGTCCTGGTGCATCAGCCGAAAGAAGACTCGCCGCATCAGGAAGCTCAAGCGCGTAAATGCCACCATCGCGATGGCCTCAAAATAATCATCGCCTGCGGAGACTTTCAGCTTTCTGCCTTTTTCCAGAATGCCGCTGGTCAGCAACTCGTTCAGACTGTGACATCTGTTGGCAGATTGAATAAAGTCATCAATTGATTCAAGCCATGAAGGCAACTTCAGATCGACATCTCCCAGTACCGGTTCAAGAGTCTGGGACACATAGCTCAGGTCCACGTCGGTGTCTTCAAGGCGCGACGGCGCACAGTGAGAGAAGAACTGGACCAGCAGGAAATCAATCTTGTCGCGGTCGGAGTCAATCCTCGTCTCGCGGTTGAGATGGTGTTCCAGCAGAGTTTGCAAAGCCTCTTCGCTGGTCAGACTTGTAGTCTGAAGGAATTGGCGCAGTTGATGGACCTGTATCTTCTGGTCCATTTCGAGAAACCACTGCCGGGCTTGCTCGACCGACTCCTGCGGCGGGTCTTCAACGCCGGATTCCAGGTCGGGGCAAGAGGGCAATTCGATGACAAACTCGCGCCCCAGCGCACTGTACAACGGATGGAGCAGGCGCGCTTCACGCCACTCCGCGGCCAAATCTAGTTTTTTCGGTTTGAAGGTCATGGTTTCACGATCCAGTTGGAAACTTCCTGGGTAAAGCGGGCAGCCACGGCGGTGCGTCCGCTGGTGTATTGCAGGGCGACCACTGAGGCTTCAGCGTTGAGAGAACCGTCGGAATTTTTCAGGGTAAGACGGTCAGCAAATTCCAGCGGCAAAGTCGAGGAAAACAATACTTCACGATGGGTACCGAATTCGATCACCGTTTCTTCGCTGCAGTCACTTTTTTCCTCGATGACGCGAGTCAGGCGCACAGGAATGCGAACCGGGCTGGCCTCGGGAAAGAACTTTGCCAGCTTCGCTGTGCAACTCTCCTGCCGGAGCCGTGCTCGGCCGGTGGCCTGTGTGGACACTGCTTTACCTCGGTTTTCCAGGGTCGACGCGGCCTGGGTCCCCGGGCCTGCCGGTTAGCATGGCAAGGGCACCCGGACCGCATCGCCAGATAGGGATGCACTCACGCAACCAAAGTCGGAGCTGTCAGAAATCTCGGTAAGTTATTGATTACAGGGAGAGATGCCCAACGAGGGAGGGGACGTATGTGTCACAAAATCAGCTATTTGTCTCAGATTGAAACGCTGTCTCACTGGGAAGGTTGCGTAGCGCCGGCGTCCCGACCGCCTCTCGGGCAGGCCGGAGGCCGACGCTACCACTACTGCAGGGCCTGGAGCGGAGCCGACACTTCCCGGCCGCCGATGTTGTAACGCTTGAGCTTGCGATACAGCGTTGCCCGGCTGATGCCCAGCATTTTTCCAGCGAGGGCTTTATCACCTTTCACTTGCTCGAAGACCCGCTCGATCGTGGCCCGCTCGATGTCCTCGAGGTCAGTCGTCGAAAGTCCGGAAGAGGACACTGAGTCGTGACCCAGGTCGGCGGGAATGCCTGAGGTGATGGAGGGTGGCAGATCGTTGAAATCGATAGTGCGCCGGTCGCCCAGCGCAACCGCGCGTTCGATGCAATTCTCCAGT
>Ga0097621_100002460_pt1 | contig 12675 bp, 12 predicted proteins | sample KBSMisM72_FD_73165 | JGI IMG/M metagenome (GOLD analysis project Ga0097621, IMG submission 73165) | Miscanthus rhizosphere microbial communities from Kellogg Biological Station, Michigan, USA - KBS Miscanthus M7-2 (version 2) (version 2) | ecosystem: Host-associated > Plants > Roots >... | reverse complement strand
TTCATCGGCGGCAACGCAATCGTCTGCGCGGATGAGGTCGGCGACAGATCGAGCCGCGACGCGATGACCATGCCGACGGCCACCGACGCGAGGACGATGAGCGGCAGATAAAACAGCGTGAGCCGCGGCAGAGAGAAAAGCGAGGGTTTACGGGATGACATCAATACTCCTCGTCCGGCGAACACCGGACACTACGTACCTAGCGCGACGATCTCCTGTTGTATCGGTCCGGTGACGACGGCGTCGCGATCTCGAACGAGCATGTCGATTTCCAACCGCACGCCGAAGTCGTCGAAGTACAGCCCAGGCTCGATGGTGAACCCCGTGCCGGCCAGCAGCCGTCGGTCGTCATGTGTTTCGTAATCGTCCATGTTAACGCCGTTGCCGTGCACCGACTCGCCGAGGCTGTGGCCCGTCCGGTGGAGGATGTGGGCGCCGAACCCCGCGCTTCGCAGCACCGTGGACGCGGCGCGATCGACTTGCCATCCTCGCAGCGGCTGGCCTGCGGCTACGGCGCGCTGCACCAGGGTGACGGCGGCGTCGCGCGCCGCCGCGACGGTCTCGAAGACTTTCGTGAATCGTTCCGGCGGTTGCGCGCCGGTGTAGCCGACCCAGGTAATGTCCGCGAAAACAGCCCCGGGACGATCGAGTTTGCCCCAGAGATCGAGCAAGACCATCTCACCTGGACGAATCGGGCGGTGTTCGGCAGCCGTCGGCATGTAGTGCGGGTTGCCGCCGTTGCCCGCCGCCGCCACAATCGGCGGTGAATCGCTGACGAGGCCTTCCTCGCGGAACCAGCCGGTCATCAACTGTTGGATGTCGTACTCGGTCGTCGGTGTCGCTGCCGCCATGCGTTCACGAATGGCCACAAACGCGCGGTCCTTGACCCGATACAGCCGCTCCGACGCCTGCATGTGCGTCGCGATGGCGGATTGGTCCCACACGGCGGCAAATCGTTGCACCAGATCGCCGGAAGACACCACGTCGAGCCCAAGGGCTCGGAGGTGTTCAATGGTGCCCGCATCGACACGGCCCAGGTAGGGAATTGCGCCGTTCGGCGAGTACTCCATCGCGACTCGCCGCACACCGCGGACGAGCTCGCGGAGGCCGCTCTCGAGCTGCTCACGGCCGGCGTAGAGCGCAACATCGCCCGGCAGGTGCGCAAGCACGTGACGCTCGATTGCATGAACGAGGCCGCGCGGTTGTCCCGTTGCGGGGATGAGGTAGTACCAGCGCCGCGTGGCGAGATGGCCGCCGCGCCGCCCGACGCCGGTGACTTCCGGCGCAATCGGGTTACTGCCATGAAAATCGTAGAGCAGCCATCCGTCGAGACTGTCGGCGGTGAGCGCCGCCTGAATGGCGGCGACGTCGAGCCCGGCCGTCGCCTGCATGCGCTAAGTATAGCGTGGGGGAGTAAGGCATAATTCCGCCATGATTCGCCATTTACGGCTCGTATTCGTGATGGCGCTGCTCGCCGGCGCGATGCTCAGCGCAGGACAATCGCCCACCAGCACGCAGGCGCAGGCTGGGCCACAGACGCCGACGTTCCGCGTCGCCGCCGACTTCGTGGAGGTCGACGTGCTGGTCACAGATTCGCGCGGCGACTATATCCGCGATCTCAAGAAGGAAGACTTCCAGATCTTCGAAGACGGCAAGCCGCAGACGATTGCCAACTTCGTTCCGATCGACATCCCAATCGAGCGTGGACAGCAACCGCTCTTCACATCTCAGCCGATCGCGCCCGACGTCCGCGCCAACGAGCAACCGTTCAACGGACGCGTGTACGTGATGGTGCTCGACTCGGCACACACGCTGCCGCAAAACACGAACCTGATGCGTCTGGCCGCGAAGAAGTTCATCATCGAAAAATTCGGCGCCAACGATCTGATGGCGGTCGTCATGGCGCACGGCGCCGGCGGCGGCCCCGACGACGGCCAGGAATTCACGAGCGAGAAGCGGCTGCTCCTCGCCGCTGTCGAGAAGTTTCGCGGGACGCAGCCACGCTCAGCGGTCCTGAACAAGGTCGACGATGTCGTCGCCAAGGCCGGGCAGCGTGCCGCAATCGCCGCCGCCGGCGGCACGCCGGACGACCCGACGGACATCGACGCCAAGGTGCGCGAATACAACGCACGCGCGGTCATCGAGGAGCTCACCGCGGTCGCCGACTGGTTCTCCGTCGTTCACGGACGGAAGAAGTCGATTCTGTATTTCAGCGAAGGCATCAGCTACGACATCCACGACGTCTTCGCCAACGGCGGCAACAACTCGGCGGCGATGCTCCATCTGCACATGCAGGATCTGGTGAGAGCGACGACGAAAGCGAACGCCGTCATCTACGCGATCGATCCTCGCGGATTGCAAGGGCTGTCCGATGCCAGCATCGAGCTCACGAGCGTGGACGTCCAGGGGCTCGACGAACGCGGGCTGCAAGCGGAGAGCCGCCTCGCGCGCGAGAGCCTCCAGGCGTTCGCCGCCGAAACCGGCGGCTTTGCCGTCGTCAACACGAACCGGCTTGCGAATGCCTTCGATCGGATTGTCGACGAGAACAGCTCGTACTACCTGCTTGCGTATTACCCGCCGAACCCGAAACGCGACGGCAAGTACCACAACATCAACGTCCGCGTCTCGCGGCCCGGTCTGACCGTGCGCTTCAGAAAGGGCTACGCGAATCCCACGGGAAAGCCGCCCGTGTCGCCGAAAAGCGAGCTGGCGTCGGAGTTGGTGGAGGCGCTGCAGAGCCCTGTTCCAGTCAACGGGCTCGGCATGAAAGTGTTTGCCGCGCCGTTCAAGGGCGCTGGGCCGAATGCCTCCGTCCTCGTGGGCGTCGAACTGCGCGGACGCGATCTAAATACGGCGGGCGCCGGACGCGTCGACCTTGCGTTTTCGGCCGTCGACGTCCGAGGACGGGCGAAGGCGTCGACCCACGACACGCTCACGCTGAACCTCCGTCCGGAAACCAAGACGCGCGTCGATCAAAACGGCATCCGCCTGCTCGACCGTCTGAATGTGCCGCCTGGAAAGTATCAACTCCGCGTCGCGGCGCACGATCCGGGAAGCGGTTCGGTCGGCTCAGTGTTGTACGACCTGGAGGTTCCGGACTTCACGAAGGAACGTCTGTCGATCAGCGGATTGGTGCTGACGTCCGCGGCCGCGATGACGGCCGTGCCCACGGCGCGGCCTGACGCGGAACTCCGCATGGCGCTGCCCGGGCCGCCCGTCGCAGCGAGGACGTTCGCGCAGAACGATCAACTCGCGATCTTCGTGGACGTGTACGACAACGACCTGACGCCCGTGCATAAAGTCGACATCACGACGTCGCTCATCGCCGACAGCGGACGCGTGGTCTTCAAGAATGAGGAGGAGCGATCGACCGCGGACCTCGAGGGGAAGCCGGGCGGGTTCGGCATTGGCACCACGCTGGCGCTGTCAGACTTCGATCCGGGGCTCTACGTCCTAAAAGTAGAGGCGCGTTCACGGCTCGGCGCCGACGTATCCGCGAGCCGAGACGTGCAGATTCGCATCACGCCTCCGGAGGCTCAAACTCGATGAGAACGGCCATTGCCGCGGTGCTTGTCGCCCTTCTTCAAACCAGTCTTCCCATGCGCTCCATCGACAAAGGGCCGAACAGCCAGATCGACGCAGCGAAACAGGTCAGCGCGCATACCGCCGACGAGTGGGCGAAGCTGTGGATGCAGCATGCGGGTGCGCGCACGCGGCCGTCCGTGGACTTCAACAGGGAGGCGGTCGCCGCCGTGTTTCTTGGTTCTCGTTCCACTGCAGGCTATGCCGTGGAGATCGTCCGCGCGCGGCAGGAAGGCGTCGCGCTGGTGGTTTCGTACAAAGAAACGCGGCCATCGCCCGACAGCGTGGCCGCGCAAGTCCTCACGTCGCCGTATCACATCGTCGCGATTCCGAAGGGGTCGACGACGGACGTGAAATTCGAGCGCGTCGACTAGCTACTTCTTCTTCGCCGGGGCAGGGGCCTTCGTGTCCGTCAACACCGGCACGCGCCTGGGCTTGATCGTGCCGTTCGCGTGAATGAAGGTCCAGCTGTTGCCGTTCATCCTGGCGTTCCACGGCGTCTGAATCGTTACCGTGTCGATGGCGCCAGGCTCGAGCGGCTTGTCGAGCGAACCCTGACCGCTTGCGACCTGCTGCTGGCTCTTGTCGAACCAGGTTTCCGTGATCGCCAAACGAGCGATCGGCGCGTTCGAAGTGTTCTTCACTTTGACCGTTGTCGTGACGACGTCGCCGTTTCGCTTTGTCGACGGCTGCGTGAAGTCGATCTCGGCTTGTCCCTTGATCGGCGGCTCGACTCTGCGGCCGGCGAGAATCGGTTTCATCTCCGGCGGCTGCTGCGCGAGCAGCGCCGGGCCTGCGAAGCTGACGCCGACGAGCGTCGCGATCGCCGCGATGCGCGCACGATTCATGTGATTCCTCCTGTAGGAAGGTCCGGCTAAAGCCGGACACTACCGTCGGTAGTGCCCGGCTTTAGGTGGACTGAGGGGCGGATTATACCGCCAGCGCGTGAGGATCACATCTCGCCGTTCCAGTCCTCCGGTTCGGGGTTCACGGAACGGAAGATCTCCATGTGCCATTTGCCGCCGCCCCACGGCTCGATGACTTCCGCGGCGACGACGTCCACCAGGATCTCCGAGAAGAGGCGGCCTTCGGGGTCGTTCTCGAGGTGATAGGCGGGCTCGTCCCATCCGAAGTTGGGGTAGAGCATCAGCGTCAGGAACAGATCGTATCCGTCGTCGACGACGATGAGCTGGCCGCAGGGCCGCTTCAGCGTCGAGTGATAGATGAGATATTTTTCGGCGCTGTGCGCACGGATGTAGCGCTTGAGCGCGAACTCGCGCGCGACGATTTCCTCGACGGCGATTTTCTTGTCCCAGCAGTCGCGGCAGTACTTCTCTTCGCCTCGCGGTTCGGAGACGTCCTTCGCGCCGCAGAGAGCGCAACGTGTCTTGACGACGGCCTTGCGGGGCATGGCGTCAATTTACCACTTACAATGGGAATCACAAATGGACAGACCTGCGCACGCCGGCCTGCGGCATCTTGCCCTGCATGCGCGCGATCTCGACGCCATGAAACGCTTCTACGTCGACGTCCTCGGTTTCACGGTCGAGTGGGAGCCGGATCCCGACAATATCTATCTCTCGTCGGGGATCGACAACCTCGCGCTGCATCGCGCGGCTGCGCTGCAGACAGGCACGACCGTGTCGGCGAATCAGGCGCTCGATCACCTCGGGCTCATCGTGCGAACGCCGGATGACGTCGACAAGTGGGCGGCGTTTCTCGAGAGCAAAGGCGTGACGGTCGCGGCGAAGCCAAGAACGCATCGCGACGGCGCGCGGTCGCTGTATTTCCGCGATCCGGACGGGAACAGCATCCAGATCATTCATCACCCGCCGATCTCATCCAAGATTTGAGAATCTAGATTCTCAAGTTTTCGAATGGAGCGCCGGTCTATACATGCGCTCCACGTACTCTTTCAGCATCCGGCGCGCGCAGAAGCGCGGCGCAACCGTGCGAATGGACTCTTTCACGAACGAGATCCAGCGGCGCGGGATATTGTCGGCGGGGCGATCGTAAAAGGCCGGGACAATCTCTTCCTCGAGCAGCCGGTACAGAGCGTTCGCGTCGGCGGCGTCCGCTGCCTCTGGATTGTCGGGCGGCGCGCCGCCGTCGATCACCCACCCGTTCGTGCCGGTCGCTCCTTCGGCCCACCATCCATCGCCGACGCTCAGATTCGGAACGCCGTTGATCGCGGCTTTCATGCCGCTCGTGCCGCTGGCCTCGAGCGGTTTGCGCGGCGTATTGAGCCACAGGTCGCAGCCCTGCACCAGAAAGTGCGCGACGTGCAGATCGTAATCGTCGACGAACGCGACGCGGCCGCCGAACGCCGGATCGAGCGCTCGCCTGAACACCCGCTGCAGGTGATGCTTGCCGATGTCGTCGGCCGGATGCGACTTGCCCGCGAAGATGATCTGCACCGGCCGGCCGGACGCGTTCAGGATGCGTGCGAGCCGTTCCGCGTCGGTGAACACGAGCTCCGGCCGCTTGTAGCCTGTGAACCGTCGCGCGAACCCGATGGTGAGCGCGCTGGGATCGAGCAGCGTTCCCGCGGCCACGATGCGTGGTGTGCTGACGCGCTCTTCGATCCAGCGCGTGCGCGCGCGCTCGCGGACGAAGCGGAACAGATGCCGGCGCAGCGATTGCCGGACCGCCCAGAGCTCCTCATCGGGAATATTCAGGACGATGTCCCAGAGCGCGGGATCGTCCTGACGTTCGCGCCAGCCGCCGCCGAAGTATTTCGTGAACAGGTCGACCAGCTCTGCCGCCATCCACGTCGGCACGTGCACGCCGTTGGTGACGTATGCCACTGGACGATCCTGCTCGGCGACACCAGGCCAGATGTCAGCCCACATGTCACGAGTGACTTTGCAGTGCAGCCGGGACACGGCGTTGATCTTCGACGCCGATCGCAGCGCCAGCGCCGTCATGTTGAACTGCACGCCGCTGCCGCTGTCGTGCGCGCCAAGGGCCAGAAACTTGTCGCGATGCGGGCCGAGCGTGCCCCAACAGCCGGCGAGATGTTTTTCGACGAGATAGAAGGGGAACGCGTCGTGGCCCGCCGGCACCGGCGTGTGCGTGGTGAAGATCGTCGTCTCGCGGATTTCGTCCAGCGAGTCGTCGAACGTGCGGCCACGCTCGATCGACTCGCGGATGCGCTGCAGCACGACGAACGCCGCGTGTCCTTCGTTGAGATGAAAGGCGCCGGCGTTGATGCCCAGCGCCTTGAGCGCGCGAACGCCCCCGATGCCGAGGATGATTTCCTGCTGGATTCGCGTTTCGCGATCGCCGCCGTACAACCGCGCCGACAGCTCTCGGTCCCACGGCGCGTTCTCGGGCAAGTCGGTATCGAGCAGGTAAAGCGTGACGCGCCCGACCAGCACGCGCCAGATCGCGACGAGCACTGAACGGTCGCCGAGCGGAACCGCCGTGATCGCCGGCTGCCCATCTGGCAGTGTGGCGAGGGAAATCGGCGCGTCGGCCCAGTTCAGTTTCTCGTAGCTTTCCTCCTGCCAGCCTTCGGCGGAGAGATGCTGATGAAAGTACCCCTGCGGGTACATGAACCCGACGCCCACGAGCGGTACTCCGAGATCGCCGGCCTCTTTGCAATGATCGCCCGCAAGCACGCCGAGGCCGCCTGCGTAGATCGGCAGCGACTGATGCAGCGCAAACTCAGCGGAGAAGTACGCGATCGCGCGGCCGTCGTGGGGCGCCGCGGTTTTCATCCACCAGGTGTTTTTCGCCGCCCGCGCGGCATCGAGCGCCTCGACGGCGCGGTCGTACAGCGCGAGAAACTCAGGATCGTGTGCCGCCCTGTCGAGGCGCTCCTGCGGAAGCGCCCACAACATTCGCACCGGATTGTGATCCGTCGATCGCCATACGGCATAGTCGAGGCGGCGAAATACCGCACGCGCCTCATTCCAACTCCACCATAAGTCGACGGCAAGCTCGTCGATGCGCGAAATACGGGGCGGACGGGGCGGAAGCGTCGAGTAGCGTTCCATGTGGCGATGTGAGATCCCGTGATTTGAGGGTGTGTTTATGACGTCGACAATGTGAGGATCTCGAAGAAGCGCGACAGGTCGATGTTGCCGCCCGAGACGATGGCGACGATCTTACCGCGACCGGCGCGGCCGCTCAGCGCGCCGGCGACCGCACATCCGCCCGCGCCTTCCGCAATCACATGAGCGCGTTCAGCGACGATGCGAATGGCCCGGGCCACATCGTCGAGCGTGACGACAATCGATCCGTTCACGCCCCGCAGCAGGGGCCACATCGTCTCGAGCACCGATTTGCCGCCCGCGCCGTCGACAAATGACGCGCGCCAGTTGTCGAGATAGACCGGCCGGCCGGCGGCCAGCGACGCCGAAAGAGGCGCGGCCGTTTCCGGTTCCGCGGCGAAGACTTTCGTCTGCGGCCGGAGGGCGCGCGCGGCCGCGATGACGCCGGACAGTAAGCCGCCGCCTCCAACGGATCCGACGATGGCATCGACGTCAGGTAAGTCTTCGAGAATTTCGAGCGCGACTGTGCCGTTTCCGGCGATAAACCGATCGTCGTCGAACGGATGGATGAAGTAACCGCGCATCCGATCGGATGAATGGCGCTCGACCGTCTTCCACGCCTCGTCGTAGGTCACCCGGACGATCGACGCGCCGAGACGATGTATGGCGTCGACTTTTGCAGCCGGCGCCGTGTCGATGACCATGACCGAGCACGGCACTCCCGCATGGCGCGCCGCATACGCGACGCCGAGCGCGGCGTTACCAGCGCTGACCGTCCAGACGCCGCCGGCGAGATCCGCCGCGCTCAACTGGCGGACGACGTTCATCGCGCCGCGAATTTTGAACGAGCCGATCGGCTGCAGCACCTCCAGTTTCAGGTAGAGATCGATGCCATCCGGTGCGCCGGGCACCTCGAGGTGGACGAGCGGCGTCCTCACGGCTGCACGATAGACGAACTTCGCCGCGTCGCGAATGGCGTCGAGCGAGATGTCGCGCGAGGTGGTCGTCATCCCCGCGAGGCCTCGATCGCCGAAATCTGCGCGGCCATAGCGTCGAGTTTCGCGAGCAGCTCGCGATGGCGCACGTCTTCGTGCGTCGGCCTCTTCGCGACGAACGAAACCGTGCCGCCCGGATCGAGAATGGCCCTGTCGATCTCGTCGAGCGACGAAAAGCCCTGTTTGTGAGCGGCGGCCACGAGCTCGCCCGGAGTGATGAGCTCCTTCTGCAGTCGATCCATCTGGACGACCCCATTCTCGATGAGGACGTCGGCGTCGCCTTCGATGAGCCGATCCAGGCTTTCGTGCGTGTAAAGGAACCGGACGACGATGTAATTCACGGCGAGCAGCGTCGCGGCGCCGATGACGCCGCCGGTGACGCTGTTGTCTTCGCCGATGATCGAGTTCTGCACTGTATTGGACAGCGTGAGCAGCACGACGAGGTCGAAGGGATTGAGCTGCGCCAGCTCGCGTTTGCCCGCGAGGCGCAGGCCGATGATGAGGAACACGTAAATCACCACCGGCCGCAGCATCTTCTCCGCGATCGGTACCGAAAGCACGAACATATCCGACAGCATCTTCGTCGTCATGCGCTCATGCTAATGGATGACGCCGCGTTTGGTACAATTCGGGACTTCGAATGCGTCGTGCCGCGCTCGCGCTCGTTGCTGCCACCGTGCTTTCTGCGAACGAGCGGGCATTCGCGCAAGAGCCGCTGGCGCCAATCCCGCGTGTCGCGGTCGATGTTCACGGCATCATTCCCGTCTTCCCCAACGACAACGCACAACTTGCGGCCAGTCGAGGTCTGACGTCGGTTGGCGAACTGCCCGGTGCCGGCATCGGCGGTCGCGTCGGCGTACACCTGTATTTGTTCAAATGGAAAGCGATCACCGTCGGCGTCGGCGGCGAAGTGTTTTCCGCCCGCTCGACAAGTGCGCCGCCGGATGCCACGATCGGATTGATGGCGGTGAACGAACGGCTGACCTCCGCAGATGGGCAGGTGTCGTTCAATTTCGGCTCGGCGCATGGATGGAGCTACCTCAGCGGCGGCATGGGCCGATCGCAGTGGTCGCTCGTGCCGGCAGGACAATCGGCGACCTCCGCCGACATCGAGACGTTGCCGACGGTGAATTATGGCGGCGGCGCTCATTGGTCTATCAAACGCCATCTCGGATTCAGCCTCGACCTTCGCCTGTACGAAATCCAGCCTGGAACCGCAACCATCGTCGGACCCGGCAGCCCGCGGACGCGCCTCCTGGTGTTCGGCGCTGGTATCTTCCTGAAGTAGGCCATGCGCGTCGTTCGTGTTATCGGCAAGAGCGTCGCGACGACGCTGATCTTTTTCGTGCTCGTCGAACTCGCGCTTCGCGGCGTCTATGCCGGACGCAATGCCTTCGTCACGTACGTGCCGCTGCCGTATGTGGTGGGCGACGACTACGGGCCGATTCCCCCATGGCTCGACAACCTTCTGATCCTTCGGCCAGATCCCGCGCTGATCTGGCGCAACATCTCGAACGCGCGGCGGAACTACGTCGACATCTTCACACCCGTGTGGCGCGACAGCGATCGCATCGCGCTCTTGCGCCGCTTCGCGCCGTGGCTGCCGAAGCCATTCCGGGCGAACCCGGTGTGGCGCATCGCCCTCAACAGCGAAGGCTTCCGGACGCCGCCGTTCGACGCCGCGACGCGGTCAGGCGTGCTTCGCATCGCCTGCATCGGCGATTCATGGACGTTCGGCATGAACGTCGAGCAGAACCAGACGTACCCGGCGAGGCTCGAGGCGCTGCTGAACGCGCGGCCGCCGATCGGCATTCGGGGCGTCGACGTGATGAACTTCGGCGTTCTGGGCTACACCTCGTTCCAGGGACTGCAGCTGCTGAAGACGCGCGTGCTCGCGTTGCACCCTGATGTCGTCGTGGTCGGTTTCGGGATGAACGACTCCGACGTGGCCGGCTATCGCGACAGTGACGTCCTCAAACCGGGCCCAGTCCGCTGGCGCGATCGCGTGAAGTCCGTCACCGAGCAGAGCGAATCGCTTGCCCTCCTGAAATACTTGGCGTTGGCTATGCGCTTTCGTCCACATGCGTTCGGAGAATTCCTGAAGGCCGACGCGAAAACGGATCAAGGGAAAAGCAATGCGAACGTCAACTACGACGAGCTCGAGCCGTGGACGCGCGTGTCCCCGCGCGACTACGAGAGCAATCTGCGAGCGATGATCGCGCTCGCGCGAGCACAGGGCGCGCGCGTCGTGCTGCTCGACAACGAGCTGTGGGACGGCAGCCCCTATCGCCCGCGGCTTCGCTCGATTGCCGGGCAGGAACATGTGCCGCTGATCGACAGCCTGCAAATCATCGCCGACGCGCGCACACAACTCGAGCGCGGGATCGAGGTGCAGTTTCACCTTGAGCGGGCATCGCCGCCGGCTGGATTGCGCGTCGAGCCGGCCTCGACCGTCGAAACACCGGTTGTGTTCCGCGTGTACGACGGCCGGTACCCGGTGCCAAAGCAACTGTCGATTGTCGGCAACCATCCGGCGCTCGGAAACTTCTCGCCTAACACCATCGCGATGCACGACGACGGGATGAACGGAGACGAGCGGGCCGGCGATCATGTCTGGAGCTATCGCGCGATGATGCCTGCGGGCACCGCAGTCCGCTACGTGTACACGAACAGCGGCGCGCGAGGGGAGTGGGAAGGCCTCGACATCCCGCACGTCCGTGAAATGCAAGTCGCAGCACAGGCCGGCGGCGGCACGATGTATTTGCCGGTCGAAACCTTCGGCCGGCTCTACATGCAAGCCGACAACTGGCACACGGACGCCGCCGGCTACGATCTCATCGCACAAGCAGTCGCGCGAACACTGAAGTAGCGCAGGGCTGCAGCTACAACAGTTGTCCGTTTTCCAAACGAAGGGTCTTCGTCGCACACGATCCCGCGAAGTCCTCGTCGTGCGTCGCGACCACCAGTGTTCGTCCCTCGCGAGCGAGCGTCGCGAGGAGCGAGGCGAGCTCGTTGCGGCGTTCCGGATCCAGTGACGCCGTCGGCTCGTCCAGCAGCAGCACGTGCGGATCAACGGCGAGGGCGCGCGCGATGGCCACGCGCTGCGCCTCGCCGCCCGACAACTCCCGCGGCAGCGCGGACGCGCGATGGTCGACGCCAAACGCCGTCAGCAGTTCGTGCGCGCGCCGGACGGCGTCGTCGCGTCTGACACGATGCGCATGGACCGGCGCGAGGCAGACGTTGTCGAGCGCGGACAGATGCTCGAACAGGCAATGAAACTGAAAAACCATGCCGGCGCGCCCGCCTTCGATGCGGATCTGTCCGGCATCGGCGCGTTCGAGGCCCGCGATGACTCGAAGAATCGTCGTCTTGCCCGAGCCCGACAATCCCATGAGGACGACGATCTCGCCGTGATCGGCGGTGAAGCTGACGCCCCGCAGAATCTCGCGCGCGCCGCGCCGCAGCCGCACATCCTGGACGTCCAGTACGGGTGTCACGACGTGGACGCTTTCCATCGCCGCTCGAGCCGCGCCGCGAGTGCGGCAAGCGGAAGCGACATCGCGAGGTAGAGGCCGGCGCACAAGATGCCTGGCAGTACCCAACTACCGAGATTCGTCGCGAAGATCTGTGTCTGCTTCGTCAGTTCCATGACGGTCAGTACCGAGACGAGCGACGAGTCTTTCAGCAGCGCGATGAAGTCGTTGGTCATCGGCGCAAGCGCGAGGCGGAAGGCCTGCGGACCGCGGATGAGCAGGAGAATCTGCCGCGTGCCGAGGCCGAGCGTCTTCGCCGCCTCGAGTTGTCCCGGCGGAACTGTTTGGAGCGCCGAGCGGTAGATCTCGCTTTCGTACGCCGAGTAGTTCAGCGCGAGACCGAGAAACGCCGCGCCGAACGCTGGCAGCTTGATGGCCGCAGCGATTCCGTAATAGAGCACGAACAGTTGCAGCAGAATCGGCGTGCCTCTCATGACCTCGACGTAGCCGGTCAAAAGGCCGCGAATGGGCGCCGCGCCGTAGACGCGGCCCGTCGCGATGACCACGCCGAGCGCGACCGCCAGCGCCATCGACAAGCATGACAGCACGATCGTGACGACCGACGCG
>Ga0097621_100002451_pt1 | contig 12702 bp, 13 predicted proteins | sample KBSMisM72_FD_73165 | JGI IMG/M metagenome (GOLD analysis project Ga0097621, IMG submission 73165) | Miscanthus rhizosphere microbial communities from Kellogg Biological Station, Michigan, USA - KBS Miscanthus M7-2 (version 2) (version 2) | ecosystem: Host-associated > Plants > Roots >... | reverse complement strand
GGCAGTTGACCGCCTGCACGACGGCGTCGGCGGGCGCGCGGATCGGCAGCTCCATCTTCATCGCTTCCAACACGACCAGCGTCTCGCCCTGCTTCACGGCCTGTCCCGCGGTGACGAGGATCTTGACGACGGTGGCCGGCATCGGGGCAGCCAAATCGTAATGTCCGCCGGTAGATGGACCAATCTGATGCGGCTCATCGCTGCGTCGGCCCTCGCGATAGATCTCTCCATCGCAAAACGCCCACAGGTCTCCGACGCCACCGGCAACGTAAACGACCGTCTGCTTGCCGTCCTCATCGACGCGGTACGCGCCGGCGCCGATTCGCGTCACCGTCGCCATGAGGAGAGCGCCTCCCAGGGATCGAGTGCCGGCGCGGTAGGGGCGAGGGCCTGGGCGCTAGGGGCCATTGCGAGGTTCTCGAGCACCGCGCGCACAGCGGCCGGCATTTGCGTGGATACGGGAGCCCCAAGCGAGGCGCCTTCACTATCCAAGAAGCTCGTGTCGATCTCACCAGAGCGAAATCGCGGATGTTCGAGAATCCGCAGCAGGAACGGGATGTTCGTCTGGAGGCCGAGAATCGGAAACGCGCGCAGCGCGCAGACGAGCCTCGTGGTCGCTTCGTCGCGCGTGGCGGCTGTCGCGATGACTTTCGCGATGAGCGGATCGTAGTGCACCGGCACCTCGGCACCTTCCTCGACGCCTGAATCGATTCGGACCCCGGGCAGCGTCGGCTCGCGATAGAGCAAGAGCCGCCCGGCCTGCGGCAAAAACCCCTTCGCCGGGTCTTCCGCGTACACCCGCGCTTCGATGGCGTGTCCGCGCTGTGTGATCCAGGGCGACGACCACGGCAGCGGCTGCCCGGCGGCGACCAGAATCTGCGCGCGCACGATGTCGAGTCCAGTCACCTGTTCCGTGACTGGATGTTCGACCTGGAGCCGCGTGTTCATCTCGAGAAAGTAGAAGCGCTCGGCTCCGCGTCCAGCCGAGATGTCGACGAGAAACTCGATGGTGCCGGCATTGCGGTACCCGCACGCCCGCGCCGCTTGCACGGCAGCGTCGGTCATGCGCGATCGCAGCCTGGGCGTGACGACGAGCGACGGGCTTTCTTCGATCACCTTCTGATGCCGCCGCTGCACCGAGCACTCACGCTCGAACAGATGGACGACGTGATCGTGGCTGTCGGCAAAAATCTGGACCTCGACGTGCCGCGCCCGCTCGATCAGACGCTCGACATAGAGCGTCCCGTCGCCGAAGGCGGATTCGGCTTCGCGGCGGGCTGCCTGAACGGCCTCGATGGCCTGGGACTGGTCGTCGACGCGACGCATGCCCTTGCCGCCGCCGCCGGCGGACGCTTTCACGAGCGCCGGATATTCCGCGCGGGCGAGCGCCGCGGCCACGCCGGCGTCCGTTTGATCGACGGGTATCTCACCTGGCACGACCGGCACGCCTGCCGTCTGCATCAGCCGCCGCGCGGCGATCTTCGATCCCATTTGCGCGATGACGGCCGACGGCGGGCCGACGAACAGAATCCCTTCACGTTCGCACGCCTCCGCGAACGACGCGTTTTCGGAAAGGAATCCGTACCCGGGATGGACGGCGTCGGCGCCGCTCGCGCGGACCGCGTCGAGCAGACGCGAGGTCGACAGGTAGCTTTCGGCGGCCGGCGCGGCGCCGATGTGCACGGACCGATCGGCGGCGCTGACGTGCGGCGCGTGGGCATCTGCGTCGGAATAGACCGCGACGCTCTCGACGCCAAGCTCTCTGCAGGCCCGGATGACGCGCAGCGCGATTTCGCCGCGGTTCGCGACGAGCAGACGCGTGATCATGCGGACCAGCGCGGCTTTCGCTTTTCGAGAAACGCGCGAAGGCCTTCCTGTCCTTCAGGTGACGCCCGTCGCGACGCAAGCGCCTGCGCGGTGAGCGTGCTGATTTCGCCGGAGCGATTCGCCCACACGTCGCGAACGAGCTTCTTCGCTGCCGCGATAGCCTCGGGTCCGCTCGCGAGGATTTCCGCCAGATAGCGTTCGATCGTCGTGTCGAGATCGGGGGCGGGGACCACCGCGTGCACGAGGTCGATTTTGTACGCGCGCGCCGCTGGAAAACGCGCGCCGGTCACGAACAGCTCTCGCGCGGCCGAAGGACCGATCTTGTTCAGCACGAACGGCGAGATCACCGCAGGAATGATTCCCAGCTTCACTTCGGTGAACCCAAACACCGCGTCGTCTGCCGCGACGACGACGTCGCAGACGGCGGTGAGGCCGGCGCCGCCGCCGATGGCGGCGCCGTGAACCCGGCCGATGACGGGAACCGGCAGCTCGTCGATGGCGCGAAACATCTGAGACGTCGCCATTGCGTCCCGGAGGTTTTCGTCTTCAGAGTACGCAGCGCTTTTCGCGAGCCAGGCGGCGTCGGCGCCCGCGCAGAAGACCTTGCCGGCGCCGCCGATTACGACCGCGCGGACATCGGTGGAGCGGCGGAAACCAGTTGCCCATGCGGCCAGCTCCGCGATCATCTCGGCGTTGAACGCGTTGCGCACGTCCGGGCGATTGAGCGTCAGGTGCTCGATGGGGCCGTCGCGACGCGTGAGCAGGAATTTGTAGCTCATGACAAAAACATAACCACGGAGGACACTGAGGGCACAGAGACGACGATCAACGCAGAGATCGCAAAGATCGCAGAGCGATTCGACGCCGCGTCGAATCGAGTTGGGAACCTCTGTGTTCCTCCGTGTCCTCTGCGGTTCATTGTCTTCTTCGTGGTCTTCGTGTGTCCTTCGTGTGTTCGTGATACGTAGGCCTCAGGCCCGCGCGACATCAGAAACCTACATTCTAAAAATCCCGAACCGCGGCTCTGGAATCGGCGCGTTGTACGCCGCCGACAGTCCCAGCGCCAGCATCGACCGCGTATCCACGGGATCGATCACGCCGTCGTCCCACAACCGAGCGGTGGAGTAGTACGGCGACCCCTCGTGGTCGTATTGCGCGAGGATGGGCCCCCGGATCGCGGCTTCCTCGTGCGCCGACAGCGCGCCGCCCGCGCGCGCGGCCTGCTCGCGCTTCACCGTGGTCAACACTCCGGCCGCTTGTTCGCCTCCCATCACCGAAATGCGCGCGTTCGGCCACATCCACAGCATCCGCGGATCGTAGGCGCGGCCGCACATGCCGTAGTTGCCCGCGCCGAACGATCCGCCGATGACGACCGTGAACTTCGGCACGACGGAGTTCGCGACGGCGTGCACCATTTTCGCGCCGTCCTTCGCGATGCCGGCGCGCTCGTACTGCCGGCCGACGATGAACCCGGTGATGTTCTGCAGAAAAATCAGCGGGACGCCGCGGAGGTTGCACAGTTCGATGAAGTGCGTCGCCTTCAGCGCCGACTCGGAGAACAGGACGCCGTTGTTCGCGATGATGCCCACGAGAAATCCATGCAGCCGCGCGAAGCCGGTGACGAGCGTCTCGCCATACCGTGCCTTGAATTCGTCGAACCGTGAGCCGTCGACGAGCCGCGCGATGATTTCTCGGACGTCGTACGGCTTTCTGATGTCGGCGTTGACGATGCCGTAGATGTCCGTCGGGTCGTACTTCGGTTCTTCGACGGCCGTCATGTCGGCCGGCAGCCGCTTCGCCGTGTGCAGTGTGGAGACGATCGTCCGGCACAACCGAAGCGCGTCCGCGTCGTCTTGGGCGAAGTAGTCGGCGACGCCGGAGAGACGCGTGTGGACGTCGGCGCCTCCGAGTTCCTCCGCCGTCACTTCCTCGCCCGTCGCAGCTTTCACGAGCGGCGGGCCGCCCAGGAAAATCGTGCCGGTGCCCTTCACGATGACCGTCTCGTCGGACATCGCGGGCACATAGGCGCCGCCGGCGGTGCAGGATCCCATCACGACCGCAACCTGCGGGATCTTCTCGGCGGACATCTGTGCCTGGTTGAAGAAGATGCGGCCGAAGTGCTCGCGATCGGGAAACACCTCCGACTGCATCGGCAGAAACGCGCCGCCGGAGTCGACGAGATAAACGCAGGGCAGACGATTGTCCATCGCCACCTGTTGCGCCCGCAGGTGCTTCTTCACCGTCATCGGGTAGTACGTGCCGCCCTTCACCGTCGCGTCGTTGGCGACAATCAACACTTCGCGGCCCGATACGCGGCCGATGCCGGTCACGATGCCTGCGGCCGGCGCTTCGTTGTCGTACATCTCGAACGCCGCCAGCGGCGACAGCTCCAGAAACGGCGATCCTGGATCGAGCAGAAGGTCGATGCGTTCGCGAACCGGAAGCTTGCCCTGCTCGCGATGCCGCTGCAAATACCTGGGGCCGCCGCCCTGCCGAGCGGCGGTCACACGGTCGCGCAGCTGATTGACGAGCAGCTGCATCCGGTCGCGGTTGGCGACGAAGGTGTCGTCAGTTGGATTGATGCGAGACTCGATCGCGAGCATTTACCATCCGCAGCAATCGGACTTGAAGCCGCACGTCGAGCAGCGCCATACGGCGTGCATCCGATAGACCTCGCCGCCGCAGCGATCGCAGAAGATCTTCTCGTCGGTGGATGCCGCGGCGCTGTTCGGCTGCGAGATCAGTCCCGTCCTGAGCGGCGTGATCGGCTTGACCGGCGGCTTGGCGTCAGACATGCGAGGCTAGCGCGGCCGCGTCGAGACCATCCGGATGATGGCGTCGTTGAACATCGGAATGTCGTCGGGCTTGCGCGATGTAATAAGGTTGCCGTCCTCGACGACAGGCTTGTCCACGTACATCCCGCCGGCGTTCTTGACGTCAATGGCGATCGACGGCCAGCACGTGAGCGTGCGACCGCGCAGTGCGTTCGCCGAGATGAGCACCTGCGGTCCGTGGCAGATCGCGGCGACGGGTTTACCCGCGTCCATCATCTCGCGCGTGAAGTCGACCATCGCGTGGCGCATCCGCATCTTGTCGGGCGCGTGCCCGCCCGGGATCACGAGTGCGTCGAAGTCTGACGTTTTCGCGGCGCCGGCCGCGATCTCCGACGTCACGACCGTGCCGAGCTTCTTGCCTGTGTAATCGGTGCGTGCCGCCGGACCGATGAGCACGACCGTCGCGCCCGCCGCACGCAGCGCGTCGAGCGGACCGGTCAACTCGCTGTCTTCGAATTCTTGCTCCACCAGAAGTGCGATGCGTCGTCCCGCGAGCGCCGCCGAATCGGACATGGCGCGATTCTACGTCATAATCAATCGGTGAATCGACTCGCCGGAGAGCACAGCCCGTACCTCCTTCAGCACGCCAGCAACCCCGTCGATTGGTTTCCGTGGGGCGACGACGCGTTTCAGAAGGCGCGGATCGAAAACAAACCGATCTTTCTCTCGATCGGCTATTCGACCTGTCACTGGTGCCACGTGATGGCGCACGAGTCGTTCGAGAACGACGCCGTCGCCACAGTGCTCAACGCGTCGTTCGTGCCGATCAAAGTCGATCGCGAGGAGCGTCCGGACGTCGACCGCGTGTACATGACATTCGTGCAAGCGACGACGGGATCGGGCGGATGGCCGATGAGCGTCTGGCTTACGCCGGACTTGAAGCCGTTTTACGGCGGCACCTATTTCCCTCCGTCGTCGCGGTGGGGGCGTCCCGGCTTCGTTGACATCCTCGGTGAGATCGCGCGCGTGTGGTCGTCCGAACAGGCGAAGGTCGAGCAGTCGGCGGAATCGCTGACGGCACAGTTGCGAGGCGTCGAGCGCGCTGCGGCGCCCAGCGCCGGAGTGCCGGCGATTTCCGCGCTCGATCGCGCCGCGGCGGAGTTCCGCAACCTCTTCGATCACGTTCACGGCGGCTTCGGCGGCGCGCCCAAGTTTCCGCGTCCGTCCGAGCTGTTGTTCCTGCTTCGCTACTGGGCGCTGAAGAACGACTCGAACGATCCCCGAGATATGGCGCTCGTCACGCTTCGCGCGATGGCGTCTGGAGGCATGCGCGATCACATCGGCGGCGGCTTCCATCGCTACTCCGTCGACGAGCAGTGGCGGGTGCCGCATTTCGAGAAGATGCTATACGACCAGGCGCAGCTGGTGATCGCGCTGCTCGAGGCCGCACAGGCATCGGGCGATTCGTTCTACACCGACGTCGCCGAAGACACGCTGCAGTACGTCATCCGCGAGATGACGGACGAGGCCGGCGGCTTCTTCTCGGCCGAAGACGCCGACAGCGTGCCGCCCGAACAGGTGGACGATCCGCATCCACACCCCAGCGAGGGCGCGTTCTATCTGTGGCGCGCCGATGAGGTTGACGCGCTTCTCGGCGTCGACGCGTCGATCGTGAAGGCGCGATTTGGCATCGAGCAGAACGGCAACGCTCCCGCCGATCCGCAGCAGGAATTCGTCGGGAAGAACATCCTGTACGTGGCGCAGTCGGTCGAGCAGATTGCCAGGCAAACAGGGAAGTCACCCGATGAGATCGAGCGCGTGCTTGCGGCCGCGCGGCTGAAGCTATTCGAAGCGAGGGTGACGCGTCCTCGTCCGCATCTCGACGACAAAGTGCTCACCGCGTGGAACGGCCTGATGATTGCCGCCTTCGCCCGCGCCGCTCGCGTCGCCGCCGATGGACAGGGCTATTTGCACTCGGCCCGGCGCGCGGCGTCATTTCTGCGCGATCGCATGTGGAACGACGAGGCGAGCACGCTGCTGCGCCGTTATCGCCGGGGCGAAGCGAGCATCGAGGCGTACGCCGAAGACTACGCGTACCTGATTTACGGGCTGCTGGAGCTGTTTCAAGCCGACCCGGACGTGCGCTGGCTCGAGTGGGCGCAGACGCTGCAGCGCCGCCAGGACGAGCTGTTCTGGGACGCCGTCGGCGGCGGATGGTTCAGCACGACCGGCCGCGATTCGACCGTGCTGCTTCGAATGAAAGAAGACTACGACGGCGCCGAGCCGACGGCCAGCGCGGTGTCGGTCATGAATCTGCTGACGCTTTCTCATCTGGTGGATGAGCCTGCCTGGGGCGAGCAGATCGACAAGACCTTTCGCTACTTCGGATCGCGGCTCGAGCAAATCGGACGTGCAGTGCCGATGATGGCCGCGGCCCTCGCGACCTCGATCGCCGGTCTCCGTCAGGTGATCGTCGTCGGCGAGGGCGGCGACGGCGAGTTGCGGAACACGATTCGGCAGCGGTATCTGCCGTTTACCGTGTCGTTGGACCTTACTCCGGATCAACAGAGCGCGTTGGCCGCCAAACTGCCGTTCATCGCAGGCATGCGTATTCTCGACGGCAGGGCCGCGGCATATGTCTGCCGCGAGTTCACCTGCCACGCGCCGGTCAGCGACCGGCCGGCGCTCGAGAAAGCACTCGCATGACGATCTCGGTCGACGTCTGGATTCGCGGCACCGATTTCGCCACCACCAAACAGATCGACACGGTGGGACGTGACCCCGTCGCGTGGGTGGATGACGACGTCCGCGCGATTCTGGAAGGGATGCTTCACGCGATGGACGAGGCGAAGAATCCCGGTCAATCCAACCGCGTCGCCGCACTGCGCGGCTTCAGTTGGATCGTCAACCCGTTCGAAGACGGCATGCTCATCGCGATCGAAATGACGCTTGGCGCCGCCGTCGTCGGTCCGTTCAAGATCGACAAAGCGCGTCTCGAGGACATGATCACTCGAGTACTCGCCGGCTCGGGGCCTACCACCGTCGTCCACTGATTTCTAACCGGCCAATCCACTCGCGCGATCGTCCAAACGGAACATCTCGTTGTGAAGGGAGAGTCCGTATGAGAAGTGCTGGTCGAATGCTGATGGCCGTCGCGGGGATTCTCGTCGCATCCGGAGCTCAGGCCCAGGTGCCGTTGCGGGTCGCATGCTTCAGCGTGCAGCGCGCATTTTCTGAATCTGCGGACGGCAAGGCGGCGCTGGCGCGGCTGACGACCGCCCAGAACGACAAGACCCGGGCAATCGAGGAGAAGAACAAGGCCCTGCGGACGCAGGAGCAGGCGCTGGAGCAACGCTCGCCGCTCTTGAGCGAGGCGGCTCGCACCGAGCGGACCAACGAGGTCCAGAAGCTGAGAATCGACGTCCAGCGCTTCATCGAGGACGCCCAGGCCGAGCTGCTGGGGATGCAGCGCGAGGCCGAAAACGCGTTCGTGCTGAAACTGAAGCCGGCGCTGGCGAAGGTCGCGCAGGACAAAGGTCTGCAGCTGATTCTCAGCGCCGACGAGGGACCGGTCGCGTGGTTCGACCCGACGATCGACATCACGTCGGACGTCGTCAAGCAGCTCGCGCTCAAATAGAATGTGCCGCGAGAGGTGCGTATGCGCGGAGCTGTCCTGTTCGTTGCCGGACTACTCGTCGGGTTGACGGTGCACGTGGGCATGGCGCAGACGAGCGGCGCCGGTGTCGAGATGATGAATCACGTCGGCATCAACGTGCCGAACGTCGCGGACGCCGTCACGTACTACACGGAGAAGATGGGCTATCGCGAGGCGTTCCGCGCCAACGACGCCAACGGGGCGCCGCGCCTCGTCTACATGCAGATCAGCAAGAACACGTTCCTCGAGCTTCAGCCCGCAACCGCGCAGCGGCCTGCCGGGTTCACGCACTATGGGCTCGTCGTCGGCAGCGCCGTCGACGCCGTGTCGGCGTTCAAGAAGCGCGGGCTGACGGTCACCGACACAAGCAAGAGCGACACGGGCGTCGTGCTCGCCAACATCACGGATCCGTACATGGGCCGCGTCGAGCTCGTCGAGATCACGCCGCAGTCGCAACATTACAAAGCGATTCAGGGGTGGAAGGGCAGGTAGGGCGGGTAGGGCAGGGAGGGCAGGGATGGACACGCGCTTCGAGCGTCCGGTCTATGCGCGTCTGAGGCGCGTATGTGTCTCGCTGCCCGATGTCGAAGAAGGGATCGCCTGGGGACATCCGAGCTTCCGCGTCGGCGGCCGGACGTTCTGCACGTTCGAAATCTTGAAAACGCGGCCGACGATTGCGATGAAGGCGTCGCCGGCGGACGTGAAGCGCCTCGCCGCTCGCGACGATTTCGTCGTCACGCCGTACGGCCGCAGCGTGTACGTGAGCCGCTGGCTGGACGGCAGCATCAACTGGCGGCAGCTCGAGGCGCTGATCAAGCGCAGCTACAAGATCACCGCGAAAGAACGGCCAGTCCGGCGTCGCTCGGTCCGATAAACGCGAGCCCGGGCAACGCCGTCCAACACGCAGCACGATGGCTGCAGCTTGGCGACTTTCCCTCCTCTTCGCTGTTGTGCTGGGCCTTGGCCAGGCGTCGTTCGACGTCGCGTCGATCAAGCCGGCCGTTCCCGACACCTACGGCAGCTCCGGTGAGGACGGCCGGAACGGCCTGCTCAAGGTTTACAACGTCAGCCTGCGGCGCTGCATCAAGTACGCCTACAAGATCCCCGAGACGCAGGTGATTGGCGGTCCGAAATGGGCCGACGATCGTCGCTACGACATCACCGCGAGAGCCGATCGACCGGCAACCGAACCCGAACTTCTGAAAATGCTGCAGCCGCTGCTGGCCGACCGGTTCAAGCTCGTGTTGCATCGCGAGTCACGCACGATCCCTGGCTATGTTCTCATCGCTGTGAACGGCGGCATCAAGGCGCAGGCTTCGTCAAGCGTGACGTCAGGTGCAAACGGAGGACGCGGTCGAATCGATACGGTCGGGACGACTGTGTCGGAGATGGTCATCCGGCTGTCAGAGCTGCTGCAGCGCCCTGTCGTCGACAGGACAGGCGACACTCGCAGATTCGATTTTCATCTTCGCTGGACTCCCGACGCAGCGCCGTCGGGCGTTGAGCCGGCGGCGACGGAGGGTCCGTCTCTCTCAACCGCCCTGGAAGAACAACTCGGTTTGAAGCTGGTTTCTCAAAGAGTGCCGGCCGACGTGCTGGTCATCGATCACGCGGACCTGCCGTCAGAGAACTGAGATGACGACTTTTCCCCGCGAGTGTCCGTCGAGCAGATAGCTGATGGCCGCGGGCACGTCGGCCAGTGAGTACGTCCGATCGATGACCGACACGATCTTGCCGGTCTCGAGCAGCTCTTTGAGGACGACGAGGTCCTGCTGGTTCGGGCGAGCCATCACCCCTCGGATTCTCTTGTCCCGCAATAGCAAGGGGAAGAGTGCTCCCTGAATCAGCTGGCTGGCGGATCCGCCGAGGACGACGACGACGCCAGTCGGCGTCAGCGCGCGTTTGTAGTCGAACATCGAGTGATAGCCGTTCACAGCCAGGATCACGTCATACCGGTGTCCGCTTCGCGTCGGATCCTCACGCATATAGTCGACGACGTGATCGGCGCCGATCGAGCGTGCGACCTCCTGGTTGCGCGCGCTGCACACCGCGGTGACCTCCGCGCCGAACGCCTTCGCGATCTGCACGGAAAACGTCCCCACGCCGCCGCCGCTGCCGTTGACCAATACCCTGTGCCCTGGTTTGACCTTTCCTTCATCGCGAACTCCGTGAAGCGCCGTCAACGCGGCGACAGGAACCGCGGCCGCTGTTTCGAACGACACGTTGGTCGACTTCGACACCAGCCTTTCTTCGGACGCACAGGCATATTCGGCAAACGCGCCTCCTTTCAATCCAAGCAGTCCGAAGACCGCATCACCTGGGCGGAACTGCGTGACGGCTGCGCCGACCTCTTCGACCTGTCCGGCCACGTCGGCGCCGCCTGTTGTGTTCTTCGGCTGACGCCATCCGCGGCCGAGCAGGCGCCGCATCAGGAGCGGCATCGTGAACGGCCGCCAGTCGAGCGCGTTGACAGAGGCGGCGTGAACTCTGATCAGGACCTCATGGTCTTTCGGAGATGGTTTTTCGCGCTCGAGGAGCTCGAGCGAATCAGGCGGTCCGTACGACGTGCAGACAATGGCCTTCATGCGCGAGTTCCCCTGCTACACTCAGACGCGCGAGGTACGGTTTGGACCGAGTGCTCTCTAGCTTATTACTCCTGGCGACACTGCAAACGTTCGACGTCGCGGCCCTCAAAGAGAATAAGTCTGGTGAAACCACTGGCCAGTTCGGAGGGCCGGCGAGTCGTTTTACGGCGACCAACGTTCCGGCGCTGCAGTTCATTCTCTACGCGTACGAAGTTCGGGAGTTCCAGATCGAAGGTGGGCCGAACTGGATCAAGACCGACCGCTACGACATCAACGCGAGAGCCGAAGGAAACTTCCCGGCAGTGGCGCTTGGCGCGCTCGATCCGCGCCGAACGATGTTGCGCGGGCTGCTCGTCGACCGTTTCAAGCTGGCGGCCCACAAGGAATCGCGAGAGCGTCCGATCTACGCGCTTGTCACAGCGAGAGCCGACAAGTCGCTCGGTCCGCAGCTGCATCCATCGACGTTGGATTGTGCGGCGCTCGGCGAGGCGCGTCGAAGAGGACAGGCATCCGGATCCCCTCCGCGGACACCAGCGGGCGATCCGGACTGCAGCATCACGACGCCGCGCGGAAGAGTAAGCTTCGGGAGTATCCCGATGTCACAAGTCGCCGCGGTCCTGTCGTCGCTGGTGCAGCGGGTCGTGATCGATCGCACGGGGCTGACGGGCAGCTACAGCGCAGCTGTGACGTATGCGGCTGACGGCGGGCAGGACGCAGCCGCCGCTGATCCGAACAGTCCTTCGCTGTTCACTGCGCTCGAAGAGCAACTCGGCCTGAGGCTGGAATCGACGAAAGGCAAGGTCGATCTGCTGGTGATCGACCACATCGAGAAACCGACGACCGACTAGCCGCTCCGACGGCGGTTCCCGCCTCGTTAAGGACCTTCGAGCGCCGAATAGCCAATCCCCAAAGCCCTCAAGGCACCGTGCGCCAGCAGGCCAAACAGAATCAGACTGGCCAGCGACGAGAGCACAATCCGAGTTCCGCTTTGAATCGACTGTATGCGACCCAGGATGACGCCGGCGATTACCGATTCAGTGACGGGGATCGAAAGAAGAAGCGCGATCGGAGGCGATTTGTAAGTGCCAAAGTACGGCAGAAAAAGCGATCCCCATATCAGCCCGTTGCCGTATGCGAAGTTCGCGAGCCGACCCAAGCCAAATCGCACTGCAAGCGGTGTCAAGAGCGCTGCGAGAGCGAGCGGGCCCAAGGTCAGCGCGAGCATGATGGCAATGGCGCGCGCCGTGTAAACGAGTCGATCGATTCGATCCACCAGCGATTCGATCTACTGGTCCGAATTCGCAGCACCGCCTCGGCCGCCGCGTCCCCCTGTCGCCGCCGCAGGCACGGGCAACGACAACGCGACGAGCTGTCCCGCAGGGCGTCCACCAACCGCGACGAGGACGAACTGGCGGCCTTGGTACATGTACGACATCGGCACGGCGCTTTGACTCCCGGGCATCGCGATCTCGGCGATGTTCTCGCCGGTCTTCTTGTCGTACGCGTGCAGAACCGGACGCCCGCCGGCGCCCTCACCGCCGAGAAGCAGCGTCTTCGTCACGACGAACGACGCTTGCGCGGGATAGCCGGTCGGCGGCACGTTCGTGAGTCCGAGCTTGTCGAGCGCGGCCTTGATGGCTGGCGGCGTGCCGCCGTTCGGCACCTGCCACGCGATTTCGCCCTTGTTCATGTCGTACGCGGTGATGCGGCCGTACGGCGGCTTGAGCAGCGGCAAGTCCTCGACGTTCGGCACCTGACCGCCGCGCCCTGCGGTGTATGCGGCTTTGTTCGGATCGGGCGGATCGGTTTTGACGACGCCCGCGACGAACGGACGCGTGACCGATCCGACGTACACGAATCC
>Ga0097621_100002447_pt1 | contig 12715 bp, 13 predicted proteins | sample KBSMisM72_FD_73165 | JGI IMG/M metagenome (GOLD analysis project Ga0097621, IMG submission 73165) | Miscanthus rhizosphere microbial communities from Kellogg Biological Station, Michigan, USA - KBS Miscanthus M7-2 (version 2) (version 2) | ecosystem: Host-associated > Plants > Roots >... | reverse complement strand
ACGCGAAAAAAATTCCAATGAGCGAACTGCTTAAAAATATCTTTCGGTTTATCCTGTTCATTTTTGTCCAGGTATTCATATTATTCAATATGCCGCCACTGCACCGTTTCATCACACCCTATTTATATTATCTCTATATATTATGGTTGCCATTCAGCATGTCGCGCGGAGGCCTGATGACACTGGCTTTTTTATTCGGGCTCACTTTGGATTATTTCATGCATACACCCGGATTACATGCAGCCGCGTGCGTATTAATTGCCTATTTAAGACCTTTTGTCGTCAATATGCTGATTTCGCAGGAGGGTGCTGATAAGAACTATTTGTCCCCCTCCATAACCAGCATGGGGTGGGCGCCGTATTTCACCTATGTGTTTGTACTGACCCTTTTTCATCACGGATACCTTGTTTTCCTGGAATGGATGAGTTTCGGTTCTTTTTTGTATTTTATCGGGAAAGTAATCGCAACCACCGGGATCAGCATGCTGTTGATCCTGCTGACGGAACTTTTATTTTTCAGGAAGGAAAAGTTCAGAACCAATACGGTTTAATTTAAAGTCAATATCCGGAGATGCCTGTCTTCAACCAATCGCGCAGTAATATTATACGCCTTATTTTCGGCGGGATGTTTCTTGTGATATTTGCCCAGCTCTTTAACCTGCAGGTATTTTCGGATAAGTATAAAAAAATGGCTGCAGAAAATGCACTCTTTCCCAAAAGAGTGTATCCGACCCGCGGAATTATTTACGATCATCGCCAGCGGGCAATCCTGAACAATACCATTTTATATGACCTGATGGTAACCCCATCCCAGGTAAAAACAATGGATACCGCTTATTTTTGCCAGCTGCTGGAAATAGATTCCGCTGAATTCAGATCCCGCCTGCTGGATGCGCGGATAAAAAACGGCCCGTTTAGGCCATCTATATTTGAAGATCTGCTGGAACCGGATCTGTATGCCAAACTGGAAGAAAATATATGGCGCTTCCCCGGATTCAACCTGCAGGAACGCCCGGTAAGAGTTTATCCGTACAATGCAGCTGCCCATATCATGGGATATGTAGGGGAAGTGGATTCCAATATTTTACGCCGTTCGAATTATTACTATCAACTTGGCGATTACGTCGGCCGCAGCGGACTGGAACAATTCTATGAAAAACAACTCATGGGACAGCGCGGCATTGAATACTGGATCAAGGACAATAAAAACAGGCTTGTCGGACACTACGAAAATCGCAACCTCGATACTCCGGCGATAGCAGGAAGGAACCTTCATACATCCCTGGATATCGAACTGCAACAGCTTGCGGAAAAATTGCTGTCCTACAAGATCGGCTCTGTGGTTGCCATTGAACCGAAAACCGGAGGCATCCTGGCAATGGCTTCCGGCCCGGACTACGATCCCAATTCGCTGACAGGTCCTGATAAACAAAAAAATTATGGAGCGCTGGCGCTTGATGTAAAAGCACCACTTCTGAATCGCGCAATTAAAGGATTATACCCACCCGGCTCTACGTATAAACCGCTGGGTGCACTGGTGGGACTCGATGAAGGTGTGATAACCCAGGCGAGCGGTTATCCATGCCTGGGAGTATACCTGGCCTGTAAACATCCGGTCAAATGCCTTGAAAATTGGCCAGGTCATGCAGCAAACCTGCGTCTGGCTATTGCACATTCCTGTAACTCTTTTTTTTGCAATACATTCCGTCTGACAGTCGATAACCGAAATATTGGCAACGTGCGTGAGGGTTTGCAAACCTGGAAAAATTATATGAACAAATTCGGTCTTGGGCACAGGATCGGTGTGGATCTGCCAAGCGAAGACGGCGGAAATATTCCGGATACGCTTTCTTACGATAAGGAATATCATGGCTCCTGGAATTCATGCACCATGACAACCCTTGGCATTGGTCAGGACAAAATGCTGGTAACCCCATTGCAAATGGCTAATGCAATGTGCATCGTAGCCAACAAAGGATATTTTTATACACCACATTTTGTTCAGAGAGTGGAAGGCCATTCTCCGGAAGACAGCATCCTGAACAAGTATGTGGAGAAACATGAAGTGCTCACACATATATCTGATGATGACTATGAAACGGTTATCAGCGGCATGCAGGATGTAACTGAGGTTGGAACCGCCAGAATTGCCCGTATTGATGGAATCAACATGTGTGCGAAAACCGGAACCGCAGAAAATTATCTTTCGCTTGAAGGCAAAAGAACCAAGCTCAATAACAATTCAATGTTTGTGTGTTTCGCCCCGAGAGAAGACCCCAAGATCGCTGTAGCTGTAGTGATCCAAAATGCAGGTTTCGGCGCCATTTGGGCCGGTCGTATTGGAAGTCTGATAGTGGAAAAATACCTTCGGGACACGCTAACCGCCGTACGGGTAAAAATGGCAACCGATATTGCGAATACGAACCTGATGCCTGGATACCTGGTGAGATTACAATTCATTACAGATTCAGTCAGAGCATCGCAATGGGCGATGCAAACAGGTGACAGCACCCGCTGGAAAAAATTCCTGGATCCTTCGTTGCGCAAACAATTACTGGATACCATGCACAAAGCGACAGCACATATAACGATTCCATTCGGACCCAGGCCGCAGGTTAAAACCGTTCTTGCAGACACAACAAAACGTAAAACAACGGATACAACGAGAGTGGCTAAATCGGATAGCTCAGACAAACCCAAAAGAAAGTTTATTAAACAGGAGAACGATTCAGCCGCTTTGAAGCCAAAAGATAAACCTGTTGTTCAGAAGGACAGCAGTACAAACCAATCCCCATGAATCAACGAAATTCATATCTGGCAAAGGGTGCGGACCGGTCACTGCTCTGGCTCTGGTTTATCCTCTCACTGATTGGGGTAATCTGCATTTTCTCTGCAACTTATAGAGACGGAGACAATATATTACAGGGATTTCTTTCACTGCGAACAGATTACAGCCGGCAGGCACTTTTTTTAGTGATCAGCGGGATCGCCGGTATTTTTATACTGCTAACAGACAGTAAATTTTTTACTGCCACGGCTAACCTTTCATATGCTTTCGGCATTTTGCTCATGCTGTTGGTCTTTCCCTTTCATTCCAATGTCAAAGGAACTTCTTCCATTATCCGGCTCGGTTCCGCAGTGCAGATTCAACCTGCAGATATATGCAAAATATTTGTAAACCTGGCCCTGGCGAAATATTTGTCAAGGGTGGAAACGGACTTTGCAAAGCCGCGGTCCCAGTTAATTGCGGCCGTGATTGCGTTGGTTCCGGCGGGTCTTTCCATCATGCAAAAGGAAACCGGTCTTGCCCTGGTTTATTTTTCATTTTTCCTTGTCATGTTCCGGGAAGGACTACCCGCATTGGTGCTGATCATTGGTTTTTCCTTTGCGGTACTGGTAGTGGCTACATTACTACTTGATCCAAACCTGCTCGCTCTGATCCTGACTGTTATAGCAGGATTATTTGTTTATTTTTTCAGGAGACAGATCAAGCGGCAGCGGGGAATTTTGTTTGTGATTGTAAGTATCTGGTTTGTATGTGTCGGCGTACAAAGATTCGTAGTCCCCTTTGTATTTGATCATGTATTCCAGCCCTACCAGGTTAAGCGAATCTATGATGCGATTGGAAAGGATTATGTTCCTAAGAATGCAGCTGTGGCGATGGAAATTGAGGAAAAGTCGGCCGGTAAAAAGAAAGATAATGGGAATTACAATGTGAAGCAGAGTAAGATTGCCATCAGCAATGGAGGACTTATTGGGAAAGGACTATTATCCGGTACGCAAACCCGTTATGATTTTGTACCGGAACAGCGAACGGACTTTATCTTCTGTACTATCGGGGAAGGGTTTGGATTTATCGGCAGCATTGTATTCCTGAGTATCTATGTGATCCTGCTCATGCGGATTGTCACTATTGCTGAGCGACAGCGATCGGTATTCAGCCGGGCATATGCTTATGGTGTGGCTTCCGTATTTTTCTTTCATATCTCCATCAATGTGTGTATGACTATCGGCCTTGCGCCTGTTATTGGAATTCCTCTTCCTTTTGTTAGTTATGGAGGAACATCACTGCTCACTTTTAGCGTGATGTTGTTCATTCTGGCCAGGCTGGATGCAGACAGGCAGATGGTGTTGAGGTAAGTATGGGCACAGTTCTACACTTCCATACGCCCGCATTATCTTTGTCCTATGCGGATCATTCCATTGTCAGAAGGTGCTTTCACAATAGACAAAACAAAAGAATTTATTCCTTTCGATCTGGCAACGGATGATCTGCAAGCCCGCACCACTGGCAGTCTGCTGGTTGAAATACAGCCATTCCTCATCGTAACGGATCGGGATGTGATACTGCTTGATACCGGGCTTGGTTTCGAAGAAGGCGACGAATTACAGATCCGCAGGAATATCCGCAGTGCCGGCATTGACCCGGATTCGATTACCAAAGTGTTACTGAGTCATCTGCATAAGGATCATGTAAGCGGGGCGGGCAGAAAACTACCAGGAGGGAAGCGGTCCGCATCCTTTCCCCAGGCGGTTTATTATGTTCAGCAGCGTGAACTTGAATATGCGATAGAAAAAGGATTGCCCAGTTATGAACCCGAATCATTCATCTTCCTGGAGAATTTTTCAAATCTTGTAAAACTGGAAGGTAGTGGCCTGATAGACGGATATATCCGGTATGAATTAACCGGTGGCCATTGTCCTTTCCATCAGGTTTTCCATATTGACGCAGACGGTGAACATGCATTTTTTGGTGCTGACGTCTCGCCGCAACTTAACCAGATGAAAAACAGATTCGTGGCTAAGTATGATTATGACGGAAGAAAATGTATGGAACTCCGGCAGAAATGGTGGTCGCTGGGGGAAAAGGAAAAATGGACTTTTCTTTTCTATCATGATATCAAAAACCCAAGCTGGAAATTTGAATAATATAAAATAACAGGTTAGATTATTTATTGCCGGTTTTCAAACTCAATTACTTTAATGCCGGTTTCAGCACTTTAAGATTCCCGTCAACGGGTTCGGATATTTTCAGCCGAAGGATTTCTGCCATTAGAGGGAAAACATTTATGTTATCAAATCCGCGAATCTTAAAATTAGTTTTAAAGGCGGGACCCCAGGCATAAAATGTAGCATGCATTAAGCGGTTGGCGGGATCATAACCATGGGTGGCTGCCGGAAGCCTGCGTTTGGAAAGGCTGAAGACCCGGGGCGCCCGCGCTACAAGAATAATATCACCAATGCGGTTGAAGCGATCATTTTTTTTCCTGTAGTGCCATCGTTCCGGGGTATTGTCGGACAGATAAACATCATAGTCTTTTGCTGATGATTTCAATATTTTAAAAGAAGGTATAATGTCTTTCGCATTACGGGCATACAAATGCACCATAGTCAGTGAATTCATGATAATAAACCGGCTGGTATCAAAATTTTGGGGAAACGAAAGCGGATGCAGTGTGTCTATATTCGTCATTCCATGATCGGAAAGAAAGATATAATTTACCGGGAGGTTTAAAGAATCTATCGTGCGTACCAGACTGGCAATGGAATGGTCAACATACTGAACCGCTTCCTCCGTTTGTTTTGAATCAACACCATACATATGTTCCTGATGATCCACATCCGGAATATAAAATGTGATCAGGTGGGGTCTTTTTTCTTCAGGCAGTAAGAGCCAGTTACGGGTATCGTTTATCCGGTCCTGCATGGAGATCTTGGTATTGAACCGGTAATAGTAAGTGGGTCTGATTCCCTGGATGGCAGCTTCCGTGCCTACCCAATAAAAACTGGCCGTAAGCATTTCCTGTTTTTCTGCAAGCACCCAAATGGGAATTCCTCCGTACCAGGAACTGTCTTCCACCGCTTTTCTATTATTCATGGAATAAATCCGTTTCCCTGAGGGATCGTAAAAAGTATTATCCACGATCCCATTACGGGTTGGGTATTCCCCCGTAGCAATACTATAATGATTTGGAAATGTTAGGGAAGGAAATACGGGCTGCATATAGTCAGCCTCCACACCTAAAGTTCGAAGACGAATCAAATTCTCCGCCCGGTATTTATCGGCTAGATCGTATCGGAATCCATCTGCTGAAATCAGGATGATGTAGGGTTTCTTCAACTGATCGGCCCGGTTTGTCCTTCCGGGGATAATACGCTGGATTGTATCTGGCAAATTGTGGTTAGGTGTATCCTGCGCATTAACGAAACCCGTTGAAATCAAAAAGAAAAGGAAGAATAATTTACTCATGCGAAATTTGACGTCTCCGGAGATCATAAAAGTGAAATGCTAATTCTCAAAGCTGATAGAGAATTTCCTAAATGCAATTTAGGCCAGCTGTCCGAAGGCTAAAAATCGAAAACAGGAATTAATTTTTAATTAAACATGAACTTCAAAGACGATGAAAGTAATGACTCGTGGAATCAGAATAGTTATTTCAATCTATAAGCGGGGACTAAAAGCCGTTAAAATAGCTCAGGCCCTGGAACATTGGGTCACGGATTATTCTGCTGTTTTAACTGCTGTCTTAATTGTCGTCTTTCCATTTCTTTTTCTACAAAATGCCCAAACTCCTTTTCCGATCTGAAGAAGGCATCCACTTTTGGCGGAGGAAGAACCTGGCTGAATTGTGTGCTGTATTTTTTCCGGATATTCAGAAGATTTTCATCAAGCTCAATCTCACTGCTCTTATTATTAATTGCTTTTAACCTGGCTACCTTTAATTCCAGCGAATACTGGTTATAAATAGGCCAGAATTTTTGGGCTTCTTCCGGACTCAGATTTAATTTATTGGTGATATATGCGATCTTAAGCGCTTCCAGGCGGTTACCATTCTGCGCCTGAATTGTAAAACCTGCCATAAATAAGAATGCAAAAAGTAAAAATCTCTTCATGTACGATCAATTTGCCGTTCCATTTTTTAAGGGTAAATCGGGATGATATTGTTCTAGTTCTGCGTCCGAAACATTACTGAACAATGTATGAATATCATTATCGGTGAATTCCACCGATGCTGTTTCAGGAGCGATGCCTGGTGTCCAATGAACATCGTCGGCATCCAGGTAATTTGCCATATCCTGGTCACTCACGGTTGTAAGACCATGAAGAGGATCTGTTATATTGCGATTATTGATTGTATAAATCGTTATACCCAATAAGCCAACTAAGCTGGCAGCAACCGCATATTTCAAAATGCGGGACAATGGGGAAACCCGTTTATCCGGTGATGCTCCTGTATTTATCGCTACCAGTTTTGGGCGGTTGTTTTCGGGGGGTGGAATTTCTGCTTTCCATGCTTTGAAATACCCTTCCGGAACTTTGTAAGTGTTAATCTTTTGAAGTTTGGCCAGAAGGGGTGATATTTCAGCCGTCTCCTGTACCGCATCCGGCATAGGTATATGAGCATCTTCTAAATGTATACGGTACATCAGAATTTCAGCAAAATCCTCAAAATAGCCCGCGGGAAGGCCATAGGGAGGCCGTAGGATGGCCGTCCCGCCTAAAAAAGGGGCGATTTCCTTCAGTTCTGTTAATATTTCTTTTGAGGTTTCCATTTCGCGTCAATAAGACCATTAGCGGTAAACAAAGTTTAATGATTCAGTATAAAATCTTCTATTTTTTTGGCAGCGTGATGATAAGATGCTTTCAGCGCGCCGGCCGAGGTCTCCAGTACCTTACTCATTTCTTCATATGGCATTTCATCATAATATCGTAGCATAAACACAACTCGTTGTTTTTCAGGAAGTTGCTGTATGGCCAATTGTAATTTCCACTCCAGTTTATTAGCATCAAAATCCTTATCTGCCCGGATTTTATTGCTCAGGCCTGATTCCACCTCACTAAGGGAAATCGAAGCCTTCTTTTTTTGTTGTTCTAAAAAGGTCAGGCATTCATTGGTTGCGATCCGGTAAAGCCAGGTATAAAGTTGTGCATCTTCCCGGAAGCCCGCCAGGGCATTCCAGACCCGGATGAAAACATTCTGCATTACGTCATTGGAATCATCATGGTTCACCAGCATCCGGCGAATATGCCAGTAAAGTCTTTCCTGATATTTTTTTACAATCTCTGTAAAAGCCTTGTCCTTGGTTGCCGGATCACGAAATAAGGCGAGTAGTTCCGTATCCGATGTCTGTTCCGCCATTCAATCTCGGGATTTTACTCTAAACTGGATATTGTATTATTTATTTTTCCGGGCTATTACTTTCTCAGCGGCCGCAACAATATGAGCCGCATCGAGACCATATTTAGCCAGCAATTGGGCGGGGGTTCCGCTTTCTCCGAATGTGTCGTTGGTGCCTACATATTCCAACGGAACCGGATGGCTTTTAGAAGCAGTTTGCGCTATACTGTCTCCCAGGCCACCAATTATGTTATGTTCTTCCGCACTTACGGCACAGCCTGTTTTTTGTATTGATTTCAGAATGGCGTCCGTGTCCAGGGGCTTTATGGTATGAATATTTATCACATCGGCCGAAATTCCTTTCTCTCTCAAGATTTTTTCGGCTTCCAGGGCTATCCATACCAGATGACCACAGGCGAAGATGGATACATCTTTTCCTTCAGTAAATAATTGGGCCTTGCCGATTTTGAATTCCATTTCAGAAGTAAATATGGGCCATACGGGACGGCCGAAACGAAGATAGACAGGGCCCGTATAGTCTGCGATGGCCATGGTGGCAGCCTTCGTCTGAGCATAATCGCAGGGTACAATTACCGTCATACCCGGAAGCATTTTCATCATACCGATGTCTTCCAGAATCTGGTGGGTTGCTCCGTCTTCCCCCAACGTTAAACCTGCATGCGAAGCACAGATTTTTACATTTTTACCGGAATAGGCAACGGATTGGCGAATCTGATCATAGACTCTTCCGGTTGAAAAATTCGCGAAAGTGGTTGTAAAAGGTATTTTACCTCCAATGGTCATTCCGGCTGCAACGCTGATCATATTGGCTTCCGCAATTCCACATTGGATAAAGCGGTCCGGAAATTCTTTGATGAACTGGTTCAATTTCAGAGAACCGGCCAGGTCGGCCGTCAGCGCCACAACCTCCTTGTTTTTTCGCGCTATCTCAACAATTCCATCTCCAAATCCGCTCCGTGTATCTTTCTGTCCTGTTACAGTAATCATATTTGTTGGTTGAATTCAATATTGGATTAATTGAGTTCCGAAAATTTGCTGTTATAAAAAGACTCGTCCATTTTAATTTTCTGCTCCCATCGCCAGGCAGTAGCCAGCATTTCATCCAGGGAAAAACGGGGAGTCCATTCCAGTTCATTCCGTGCAAGATCATTGTTGGCATAAATGGCCACCACATCACCTGCTCTGCGCGGACCGATCACGTAATTTAACGGTACGCCGCTGACTTTTTCAAATGCGTGAATAGCTTCCAGTACTGTTACACCATGGCCGCTGCCCAGGTTAAAAACCTCACATTTTTTGCTGTTTTTATTTTTAAGCATATACTGTAGAGCCAGGGTATGCGCATGAGCAATATCAGAAACATGAATATAATCACGGATGCAGGAACCATCCCTCGTCGGATAGTCATCACCGTGTACCTGCATCTGGGGAAGTTTGCCAATTGCTGTCTGTGTGATTGCCGGAACCAGATTAGCCGGTCTTCCGATTGGGAGTTCTCCAATCAGTCCTGAAGGATGAGCCCCGACGGGATTGAAATAGCGGAGTAAAATACTTTTAGATTCAGAAGTTTTGGAAAACTCATTAATGATCTGCTCACCCATTTGCTTGGTATACCCATATGGCGATTCAGCAGGTCGGGGAGGTGTGGTTTCAGTTACTGGAATTTCTGATGTGTTTCCGTATACAGTGCAGGATGACGAAAAAACAAAATTGGGAACATTGAATTCCTGTACACATTTAAGCAGGTTAATGAGCGAAACCAGGTTATTTTCAAAATACATCAGGGGATTTTCCACGGATTCGCCGACTGATTTGTAGGCTGCGAAATGAATTATACCCACAATTCCCGGATTTTCATGAAATATAGCAAAGCTATCGTCCAGGTTACATAGATCAACTTTGTAATTTTTGATTTTTTTCCCTGTGATCTTTTGTACGCCTTCAAGGATGCGTGGATTTGATCTCGAATTATTATCTACGCATATCACATCAAAACCGTTTTCGATAAGATCTACCAGGGTATGCGACCCTATATAACCACAACCGCCTGTTACAAGAATTTTTTTCATAATTATTCAGTCATTATGGATGGTTGATCATGTCCAGAAGATATTGTCCATAACCGCTCTTGAGCAGGGGCTGGGCAATGGCTTTTACCTGGTCCTTTGTTATGAATTTTTTCCGGAAAGCAATCTCCTCAATACAGGCGATTTTAATCCCCTGCCTTTGCTCAATCACCTGTACAAACTGGGTCGCCTGCATAAGAGAGTCAAATGTGCCCGTATCTAACCAGGCTGTTCCCCGATCCATGATGGATACTTTTAGCTTACCTCTTTTAAGGTATTCTTTGTTCACATCCGTGATTTCATATTCGCCCCGGGCGCTGGGTTTCAGATTTTTTGCAATCGAAACCACTTCGTTATTATAAAAATATAAACCGGGTACAGCATAGTTGCTTTTAGGAAGTTCCGGTTTTTCTTCAATGGAAACAACCGTATTGTTTTCGTCAAATTCAACGACCCCGTATCGTTCAGGATCACTTACATGATAAGCATATACGATCCCACCGTCAGGGTTGGAATTGGCAGCCAGCTGATCGCCAAGTCCTGTTCCATAAAATATATTATCACCCAGAACGAGAGCTACATTGTCTTTTCCAATAAATTCAGCGCCAATAACAAATGCCTGGGCCAGGCCATTGGGTAGTGGTTGTTCCGCGTAAGATATTTTTAAACCCAACTGTGAGCCCGTGCCGAACAATTTGATAAAAAGAGGCAGATCGTGCGGAGTCGAGATGATAAGAATTTCCCGGATTCCTGCCATCATCAGGGTTGATAGGGGATAATAAATCATCGGTTTATCGTAGACGGGCATAATTTGTTTGCTGATGGCAAACGTAATCGGATGCAGTCTCGTGCCTGAACCTCCTGCCAGAATAATTCCTTTCATGAACCCCGGTTTTTTAACGGGCGCAAAGTACGAATAAAGCCTAAAGCTTAACACCTAAAACGTAAAACTAATGGGCAAACAAGGAAATAGGCAGATATACGAATGCTTAGGAGCTGCAAATAAAGGCAATCAGGCTTAACTGACATTTACTCATCGGTAGACTTGCCTATTACCCATTACACTATGTATGCCTGAAAAGCATTAGGATGCCATAAACAATGGCGGAAAATATCGCACTTACGGGAATGGTAAGAATCCAGGCCCAAAGTAGGTTTATTGTTACTCCCCAGCGAACTGCTGAAAGCCTTTTTGTGGCGCCTACTCCCATAATCGAGCCGGCGATCGTATGTGTGGTGCTGACCGGAATACCCAGTTTTTCACTGATAAATAAGGTAATGGCACCGGCTGTTTCAGCACTTACCCCTTCTAATGGTGTGACTTTTGTAATACGGGTTCCCATAGTCTTTACGATTTTCCAACCGCCGCTCAGGGTTCCCAGAGCAATACAGGTGAAACTAGCCAGAGGTACCCACATGTTTTGATTCACAAAATGTTTAAAATCCAGAGTATGTCCATGTAAATGCTGGTAATATATCATAGCAGCTCCGATAATGCCCATTACTTTTTGAGCATCATTTCCACCATGGCCGAGGCTAAATAGGGCAGAAGAAACCAGCTGTAGTTTACGAAACCATTTATCTGCGCGATAAGGGTTGGCGCGCCGGCAGATATTTACGATGGTAATCGTGATAAGAAATCCAATGATCATACCGATAATCGGTGCGAGAAAAATGAAAAGGAAAGTCGGGATCACTTTGGTATAGTTGATTACAGAATGACCGTGTCTGGACAGTGCCCCCGCATGAGCTATCGCTGCCCCCATGAATCCACCCAACAGGGTATGGGATGAACTGGACGGTATGCCGAACCACCAGGTTAAAAGATTCCATGCAATGGCGCCTATGAGGCCCGAAAAAATGACCTCGAGATTAATAAAGTCTTTGTTAACAGAATTAGCGATGGTGTTGCCAATCTTGAATTCACCAATCAGGTATTTGGAAATAAAAAATGCGGCAAAATTGAACAGGGCGGCCCACAGTACAGCCTGAAATGGAGTCAGGACCTTGGTCGATACGATAGTGGCAATAGAATTGGCAGCATCGTGAAAACCATTGATATAGTCGAAAATCAGAGCAAGTATGATAATGATTACCAGGAAGGTCATTAGAATTTGAAAATTTGGAATTTAAAAATTGGGATATCGGGCGTGTGGATACGCCTCCAAACCTCAAATACTAAGCGTATTTAATTATAATAGTTTCAATAACGTTAGCTGCGTCCTCACATTTATCGGTAACAGTTTCCATGACCTGGTAGATTTCCCTTTTTTTAATGACTTCCTTTGCATCAGGCTCAATTTCAAATAAACGGTCAATACTCATATCAAATACATCGTCGGCTTGATTTTCAATGCTGTTGATCTTAACCAGCGCATCGGTAATTTTCCGCATATCACGCATATTGCGCAGTTCACTAATGGCAAGGCCGATCTGGGCGGTACCTTCTACAATCAGGTCGGCCAGTTTCTGTATCCCGGTATCATTGGGATTCACTTTGTAAAAATT
>Ga0097621_100002446_pt1 | contig 12720 bp, 7 predicted proteins | sample KBSMisM72_FD_73165 | JGI IMG/M metagenome (GOLD analysis project Ga0097621, IMG submission 73165) | Miscanthus rhizosphere microbial communities from Kellogg Biological Station, Michigan, USA - KBS Miscanthus M7-2 (version 2) (version 2) | ecosystem: Host-associated > Plants > Roots >... | reverse complement strand
TGGGGACATCGTCCAGAGCGTGCTCGACGCGCTGGGTACCACGGTCACGTTACAGGCGTGGCCCGCGACCGAGGCAACGGCCGCCGGCATTCGTGCGATTGCGCATGTACCGGAGCTCATTACGGGCGAGATCGCCGGCCTCGATGCCGAGGCCGCCGGGCTCACGCTGCGCGTCGGCTCGACGGACGTGACCCGGCTTCTGTCCCATCGGCTCCTGTTCGACAACCGCACGTTTGCGACCTATCTCGTCTTCCGCGGCGAGCCGGGCGCGGAACCGCTGCAGATATCCCTTGTCCTGCCGGTCGAAGGCGTCCCGGGGACAATCGACGTCATGACGGGTGCGCGCAGCCGTGCCGGCGACTACGCGCGCGATCAGAACACGGGCCGCATGCGGGCCAGCGCGCCGATGACGGGCCGCCTGACGGTGGTCAACTTTAATGAGGGCGCCGGCGACACGCTCGTGGAACGCAGTGGGGTATCCGCCGTCCGCACGCTGACGATCGGGGAGATCATCGCGCGGCATCAGCAGCAGCAGCGCGCGCAGGATGCCATCGTCAAGCAGTACGTCGCCCATGCCCGCATGGCGCAGCATTTCCGGCCGACGCTCACCGATCCCGGCTATGACGTCGTGTCGGAGAATCGCTACTTCGTCGCGGGCACGGAGGTCGAGTGGGAGGAGTTGTCCTTCTCCGTCAACGGCACCAAGTGGGGAGTCGATCGCCCGCCGTTTCCGCTGCTGCAGCCTGAAAAGCTGCTCTCGCTCCCACTGCAGCTCCGCTTCGACGACGGCTACCGCTACAGGCTGACGGGCCGCGAACGCATCGACGGCTACGACTGCTACGCCGTCGGCTTCGATCCCGTGCGTGACGACAGCGCACTCTACCGGGGAACCGTGTGGATCGACGTGAAGACGTTTGCGCGGGTCCGCGTGCACGCCGTCCAGGGCCGCCTGTCGGCGCCGGTCGTCTCGAACGACGAAACGCAGCGCTACGCGCCGGTCGTCGTCGGGAATCGCCCGGTGTTTCTCTTCAGCGGCCTGACGGCGCGCCAGATCGTGCTGATTGCCGGGCGCAATCTTCTCGTGGAAAAGTCGGTCGACTTCAGCGATTTCCATGTCAACCCCGACACCTTCGATCGCGATCGCGCGTCGGCCCGCGAAAGCGACCGGGTGATGTATCGCGAAACCGCCAACGGCCTGCGCTATTTCGTGAAAGAACAGGGCAGGCGCGTCGTCAGCGACCGCCCCACGAATCACGCGAAGGCGATGGCGATCGGGACGACGATCGATCCGTCGTACGCGTTTCCGCTGCCGATGTTCGGAATTGACTACCTGAATTTCCGGTTCGGATCGCCGAATCAGCAGCTGGCGATTCTGTTCGCCGGCGTCCTCGCTGCCGGGAACATCCAGCGATCGAAAATCGGGAACACCAACCTGGATGCCAGCGTGGACTTCTTCGCGATCGCGGCGCCGTCCAGCGACAGGGTCTACGGCCCCAACGGGGAGATCGAGAGCCTGCGCCTGCTGACCTGGCCGCTGACGACGGGCTTCAATCTCGGCTGGCAGGCGACGCCCTTCCAGAAGGCGACGTTTCAGTACCAGTTTCGATTCGACGGCTACGTGAAAGATCGCACGACAGCCGAGGCGTTCGAAGTGCCGTCGAGCACGGTGACCCAGGGCCTCGGCGGCGCATGGGAATACCGCCGCGCGGGCTACAGCCTGCTGCTCAACGGCACGTGGTTCGGCCGTGCGACGTGGCAACCCTGGGGCTTGCGTGCCGCGGGCGCGAACGACCCCGCCCTCCCGACGCCTCGAACCTACGAGAAGTACACCGGTTCCCTGTCGCGCGACTTCTACCTGTCGCCGTTTCAGAAAATTCACCTGAACGGTGGATGGTTCAGCGGGAGCGACCTGGACCGCTTCGGCCAGTATCAGTTCGGGATGTTCGACGATACGCGTGTCCACGGCGTGCCGGCGTCGGGCGTCCGCTACAGCGAGCTGGCGATGGCTCGCGGCTCGTATTCGCTCGATATCTTCGGGCACTACCGTGTCGACCTGTTCCTCGATCGGGCGTGGGGCCGCGATGAGCCCGGCCGTGGCTTGTGGGACCCGATGACCGGGATCGGGGTGGCGCTCAACTTGAGGACGCCGTGGAGTACGATGCTCCGCGTCGATGTCGGAAAGAGCCTGCTGCCGTCGCGTTACGACGCGCTTGGGTCCACCACGCTCCAGATTCTGTTGCTGAAACCGCTCCAATGATGCCGCTGCTGCGCGCCGATCTCCACGTTCACACCTGTCATTCGAAGATCACCGGCACCATGCGCTTTCTGGGCAGCCGCGACTGCTACTCGCAGCCGGCTGACGTGTACAGGGTGGCCAAGGCCCGCGGCATGGACCTGGTGGCGTTCACCGATCACGATTCCATCGACGGTGCGCTCGAGCTGCTGAACGATCGGCCGGATGGCCGCGACGTCGACGTGATCGTCGGCGAAGAAGTGTCGTGCCGGTTTCCCGATGCCGATATCGAGGTGCACCTCGCCGTCTACGGCATGACCGAGTCGCTGCACCGCGACCTGCAGCCTCTGCGAAGCAACGTCTTCGACGTGGCCGCGCGGCTGCGCGACGCGGGCGTTGTGTTTGCGCTGAACCACCTGCTCCACTTCTATCGTGGGCAGATTCCGCTCGACCGCTATCTGCGGATCCTCGACGAGGTGCCGGCACTCGAGGCTCGTAACGGCGCCATGCTCGCCGGTCAAAACAGCCTCATCGAGCGGATCGCGACGCAGATGCCAGCAATCGCGTCGCCCACCGGGCGTTTTGGTGTGCTCGGAGGCAGTGACGCGCACACGCTGCGGCGCGTCGGTACGACCTGGACCAGCGCACCGGGCCGCACGCCCGAAGAGTTCCTCGCCGGCGTTCGCCAGGGCGCCTCGCAGGTCGGCGGCGCGCACGGCAGCGCCTCGACCATCAGCGGCGACACCTACGGCGTCATTGCCGCATATATCGCGTCGCTGGCTGGTTTTGGCCCGCGCGACCTGACAGGCTGGCGAAGGGCCGCCTGCTGTGGCTTCGCCGCCGCCTCCCTGCCCTTTCAGTTCATGCCTGCCGTGATTGCCGCGAAAACGAAAATGCGCGAACGCCGGGCGGTGGCGTCGCTGGCCGCGCATCTGGAAGAAATCGACCGGGTGCCCTCGGCCGAGCTGCAAACCATCGGACCTTCATGACGACGCGCGTCGCGATCACCGGGGTCGGCCTGGTCACCGCGCTGGGCACGACGCGCGAGGAGAACTGGCAGCGAATGCTCGCGGGCGACTGCGGTATTCGTCCAACCACGTTGTTCGACACCGCGGGCTACCGCAGCCAGGTCGCGGCAGAAGTCGACATCGACGCGGTCGATGAAGGAACCACGCCGCTCGAACGCCGTCGGCGGTCGCGCAGCGATCGGATCGGCCTTCGTGCCGCTTCAGAGGCGCTGACCGATGCCGGCGTGCTCGACATGGTCGACAGCGGCGTCGATCGGTCGCGCGTGGGCGTGTTCCTGGGCGCCGGCACGGCCGATCTGCTCCGCAACGAGGACTTCTATCGCAGCTGGATCACCAAAGGCCTGGGCCGGACTCGCCGCTCGGATCTCTGGAACCATTTTCCAAGCACGCCGGTGGACGTCATCGCGGGAGCGTTCGGGTTCGAAGGCCCCCGCGCCTGCATCGTCGCCGCCTGCGCATCGAGCACGATTGCCATCGGACGCGGCGCCGAAGCGATTCGGAGTGGCCGCGCCGACGTCGCCCTCGTCGGCGGAACCGACGCGCTCTCGAGGCTCACGTACACCGGCTTCAATCTGCTCCGCCTGATGGATCCCGCGCCGTGCCGGCCGTTCGATCGCAACCGGGCAGGGATGAACATCGGCGAGGGGGCGGGAATACTGGTCCTCGAGCGACTGGACAGGGCACGCGCCCGCGGCGCCCGAATCTACGCCGAGCTCGCCGGCCACGCCGTCGCCTGCGAAGCGTTTCATCCCACGGCGCCCGAGCCCGAGGGCAAGCCGGTCGCGGCGATCGTCACGATGGCCCTGCAGGATGCCGGCATCAACGTCGACGAGGTCCAGCACGTCAACGCGCACGGTACGGCCACGACTCAGAACGACGCCGCCGAAGCGCGCGGCTTCCGGCGCGTGTTCGGCGATCGCGCGGCGCGGATACCCGTCACGTCGATCAAGTCGATGATCGGGCACTGTCTCGGCGCGAGCGGGGCGGTCGAGGCGGCGGCGCTGGCGCTGACCATCGCCCGCGGCGCGATCCCGCCGACCATTCATCACTCCGAGGTTGACGACGAGTGCCGCCTCGACATCGTGGCCAACGAAGCGCGCGACGAGCGCGTGCGCTGCGGTGTCTCGACCTCGCTCGGTTTCGGCGGTAACGACGCGGCCGTCGTGATGCGGCAGGTCTAGCGTCGCGCTACGCCATCGGCGTCAGGCGGAGCGGATCGATGTCAAGTGACCGCTCGGCCGCCGCCTCTGACACGAACCGCGGCAATCCGGGATGCCGCTCGGTTGCCAGCGTCTGCCAGGTGCGTGCGAACACTTCGAGCAGGGCGTAGTTGTCCTCGAGCCGTGTCCTGAGGCATTCGTCATCGACCGGATCGTCGGTCAGGCCGGCCTGCCACCGCCGCAGGAACTCCACGTCGACGACGTTCGGCGAGGCGGGCGCGTAACGGCTGCCGGCGTCGGCGCGGTACCAGGCGGTGAAGAACTGCTGCATGCGGGCGTGCAGGACGAAAAAACGCCGCATCAAGGGTTCGATCGACGCCATGAACCCGGGCTGCCGCAGCCGCCGCTTGAAGAACAGCAGCGCCGTGATGGCCCAGTAACACGCGTTGTCCCACGACACCTTCGCCGTCATCACCTGCGCGGAGCCCATGATCGGGTACTGGCCGTCGTAGAGGCGGATGAACGCGTCGAACAGGCGCAGGTAGGTGGTGTTGAAGGCCTCCGCCCGATCGCGGATGTCCTCGCCGCGCGCATCGCGCACGATGAGATCGGCGGCGTAGTCGTTGCCCATCGCGATGAAGTCGGACCCGGGCGAGTAGAACGGATCCGTGAACACGCCGGCCTCGCCGACCAGGGCCCAGCGGTCGGGCGAGACGACCCGCGCGCACCCGTGCGCGAAGTGCTGCAGCGCGAGAAAGTCCTCGAGCTGCGACGCCTGGGCCTCCATGATCTCCGCGCACTGGGGCTCGAACTCGCGGAGCCAGTCCATGGCCCGTTCGAAGCGGTTGATGCGCGCGAACGGGTGGATCCGGTCGTCGGCGACGATGCCGAAGCTGTGGCTTCCGGAACCGAGCGGAATCAGCCAGAACCAGTAGCCGACGCCCATCAGGTGGACGGTGCTCTGCCAGCGGAGGCCCGATGGTACGCGCGCGCGCCAGGCCGGGTCGTCTGACCAGTCGTCGATCTTGACCCGCGTCTTCACGCGCCACCAGGCCGCGTTGGCGCCGTGGGTGCTGGGCCGGACCAGCCCGAGCTGGCGCTTGAGCAGGCTCGCGCGGCCGCTGGCGTCGACGACCCAGCGGGCCGAGATCTCACGGGTGCCGCCGGGCCCCGCGAGACACACCCGATGCACGGTGGCGCCGTCGAGCGCGATCGATTTCACGCGCCATCCGTCGAGCACCGTGACGCCCAGCTCGGCGTTCGTGCGGAGGAGCATGTTCTCGAGCCGTCCCCGGTCGAGCTGAAACGACGGAACAGGAGGAAAGCAGGGTGGGCCGAGCTCGACGCGCTGCGTCAGGTCGCGGTTGTCGCCCTGCGTGAAGAAGTAGCGGAGGCCGAGTTTCTCGAGCTGCTCGGCGCGCAGGTGCGGTTCGAGGCCCAGTCGTTTCTGGAAGTAGTGGGCCCCAATCTCGACGCTCGATTCTCCGACCTTGAACGCGGCCTCGGGCACCGGGTGCGGCCGTTTTTCCGTGACCACGACGCGCAGGTGCGGCGCTTCCTGATGCAACTGCCGCGCGAGGCAGCCGCCGGCCAGGCCGCCGCCGAGAATCGCCACGTCGAAGAAGTTCGTATCCGTCACGCGGCCATATTCTAGTCGTCCCTGGTGGTCATCGTCAGCCTCATCCTCATCGCGGCGTTCTTGATCACCGCCGTCGGCATCACGAATGGAAACGACCTGGCCTGCGTGTGCCCTTTGTCTTCGACCTCCATCGGGCCGAGCGTTGTTCGCGCCACGACCTCCGCGTCGTCGAGCACCTCGACGAGAATGGTGACCAGCTTGTCGTGGTTGCGGGACGGGTTGAGGAGCCACAACCCGATGGTGACTTCCAGTTTGTCTCCGGAAATCTCCCTCGCCCGCATTGCGAGCCCGGTTGCGGCTACGTTTGTCTGTTTGTCCGTGGCGCCGCGAAGCGCGATGCCGTCGCAGGTGTACTTCCCGAGGGCCTTGTAGTCGGGCCCCTCGTGCCAGGACTTGTCTCCCCAGATCGAGCGATCCGCGGCGACGAAACTTGCCTCCAGCACCATCGGCGACGTGAACGCGTTGGGGGACGTCACCGGGATTCCCTGCCGGGCGACCTGGGCGGCCGCGCCGCCATGGATCGTCAGGACGGCAAGCCAGGCAGAGAAGACGCTGACAACTGTCAATCTCATGAACCCTCCGGAGGACGCAAATAGCATAGACCGAAGTCAGCGAAACGGTGTCTCCGCACGAACCTTTCATCCTCGGGCGCGGCACTCCGGACGGTATAGGATGGCACCCGATGAACGAGAACCATCCGACCCGCCGCGACGTCCTCGGAAGCCTGGCCGCGCTCCCCTTCCTGGCGGTCACCATGGAAGCTCAGACTGGCTCTTCGCCGTTGTGTTTCATGAGCGCCGTCGAGATGGCGCGGTTGATCCGCGCGAAGAAGCTGTCCGCACGGGAAGCGCTCGCCGCGCACCTGACGCAGATTGAACGGGTCAACCCGAAAGTCAACGCCATCGTCACCCTGGTTCCGGAGCTGGCCGCGGCCGCCGCGGCGAAGGCCGACGAGATGCAGGCTCGCGGCGAAACACTGGGGCGGCTGCACGGCCTGCCCGTCGCGCACAAGGATCTGTTCGACACACGCGGCATCCGTACGACGTTTGGCTCTCCGCTCTACAGGGACAACGTGCCCTCGGAAGACGACATCGTCGTCGAACGAATGCGGCGCGCGGGTGCGATCACGATCGGCAAGACCAACACGCCGGAGTTCGGCGCGGGCTCGCAGACGTTCAACACGATCTTCGGCGCGACCCGCAATCCATATGATCTGACCAGGACGTGCGGCGGATCGTCCGGCGGCGCCGCTGTAGCGCTGGCGTGCGGGCTCGTGCCCGTGGCCAGCGGCTCCGATACCGGCGGCTCGCTCCGCAATCCCGCGGCATTCTGCAACGTCGCGGGCTTCCGGCCGTCTCCGGGGCGGGTGCCCAATCCGAGATCCGCGTTCGCGTGGTCGACGCTGAGCACCTCGGGCTGCCTGGGACGTTCGGTCGCCGACCTTGCCTTCGCGCTGAGCACGATCGCCGGCCCCGAGCCTCTCGTTCCTCTCTCGATCGACGAGCCGGGAGAACGCTTCACCAGACCGCTCGACCGCAGCTTCAAAGGCACTCGCGTCGCGTGGTTCAAGGATCTTGGCGGCGTGCCGTTCGATCCCCGCGTGCGCGCAGTTGTCGATGCGCATCGGAAGACGTTCGAGTCGCTCGGGTGCATTGTCGAACAGGCCGAGCCGGACTTCGCGCCGGCCGAGATCGCTTTTCGCGTGCTTCGCGCGTGGAATACGGCGAATTCGTACGGCGAGCGTTTCCGTGCCCATCCCGAGGCTTTCAAGGACACGCTGGCCGGAGAAATCGAGGAAGGACTGCGGCTCAGCGGCGCCGACGTGGCTCGCGCTGAAACGGCGCACGGACAGCTCTGGCGCCGCTTTCAGTCCTTCCTGAAAAAATACGAGTACTTCGTGCTCCCGACCACGCAGCTGCCGCCGTTCGAGGTCGACACGCCATATCCACGAGCGATCGCGGGCGTCAGGTTCGAGAGCTACATCGACTGGATGAAGTCCTGCTGGTATATCTCGGCCACCGGAAACCCTGCGGCCTCAGTGCCGGCGGGGTTCACGGCGGAAGGACTGCCGGTCGGCGTACAGATCGTCGGCCGTGCGAAGGAGGACTTCGGCGTCCTGCAGCTCGCTCACGCGGTCGAGCAGGCGACCGGGTTCGGCAAGCGGCATCCGGCCGTCGCGTGAGAGCGCCGTTTCTGAGCGGCGCTCAGGCCGCGGACGAGCACACGACCTGGTCGCGAATGTCGGCAGTCGCCGTTTTTTCAGCCGGGTCGCCTTCGAGAACAGGTCCAAGAAGCCCAGACAACATCTCGAACAGACTGACCTCTTCCGCCCCGAACGGGCGATCCATCGTGGAGTAGAAAGTGAGGACTCCGACCAGCTTGCCCCTTGAGATGAGCGGCGTGCTCACACAGATCCGTGGGCGGGGATCCAGCTGTGACGCCCTGTTCTCGAGGTCGAGCACGGCCTGCGAGTTGACGATCGGGGTGCGATGCGCCGCGACCCAGCCCGTGAGCCTGGCGCCAAGCTTGATCTCGAGGCCGTCGACCGCGCGCCGGTGAACGCCTGACGCCGCCCTCACGTGCAGCGCATCGCGCGTCTTGTCGAGCTCGTAAACCACCATCGTCAGTCCGGGCGTGATGGTCGAGAGCTGTTCGTGCAACGCCTCGCAGAGCCGCGCGGTCTCGCGGTGGCGCCCGACGATCTCGCCGAGCCGTCCCGCCATCTTGAGCGCGGCGGCAGCGTTCGCCGGCTCCGCCGCCGGAACCACCTTCACCGCCTGGTTGGCGTGATTGCCAGCATCAGCGAGGACCGTGGACGCCTCACGAGTCGCCGCCGACTCTTCGGAGACGATGTCGTCCTTCACGCTCATCATGGCATTCACGACGTTCGGGTCGTACATCCGGCCGCTCTGCGCGAGGATGATTTCGAGGGCGCGGTCCCGAGCCAGTGCCCGCCGGTACGGGCGATCCGACGTCAGCGCGTCGAAGCAGTCGACGACGGACAGAATCCGGGCGCCGAGCGGAATCTGCTCGCCGCGCAGCCGGTCGGGATAGCCGTTTCCATCCCAGCTCTCGTGGTGGTGGCGAACGATGGGGACGACCGGAAACGGGAATTCGATCGGCGACAGAATGTCGGCGCCGATATTCGCGTGCAGCTTCATCGTCTCGAATTCGGACTGGGTCAGCTTGTCCGGCTTGTTCAGGATGTGCTCGGGAATCGCCAGCTTGCCAGTATCGTGCAACAACGCCGCGGCTTCGAGCGCCCGCAGCTCGAGTACGTCCTGGACGTTGAGCTCGCGCGCGAGGCGCATCGCATTCTTCTGCACCCGCCGGATGTGCCCGTGCGTCACCTCATCCCTGGCATCGACGGCCTGGGCAAGCGCTTCGATCGTCGACAGGTACATCGAATTGATTCGCGTCAGATGCGTGACGTCGTCCTGCATTCTCGCGATCGCGGTCCTGAACGTGTCGTACAGGATGAACGGGATTGGCAGCACGAACGCCAGCACCCGGAAATCTCCGTGCCGCACGGAGAACAGGAAAAGCGCCAGGCCGGATGCCGCCGCGCCACCCACGTAGCCCGGCCACAACGACATGAAGTGCTCGCACCACACCTGACGGAGCGATCGACGCGCGGCGAGGCCGATGGCCGCGGCCACCAGGCCCGTATTCAGCGCGAAGTACAACAGCGCGAAGACCGCGAGCGAGCCGACGTGGCTGATGATCTCGGACGGCTCGACGGCGAGCGCGGTGGTGCCGCTGAGCAGGAAGAACCAGCGGGCCGCCACCCACATCGCCAGGGTGGCCGCGGAGATGTTGAACAGGTAGCGCGTAGTCGAACGTCGGCTGCTGACCAGACGCATGGAGAGCACGGCGGCGTCGATCGCCGCGACGAGCGCCCCGGCGTGCGGTCCGTACATCAGCGCCGCTGTGAAACTGAAAATGTCGGAGACCGAAAAGCTGATCGGAACCCCGGGCATGCGCAGCATCAGTTGCGCGCTGCCGATGCTGAGCAACGCCAGCAAGGTCCACCCGAGATCGGGCGGGCTGACCACCAGGGCACGGACCGACGCGAGGAGCAGACAGATACCCGCGGCGATAACGCACCGGACATACACATCGGGCCCAAGGAGCGATTGCTCCCGGGTTCGCCACGTTCCGAGGCGTTTCCGAACGGCACCGAGCGCGAGCGCAGTCATCACGATTTCCTGCCGGCTTCTCCAAACAATCGCTGCTGTGTCTTATTAAGGGTCACAGCAGAACACACGATGTGTCTTTATAGGACAAGAGAGAGCTAAGACCACACCCGACGTTTCCGTCCCACGTTTCGCCTCAACCCACGCTGGTTCAATGTCTTAGCCCCTCACAATTGGGCCGCCTCTACAGTATGGCGACCCCCTTGCTGAACAGGACTGGTGCAAGAGGGGTGACAGCAATGATGAGGTCTTACTTGAGCGCGTCGAGGACGCGCCTTATCGTCACGGCGGTCGTCGCCACGATCGTCGCGACTTCGTTTCCTGTTCTGAATGCCGGCGGCAAGCGCGGAGCGAAAGACACCGCGACCAGGCATGCCTCGAAGCTCGATCGTGAGCTGCAGAAGCATTCCAACGACCACGGCGAGACGCTGCGAGTCATCATCACGTCTCCGCGAGGGCGAGGACCGGCGGCCCTGGAAAAGCGGCGCGCGCACGGCGACGTCATCGGCTCCGAGTACGCCGTCGTCGACGCGTTTTCGGCCACGATTCACGCTGAAGATCTCGAGGCGCTCGAAAACGATACCGACGTCGCCCACGTGTCGACCGACGCGGTGGTGACTTCCGACGCCGCTGACTCCTCAGGCGCGGTTGAACCGAGCACGCTGCTCGAGACGCTCGGGCTCGACGCCGTGGGCACGGAAGGGCCGACGGGGAAGGGTGTCGGCATCGCCGTCATCGACTCCGGGCTCGAACGCGGAACGGACCTGAACGGCGGGGAACATGACAAACAGTACGTGTTCGCGGGCGGTCCGCGACAGGTCGCGCCGTACGACGACTACGGGCACGGCACCCATGTCTCAGGGCTGATCGGCGGCTCGGGCGAGGGTTCACAAGGAGATGCCGAGCAAACCGGCCGCGACGGGAAGCTTCATCGGGTCAAGGTTCGCGTCTACCGCGGGATCGCTCCCAAGGCTCGCATCATCAGCCTGAAGGTTCTCGATGCCAACGGCGCCGGCCTCACCAGCGATGTCATCGAGGCGATTCAGTTCGCGGTCGACAACCGCGAGCGGCTGAAGATCGATGTCATCAACCTGTCCCTGGGCCACCCGATCTACGAGCCAGGTGACAGCGATCCGCTGGTGCAGGCGGTCGAGGGCGCCGTGCGCGCGGGGATCGTCGTGGTTGCCTCCGCCGGGAACTACGGCCGGAACCCCGATACCGGCGTCGCCGGCTATGCCGGAATCACGTCGCCCGGCAACGCGCCATCTGCGATTACGGTCGGCGCGCTCGACACGCGAGGCACCGTATCCCGGCTCGACGATCAGGTGGCGCCGTACAGCTCCCGCGGGCCGACGTGGTACGACGCGAGATCGAAACCCGACCTCGTGGCGCCCGGCCACCAGCTGGTTGCCGCCGCGGCCTTGCGAAGCTCCCTCTATTCGCAGTGGCCGAATCGTCGTCGGGTCGGCGCCGACAGGAAGACGCCGTACCTGACGCTGAGCGGCACGAGCATGTCGGCGGCGGTCACGACGGGTGTTGTCGCCCTCATGCTCGAGGCGCACGACGAGCAGTTCAAGGCTCCCCTCACCCCCAACGCGGTAAAGGCGCTCCTGGAATTCTCCGCGATTGCGCTTCCGGGCGTTGACTATCTCACACAGGGCGCCGGCGCGCTGAACGCCGACGGCGCGATCCGGCTGGCGGCCTCCGTCGATCCTTCGGTCCCTTCGGGCGCCTGGTGGCTCGCCACCGGAGTCGAACCCTCAACGACGATTGACGGCACCTCGTTGTCGTGGGGCCAGACCGTGATCTGGGGCAACACCGTCATCTGGGGCAACACGGTCTACTTCAACCTCGACGCCTGGGCACAGACCGTGATCTGGGGCAACACCGTGATCTGGGGCAACACGGTGATTTGGGGAAATCAGACCGATGCCGTCTGGGACAATCCACAGACATGGGCAAGCACGGTCATCTGGGGCAACACGGTGCTCGGACTGGGAGCCGCTGACGACGGGACCGTCGATTGGAGCAGCGTCGGACCCACGACCGTCATCTGGGGCAATCTGAACCCGTAGCGGCGCCGCAGTGGTTGCGGAAAGCGTGTCGAACAATACAGCGCCGGAGTAACTCGTCGCATTCGGCCGGGGGGGTGGCACCAAAGGGTTGAGGAGGATCAGACTCAGTCGCGGCGCCCGAAACGCTCGAAGAAACTCCCCGGCTTCCACATCGGCCGCGCGGTGTTGTTGGCGACCGTGGTGGCGAGCGTCATCATGAAACGGTTATAAGCGGCGGCCGCGGCCAGATCGACCGGCTGGCCGAGATCGTCTGACGGCGCGTGATAGCGATTCGTCAACCACGCTTTTTCGGCCGCGTCTTCCGCCGATCCCTTCCGGCTGCCGATGTCAATCATGACCGCCGGAATACCGCGGCGGATGAAGTTGTACTGATCGCTCCGCACGAAGAT
>Ga0097621_100002444_pt1 | contig 12723 bp, 12 predicted proteins | sample KBSMisM72_FD_73165 | JGI IMG/M metagenome (GOLD analysis project Ga0097621, IMG submission 73165) | Miscanthus rhizosphere microbial communities from Kellogg Biological Station, Michigan, USA - KBS Miscanthus M7-2 (version 2) (version 2) | ecosystem: Host-associated > Plants > Roots >... | reverse complement strand
GACGGAGCGCCGCCGAAGTCGACGATTTCGTTTCCCGGCGGCACCGGCGGGATCAACTGGGGCGGCACGGCCACCGATCCGCGCACCGGCTACATCTACGTCAACTCGCACGACACGTCGCTCGTCGGATGGGTGGAGAAGAAGAAGCCGGGCGTGACCTACAGCTTCGACAGCGTCGGCTCGAAGCTCTTGTACGATCGCGCGTCGGTGGACAGCGTCGGGCCGTTCCACACGTTCTCCGCGCCGTCAGGGTTGAAGAACGCGCAGGGGGGCGACATCAACTGGCCGTGCCAGCGTCCGCCGTGGTCGCGGCTGATCGCGGTCAACGCCAACACCGGCGAGATCGCCTGGCAGACGACGCTCGGCGTGAACGAGCGCCTGCCGGAAGGGAAGCAGAACGTCGGCGGCAGCGGCAGCGCCGGTCCGACGGTCACCGCGGGCGGCCTCGTCTTCGTCGGCGCGACCGACGACCGCAAGTTCCGCGCGTTTGATTCGAAGACCGGGAAGGAACTCTGGGTCACGCAGCTGCCGGCCAGCGGCAACGCCAACCCGATGACGTATCAGGCGAAGAACGGCAAGCAGTACGTCGCCATCGTCGCGTCCAACCAGGTGGTCGTCTTCGCGCTGCCCTAGGTCAGCGGAACACCCCTGAACACCGTTACCTCGGATCCGTCCGCGACAAATGCGGAAGCCGGTGTCGAACGCAGGCAGTCGGCGAACTGGCTTCCGTAAAGCTGTGCGGCATCACAATCCAGCCGAGCATCAACGGCGTTCCACACGCGCCACGGTGCATGGTCGACACGATACTCAAGGGTACGGCCGCCATCGCGTCGTGTGTATCCCCAGTAGTGCTCCGCGATGAACTGCGCGTGGGTGCCAGCTTCGAGCGGGAGCGGGTGGCCGTCGATGGCCACGCGCATCCCGTGCTCGCGTCCCTTGAATGTCCAACCGTAGCGGACGCTCGTAGGCTCGATCGAGTGCGACATCGGCACAGCGAGGTACTTCTCGCCGTAGAACACGCGTGCGGCGAACGCGACGGCCGTGCGCGGCACCAGTTCGCGCACAAAAACCACTCCTCGACGGCAACCATCAGGCGCAGCCCTGCGCACATAGAAACGGAGATTCACCTCTTCGAAGTCTCTATGAAACGGGACGGGAATGCCGAGGACGCGCGTCTTGAGGAACAGGAAGCCGACCATGCTGACGAAGGTGCGTCCCTGCCAACGATCTAGTTCCGTGCCCGGCGGAACCAACGGGCGAAGCGCGTTGGGATCGATCTCGAAGTTCAAGAGCGTCACGTGGCGCCATTCCGCAGTGAGAAACGGGCGTCGACTTCGATCGCGGGATGTCCTGGTCATCGAATGGGCTGCACGAGTGTAGCAATTCGCGCAATTCCATCATCTTCAGCGTTCCTCAGCGCATCTCAGCGTTTGCTCAGGACAGCCGCGTCACGCCCCATCTATCGTCTTCGCAGGAGGAAGACGTGGCTGACAAATGGGAAACGTGGCTCGCCCGCTGGACCGACGCCGGCGTCGTCGACGCGGAGACCGCGGCACGTGTGCGGGCGTACGAAGCGGCGCATGGGGATTCGGCGCTCCGCTGGCCGATTAAACTGGCGCTCGTATTCGGTGCACTGGCGCTCGGGGCCGGCGTGCTGCTCTTTGTCGGCGCGCACTGGGACGACCTGTCTCCGGCGTCGCGCTTCGGCCTCGTCACGGCGCTCGTCGCGACGTTCCACGTCGGCGGTGCGTTGATCGAGAAGCGGTTTCCGGCGATGGCGCAGACGCTGCACGCCGTCGGTACCGTGGCGCTAGGCGCCGGCATTTACCTCGCAGGACAGATCTTCAATCTCGACGAGCACTGGCCCGGCGGGTTGATGCTGTGGGCGCTTGGCGCCGCACTCGCGTGGGCACTGCTGAAGTCGTGGCCGCAGGCCGCGCTCACGGCGATCATGGTGCCCGCCTGGCTGACGGGCGAGTGGACTGTCGCGAACGAACCATACGGGTGGGTCAGCCGCTACGACGTCATGTCAGCGGGACTCCTGTTGCTTGCGCTCACGGATTTCACCGCGGAATCACACAAGGGAAACATGCGTCGCACTCTGGTGTGGATTGGCGGAGTGGCTTTGCTGCCCGCTGCGTGCGCGTTGGCGTTTTCTTCCGGCGACGTGCTCGTGCGACCAGAGATGCTTCCGGGCCGCTTGTTAGTGGTGGGCTGGACGGTCGCCGTCGGCGTGCCCTTGCTGCTTGCGATAGTGCTTCGACGCGCGGCGGCGTGGCCGAATGCGCTCGCGGCCGTGTGGGTGATCGTGGCCGTCAATCTGCGGCCGACCGTCGGCGAGACGTGGCTCTACGCGTGGTGGGCCGTCGGCGCCACCGCGCTTGCTGCCTGGGGCGTGGCCGACAAGCGTAGCGAGCGAGTCAACATGGCGACCGCGATTTTTACGGGGACCGTGATCGCGTTCTATTTCTCGCACGTCATGGACAAGATCGGACGCTCGGCCAGCTTGATCGGGTTGGGACTGCTGTTCCTGGCCGGAGGCTTCGGCATCGAGCAGGTGCGCCGGCGGCTCGTGTCGCAGGCGCGAGGAGGACAGTCATGACATCGACGATGGGCAAAGGTCTGGTGGTCGCGGCGCTGCACGTCGCGATCGTCGCGAGTCTTGGAGCGAAGCTGCTGGCCGATCGCGCCACGCGTCCTCGAGTGTGGGCGCGAACCGCGCCCTTCGATCCGAATCTCCCGATTCGGGGACGGTACGTCCGTCTTCGCGTGATGGCGATTCCGGGCCCAGGCGCGAACGAAGCGCAACGGCCTTGGAGCCTCTCGTGGTTTGCGTTGTCCGCGGACGGCGGCCGGCTTGTTGCGACGCCGGTAGCAGGCCGTTCCGGCGTCATTGGCAATGTCGTGGACCGGGCCGGCGAAAGGATCGTGGAACTCGCAGAGCCGCTCGCGTACTTCATCCCGGAGCACGTGCCGGATCCATCGCGGCGTCCGGCGGGCGAGGAGCTGTGGGTCGAGGTGACTATCCCGCGCGCCGGGGCGCCCCGCCCGATTCGGCTCGGCGTGAAGAAGGACGGCGTGTTGACGCCGCTGAACGACTAACTTACTTCTTCCCGAGGTTCGCGACGAGGTAGTCGGTGAGGACGTCGACCTGCTTGTCGTCGATCGCGGCGCCGTACTCCTTCATCGTGACGACCACGTCGCGCCACTGCGCGCGCGAGTAGAAGCCGCGGAGTTTCGTGACTTCAGTCAGGTCGTGGCACGTCGTGCAGGACTTCTCGAGGATCTTCTTGCCTTCGCCGTCGGGCAGATCGTCCGCGGCGATCATGACGGCGCCGGCCAGCAGGCAGGCGCCGATTCCGATCAGCCAGCGCATCAGCGCATGACCATCGTGATGTTGCGCTTCGGCGAGCGGCCGACCTTGATTCGCGTCACTTCCTTCCGCGCGGCCACATCGACGACGACCACCGAGTCCGTGTTTTCGGTGGCGATGTAGAGCAGCTTGCTGTCGGGTGTGAACGTGACCCAATCGGGCCGTCCGCCCAGGTCGACGGGGTTCGGCAGCAGCTTCAGGTCGGGCAGCGAGTACGTGTAGACGCGGGCGTTCGGGCGGCTGGTGACCCACAGCGTCTTTCCATCGGGCGCGACGCCGATGCCGTGCGACGGCGATCCGTTGAACGGCCCTTTGTCGACCTTTTCCGCGGGAATGTCATTCGGCAGTTCGAGGCGGCCGACCTCTTTGTGCTGCGCGACGTCGACAATCGCGAAGCCGTGATAATCAGAGAGCTGGACGAACATCCGCTTCGTGGATCCATCCGAGTTCGTCTCGAACGCCATCGGACGCACGCCCTGATCGAACGGCAGCGTCCAGACTGGTTCCTCGCTCTTCTGATCGATGATGGTCATCAGCTTGCCGGCAATGGAGCCCGCGACGACGAACTTGCCGTCGGGTGTGACCCACGTGTTGTGGATGCCGCCCTTGGTCGGGATGCTCTTCACGCGCTCGAGCGATGCCGTGTCGATGACGTCGACCGCGCCTGGCGCCGACACGATGCCGACGTAGACGCGCTTGCCGTCCTTGCTGATGGAAATGTTGTTCGGCCGGCCGGTCAACGGAATCTTCTTCAGGATCTGATACGTCTTCCCGTCAACCGCGTCGAGCGTCTGTTCGGCTTCGCTGCTGAAATAGAGTCGCGACCCGTCGGGCGACGCGGCGGCACCGTGGTTGAGCGGCACGCCCTTTACTTCGCCGACTATCTGATTGGTTTTGGGATCGATGAGGTGAATGTTGTCGCCCATCGAGTTGGTCTGGATGATTCGCACCTGCGCAGAGGCGGTAGATACGGTGGCCAGCACCATCGCTGACAGAACAACGTTTCGATATCTCATAGCTGTTTGCATCACCTGTACATCACGAAGCCACGAAGAAGCACGAAGAACTCTCATCCAAGAGTCGTTCGTGTGCTTCGTGGCTCCTCGTGCCTTCGTGATATGCCGTCGTCCGCCTAAAGGCGGACACTACTGACCCTGGCCGCCTTGTTTTTGCTCAAACGTATCACCGCTCGCGTTGAACGCCGGCGCCGCGGTTCCGGCCGCGTGTTCAGCCATGGAAAGCGTCGGGCCGGATTCACCGCGCGGCAGCGTGCTCGCACCTGTTCTGAGGAACGCCTTCGCGACGTTGACGTCGCGATCGAACAGCACGCCGATGAAGCAGTTACTCATCTCGTCCCAGTTCTGGGGACCCCAGACAATCTTCTTCGTCGGATCCGGATTGAACCGGTTCGCCGGGGAGTTGTCGAAGTGCGTGATGAATCGCAGCTTCGTTCCTTCGGGCAACTGAACAGGCTCGGCGTACTGATAGCCCATTTGCCACTCGAAGTCGAAGCGGCCCTTCAGCACCGTCTTCGTCTCTTTGCCGGGAGTGATGACCTGCAACTCAAAATCCTTGCCGCGGAGGTGCATGTGCGGCTGCGCGTAGATGAGGCGTCCCGGCGCCGCGAGCGTGACTTCGCTGACGACTTCCGCGTTGCCGTCGCCCGGCGGAATCGCAAGGTTGCTCGCCGTCGGCCCAGCGTGGAAGTAGTACCGCTTCTTCGGGTCGGCCTTCGCCAGCACGAGACCGAGCTTTGACACATCGGATTCAGGTTTGCCTGTCGCCGTGTAGTGCATTTCGTAGACGAGATCCGATCCCTTCGGCACGAACTTCGCCGCGCCTTCCTGGTCGAACCGCTGCGCGCCGAGCCCTGGATTGAACTTACCGAGGATGTCGTTGCCTTCTTCCGGCGAGTTCTTGCCGATCACGTCGCGCTGCGTCTCGTTCTCGTACGCCTCGCCCGGAACCGCGTCCTTCATCCACGTGGAGCCCGCCGGCCGCACCCACACCTTGCCGTGGTGAAGCACCTTGGCGTTGCCCGGCCGCATTTCCGCGGCGACGACCCACATGTCGTCTTTGAAGTTCGTTTTGACGACGATGTACTTGTAGTTGATGGTGCCGGTCGCCGGAAGCTCGAACGGCTTCGGCATTTCCACAATCACGTCGGGCTTGATGTTCCAGCCGTTCTCGAAACGCTTCGGCGCCGGCGCGTCTTTCGGACTGCCGGCCGGAGCGCCTGCATCGGCCCACGCGGCGAGCGTCGCGATGTCGCGCGAGCTCAGCTTGCGTTCGTTCGCGAAGAGCCCGTAGTCGGCGTCGGCGAACCACGGCGGCATTTGCTTGGCGGTGGTTTTCGTCTTGATCGCGCGCGCCCAGGGCCGCGCGTCGTCGTACGACATCAGCGCCATCGGCGCGACTTCGCCGGGACGATGACAGGTTTGGCAGTTGTTCTGGAGGATCGGAAGGACGTCCTTGTAGAACGTCGGCGGCGTGTTGTCCGCGTGCATCGGTGTGACGCTCGCGACAATCGCCAGGGCACCCAACGAAATCAGGAACGGTCGCATATGGCCTCCTGCCAGAGCCCGCGTCGATTCAAATCCATGTGTAGTGCAGGCCTTAAGGCCTGCGGTGGGTGGACCTAAAGGTCCACACTACATCTGGTTATCGAGAAGTATAATCCGCGCCGAAGGGGGCCGTCTTTGCGAAATCGACGCTGGCTGGTGTGGGGTGGCGCCGCTGGTCTGGCTGCGCTGGCAGCCATTGGAAGTCATGCGCAAAAGGGCGGGGACGGCGACTGGCCGATGTATGCCCATGATCTTGCCGGCACCAAGTTCTCGCCGCTGAAGCAGATTACGGCCGACAACGCCGGCCAGCTGCAGCCGGCGTGGAACGTGACGCTCGTCGAGCGTCCAGCCGCTGGGCAAGGGCGCGGCCGAGGCGCGGGCGGCCCGGAAATTCTGTCCAATCCCGAAGTCAGTCCAATTGTCGTCAACGGCGTGATGTATCTGCTGTCGGCCGGCAACACGATCACGGCACTCGACGCCGCGACCGGCAAGCCGATCTGGCAGCAGAAGATCGACGGCGACTCCACCGGCCGTGGCGTCGCGTACTGGCCGGGCGATCGCAACAACCCCGAGCGCATTCTGTTCACGGCAAGCGCACTGAAATCGGCTGGCGCCGACGCGCCAGCGCGGCTCATGGCGCTCGATGCCGCGACGGGGAAACCGTCCGAAGGCTTCGGCACGAACGGCGTCGTCGAGATCGGCGTCGCGTGGAACGGCGTGCCTGTGGTGTTCAAGAACCTGATCATGCTCGGCGCGACGGTCGGCGAAGTTCCCGACGGTCCACCGGGCGACACCCGCGCGTACGACGCGCGCGACGGAAAGAAGCTGTGGGAGTTTCACACGGTGCCGCGTCCAGGTGAACTCGGCCACGACAGCTGGCTCGACGACGGCTGGAAGCATCGATCCGGTGTGAACATCTGGGGCTGGTACATGACGGCCGACGAGTCGCGCGGCATCTTGTATATGCCTGTGGCCGGACCGGCGGCGAACTATTGGGGCGGCGATCGGCCCGGCAACAATCTCTTCGCGAACTCGATCGTCGCGGTCGACGCGAACACTGGCAAATACAAGTGGCATTTCCAAACCGTGCACCACGACCTGTGGGACTCGGACATGCCGTCGCCGCCGACGCTCGTCGACATCAAACAGAATGGCCGCACGATTCCCGCGCTCGCGTCGATCGGCAAGACCGGCTACATGTTCATCCTCAATCGCGAGACAGGCAAGCCGATCTTCGGCGTCGAAGAACGCCAGGTACCGAAAGGCGACGTGCCGGGCGAGTGGTATTCGCCGACGCAGCCGTTCCCCGTCAAGCCGCCGCCGCTCACGCGCGTCGACTTCAACAAGGAACGCGACATGGTGCGGCCCGAAGACACATCGCCCGAACATGTCAAAGCGTGTCAGGAACTCTGGGACAAAAGCGGCGGCTTCTACAACGCCGGCCCGTTCACGCCGTTCATGTTTCACGAAGAGGGCGCGCCGCCGAAGTCGACGATTCAGTTTCCCGGTGGAACCGGCGGCGTGAACTGGGGCGGACCTGCAGCCGATCCATCGACCGGGTACGTGTTCGTCAACGCGCACGACACGTCGCTCGTCGGCTGGATCGAGAGAGTCCGGCCGGGACAGAACTACGGCCGCGGCACCGAAGGGTCGAAGCAGCTGTACGATCGCGGCAGCGTCAACGGCGCCGGTCCGTACTTCACCTTCAGCGCGCCGATGCGCGACGAGAGCGGCCGCGTGGTGGCGAATCTTCCATGTCAGCGTCCGCCATGGGGCCGACTGGTTGCCGTCAACGCGAACACCGGCGACATCGCGTGGCAGGTACCGCTTGGCGCCACGGACGCCCTGCCGGAAGGGAAGCGCAACACAGGTGGCAGCGGCAGCGCAGGTCCGATCGTCACGGCCGGCGGCGTGGTGATTGTCGGCGCGACGAACGATCGCCGCATCCGTGCGTTCGACGCGAAGAACGGCAAGGAACTCTGGGTCGCGCAGCTTCCTGGACAGGGCAACGCGAATCCGATCACTTACACCGGGAAGAATGGCAAGCAGTACGTCGCGATCGTCGCGACAGATTCGTTGCAGGTTTTCACGCTGCCATAGCGTCGCTTGAAAAGTGTATGACAAGAACAATTCTCGGCCTTTCTCTCATCGCCGTCATCGTCGTCGGCATCAGCGCGCTCCTCGTCTCGCGGGCCCGAGGACAGAGCGTCCCTGGATGGATTAATCAGGACGGGAATTGGGCGGCCGACAAGGCGGCCTTGCAGGAGTTTGGCGAACGGTTCCCGACTTCGGACGCCATGTTCGACGCTCTGAAGAAGAGCGCGAACGGGGGCACGCCGCTGACGTGGGCGCGGATGGGTGAGCCGGCGTTCGATTGGTCAGGCGTGTATACGCGCAGCAAGCTGAGCCTGCAATACGACCTCGACTTGCCGCCTGAGAGCGGTCCCCAATCCGCCAAACTCACGCTTGCGGGCCAGGCGGACGTGAAAGCAAAAGCGGATCAGTTGAAGCGTACCGGCGGCGAATACGATCCGCTCAGCGACTGCCGTCCGCCCGGCACGCCACGATGGTTTACCGAGCCCTTCCTCAAGGAATGGGTCGTCACGCCGAATCAAACGTGGCTGATGAACGAGATGGTCAACGACGTGCGCCGCGTGTACACGGACGGCCGTGCTCACACGCCTGAAGACGACGCCTATCCGAGTTGGAATGGCGACACCATTGGTTTTTGGGACGGCGATGTCCTGGTGGCCCACACGAAGTATCTATTCAAAGGGCAATATCAACGCGGCGTTCAACCGAATTACTCAGAGAAGACGACCGTCGTCGAGCGCTGGCACAAGGTCGATCCCAAGACGCTGCAGGCCGATGTCTGGGTGTTCGATCCGGTGAACCTTTTCAAGCCGTGGTACACACGGCAAAGCTGGACGAAGCTGAGCGACGACGAAAAGCAGCTGCGTATCCGGTACTGGGACTGCCGCGAGAACGCCAACAACAACATCATCGTGACCAAAGAGGGCACGAGTCAGTTTCCCGGCTTCACGTTCGTGCCGAAAGAAGGAAAGACCGACTATGCGAAATAAGATCGCGACGCTTTTGATCGCTGTCGCTGCCGGCGCGACCGCGGTCCCTGTGATGGCTCACCACTCGGGCGCCATGTTCGAGGAAAAGAAGGAAGTCACGCTGACCGGCGTCGTGAAAGAGTTCCAGTTCACCAACCCGCACTCGTGGCTGCTGGTGGACGTCAAGGGACCGGACGGCAAAATGACGACCTGGGGATTCGAGGCGGAAGGGCCGAGCAGCATGATGCGCGCCGGCATCCGGCTGAAGGACTTTGCTCCGGGAACACCCGTCACGATTACGGGACGGCCGATGAAAGACGGCCGCCCCGCGGCGTTGTGGGTCAAGGCGACGCGGACCAGCGACAACAAAGTGTTCGTGCCGGCGAGAGGCTTCGCGGTTCGATGAGAGTGATCGGCGTCGTTGTGAGTGTGTGCCTGCTCTGCGCATCGCTGTCTGCCCAAGTCGGCCTGACCGATCGCGGCGGGCCCGAAAACGTCGCGCCGCCGCAAGGCCCCGACGCGCTGCCCATCGTCGACGTCGTCGGCTGTCTCGTCGAAGGACCGAACCGGACCTGGACGCTGGCGAACGCCGCCCAGCCGACACGCGCCAGCCGCTCCGGTTTTTCGCGGCCCGAAGAAGTGAAGGCGGCGGAAGGCCGCGGGCTCGGCTCGCAGCAGTTCCGTCTTATCGGGATGACCGAGATGAATCCCGGCCCTCACCGCGATCGCAAGGTGCTCGTCAAGGGTCTGATCATCAAGGACGCTGGCGGCGATCGTATCAACGTGACGTCGCTCACGACGGTCGGTGAACGATGCGGCAAATAGCAGCGGCACTGACGGGTTGGCTCGTTTGTGCGGCGCCAGTGATGGCGCAGCATTCAGGCGCGCCCATCGGTGCGCCGAGATCTGAGTGTTTGAGCGAGGCCGATCGGACGGTGATCGCGCAGCTCAAATCACTGACGCGGCCGACGCGTCCAGACGATCCGCAACCGCCTTTCAATCCCGACTACTTCGTCGGCAGTTGGGCGATGGAGTACGAGGCGCCAGACACGCCGCTGGCGCCTGAAGGCATGCATAGCGGCACGTTGACGTTCAAACACGTCGACGGCTGCTACTACGAAGGTGAGCTCGTGGCGAAGGATCCGAAAGCGGCGACGTCCACGACCAGGATCCAGATGATGTACGACCCGGCGGGAAGATACTTGACGTGGATCGAAACGGACAGCCGCGGCTACACGCTCTTCAAGCCGGGGACAATCGGCGCCGATCTTGGTGGATACTTCACGCACTACTTCGAGACGCAAGCGTTCAAGTCGTCGAAAGCCGGACCGATTCTCCACGTCAAGGGCAGCACGTTCATCGCCTCGCCGTCGAACTTCCGGATCAGGCGGTCGCTGTCGATCGACGGCGGGCCTTACATGAACATAGGTGAAATGTGGTTCAGAAAACGCTAGCGGTTGCCGTCACGTTCCTGGCGCTTGCCTCGCTTGCGCAGGCAGCGGACGCGCCGACGTTCACCAGGGATGTCGCGCCGATCCTGTACAAGAACTGCGTCGTCTGCCACCGGCCCGGAGAAGTCGCGCCGATGTCTCTCATCACGTACCAGAACGCGCGGCCGTGGGCGCGGGCGATCAAGAACAAGATCGTCGCGCACGAGATGCCGCCGTGGGGCGCGAGCGCCGACAGCAAGAAGATGGCAAACGATCGCAGCCTGTCGCCGAAAGACATCGACACGATCGCGAAATGGGCCGACGGCGGCGCGCCGAAAGGCGACGACAAAGATCTGCCGCCGGCGCCGACGTTCCCGGAGGGCGGCTGGGCGTTCGGCACGCCGGACGCCGTCATCGATCTGCCGATCGAATCGAACGTGCCGCCGACTGGCGAGATCCCGCAGACCTCGTACTTCGTGAAGTCGCCGTTCCCCACCGACGTGTGGATCCAGAAAATGCAGGTCCGCACGAACAATCCGGCCATCGTTCATCACGCGACCTTGTTCGTCCGACAGCTGCCGGAAGGCACCGTGATCAAAGACGGCCGGCCGGTGATTGAGGGCGTCCGTCAGGACGGGGCGAGAGACGGTCTCGATCTGCAGGCAGGTCTACCGCCGGGCAGCGGTCCCGGCATTCGCCTCGTGTCGTACGTGCCCGGCCGCGGGTGGGAAGCGTACGCCGACGGCGTCGCGCGGCGCCTGCCGAAGGGCGCGTACATCGAGATGAACATCCACTATCAGGCGTCCGGCAAGCCGGAGAAAGAGCGCACGCAGTTTGGGATCTGGTTCGCGAAGGGACCGGTGCACTACGAGATGCAGAACGTCTCGACGCTCGATCGCGGGACGACGATGGTGGACGATCAGGCGCTGCCGAGCGATCGGATTCCGAACATTCCGGCCGGCGCCGAGTATTGGAAGATCTCGAACTTCAAGATCTTTCCAGAGCCGGCGACGCTCTACGCGCTCTCGCCGCACATGCACCTCCGCGGCAAGGATATGAAGTTCATCCTCACGTACCCGGACGGCCGTGAGGAACTCGTCCTCGACGTGCCGAAGTACGACTTCAACTGGCAGCTGTACTACGAGCTCGCGACGCCGCTGAAGATCCCGGCCGGCAGCAAGTTGACGGCCGTCGCGCACTACGACAACTCGGCCAAGAACAAATGGAATCCCGCCCCGGACAAAGAAGTGTACTGGTCCGAGCAGAGCTGGGACGAGATGTACAACCCGCAAATCCGCTGGACGTGGGATCTGCAGGACCTGACGAAGAAGTAGTGCAGGCCTTTAGGCCTGCCGTAGCGGTTCGCGTCGTGTGTCGGCGAGCGGCCGGACCATCGCGAGCGAGGCGAACGCGATGACGGCGAGTGCGCTCGCGGCATAGAACGCATATCGGTAGTCGCCGAATGTGTCGAACACGCGTCCGCCGATCATCGGTCCGAAGACGCCAGCGGCGCCCCACGCCGTGAAGAGCACGCCGTAGTTCAAGCCAAGATGGCGAGTGCCGTACAAATCGGCGGTCGCTGAGGCGAACACCGACAGCTGTGTCCCGTAACACCAATACACGCACGCGACCAGCACGAAGAAGAGAACGGCGTTCGTTCGCCAAGCAAAGAGCGCGGGCATCGCCACCGCCGACGCGAGGACCATCACTCGCAGCGTCGTCACGCGACCGAGCGCATCCGAGAGCCAGCCCGAAAGGATGCGACCGCCCGCATTGCCCGCTGCCGTCACCGGCAGCGCCAACGTGGCGACCGCGGCGCCGAGGCCGGCGCTTCGTGCAAACGGCACGAGCTGACTGATCGTCATTTGTCCGGCCGTCGTGCCGAGCGCGTACGCGACCCATAACGCATAGAACTGCGGCGTGCGCAGCATCTCAGCGGTCGAGTAGTCGCGTGCCTGACGCGCGCCGGCGGGAGGCGTCCAACCTTCGGGCCGGTAGCCTTGCGGCGGATTCTCGAGAAGCCACGCACCCGCGAGTCCCATGAGCAGGAACGCGACACCGAGAATGCGGAACGTCGGTCTCCATCCGGCCGAGCCGATGAGGCTCGTGGCGATCGGACCGATGACTGCGGAGCCCGCGCCGTACCCGCCGACCATGAGTCCGACGACAAGGCCGCGGCGATCCGGGAACCATTTCGACGCTACTGGCATTGGCGTCGCATACCCGAATCCGTTGCCGGCGCCGACCACGAGTCCGAATGCCACGTAGAGAAACCAGAGTGAGGTCGTGAAGCT
>Ga0097621_100002441_pt1 | contig 12724 bp, 14 predicted proteins | sample KBSMisM72_FD_73165 | JGI IMG/M metagenome (GOLD analysis project Ga0097621, IMG submission 73165) | Miscanthus rhizosphere microbial communities from Kellogg Biological Station, Michigan, USA - KBS Miscanthus M7-2 (version 2) (version 2) | ecosystem: Host-associated > Plants > Roots >... | reverse complement strand
GATGAATGTTTGATGGGCAGGGCAGATGTTGCCCACGCCGCTCCTCCAAAAGCTACGACGCCTAAGATTGCGCCCAGAATGTTGGTGGCTCGGAGGCCGGAGAATATGAGCATGTCAGTCCCGCTACCCGTAGCGCTTCAGTAATGTCGCGGCAGTTCGCGGGCATTGCCGAAGATTTCCGGTTTATCCGCGGGCAAGGGAAGATTCCCCCGCGTGCCGCGGTCCTCTTCCAGCCGCCGCTGGTAGGCCGCCGCCGGCTTGTAGAACATGTGCGAGAACTTCGACCATGGCACGGAGCCGAACAACAGAATTGTATCGAGCAAGTAGAGGAGAAGTGCGAGAGTCGCGAAACCGCTGTGGAGGGAGATCTGCCACGACCAAACGAGCGCCAGCGCGGCGTTGGCAACGAGTGACACGATGAAAAGGTCGGCGCGGGCGAGGCGGAAGGGCGAATTGCCCTCCGCCGCAACATCCACCCGGATGAAAAACCAGAACCAGATGCCGGCGATCAGGATCAACAATGCGCCAATGTGCCAGAGCAGCGGCAAAATAGCCGGCGTGAGGGCATCCGGTGCCGAATATCCGAAGACCATGATGAGGCTTGTCATTGTGTAGGCGATGAAGCCGTACATGGTGAGGAGGTGCGCGATGCGGCGGCGGGGGTTGCAGAACTCACCCGAAACCAGTGCCTCGGCCGCCGTTTCGACCGCCAGCCGCAGCTTTTCTCCACCACTCACTTCGCGACTTGCTCGGATGCGCGCCTTCCGGCGATGCTGGAAAAAATACGCCGCATTCCGCTTGTGCAGCATGTCGAACAACGTGCCGCCGACCACAAACGCAATCATCAGGAGCAAATACGCCCGTATTAGAAACGGCGGCACCGATGAGGCTAGTGTTGCAAACGGGTTTTCGGTGAACATCAATGCTCTGGCCCCATCCCAGTCCGCGGTTGCGCCTGGAGAACAGTCCGAAATTTCAATCGAAAAGGCTGGAAACGCTCTCTTCGTTGTTGATGCGGCGGATTGCTTCGCCAATCAGCGGCGCGATCGAAATGCGGCGAATCTTGCTGCTGCGTCGCATCTCTTCTGTGTCGCCGATAGAATCCGTAACCACCATCGACTTTAGCTTTGAATTCTGGATGCGCGCCACGGCTCCGCCGGACAGCACGCCGTGTGTCGCGTAGGCGCAGACATCCTTGGCTCCTTTATCGATCAGAGCTTCTGCGGCGTTACAGATCGTACCTCCCGAATCAACGATATCGTCTACCAGAATGCAGGAACGGCCCTTCACGTCGCCGATGATGTTCATCACTTCGGATTCTCCGGCGCGTTCCCGCCGCTTGTCGACAATTGCCAAATCGACACCGAGGCGTCTCGCCAAGGCGCGGGCCCGGACCACACCGCCGACATCCGGTGAGACGACCATCAGGTTATCGCCACCGAGATAATCGTGAATGTCGCGCACCATTACAGGCATGGCGTAGAGATTGTCGGTGGGAATATCGAAAAAACCTTGGATCTGACCTGCGTGAAGATCCACAGTCAGCACACGATGTGCGCCTGCCCCGGTGAGGAGATTCGCGACGAGCTTTGCAGAAATCGGTGTGCGAGGCCCCACCTTTCGATCTTGCCGCGCGTAACCGAAGTACGGGATCACAGCGGTGATGCGTCGGGCCGATGCGCGGCGTAGTGCATCGGTGACGATCAGAAGCTCCATGAGATTGTCATTGGCGGGAAAGCTTGTCGACTGGATTACAAACATGTCCTCGCCGCGGACATTCTCCTGGATCTCGACAAACACCTCCATATCGGCGAAGCGCCGCACCACCGCCTTGGTGAAAGTCACTTTGACATAAGCGGCAATCTTATCGGCAAGCTCCCGGTTAGAGTTGCCGGCGAGCAGCTTCATGCCCCGGCTGCCGTTGGTCTCGGTCATGAGCCGCCCTTCGTGACGGTTTGGTGAATCCCGACCCGCTTTTAGCAAGCAGGGTAGAATGGGTGAAGGGGCGGGTTCAGTGCGTCAACAGAATCGCCGAAAGCTGGCGGCCGTAGTCGTTCTCGCCGCGATGGGATGCACGACGGAAGCTGAAGAACTTGTCTTCCTCTCCATAGGTGCAGGCAGGGACGGCTTCGACCCGGGCCACGCCCGCAGCCGTAAGCCGGCCGGCAACATAGCCAGCAAGATTGAAGCGATGATGGTCGGGCCTATCACCAGGTGTGAACCAGCGGGTATTCTGTTCGTCCTGTGCGAGGAATCGGGCCAAGAACTCAGGTCCAACCTCGTAATTGGTCTGCTCGATACAAGGGCCAATTGCCGCGACAATTTTCGTCCGCAGGGCCCCGAGAGCTTCCATTGTGCCAATGGTGGCTTCCAGGACTCCCGCCAATGCGCCCTGCCATCCCGCATGAGCCGCGCCGATCACCTTCGCTTCGGCATCGGCCAGCAGGACCGGCGCGCAATCAGCGGTGAGTATGCCAAGCGCAAGGCCGGGAAGGTCCGTAGCCATGCCATCCGCCTTGGGGCCGTGCCCAATCTCCCACCGCGACGTCACCCTTGCGGTCTCCGCGCTGTGTATCTGATAGAGCGTGACCAAATCCGCCCGAGTGGTTCTTGCTAATTGCGCAAGCGCGCGGCGCCGGTTCTCTATAATGCGCTGTCGGTCGTCGCCCGATCCCGGGCCGCAATTCAACGAACTGAATATGCCTTCAGATACGCCGCCGGTACGGCCAAAAAAACCGTGGGCTATTTGTGAAGATGACAGCGTATTCACTCGAAGGTGTAGCATCAGAAGCCCGGCGGTGCAGGCGCGCTGGGAGGAAGTATAGCCAGCGCCTTAAACAACTGACCCATCTGCTCTGGCGATGTTAGCCGCTCCAGTCCAGCAGCGATATTGCCCGCTTGGTCGGGATGGGAACGGGACAGTTGTTCGGCCCGGATATGAATCCCGAGCCTCTTCAGGAACGCGCCCTGTGAGGTAGGCCCACAAGTCCTCGCACCAGCGCGCGCTGCAGCAGCGCTCAGAGCTGCGAAATCGACATGCGCGGAGAGATCGGCTTCTCCGGGCGAGTCCAGCACATTCGCGAAAGAATGCTCTGCCACCGCTTGTAATGTCTCTCCGAATCCGGCCTTCGCCTCGTAGCCATAGTCAACAACCAACGCAGCGCCGCCTTTCTGCGCAATGATTTCGGCGATTTGTTCCACAAGTGCTTCTGCCGCCGGGCAAATCTCATACACAGCACCGAACTCCGCGCGCTCCGCCGGAACCGCATGCGGCAAGGCCACGGGCGACAGCACAAATGCGAGTGCGTCCGTGCTATCGAGCCCCACCATGCGCTCACACCAGCCGCAGGCGGTAAACACATATTGTCGGATCGCCAGTGCGTCAAAAAATTCGTTGGCGAGCAGAAACAAGGGACGGTCTGCCAGTAACTCGTCGAATCGCTCCAGCCATCGGATCGCGACCGGTGCTGTCTTCAATTTCTCCGTTTGGGCTTCTCGCAACCTGGCGCTGGTCTCGATCAGCACCAGTTCGATACTTTCCAGAAACTTATGACCAAGACTCGCACCTCGTAGAACATCCGCCATCAAGGTGCCGCGTCCCGGACCGAGCTCCACAAGACGGGCCGGCGAGGGGCTGCCCTGATCGCGCCACGCCTGCACAATCCAGGCTCCAAGCAGCTCGCCGAACATCTGGCTGATTTCTGGCGCAGTGATGAAGTCTCCAATTGCCCCTATGGGTTGACGCGCGCTGTAGTAGCCATGTGCAGGGTCGTGCAGTGCAATAGCCATATACTGCGCAACAGAGAGGGGCCCTTGCATCTGAATAAGGCGTATGATTTGCCGGGCAAGGGCGTTCATGTAGCCGCGTGGGCGCGGGAGCGTGATAGCGCGACCGCATAGAGAACGACGCCTGCGGCAACCAGCGGAATGCAAAGCCCCATGCCCATGGTAAACCAGCCGAGGAAAGGCGCATCCGGCTCGCGGAAGAATTCGAGCGAGAATCGAAAGAGGCCATAGCCGGCAAAAAACGTAGCCGTAATCAGTCCTGGTCGCTCATGCCAGCGCAGCACGCGAAAGCAAAACTGCAAGATCGCGAGCAGCACCACCCCTTCCAGAAAACACTCGTATAGTTGACTTGGATGCCGGGGAGCTTGACCAGGGTCCCGCGGGAAAACCATTGCCCATGCCACGTTTGTCGGGCGGCCCCATAGCTCACCGTTCACGAAATTCGCGATACGCACCAGCGCAATCCCCAGCGGAGCAACGCTGGTCACTAGATCGCTGATGGACAACAGATTGAGCTTGCGGCGCCGGCAGAAGAGCCAAATCGCGATTCCAAGACCGATAACGCCCCCATGGAAAGACATGCCGCCTTCCCATACCGCAACGAGCTTGATGGGATTCGCCAGAAAACCGGCCGGCAGTCCCCCGCAGAAGCCAGCATCTGGGGATGAGCTACAGAGGATTGTGCCGTAAAAAAGGTCCCAACCCAGACGCCCACCAATAATGATTCCCAGTGTCGCCCACACGACGAGATCGCCAATGTCGTCGACCGTTGCAGGTGCCTTGCCGTTGAAAGGCGCATTTCTCCAGAGCGACGGGTTTCGAAGCGCGCGCGCCAGCAACCACCATCCCGCTAAGATTCCGACAATGTAGGAAATCGCGTACCAGCGGATAGCGATCGGACCGAGGCGCAACAGCACTGGGTCAATGTGGGGATAAGGTAGCAGCGCTTCGTACATGGCGGGGAACAACGCGGCTTCGCCGGAATTCTGTCAAGGCGGCAAGCTTGTTCCCATGATGTCCAAACCGCCATATATCTATTCCATGCAGACCGATAATCCCCTTCTCGACGGGTTGGCCAAATTCTTTACGGACGCAGCCGGTGCTGCGAACAGCCTTCGGACTGAAATCGATACCTTCGTCCGGCAGCGGTTGGAAAAGCTAGTTTCCGATATGGATTTCGTGCCGCGAGAGGAGTTCGAGGCTGTGAAGGCCATGGCCGCCTTGGCGCGCGGTGAAAATGAGCGGCTGGGGGCCCGTATTGCTGAGTTAGAGAAGCAGGTAAACGCAAGAGCATCCGCGGGAGCGGCTCCGCGCTGAAAGCTGTGGGGTTCCCCGACTCGTCCAACCCGTCTTTGGTGGCGACTCTTGTAAGCCCACAAAATCTTGTGTCAGGTAGAAGCCTAGGTGCTTCGTTTTAAATGCCCCACCGGCGCTAGGGAGTTCCGAATGTCTTTAGCCCATATTGATGAAGTCGCCGCAGTTCCCCATCCCTTGGACATGCTGGAACGGACAGTGGAGGACAATGGCTGGGCTTTCGAGCGCAGCGGCAAGGATGAGCTAAACCTCTCCGTGTCCGGCCGCTGGTGCGACCACCACTTTTGCTTCACCTGGCGCGACGAGCTGCAGTCGCTGCACCTCTCTTCTGCCTTCGACATGCGGGTGGATGTAAATCGACGAGCCGAAGTCGCGAATCTGCTTATGTATATCAATGCGAAGCTGTGGCTGGGCCACTTCGATCTTTGGCCCGAGGACGGCAGCCTGGTCTTCCGCCACGCGATGATTTTTCCGGAGGCGAACGTCAGCGGGGCGCAATGCGAGTCGCTGCTGCACCTCGCTGTTGAGGCATGCGAGCACTATTATCCAGCCTTTCAGTTCGTGCTGTGGGGCGGGAAAACCGCCGAGGAAGCGATCTCGGCGGCGCTGTTGGAGTGCGTCGGCCAGGCGTGAGCTGCCCCATTCTTCTGGTTGGCGCTGGTCGCATGGGCGGAGCGCTGTTGACAGGCTGGTTGGCTACCGGCTTCGCGCCGCTCGCGGTCGTCGAGCCACATCCCTCGCCAAAGGTCCGAAAGTTAGCCGCTTCGGGGCGCCTCCGGTTGTACTCGGCGGCGTCGGAGGCTGACGGAGAGTGGCGCGCCTGCTTAGTCGCACTCAAGCCTCAGGTTCTGAAGGTTAGGGCGGCAGAGTGGCGTCCTGTTGCCGAATCAGGCGCCCTGATGGTCTCCATTGCCGCGGGCGTGAGTGTGGCCAGCCTTCGCGCTGCATGGGGCGGCGTGGCCAGCATCGTTCGAGCGATGCCCAATACGCCGGGCGCGATCGGCCGCGGCATCTCCGCTGTTTACGCGCCCCGTTCCCTGAAAGCAGCTGACCGAATGCTTGCCCAAGCTCTTTTGGCGCCCTTGGGTCAAATCCTCTGGGTGCGGCAGGAGGCGCTGATCGATTCGGTAACCGCTGTATCTGGTTCCGGACCTGCCTATGTGTTTCTGTTGGTCGAAGTTCTCACCTACGCCGCAGAGGCAGAGGGTATTCCGCGCGTGGTTGCCCAGAAGCTCGCCCGCGCCACCGTGAGCGGTGCGGGAGCGTTGCTCGATTCAGATACACGGCCTGCGGCCGCCCTGAGAAAGGACGTGACAAGTGCGGGCGGCACTACCGAAGCCGCGCTGAAAATCCTCATGGGACAGAATGGTCTGGAGGCGCTGATACGACGAGCCGTTAAAGCCGCGCGAAAACGAGCCGAAGAACTCACCCGCTGTTAGACCGGCAGGCGAACCAGCGCCTGCAAGCCGCCCAATTCGCTCTGAGCAAGAATCAAATCGCCACCGTGTGCGCGTGCGATGTCTCGCGCGATGGCAAGGCCCAGTCCGGAGCCGCCCGCCTGTAAATTTCTGCCTTCGTCCAAGCGATGAAACGGCCGGAAGGCTTCTTCGCGGCGCTGCTCAGGAATACCGGGTCCGTCGTCGTCCACGGCGATTTCGACCAGCTGACCGCTACGTCTCAGGGAAACTCCCACGCGATTTCCATATTTCAGGGCATTGTCTATCAAATTCGTGGCGCAGCGTTTCAGCGCATGGCGGCGCACCGAGAGCCGAATGCCCGGTTGCGCCGCCAGCGAAACCCGGCCGATGTCTGCACGCCGCGCCGTTGTTGCTGCCGCTGCTGCATCGGAGACAATTTCCGCAAGATCTGCGTCCTGGGATTCCTCTCCGCCTTCGCCGCGTGCAAAGTCGAGATACTCGTTCAGCATATGCTCCATTTCGGCGATATCGCGCTGCAGCGCGCCAACCTCAGTGCCGCCCCCCATCATTGCGAGCTCGAGCTTGAAGCGCGTCAGCGGTGTTTTGAGATCGTGGCTTATTCCGGCCAGCATTTCGGTGCGCTGCGTCACATAGCGATCAATGCGTTCGCGCATCGTGATAAAAGCTTGGGCTGCTCGCCGCACCTCGCTCGCTCCATAGGGCTTGAAGTCCGGCACCGCTCGGCCCTTTCCGAAGCTTTCGGCAGCGCGCGCCAGTCTCTCGATCGGCCGGACCTGATTTCGGAGAAACACGATGGCCACACCCAGCAGCACAATCGCCGAACCCACCATCCACAAAATGAACACATCCACGTTTGACGCGACGAGCCGTTGGCGCGGGATCTTCATTCGCAACAAGCCGTCGGTGACCTGGACCGTCACCTCCACAGAATTCCGAAGGTAGCGGGAGGTGAATGGCCGCCGTTGGCCCAATTGGCGCTCGAACGTGGCTGTGAGTGCGTCCTTCAGGTTTGCGCTCACATGTCGATAAGGCCGTTCAAGATGCTGGCCGGGCAGCACTGAGATTTCGAAACCAAGGCTGCGGGCCGCCATTGCGAGCAGACCTTCTCGCTCGGCGCCCGGCGCATATTTCTCTTCGAGGTTGGTGAGGAATACGACATCCGCCGCCGCGCCGCGCCCCATTCGCGCCAGCATCACATCATAGTGCCGCTCGAAAAAAATGTACGTCACGATTCCCTGCAGGATCACCATCGGCGCGACGATGATAATAAGCGAGCGGCCGAACAATCCGCGCGGCAAAAGGCGTTTAAGGCTGCGGAATGGATGCGGCCGGAGCATCGTCAGACGACCCGGTCCGGAACCAGCATGTATCCAACACCGCGTATCGTCTGAATATACAGAGGCAACTTCGGATCACCCTCGATTTTTCTCCGCAAACGGGTGACCTGCACGTCAACGGAACGTTCCAAGCTGATGCCGAGCCGCGCACAAAGATCGGTGCGGGAGAAAGGCCGGCCGACATTCGCCGCGAAAAGCTTTAGCAAAATGGATTCTGATGTCGTGAGCCGCACCGGTTTGCCCTTCCGCCGCAGCTCTCCACGGTCGGCATCGAAGACAACATCACCCATCTTTATTTCGCGGAGCGGCTGGCTGGGAGGCGTCGACCGCCGCAACAGGGCAGCGCAGCGCAGCACGAGTTCGCGCGGTTCGAAGGGTTTGGGCAGATAATCGTCCGCTCCACGTTCGAGGCCTGCGATTCGGTGCTCTGCGTCGCCTTGCGCGGTCAGCATCAGAATGGGAATCTGCGAATTCGCGCGAATGCTTCGTGCCAAATCAAGACCGCTTTCACCCGGCATCATCACATCCAAAATAAGAAGGTCGAAGGCCATGCTCCGCATCAGGGCCCGCGCGTCTTCCGCGCCAGCCGCCGCCGTCACCCGAAAGCCGTTTGAAGAAAGGTACTTTTGCAGGAGCGCCCGTAGCCGCTCGTCGTCGTCGACCACGAGGATGTGAGGATCGTCTGCCCGCTGGCCGAGATTCATGTATCGTCATCTCGCCAGATCGGGTCTGTTGCAGCAGCAACAAGCCGTTGAATCAGTGGTTGGCATGCAGCGGCGGGACGGCCCGCGCCTTGCTTATATTGGCGCCAAGGATATAGGGAGCCGGGATGACGCCGTGCCCTTCGCGTCCGGTCAACCATAGAGGTACATCTACCCGTCGAGGCAGGGGCGGAACAAGCCTGCCGAAACCCCCTTTCGCGACATAACAGGATACCGATGGCAGAGATCATTCCCTTCGACAGGCGCGAGGGCTCAATCTGGCTGGACGGCTGCTTGGTTCCCTGGCGCGAGGCAAATGTGCATGTGCTGACGCATGGCCTGCATTACGCCTCCAGTGTTTTTGAGGGTGAGCGTGCCTATTCCGGCCGCATCTACAAGCTGCGAGAGCATACACAGCGCCTGTTCGAATCTGCCGGGATTCTCGGGATGAAAATCCCGTTCACCGAGCAGGACATCAGCGACGCCTGTACGCAAGTGGTAGATGTGCAGGGCTTCGAGGATGCTTACGTCCGTCCCGTCGTGTTCCGTGGCAGCGAGCAGATGAGCGTGGCCGCGCCGCATTCCAGCACCCGAGTTGCGATCGCTGCGTGGCAATGGCCGTCCTACTTCGACCCTGTGCAGAAGATGAAAGGTATTCGCCTGACCATCTCTGACTGGAAGCGGCCATCGCCGGAGACAGCCCCCTACAAGTCCAAGGCGGCCGGTCTTTACATGATCTGCACACTATCCAAGCATCAGGCCGAGGCTCAGGGCTACAATGACGCGCTGATGTACGACTACCGCGGCTACATAGCGGAAGCGACAGGGGCCAACGTCTTTTTCGTGGAGGACGGTAAGTTAATCACGCCAATCGCGGACTGCTTCCTCAACGGCATCACCAGACGCTCGGTCATGGCGCTCGCGCGCGCCCGCCAGATTCCGGTAATCGAACGCTATATTCGTCCTGAGGATCTCGGCAGTTTTTCTGAGTGCTTCCTGACCGGCACGGCGGCCGAGGTCACTCCGGTCAGTGAGATCGGAGATCATCGCTTCACACCGGCAGCAATAACGAAAACCCTAATGGATGACTACCACGAGGACGTCCGCAAGGAGGTTTCCGCCGTCAATCTTTCAGCCAGCGAATAGCGGCTTCCCGGTCTTGTTCTCTGGAATTGACCCACTTCGAAGCGTGCCCGTGCTGCTCCTGTTTCCAAAACGGCGCGCGTGTTTTCAAATAATCCATGAGGAATTCCGCGGCCGCAAAAGCAGCCTGGCGATGTATGGACGTAACCGCGACGAGCACGATGTTGTCGCCAACCCGCAGCGTACCGATGCGATGAATGACGGTTAGCCCTATTAGCGGCCAGCGGGATTTCGCCTCGGCCACATGCTTACCGATCTCCCGCTCCGTCATGCCCGGATAGTGTTCCAAGGCCAGCGATGACAGTCCACCGTCGTCCCGGACAACGCCTGTGAATGTCACCACGCAACCGGTGGCATTGCTCGCCCGCTTCAGCGCATCGATCTCAGCGGCGATATCAAAATCCTCGCGCTGAACGCGAATTGTCATCCGCCGGTCACCGGCGGGAAAAACGCAACCTCATCATTGGCGGCGACAGGTGCGTCCCAGCTTACATGCTCCTGATTCAGAGCGACACGCAGACCGCGCGTGTCGGAGAATGCATTGGAAAATGATTCATTGCGCTTTCGAAGATAACCGGCCAAATCTTCGACCGACTGTACGTCTGCCGGCAACTCGAGCTGCTCTGCCGGAATGCCAACCTTTTCCCTCACCCACGCGAAATAAAGCACAGTCACGCGGTGCCTCCGGCGTGCGTATGCTCCGCGCGTACGCCGCGTTCCCCGGGGCGAATCGTACTTTTCCGACGCGGATGCAAGTGCGCCAGCCCGGCGCGAAAATAGGCATAACCCGTTCCCACGGTCAGCGCTGCTGCCAACCACAGGCCTGCGTATGCGACCAAGCTGTAGGTACCCGCAGCCTGATAAGGCAGCCATCGCCAAGCCAGCGGATCGAGAATCATGGCGCCGATCGCGATCATCTGGATCGTGGTCTTGGTCTTCGCGATGCGTGTCACGGGAACGCTGACGGCAGCTCCGGCCAAGAATTCGCGCAACCCTGATACAAGAATTTCGCGTGAGAGAATCACCAGCGCCGGGACGAGCTTCAGCAAGCTTCGCAAGCCGTGCGAGTAATCCAAAGTCAGTTGTTGAATGTTGCCCTCGGCGATCAACATCATGAGAGCCACGGCAACGAGAATTTTGTCCGCAATCGGATCCAGCATTCGGCCGAAATCCGATCCGGCATTCAACTTGCGGGCGGCGAAGCCGTCCAGGGCATCGCTGGCTCCGGCAATACAGAAAATCACGAAGGCGGCAATCCGCGCAGGGGCTCCCGGCACGGCAAACAGAACGGCGAATACCGGCACCAGCAGTATACGGGAAACCGTTATGAGGTTAGGCAAAGTGAGCATGGTCCGACCCTAACACCCACATTCACCTATTGGGATGGAAGAAATCGTAAATCTTTTTCGCCAAGCCGTGGCTCACGCCATGGACCTGCTCAAGATCGACAAGGCTGGCTGCGGAAACGGCCTTGGCGGAACCGAAATGCTGGAGGAGCGCCCGTTTCCGCGAGGCACCCACGCCGCCAATCTCATCCAGCGGATTGGCACCAAGTGCCTTGGAGCGGCGTTTTCGATGACCGCCGATGGCGAATCGGTGCGCCTCATCTCGCAGGCGCTGCAGGAAATATAGAATGGGGCTTTTCGGATCTAGCCGGAATGGCTCCCGCCCCGGCATGTAGAAGTGCTCTCGTCCGGCATCCCGGTCAGGCCCTTTGGAAATTCCGATCACCACGACATCCTCAACACCCAGATCGGCAAAGACCTGACAGGCGACCGCCAGTTGGCCCGGGCCCCCGTCGATCAGCACCAGGCTCGGCCACTTTGCCTGAATGTCCTCCGCCTCAGTTTCCTTGACCAGTCGGGAGAAGCGACGCGTGAGGACTTCGCGCATCATGCCATAGTCGTCGCCGGGCGCGAGATCGCCCGAGCGGATATTGAACTTCCGGTATTCGCCTTTTTCAAACCCGTTCGGTCCAGAGACGATCATCGCGCCAAGGGCCTCGCTGCCCTGAATATGGGAGTTGTCATAAACTTCTATGCGCCGCGGTGGCGTCTCGAGGCTCAAAGTCTCCGCGATGCCTTCCAACAACTCGCGCTGCGTCGAGTTTTCCGCCAGCCTGCGGGCGAGTTGCTCGCGCGCATTCTGCAGCGCCATCTGCATGATGTCGCGTTTTTCGCCGCGCTGCGGCATCGCGACGTCAACCTTGTACCCCTGCCGTACAGACAGGGCTTCGGCGAGCAACGCGCAGTTCGGAATATCGTGCGACAGCAGGATCAGCTTCGGCGCCTCCCGATCGTCGTAGAACTGGCCGACGAAGGATTCGAGAACCTCTGCGGCTGAAAGCTCCCGGTCGTGGCGGGGAAAATATGGCCGGTTGCCCCAATTCTGGCCGGCGCGAAAGAAGAAGACCTGGATGCAGGTCTCGCCGCCCTCGTTGAACGCCGCAAAGAGATCGCCCTCGGAAAAGGTTGAGGGATTGATCCCCTGGTGCAGCTGGATGTGACTCATTGCGCGAATACGGTCCCGATAGCGGGCCGCCCGTTCGAAATCGAGCGTTTCGGACGCCTGCGTCATCTCCTTCGACAGCAGTCCCTGGACGGTGCGGCTCTTGCCGGTAAGGAACAATTCGGCCTCCCGCACCAGTTCACCGTAGGCCTGCTTATCGATGCGCTCTGTGCAAGGCGCACTGCAACGTTTGATCTGGTGCAGCAAGCAGGGTCGCGTGCGCGATTCGAATACCGAATCGGAACAGGAGCGCAGCAGGAAGGCGCGCTGCAGCGTGTTGAGCGTGCGGTTCACCGCGCCTGCGCTGGCGAACGGTCCGAAATAGATGCCTTTGGTGCTTTTGGCGCCGCGGTGCTTGAGAAGTTGGGGGAACTCATGGTCCTGCCGCAGCAGGATGTTGGGAAAGGATTTGTCGTCGCGATACGAGACGTTGTAGCGGGGCTTCAGCCGCTTGATAAGGTTGGATTCGAGCAACAGCGCCTCGACCTCGGAGGCT